>OCPI01000007.1_pt1 | contig 176809 bp, 166 predicted proteins | sample 1476291 | NCBI WGS metagenome assembly OCPI01 (sample SAMEA2580054, study PRJEB22360) | human gut metagenome | reverse complement strand
GAGTGGTTGTGCTGGGGGTTGGCGCCGGAGTGGTTGTGCTGGGGGTTGGCGCCGGAGTGGTTGTGCTGGGGGTTGGCGCCGGTGTTGTCGTGCTCGGGGTAGGTTGCGGAGTCGTTGTGCTCGGGGTGGGGCGAGGCAATGAGGGGTTGTCGTCGGTGGAACCACCACCATCGGCCGTGATTACCGCTTTTCCGACCAATGCAACAGCGTTGACAGAGGCGTTGTTAGTGAAGGTCGCAGACTTACCGACCATCGCCGGGTTCTTGATCTTGGTGTTATAGGAGATCGAATAGATTGCGTTTCCGTTGCCCTTCGGCCAAGTCGCGGTGAAACCGCTGCCGTCGGCTTTCTTCGTGACGGTGAAGGTGCCGCCGTTCAGAGCGTCGCCATTCGATACCGTTGTGGAATCGCCCAATGGGAAGTCATCTCCGTTAGCCCACACTGACATTGAGGGCTCGTTGGCTAGGGTGTAGCCACCATTGTCATTCGTGAAGGTGTCGTCAACAGTGATGGTCTCGACTGAGATTCCCGACTCCACGACGTTGATCGACCAGTTAATCAACGAAGGATCATCGGAGTCGACTGTTCCGCCCTTGTTGTGTTTGGTGGTTTTTCCGATATTGGTATCGCCAATTCCGGTCCCGTCACCGGGGAGCGGAACAGAAACAGCCTTGCCATCAATCAAGAAGGACACAGCGCCAGCAGTGGTCTTTGCAGCTGCGCTCATCTTTGCCCAACCTGAACCGGTGATGTTTTGGTGGGAGTTTGCGTAGTCTGTGAAGGTACAGGTAATAACCGCTCCGGGTTCAGGTGCGGGAGCAGAGCAATTGACAGCGACCTGACCATCAGGGGCGATCATGTCGAATTGAAGTTGTGTGCCGGTCGAAGCGAAGGTATTGAGCTCCGGGGGTGCTTGGATGGTGAAAGTGTCTCCCTGGCGGATCGCCTTCCCAGTTCCGTCGATGGTGAAGTCAACCTGCATCATGGTGCCAACGCCAAGCTTCGTTGAGGAGCTGACTCCAGAGAGTTTGACATCCTTGACGATGTCGTTGACGGTTGCGGCCTGTGACACGCCTTGAGAAACGACGAAATAGGCCAATGCGAGGAAACATGCGAGGAGCATTGAAAGCCCCGAAATCGCTGATCTTGTAAGAGTTTGAACGCGTATCGACACCTGAAAATCTCCTGATTGATTTGTGTGGGATAACTAAATGCTAGTCAGTTCAGCGATGAATTCACAAATATCTGGGATGGTCTAAAAGTTCTCAGGTGGCTTTCTCAGTGTGTCATTCTGGTTGACCATGTTGTCAATCAGCGTTGTCCTGCAGGTATCGTTGCAGGTCAAAAGCGGTTTGTGCTTCGAGTTGCGAAGTTTGGGGGAGGTGGTGTGATTCTGGTCGCAGTAGATACAACAAAACCCTCGCGGTGCGAGGGTTTTATCTGGTGGCTCCGACCGGCGTCGATCCGGTGACCTTTCGATTTTCAGTCGAACGCTCTACCAACTGAGCTACAGAGCCAGGACCGAAACCTACTGGCCTGGTCTTGCGACCCCGACGGGACTTGAACCCGCGACCTCCGCCGTGACAGGGCGGCGCGCTAACCAACTGCGCTACGGGGCCTCACAATAGGTGAAGCCTATTGAAATTTTCTTCACTGTCGACACGAGCGACTTCGAAGAAGTACCCCCAACGGGATTCGAACCCGTGTCGCCGCCGTGAAAGGGCGGTGTCCTAGGCCTCTAGACGATGGGGGCCACTGTCGGCCACCGGTCTGGCGTCCGAGGACGAAGAGAATATTAGGCAGAAGCGAGGCGTTAAAGCAAAAAGAATGGCAGTGATGACCGTCACATGTCTATTTTTCCTTGATATTCTGGGACTCATGATGCTGCCCATCGATTCAAGGCTCAGGCGATTCTCAATGATCGCGCCTAGGCTTGAGGGAGTACAAAATGAGTGATTCAAGGACGGTTTTATGATTTTCAGTGCCGATGATCCGACACCTTCGCCTTCGCCAACGGGTGTTGCACAGGCCGCTGTTCAAAATGCGCTGGACTTGGCATCGCTGATCTTCGGCGCCGCAGTTGGTCTGGTTATCGCCTTCGTTGTCGCGCTGGTGATCGCCCTTTTGACGCGTCCAATTGCCCGTCGCTCGCGCTATTTTGCAGCAGTTACCAAACGCGTCCGGACCTCGTACTACATCACTGCGATGGCTTGGGGTGCGTGGGCTGGCCTGCAATTCATGCTGGTCAACACCACTTTGTCAGATTGGTCCAATGGCGGAATGGTGGGTTTTATCTCCCATGTTCTGCTCATTATTGGCATTTTGACGATGACCTGGATGGTCTACGACAGCGCGTGGATCTTCGAAGACGCGGCACGAATCCGCCAGGAAAAAGACGGAGGGGTTTCCCGTAAGTTTGAAACCCAAGCGCAGGTCATCCGTCGTCTCCTACAGGCTCTGGTTATCCTTCTCGGTGTTTGCGCAGCCCTCTTTACTTTTGACGCTGCGCGTCAGGCAATGGCAACCGTTCTGGCCTCTGCCGGTATCATTTCGGTGATCGCCGGTCTTGCAGCTCAGCAGACCTTGGGAAATGTTTTTGCCGGTATTCAATTGGCTTTCACGGATGCAATTCGCGTGGGCGATGTGGTCGTTGTCGGTAAGGACAATGCCTCGGGCAAGGTTGAAGAGATCACTCTTTCTTACGTTGTTGTTCGGCTCCCAGACGAACGCCGGCTTATCGTTCCCTCGACCTACTTCACGTCCAACACCTTCGAAAACTGGACGCGTCGCGCGGCAACCCAGCTGGGTAATGTCGAACTCAAGCTCGACTGGGCGGCGCCTTTAACTCTGATCCGCAGTCACGTTCAAAAGCTTCTTCTTGCAACTGATTTGTGGGATGGGCGTTCGTGGGCCGTTCAGGTTGCTGACTCGAATGAAACGACAATAACCGTTCGCATTGTTGTCTCTGCCAAGGACTCCGGAGCGCTGTGGGACCTGCGCTGCTACCTACGTGAAAACATGATTCGTTGGGTTGTTGATGAGGATCCTGCGATCCGTCCTCATACGCGTGTTCAGTCCTTGGAGGTTGAGAAAGTCACGCAGGATACCTCTCGCGAGGCCGTCGCCCGACTGGCGAAGGAACTGTCGGGTATTGCCGCCGATACGACGGGTGACCCCAACTTGCATCCGGTTTCGCCGGTAGGAAAGCCCACTCAGGCCTCGCCTGTTTCTTCTCAGGGCAAGACAGAAGAAAAGGCTGATTCGGACCCCCTCGATGACGCCGTGCATTCTGTGCGGCTCTTGGCAGCCCGACAGAAAGCCAAGCGCGCGCGCAGGAGGGCAATGGCCCAGCGTCAGCGTGAACTTGCTGATACGGGGAAGGTCACAGCGGTGGCCTCGGCAAATGACGCGCAGACCCAGGTTTTTTCACAGACGATGCTGCATTCTTTGGTTGCCGAGCAACTAGCCGAAAAGGTTGCCGAGGCCAATGCGCGTCTAGGTAAGAACCACCTTGGTGGGGGATCGACCGCGCTCTTGCCTCAGGCCCAGGCGGACGGTGACAATGCGCAGGCCTCATCCCCTCAGATACAGTCCGGTCACGCTCATATGGATGCGACTGTCGTTCGCGGGGAGCGCCTCTTCTCAGGATCTCCCGATGCCGATGAGCGCAATCAGATTTACGCCGGTCCCGGTGACGATGTCTTGGCGGAACGCGAAGCTACGGCGAAACGTCACGAAGAAGAAACAACTCGTTTGAACAGCGGACCTCGAGTGCCCGAGGATGCAGTGCGTCCGCGGCACAGCGATGTTCAACAAGACTGAATTGAGGAAAACAACATGAAGATCATTCGAACCCGTGATCGTGCAACGCAGCTCGAGCACCTTGCGCAGGCGCAACAGTCGGCACCCAGCGTGAATTACAGTGACGACGAGTGGCGTGAGCGGCTTACTCCCCAGCAGTACTTGGTTCTTCGTCAAGCCGGGACTGAGGCGCCGTGGACAGGTGAGCTGCTGGATGAACACCGCTCAGGTACCTATCTGTGTGCGGCATGCGGTGCTCAGCTTTTCCCCTCGTCAACGAAGTTTGAATCGCATTGCGGGTGGCCGAGTTTTTATGAAGCGCTGCCCGGTGCAGTTAACTATTTCGAGGATATTTCCCACGGAATGCGCCGCATCGAGGTGCGCTGTGCGAGCTGTGATTCTCACCTAGGGCATATTTTTGATGACGCACCGAATCAGCCGACGGGAAATCGTTTTTGTATGAATTCCGTGTGTCTACAGTTTGTCCCTGACCCTGTGGCATAGTGGGGGAGTGCTATCCCATCTTCGTGCGCTTCTTTCACGCGTTCCCGCGCCCATTCTGATTGTTGGTGCTGCGCTTAGCGCGTATAGCGGTGCGGCCGTTGCGGTCCTGATTTTTGGGTCTGTCCAGCCCGGTGCTGTGGCATGGATGCGTGTTTTCATCGCCGGGATCATTTTGTGTGCGTGGCGGCGACCCTGGCGTGTGGGCCTGAGCGTTAAGGATCTTGTTGAGTCCGCTTGCTTCGGCTTGGCGTTGATCACCATGAACATCACGTTCTTTGAATCGATCGCATATTTGCCCCTAGGTCCAGCCGTCTCCATGGAGTTCATTGGGCCGGTTGCAGTCGCAGTGATTCGTGGCCGAGGCTGGCTTCCGCGCCTTGCCGCATTCCTTGCCTTGGCGGGGGTCGTTGCTATTGGAGGGCTTGGCCTCGACACCAATGATCCAGGTTTTATTACCGGGCTGAAATGGGCGAGCTTGAGTGCTGTCGCGTGGGCGGTCTATATCCTTTTGGGGCAGCGTGTGGCATCGAAACGCTCGGGAATTACCAATGTTGCGGTCGGTTGTGCGCTCAGTGGGCTGATACTTTCACCTTTCATGGCTCAGCCAGCCTTACCTGCGCTCACTCAACCATGGTTGCTTGGGATTGTCGTGCTTGTTGCGGTCCTATCCAGCATCATTCCTTGCTCCTTTGAAGCCCTTGCCATGCACAGGATCTCGGCGGCAGATTTTTCGCTGTTCACTGCGCTTTCTCCGGCCTCGTCGCTGCTGATGGGTGTGATCATCCTTTGGCAGATTCCCACACCGTGGCAGATTCTGGGACTTGTTCTGATTTCGGTCGCTGTTGGAATTGCTTCAAAAGATTCCTCGAAGGAAGATGAGTTTCTTGCCGAAGAAGTACGTGAACTAATTGGAGGAGGGTCGTGAGCAGCCGAACACTCGCGGGAATAGCAAACCGCATTCCCGCACAGATATTGATCGTTACCTCGGCTCTCATTCAATACAGCGGAGCTGCCGTCGCAGTTTTTGCCTTCTCTGTCGTTGAACCGGCCTCGGTTGCTTGGTGGCGCGGTTTCGTTGGTGCATTGGTGCTGTGCGCGTGGGTTCGTCCTTGGCGAGGCCTTGACCGCGCAACCCTCAAGGGAGCCTTTTATTTCGGTATCGCTCTGGTCTGCATGAATTCGTGCTTTTACGAGGCTATCTCCCGCATTCCTTTGGGGGCGACAGTGTCCCTGGAATTTCTTGGTCCCGTGGCGGTTGCGGTGTTCCGAGGCCGCGGATGGGCACCGCGAATTGCCGCATTTTTTGCGTTGTGCGGAGTTTTCGCCATTGGTGGTCTTGGCCTGGATTTAAGCGATCCGCAAACGCTTCCGGGATTGGCCTGGGTGATGGGGGCTGCGGCCTCGTGGGCAGGATATATCGTTCTCGGGCAAAAGGCTGCGTCTTCAAGCTCCGCGATGACTAATCTTTCGCTGGGTTGTGCGTTCAGCGCCTTGATCTCTGCGCCAATTCTGGCCCCGGGGGCAATGGTTGCATTCAGTGATCGAAAGGTTTTAGTCGCGGTCATTGCCTTGGCATTCTTGTCAACGGTTTTCCCATACAGCCTTGAAGCCATGGCGATGAAGCGGGTTTCTGCAGCGACTTTTGCCTTGTTTACGGCACTTCTTCCCGCGACCTCGGCCTTGATCGGTGCAGTGCTTTTGCGTCAGATTCCTAGCCTGTGGCAATTGGTCGGTTTGGTGTGCATTTCAATTGCCGTGGGGATTGCCTCGATGGCGGGGCGTGCGCATCCCGATGTCAATGGGAAAGAAACATTCGTGGAATCTGCCGGTGTTTAGGGCACAGAAGAAATAGAAAACTAGAAAAGTGCAAAAGAAGTAGGCCCAGGGGGACTCGAACCCCCAACCCACGGATTAAAAGTCCGCTGCTCTACCATTGAGCTATAGGCCCGCGGGTACTCCCGCTGTGTGGCCCATCGGGTGGACCAACCCCACCATCTTACTGGTAGGAGAGCAAATGGGCGAACCGCAACGCATCCCAAGGCGTCCTGCGATTTTGGACTACGCGCAAACAGAGGCAATTGTTGGTGCGCCAGATGTTGCGGATTCTTCTGTTCTTGCTCACTCAACTGCGTGGGCGCTGCTGGGTGTGGGAGATGAAGATTTTGATGCCGAGGCCTTGCGTCGCCTTCGCGAGCTGCTCTCTACCGGTGGAGTTCCTCTAGTTGCCGAGTTGTGGTCGCTAAGCCCTGATTTCACTCTTCCAGGCGCGCTGTGGCGCGTGTACTTGTTCAGAGAGTGGTTCCACCGTGACCCGCTCACGGTTGCTGATCTGTACATCTTGGGATTGCATGCGGAGCAGATCCCCGGACTCGAAGAGCCTATTCATGCGCGTCCTTTGGAAGATGTTGTCCATGACGCGGACGCACTTCTGTCTGGAGAAAAACGTGATGATGATCTGGAAGACATCTTTACTGAGCTTGCACATGCGATGCGCATTGTTGCTGCGGGCGATCCCAGAGTAGGAAGACAGTGGATCGATGATCCGCATGATGCTTTGGCGTACGGAGTGACGACGCGTGCGCGAGCACTGGTCATGACCGCTCAAGAACTCGAAGGTGCTGCCTCCCGAGCGCGCATCGGAGAGTTGGACTGAGTTTTAGCGGCCCTCGGAGCCAATCGAAGGCGTGACCTACAACCACGGTGACCTTCTCAATGAGGAGGTCCTTCGCAGCGTTGTCGATGGTGCGGATGTGGTCGTTGGTGCGTTTCCGCCTCGGTGGTGATGTTCTGCTCACTGATGAGAATGGGGTTTCCGATATCTCTGGAGCGGACTTTGCCCAGGCCTTTGTCGATGAGATCGAAACGCCCACTCATACGGGATAGCGTTTCACTGTCGCCTACTAAATCACCAATCTGAGAAGAGCGCGGGCGCGGGTTTTAAGCCCGCACCCACGCTCACTCTAGGTTAGGGTTAATAACGTGACACCCAGCCCTCAGCCCATGCCCCCGATGCGCCTTATTCGTGCAGGCGGCGCCCTTGTATGGCGCTTACGCCACCCGGGTCGTGAGATTCTCCCAGGAGATGTGCTTGACGAGGCTGAGATCGAAGTTCTGCTAGTCCATCGCCCGCAGTATCACGATTGGTCGTGGCCGAAAGGCAAGATTGAGGGACGAGAGACCATTCCCGTCGCGGCTGTGCGTGAGGTCGAAGAAGAAACCGGTCACGTGATCAGCCTCGGTGCTCCACTAACGACTCAGCGCTACCGCCTCGGCTCAGGGCAGACCAAGGAGGTCCGCTACTGGGTGGGAACCCTCATGGAAGACAATCCTCATTCTGATTATGGCCTCGTCCACCTGCGTAAGCCGGTCCACCGTGCCCCTACGCGGGAAATTGACCAGGCGCGATGGATGTCTCCTTCGCGCGCCCAGGATCTTCTTACTCGTCGCGGAGATCGTCGTCTGCTCAATGAACTTCTCATGCGAGGCCGAAGTGGTGAGCTTGTGACTACTCCTTTGGCCATGTTGCCCCATGCGCGTGCGCTTCCACCCCAGCATTGGGAGGGCGATGACGATGCACGCCCTCTGTCGCGCACTGGGGTCCGCGAGGCACTTGAACTGGTAGATCTACTGTCTGCGTATGGGGTTCGTCGAGCGATGGCGACCTCTTCTGCGCGGACCCGACAAACGCTGGGGCCGTGGGCTGCGCTCGCGGGAGTTTCGATCGATACTCTTCCTTCGCGTGAGGGTACCGATTCTGCCTCTGATGAGGCTTTGGTGCATGCGCTTTTGGCGGACGGTCAGCCGCGAGTGCTGTGTACACCACGTACGATGCTTCCGGGACTTTTTGATGTCTTCCGTCAATTCACGCCTTCGGGCGTTCGGATGAATTTCCCGCTTGACGCCAGGGAGCTATCGGCATCTGAGATGGTTATTTTGCACACTCTTCCGGAGGGGAACCGGGTGCGTGTAGTCGACGTTGAACGTCACGCACCTAGAGTCGCAGAGTAGCCGCTAGCTAGCGCTAGTACGCCGAATCTCGAACAGAACCGCGAAGAGTTTGGTCGCCGTTCGCAGCGGCAAGACATACAATCTGTCGGTCGCCCCGCTCCCATGACTCTCGGCTAGGCGTCATCCAAATGAGGTCAAGGGCTGAATCTTCGACACCGCTTCCTACGTAGGGCGTGAAGTCTTTTTCGCACTCGCGCCGCGCTTCTGACTCAAGTTGCGCGGCCTCGGGGAATTCTGATCCCCCAACAGTGGGGAGGGCAAAAACCTCAGCCTGGTGAGGACGGGAGCAGGAAATAGTTTCTAAAGAATACGCGCTGGTTGAGGTTGGAATCTGAACGCAGGCCCCGACGGAAAGCCGCATAACAGAAGAAAAACCACACCCGCTGAGTGTGCTTGCCCCAAAGAAAAGGGCAAGCACCCCGCAGCAGGTGCGAATGAATGATGCTTTCACTGAATTGGGCCTCAGACTCCAACGATCAGTGCGCAGACCCAATAGACAACCGCAGAAACTGCTGCAGCTGCGGGTAGGGTCAAGAACCAAGCGGTCACGATCGATCCCGCGACACCCCAACGCACTGCTGAGAATCGTTTCGTACACCCAACGCCCATGATTGAGGTTGAAACAACCTGAGTTGTCGAGATTGGAGCGTGGACGACGTAGGAGCACAGGTAGAGGATCGAGGATGACACGGCCTCGGAAACGAAACCGCGAGCAGGATCGAGGTCGATGATCTTACGACCGATGGTTCGCATAATTCGGCCACCGCCGGCCATAGTGCCCAGGGAGATTGCAAGTGCTCCTGAGATCTTCACCCACATGGGGACGGTCATATCTCCGGTGATGGGGTCGTAGATCTGGTGGGCCTCGCCGTAGCCACCGGCTAGAAGAGCCATGACAATGATGCCCATGGTCTTCTGCGCATCTTGGATACCGTGGCCAAGAGCCATAGCGGCCGAAGAGAAGCGCTGCGCGGCACGGAAACGACGCATCGTGTGGTGATATTGCGCGTGACGAAGCAGAAAAAGCACAATGCGCATGACGATGTAGCCGACGAAGAAACCGATGATGGGGGAAGCGAACATCGGGATGATGACCGACTTGACGATTCCCCACCAGTAGACGGCGGTGCCGCTCATCAAACCGGCGCCGACCATACCGCCAATCAACGCGTGCGAAGAAGAAGAGGGAAGCCCAAACCACCATGTGATCAGGTTCCAGATGCAGGCACCGAGAAGCGCGGCAAGAATGATGACCAGGCCCTTTTGCTGCATTTCTGCCTGGGCAGATTCAGCATATGGAGAGATCGAAATAATCCCCTCGCCAATGGTCTTTGCAACCGCAGTTCCCATCATGGCACCGAGAATATTCATGCCTGCGGCCATCAAGAGAGCCGCGCGGGGAGTCCATGCCTTAGTGGAAACGGAGGTTGCAATCGCGTTCGCAGCGTCATGGAAGCCGTTGGTGTAGCTGAAGAACAGTGCAACGGCGATGACGACGCACACTAGGATCAGGTTAAGATCCACGGTTCAGGATTCCTTCAGTGCGAGGGCTTCGATGACATTGGCTAGATCTTCGAAGGCATCTGCGCATGATTCAAGGCTCTGAACGACGTCCTTGAGCTTGATGACCGTGATGGGGTCAAGACCGGAGTCGAAAAGTGTCGTGAGAGTGCGGCGGTACGCCAAGTCACCCTCATTTTCGAGGCGGTTGATCTCAATCCAGTAATCGCGCAGGTCCACGGGGGACTTGAGCGCCGGAATGTTCTTAGCCGTCAGCTCTGCACAATGAACGATGACTGCGATCTGCTCATCAAGCAGGTGTGCAATCTGCTCGGGGATGCCTGCAATGCCGTAGACGACCAGCATGTCGCCGGCTTCGTCAATGAAGTCCATGCAGTCATCCAAGTGGGATGCAAGGGACTGAAGGTCTTCGCGGTCGAAAGGAGTGATGAAGGATGAGTTAATCCGTTGGAAGATTTCGTGGTTGAGTTCGTCGCCCTGGTGTTCGACGCCATGAAGCTGGTCACGAAGTGCGATTCGCTCTTCGGGGGAAGCGGCGTAGATATGCGAAAGAATTTCGACTCCCTCGACAAGCTTGCTCGCTTGCTGGGTGAAGAATTCGAAGAAGTTTGGGCCCTGCGTTCTGTTCCGGATCCCCATAATGTTCCTCCGATTGTGTTGAGACTGCCTCAAGGCAATCGTCATCCATTACACACTGGATATTCAAGTTCACTTTAGGGTGAATCTCCTGTTGAAGAATGTGTCTATTGCCACACTCGCATGAATGGTTGAGATATTGCGGGAAACTGCAAGGAAACGTGGCCACAGTTGACGGAATTGTCTGATTCAAATGGAAAGAGGGACTTTGCGCCCGCGCAAATACCGGTGGGGTAGAGGATGATTAAGAACGTAGATCGGGGCGTAACCACGTCCCAGAATCACCGAGTGCCTCAGGAGGCAAAATGTCCGTGACTGAACAGGATGTGCGCGCAGCCGCTCCGGCAAACGCTCCCGAAGATGTCATCAAGTGGGTTGCTGAGATTGCAGCACTGACCACCCCTGATCGCGTGGAGTTCGCTGATGGCTCCCAGGAAGAGTGGGATCGCCTGACCTCTGAAATGGTCGAGAGTGGCATGCTCACCAAGCTGAACGAAGAGAAGCGCCCGAACTGCTTCCTCGCTCGCTCGAAGCCCTCCGATGTTGCGCGTGTTGAATCACGTACCTTCATCTGCTGTGAGAAGGAAGAGGACGCAGGTCCGACCAACCACTGGGCAGACCCCAAGGAAATGAAGGCAACCCTGCACGAGAAGTTCACGGGTGCCATGAAGGGCCGCACCATGTACGTGGTTCCCTTCTCCATGGGTCCCCTGGGTGGCCCCATCTCCCAGCTTGGCGTTGAGATCACCGACTCTCCTTACGTTGTTGTCTCCATGCGCATCATGACCCGCATGGGTGCAAAGGCAATGGACCTCATCAACGAGGGTCGCGTGTGGGTTCCCGCCGTTCACTCCGTCGGTGCTCCTCTGGAGCCCGGTCAGGAAGATTCCACCTGGCCCTGCAACGACGAGAAGTACATCACCCACTTCCCCGAGACCAATGAAATTTGGTCCTTCGGTTCCGGTTACGGCGGCAACGCACTGCTGGGCAAGAAGTGCTTCGCGCTCCGTATCGCTTCGACCATGGCAAAGCGCGATGGCTGGATGGCAGAGCACATGCTCGTCCTGCGCCTGACCCGCGAGTCCACTGGCAAGCAGTACCACGTGACCGCAGCATTCCCCAGCGCATGTGGCAAGACCAACCTGGCCATGCTCCAGCCCACCATCCCCGGCTACAAGGTCGAGACCGTGGGTGACGACATTGCGTGGATGCGTCCGGGAACCGATGGCCGCCTGCGCGCCATCAACCCCGAGGCAGGCTTCTTCGGTGTTGCACCGGGAACCTCCTACAAGACCAACCCCATGGCAATGGAGACCGCGAAGGCCAACTCCATCTTCACCAACGTTGCGCTGACCGATGATGGCGACGTGTGGTGGGAAGGCATCGACGGCGAGGTTCCGGCACACCTGATCGACTGGCGCGGTAACGACTGGACTCCCGAGTCCGGCGAGAAGGCTGCTCACCCGAACAGCCGATTCACCGTTCCCGCCTCGCAGTGCCCGATCATCTGCCCCGACTGGGAAGCACCCGAGGGTGTTCCGGTTGACGCGGTCCTCTTCGGTGGCCGCCGTGCAAGCAACGTCCCGCTGGTGGCTGAGCAGTATGAGCCCGCACACGGCGTGTTCATCGGCGCTTCCGTGGCCTCTGAGGTCACCGCTGCTGCAACCGACGTTAAGGCCGGTTCGCTGCGCCACGATCCCTTCGCCATGCTGCCCTTCTGCGGCTACAACATGGCTGACTACTGGGGCCACTGGCTGGAGATGCAGGACAAGCTGGGCGAAAAGTTCCCGAAGGTCTACCAGGTCAACTGGTTCCGCAAGGACGAAGACGGCAACTTCATGTGGCCCGGATACGGCGACAACGCTCGTGTTCTGGACTGGATCGTTCGCCGCGCAGCTGGCGAGGTCGAGGCAATCGACGGCGTCACCGGTCGCTACCCGCACTTCGAGGACTTCAACCTTGAAGGTCTGGACATCGACGAAGCCAAGTGGGCAAAGCTCTTCGAGATTGACCCCGATGCTTGGTCGGCAGAGATGGACGACACCGAAGAGTACTTCTCGCAGTTCGGCGACAAGCTCCCCGCAGCTATTACCGAGCAGCTCGCGAAGTTCCGTGCACGCATCGCTGCTGCAAAGCAGGCCTGATAGCTTCTAGCTAGCACACTCGATAGGCGGGCGGTTCCCATAGCGGGAGCCGCCCGCCTATGTTTGTCTTTCAGTGATGTTTTAGAGTAGAAGATACGTGCGCATTTTGGGCGCCCACGTGGGGAGGCGAATTGGCTGTTAAACGATGGACGACTGTTAACGGATACGAGTGGGCCGTACTCGAGCCATCATCGGGAAATCCGGATGATCTGTGGATGTGTTTGACACTCTCCTACGGAACATTCAATGTCGCTCCGGAAGAAATCGGTGCCCTTCACGTGCTCATGGAGTCCATTGGCACCGAGCTCAAACGTCCAGTTGAATATGCGCCCGGTCAGTTTGCTTCCGCGCAGGTTGAATTAGCAAGCTACCTTTCTGAAATTGATATCCGCGTACATGGGCCGCGCGAAATCGTCCGCCAAGCGTGGTTGCGCTTGCCGGCTTGCTTCGAAAACCCCGAGGGGATGCTTCCCTCCGCGGGACATGCAGCTGCCTCTGATATGTGGGCATCCGAAATGGCCAATCGCGCTGGTATTTCCGAGGCCCTGCTCGCTATTTTTCGTCCAGATACCGTTACTTTCGAGGCCGAAAAGTACTTTCCTGTGGCTTGTGAACTTGCGCGCCGGATCTCGCCTTTTGAAGCGCGCTACCCCTGTGTTTTTGTGACGACAGAGCCTGACTTCTTGGGACTGGGCTTTGATCGTGCGCCAGATTCTTTGGACCTGGATGACCTTCTAGCAGTAAATACCGCAACGCCGCGTGACCAGTATCAGCCGGGTAGTCAGTGGCAGGGGGGAACAAATTATCTATTCTCTTTTGCTGTCCCAATGACGCGCGCAGGCCTTGCGGCACGTTGGGCAATAGCCATTGACGCTACAAATGTTCTGAGAGCGATGAATTCGCGTTACTCGGATATCAAAGTATCAAGTGCTGCTTACTCAATTGCTCCAGAACTCATTGGAATGATCCGTTTCAAAGAGATGGACATGTACTGGGATGCGCGTCGTTTCCTTGATCAATTCTTTAAACCGGGGCGCAAGCTAACAGTCGATCTTTCGAAAATTATCGAGCGCGTTGCAGATGATGAGAATCTTGATGTTTCGCAGCACTTGCACCGGATCAATGACACCAGTGTGCCGACCCCAGCAGAGGTCCGCGATATCATCGACCGAGCAATCGCGAGTGCCCACATCGCGTACGATGTGGCATCGCCTCAGCTGCTGCAGCGTTATCCGCTTCTTACCGCACCGAAGTCTACTTACGACCACTTCCCACTCTATAAGGGATATCCCGAGCCGGCCCCTTCGATTCCATATCCCTCGACAGAGGGGACAGACCTTCTATCGAGCGTTCCTGAAAACCTCAGCGGATACTCGATGATTCTTCCTCATCACCTCATGGTCTCAAGTGACAGGCTCGTCGCGCAGTGGTTTGATCCATTGAAGGCTGGTAATCCGAACTTAGTTACCCGTCGTGTTGAAATTACCATTGCAAACATTGCGGTACTTCTTCGTACGGGGAAGGCCTATATCCTCATTGATCGCGATGGGACCTTCTTGCCCCTCTATCCCAAAGCTTTCATCAGCCCAGAGTCATTAGTCATCTTTGACTCATTGCTGGGGTATCTTCAAGAAAATGTTTCAACTCTGACTATTGATTCGCTGTTCGATCAGGAAATCGAGCTGGTTGATAGCTTTAACCAATACGGACCCCGGGGAGTTGAACAGGGCAGTGTGAAGCCGTTGCCCGACTACATCACGCACTTGGACACTGTAAGTCTGTGGCGCAAAAATGCTCCGGAAATGGAGGAGGCCTGGCGTAATCCCGGTGGAACTCCCGCAGACAATACTCTTTCCACGGAGGCCTACGGGTATGAATCGCAGGCTGTCGCGCGAAAAAAGAAGCGTGTGGGATGGATTCTTGCGGTCATCTTCATGTTGGTATTCGGGATTATTCGCGCATGCGCACACACGACGATCAAGAGTTCCAATACCCCAACGGTGACGCATATTCCGACCATTTCAGTCTCTATGCCCAGTTTTTCCGTACCTCCAATCACCTTGCCCACTCCCAGTAGCACGTAGTGATTGGGAAAGACCGGTGACTCACGAACCTGAATGCGCTTCTAAAAAACAGTAAGATATTCGTAATTATTCAATGAGCCAGGAGTTTCCTGAATGTCCACTTATCTCACCGATGATGAGCTCAAACGCAGCAAAGAGCTCCTGGACCGTATCCAGAAGATCTTCTCAGAGCGCGTTGTCGGCCAAGAAAACCTTCGTGAAACCCTGATTGTTGGCCTGTTGGCTCAGGGACACATCCTGATGGAATCCGTCCCCGGTTTGGCAAAGACTACGGCCGCTCAAACGATTGCGCAGGCAATTTCGGGTTCTTTCCACCGCATCCAGTGCACCCCAGACCTGATGCCGAACGATATTGTTGGTACGCGTATTTGGAACCAGGCCGAAAATGAGATGACAACGGAACTGGGTCCTGTCCACGCCAATATCGTGCTTCTGGATGAAATCAACCGTTCATCGGCAAAAACCCAATCTGCCATGCTCGAGGCGATGCAGGAAGGACAGACCACCATCGGTGGAATTGTTTATCCGCTGCCCAAGCCTTTCATGGTGATGGCCACTCAGAACCCCATTGAAGAAGAAGGAACCTACGTGCTTCCCGAAGCGCAGATGGACCGCTTCTTGATGAAAGAAATCATCACCTACCCCAAGCCCTTGGAGGAGCTTGAGGTTCTTAACCGCATCGAAGCGGGGACTATGGACAAGCCCATCGATGCGCAGCCCATCTCCCTGGAAGACCTGACTTTCCTCCAGCAGATGACCAGACGCGTCTTCCTGCACGATACTTTGAAGGCGTACATCGTCGACATCATCAATACCACTCGTGGTATGGGCCCCAACCCGCTTCCCGGTTTCTCGCAGCATGTGCGAGTGGGCGCATCGCCTCGTGGCGGTATTGCTCTCATGCGCGTGAGCCAGGCTGTGGCGCTGATGGCCGGCCGCAACTACGTGATGCCTGATGACATTAAGAAGCTTCGTCACGCAATTCTTCGCCACCGCATCATTCGCACCTTCGATGCGATGGCCGATGAGATTTCAGTTGATGGCTTGATCGATGCCGTCTTCAACGCGGTAGCAGTACCGTGAGCCCAATCCTGAAGAAGGGGGTCGTTGAGGGCACGTCTCAGACTCTCGGTGACGTCGACCAGCATCAAAAAGCGCACGCGAATAACGCACAGCTGCGTGCGCTGGGCGGTCGAACTCAGCTCCCGATCTTGCGCAAGCTGCTCTCCTTGATGGAGGGCCAGCACTATTCTGCGCGTGCCGGGCAGGGCTGGGAATTTATGGATATGGCCGAATACAAGCCCGGCGATGATGTCAAAGATATCGACTGGGCGGCAACCGCTCGTGCTGGAAAGCCCATCGTTAAGCGGTTTGAAGCCAGTGCGAATGTTCAGGTCATGCTGGTTGTTGATACTGGACGCTCGATGAGTGCGCTTGCCCCTTCGGGCGAAAGTAAAGAAGCGGTCGCGCTGACGATTTGCCAGGTCGTCGCATGGCTTGCCTCTAGCCGCGGTGACCAGGTGGGTTTGGTGTCGGGCTGTCAAGGACGTATGCGACACATGCCCGCGCGATCGGGAAATGCGCATATCGAACTGATTTTGCGACGCCTCGAGGAAGATATTGACCTGCGCTCGCCCTCTTCGGATCTTGAAACCCTTCTTGCTCGCGTGCAGGCGGCAACCTACCGTCGCTCTCTCATCGTTTTGGTCACGGATGAAACGCATCCCCAGCCCACGCCTCGTGTACGGGAATTGCTCAAGCGCCTGAGCGTCCGCCACCGTTTGCTCATCATGCAGGTTGCAGATGCGGATCCGACGCAACTCCCCGCGGGCACTCGGATCGTGGATGTCGACGCTGGCCCGCTTCCCGACTTCCTTTTGGGGGATAGTCAGATTGCTGCCGAGGCCGCCGCGCGAGCCGACCAAAGTCGAACTGCAGTGCGTCAATTCCTTGAGATCCCTGGGATTACCCGCGTGAGTGTTTCGTCCAGCGATCAGGTTGTTCGTACGCTTCTCTCCGCGTTGGAAAGGGAAAGTCGTGTCCGGTGAATTACGCGAGGTTCTCAACTACCCGAACTGGATGTGGATTATTGGAGTCTTGCTTCTGGCTCTTGTCCTGGTGTGGGTAGGAGTGTGGCTGATCCGCTGGCTGCGCTCGAACCGCTTGCAGGAACAGAATCAGATCGCACTTATTCCCTTGGATGAGAAGCGTCGTCTGCGCTACCTGGGCTTTATTGACGAGGTCGAGGGTCGCTTGAACACGGGCGACTTGGATGACCGCGGGGTGCACTTGGCAGTCGCGGGTATTTTGCGTGCGCTGGGCACTGAACGTACCGGTCGTGATCTTGAGACTGCAACCGTGTCTGAGATTCGAAAACTCATTCCCACATGGCCTGATCTTGCGGATGCTCTTTCTGCCTGCGAGGACAGCTTTAAATCAGATTCCGAGGCCAATGGCAAAGAAACTCAGTTCGATCCCGCATTCGTCATGGATTACGCGCGGGAGGTGGTGAGGAAATGAGGTATGGGTACCTCATCGCCGTCGTCCTGGGTGTTATTGCTGTCGCTGCAGCTTTTGGCTGGTGGCGTATCGGTCTGCGGCTTCATGCGAGGGAACGTCGAGGCTGGGTTGCCAATACCGGTTACGTACGTGACTTACCGCGTTACCGTGCACTGATGCGCCGCACGCGTATGGCGGTTGCTGGTTTGCTTGCTGTTTTTTGTGCTGCTGCCGTATCGCTTTCTGTCGTCGCTGCAAACCCCGTTGACCGTCGAGTGGATGACCGTCGTCTGGCCTCGCGAGATATCGTTCTATGCTTGGATGCATCAGGTTCGATGCTGGAATATGACAGCGAAATCGGTGATGCCTTCAAGAGCCTTGTTGAGCACTTCAACGGCGAGCGTGTGTCTTTGTACCTGTGGAGTGGTCGTTCAGTTCGGAAGTTCCCGCTGACTGATGATTACACGATGGTGAACGACAACCTCGATACCTTGAGTTCGCTACTGAGGAATGGCGTCATTTCGAAGACCTCGAACGGATATCGCATCACCAATGATCTTGCCCGTTATCTTGAGGGAACTGATGATCCCGATGGGCAAGCAGCATCCCTTATCGGTGACGGTCTAGCATCTTGCGTGCTGGGTTTTGATCACACAGATCAAGAGCGCTCGCGGACGATTATTTTGGCCTCGGATAATGAAGTCAATGGTGAAGGCTTGTATACCCTCAAGGAAGCAATTGACTTTGCAAAGCGTCAGAAGGTTGAGGTTATCGGCCTCTACCCGGGTTCGACGCTGACCACCGAGGGCGAAGATATGAAGAACCAGGTTGAGTCAACCGGTGGCGAGTTCTATACGATGTCCAGCTCCGGCACAGTGGATTCGATTATTCAAAATATCGAGGCCCAGCAGAAGCGCGAGGTTGAGGGCGATGCTCGCGTCACGGTTACTGACCGCGTCAATACGCCCGTGGCCTGGCTAGCACTTGCCATCGTGGCCTTCCTTGGGCTTGTTGGTTTTGCCAAGCTCTGATGCCTAGGAAAGAGCTGGAGGGAGATCTTTTAGTAGGGCCGTAGCGACGTCGACAGGATTCAGTGAGAGCCCGCCTCGATTGCTTGTGAATACATTTGTGGGGCCGCAGCTGTTGCTGCGGCCCCACAATGATTTATTGCCTGAAGCGCTTAGGCCTTGCGACGCTTAGCTGCAAGAAGACCGGCAATCAGGGTCAGTCCTGCTGCGCCAAGGACCATTCCGCTTGTGGCGCCGGTGTGTGCCAGAGGGCCTGCCTTCTTCGGGTTTGCAGCCTTGGGGCTTGCTGGCTTACTGGGCTCCTGAGGCTTGTCGGGAGTGGGCTCAGTAGTTGCCGGAGTTGAAGGTGAGACCTCGCATCCGGGGATAGAACCAACCAGGGTGTGGAAGAAGACCATGGGCTTCGAAGTCGGGGTATCGAATGCCTTTTCGCCGGTCAGCACTGCGGTGACCTCAACGCTCAGTGAGGAGTTTTCTGGCATGTGTGCAACCGTGAAGGTGAGGGTCTTCTTATCGGCGCTCACGGTCGGGTTGGAAATTCCTGTTACCGACTGCGAGAAGCCATTGCTGACAAGAGCACCACCACCGGGGGTCAATGCAGAGGCGATCGAGGCCTCGTCAAAGGTTGCACCCTGGGGAGCGCTTACGGTCATCGTCGCATTGGTCAACTCGCGCTTGGTTGCAGCGTAGAAGCGCATACGACGTGTTGCGCCGGCGGCATCTGAGTATTGACGCGAAGGATCCCAGCCGTCGGCTCCGGCCTCGCCCCAAAGGGCGCCGGTTCCCTGCCAGCGATCGGAGTACTTTTCACGAAGGTCAATATCCTTCGAGTAGGGCGAGAAAGTCGTGCGTCCAACGACTCCGGCTTGGCACTGTCCGACAGTGAGTTCAGGCTCAGGAGTCGTCAGGCATGCGTTGCCATTCTCATCTGTTTCGCGCAGGCCGCGGAAGTGAGAGGTTGCCTCGTAGTGCTTCGTACGGTCACCGTTTCCGACGAATTCAACGATCGCAGCGTGGCCTTCCGGCAGGCCATTCGGGAAGGTCAGAGTCCAGATATTACGCGCTGCATCGGTTTGGGTTGCGGTGGGGACAATATCCCAATTGAGCTTGCGTGCCAGTGCACCGAAGGTTTGACGCTCCATGAACTCATCAAGCGTCATGTCCTTGACCTCGGTTCGCAGGTCACTCATCAGATGGACATCGGTCATGTCGTCGGGAAGATCTACAGTCAGGGTTGCGCCGGGAAGGATCCCATATTCGGCACCGATCGGGATGCGCCAGTATTGGATATCACTCACAGGGTTGAACCAGTGGTGGTTCTCAAGCACGGCCTTGCTGCCATAGTCGGGGTGGACGCTCTCCATGAAGCCGGAAGTTGAGTAAGGGCCCTTTCGGAGTCCGACCGGAATATTGTTCATGTTCCGATCGAGCATGGCGCGAGCGGTCCAGTCGACGACGCAGCCGGAGCTGCGATCGCCGTTGATTTGCCCGGGAACGCGTTCAACAGCCTGAGCATCAATGGCGGTAAAAGAGGAAAAAACGAGCGCCAGTCCGAGTGAACCGGCGGCAATGTTTCGGAGGGTTTTCATCTTGCCTCGATTATTCTTTGTGGTTTGTATCAGGACACCATGATACACAAATGAATTTAACGATGGATCGCTTCAGATGTCAAATAGCTTCCCTGAGAGGATGAATTTGAGATGGGCACTATACTTGCCAGTGTTTGATCCGATCCGCAGGAGGAATATTGTCGCTCTCCTTCCGACCCCTTATGTCGGTTGCAATCATCATTGTGATCATTGCAGCGTGCGCTTTCTTTTCCTGGTGGAGTGCTCGGCGTCATCGCCCCTTTAGAACATCGGATCTGGTGCGCAGAGGTGCTATCACCTGCGCACTGCTCTCCATCTTGATCGGGCCTTCAGTTCCCGGTGAAGCGCAAAAAGTGACGACCAATGTCGAGGTCTGGCTTGCGATTGACCGGACCGGTTCGATGGCCGCCGAGGATTGGGAAAGCGGAAAGACTCGTCTTCAAGGCGTGAGCCACGATGTTGAGCAGATCCTTCAAGCTGCTCCGGGTGCTCGCTATCGCATTATCACCTGGGATTCCGAGGCCGATACTGGGCTTCCCCTGACCTCTGACCTCGGTGCGGTCCGTTCCTTTGTTTCGACGCTGACCCAGGAAGTGAGTTCCTCTTCACGAGGTTCATCCCCGGACCGTCCCGCGCAATATATTGCGGAAGAAATGCAGGAGGCCGCAAACAAGCATCCTGAAAATACCCGCCTGCTTTTCGTATTCACCGATGGCGAGACCTCGAACAATTCCGCGTGGAGAAGTGCCGGCGGAGGCGACTCTCGGCAATGGGACAAGATCAAGCCCCTCCTGACGGGAGGCTTGGTCATCGGCTATGGAACTGAAGAGGGCGGGAAGATGAAGGTTGCCGCTCTGGGGAAGCAGAATGATAGTTCGAATCCTGAATACATCAAAGATTTTTCCCAGCCCGGAAACCCCGATGCAATTTCGAAGATTGATGTCAAGAAGCTCAATGAGATCGCTCAAAAACTTGGTATCGATATGGCTCGTTCGCCCAATGATTCTGCCATTAGCTCCGCAGCTTCATCTTCGGTTCAGAATGCTCGAAATATTGCGGATGCAAATGATACTATCCAAACTTCACGCTACGTTTTGTGGCCATCGGCCCTTGTTTTAACTGTGTTATTAGCTTGGGAGGCCGCTATTTTTGCGGGTCGTATCCACGCACTGAGGAGGACCCGTGCGATTTAAGCGCCGCAGCGATAAGGAACAACGTCCTACTGCTTTCTATCAGCCGCCAGCAGATGGTCAGGCTGCAGCTGATGCCCAAACTGGAGATGGTGTCCCCACTGCAACCCCGGCCTCGGCAAAGAGGAACGAGGCGGAGAAGCCGCGACGCAATGGGAAACTATTGCGTCCACTGTGGTGGTCGCTTCCCATCGTTGTGGTTGCCCTTGCTGTTGGAATTTATATGACCGCCCTGCCGGTGTGGGCATGGAATACGGGTCGCAGTGTGCGCGCGGGGAATAACGAGGGTGCCCTGAACTCCTATTCAAAGCAGATTTACTGGGGAGATCTTGGCCCTGCCAGCTGGGTTGCGCATTACAACGCGGGGACACAACATGTGAAGCTTGATCATCCTGACGAGGCCGTCGCTGAGTTGCGCATTGCTTGGGACCGAGTTCCGAAGGCGAAGCAGATTGAGGATGGTCGAATTGAGACCTATTCCTATGAATGCACCGTCAGAATGAATTTGGCGCTTGCTTTGGAAAAACAGGGCGATGCGGCGATGAATACGGATCGCGCGCGTGCTGCTGAAATTTATAAAGAAATGGGCGAGGTTGTGGCCCCCTGTCAATCCGCTGCCTCGACACAGAATCAGCAGAACCAGAATCAGCAGGGCGGCGGTGGCGGTGCCGATGCTGACAAGGCTCATGATCGTGCTCAGCAAAAGCAACAGCAGGCTCAGAAACAGGAAAATCAGGACAAAGACAAGGATAAAGACAAACAGAACCAGGATAAAGATCAGCAAAACAAGGATAAGGATAAGCAGAACCAGGATAAAGATCAGCAGAATCAAGATAACAAGGATAAGGACAAGCAAAACCAAGATAAGTCCAAGGATCCTTATCAGGGAGAGACCAAAGAGCAACGCGCGAAGCGTGAGGAGATGCAAAAGCGTCAGGAACAAACCGATCGCGAGGAGCGTCAGAACAAAGATCGTAAACGTGGAACCGGTGGTACTGGCGCCTGGTAAATCTTCTGTGATCTAGATCTTAGGTCGGAATAAACCGGAATCTGGGTGACGTTCATGCCTGCAGTGCTGCTCGAAAGCGGCTCCTGGAAGAAAGGCTTATCCCATGACTTACAAGGTCGCTTACATCATAGGTTCGCTGTCCTTGAACTCCATTAACCGCAAGTTGGTTGGTGCGATGATTGCCGATGCTCCGGCTGATCTGGAGTTTGTTGAGGCTGATTTCTCGAAGCTGCCGCTGTACAGCCCTGATTACGATGCGAACTATCCGCAGATTGCTACTGATTTCAAGAAGATCCTTGAAGATGCGGATGCCGTTCTGATTGCAACCCCTGAGTATGGCCGCTCGATTCCCGGTGGTCTGAAGAATGCTATCGACTGGTTTGGCCGTCCGTGGGGATCCAACCCCATCGGTGGTAAGCCGGTTTATGTTGTGGGCGCATCTAGGGGAGCGGTCGGTGCTGCTATTGGGCAGATCTCAACCCGTCAGGCGCTTGAGTTCTTCAACCCCTTGTTGATGACACAGCCCGAGGTGTACATGAAGATGTCGCATGAGGATATCGGCGAAGATGGTCGCTTTATTGATGCGGCAACTCAGGGATTTGTGAAGTCAGCTATTGAAAAATTTGCGGACTACATTCGTTCGTACGCCTGAGCACAGAGTTTGCTGAGTTGAACAACCTCCCAGTAGAGAGTGGGACTAAAGTCCTTTTTAAGGCTGGGGGGTGTTTAATTTGCGTGTCTCTCGTGCTGGCACTTTAGGTTTACGTAAAACGCACTACGCCGTTTTATTGTGGTAGACAAGGTTGTCACTTCTGTTCAAAGCCTTCGTATTCAAGGGAAAATTTCCAGAAGAACACAGAAGTGAAAACATCTGAATGGTTTCTCATCGGCGCTAACGTGAGGAACGGAGACGTAAAACACCCCCTGACATTCTGCGTTTCCAAGAGGGCGCCTGTTGAGTCTCTTTCCGGGCGCCCTCAATCTCTTCTCTTGAAGTCTCACGGTGAGGTTATCAGGTCAATAAGCCAGTGCTGTCGAGGTGCGCACGATGAGAATACAGACTCTCAGAAAAGCGGAAGGATGAGTCTTCTCAGACTAGGCTTATGGCCATACATACACGCGTGAGGAAGGGACATGAGCGAGAACCGCGTACCGGCCACTGTGTCGAGCGATGAAGGTGAAAACGCCTCCGCTCATTCGCGCTCGCGTCCCCGGAAGCCCCCTGTTTACCAGCGCGCCTCTGACAAACTCTCGTTTGCGCAGGATCGCGACTGGGGTTTCGACGATGTTGTCGATGCCTTGTTCTTTATCTTCTCTGGTGTGGCAACGCTATGGCTCGCCTATGTTTTCTTGGCGGGGTCAATCAAACTCAAACCTACCGCTATCGCGTGGTTCCTGATCTGTTGGGCAGTTACCGCTTACCTCGCACTTCCCAGAATTCATCAGTTGCTCACGTGGCTGTATGTTCCCGACTACTTTATCGGTCGAACCAGGACTGCTGATGGTCTCCTCGGTGACCCAGTGAACCTTGCTCTTGTCGGTAGCGAGATCGATATTCATGCTGCCATGACTGCGGCCGGATGGGTGCGCGCTGACCCGATCACTCCCCATACAGTTTTTCGAGTGATACGGGCCTTTGTCAGTCGTAAAAGCTACGAAGCTGCGCCGGTTTCAAACCTTCTGCTCTTTGGGCGTAAGCAGGACTTCGCCTACCAAAAAGGCGTTCCCGGTCGTTCTTCAGAACGTCATCACGTACGTTTTTGGCGTACGCCCGATGGATGGGTTCTTCCGGGTGGTCGTCGCGTTGAATGGCTCGCAGCGGGAACCTTTGATCGTGCTGTCGGATTGAGTCTTTTGACCTTCCAAATCACCCATAAGATCGACGCCGATATCGACATCGAGCGCAACTTCATTGTTGATGATGTCCTCTTCGCTAACCCCGCGGCAGAGCTTGAGATTCTTCCCGATTTCTTCAGCTCCTACCACGATAAAAATGGTGGTGGGGATCGCGTCATCACCGATGGTGACCTATACCTATTGGACGTTCAAGACGTTGAGCCCAATGATGATGATGCCCATGAAATGGCAGATGCCCATGATGTCGATTCTCAAGCACATCGCCAACGTCCGGTCCAGCTGGTTGTCGGCATGGTCCTGGTTGCGCTTATGTTCGCAACCGAGCTGTTCCAGACTTACCTAGTCCTTCAAAATCCGTGGAAGTACATTGCACTTAATGTCATCGGCATTGATGATGTCGCCAATGCGCAATTCTATATTTTGTCGATGAGGCTGATTGTCGCTCTTGTAACCGTGATTCTTCTTGTCATGGAGATCATTACTGCTGTCATGACGTGGAATGGGCATCCTCGTGCCCGGATTATTCTTCTGACGGCCCTGAGCGCCGACATTATTTTCGCTGCCGCAGACATTGCTAGTTCGGGCGCGACACACATTGTGTTGACGACGCTGATCCGTTCGTCTTTGGGAGTGCTTGCTCTATTGGCTCTTTCAGCGCGCGCATGCCACCAATGGGTCAGAGAGCGTAAGAAAGAACGACTTCAGGCAAAAGCAAAGGTTGCAGGCGTCCTGCCTACTTCACCGGCTTCATGAACCACGCGGCCTGCGAATCCTCGGGTACTCCATCGTTGTAGGCAAGTCCCGCATAGGCCGCAGCATTCTTCCCCAGCTGGGATTCGAGGAATGCTTGGAAGGAATGGGCAGCCTCGGAATTCGAAGACGACTGCGGGACTGCGGCTGAAACGGTTAAATCCACGCACGTCCCCGGGATAGCCTCAGCGCGGCTTTCAGTGCCAGTGTTGGAGGCTGCGGCAACCGCTAGGCGCGCATCCCAGATGAGGATCGGACGTTGGTGGGAGCCCTGAGCACTCGTCGCACCCGAAATGAGCGAAAGACGATCATCCGCAGGGGTAGCGGTCCACTGCCCCAGGGCCTCCGCTGCGGAGGGAATGATCGAATGCGCGTCGTTCAGGTTTTCTTTCCAGCCCTCGTAGTCCTCGCCGAGGGCTGAGGTGGCTTTCGTAGCGAACGCGGCGCCGGCCTCGGAATCCTGGGAAGGAATCGCGGTCAGAGGGGCGAAGTTTGCCGAAGAAAGATCCTTGAGTGAAGAGGGGAGCGCCTTGCTATTTGCAGAGAACCATGAGCGATCAGCCCACGCACATACAGGGTCATTGCCGATGGAGATTGCTGTCCCCAAAGCTGTGGCTTGTTTTGAATCGACACCAAAGATGACGTCGGCATTTTGCGAAGAATTCGGAGCGTACTCGCTCTGCTCAATGGTGTAACCACTGGCGGCCTCGAAAGCAGAGATGTAATCAGTGGGGAGGCGCCAGCCGGGTGTGTAAGCGATGCGTAGGGTTCCGCTTCCTCGTGGGATTCCGTCAGTATTGCCTGTGGCTGCACGGTTCTTCGTTGCCGAGGCCGAGAGCCCCTGAGCTGAAGACGTTGAGTCTGTGCGGAAGGGGTCATCCGTCCATTGGGCTCCCTGTGGGATGGAGGGAGAGCACGCACTGAGGGCTAGCGCGCCCAGGAGCGTGCTGGTAAGACGGCGCAGATGCACTGAGCGTTGGAGGGACGGAGAGGCGGTCTTGGTCTTTCGCACCGTACCAGTCTAAGCAATAGCGCATGGAAGGAGAGATATTCCCGCGGTCATAGGGCAAAATGTTGGTATCGAGTGTTCGATGCGATCTGATGCAAGGAGTCATCATGGAAAGCAGTCTCAGTCAGAAACTCATTACCGCAGGGCTGTCTATGGCCGTAGGTTTCGTGGCCGGGAAGGTTGCGGAGCTGGGCTGGAAGGCTGTGACAGGTCAGGCCGCACCTCAGGATGATGATGGTACGGCATCCTTGGTTTCAGTGGTAACCTTCGCCGCGGTCTCTGCAGCTATTGCGGCGGTTGCTCAGCGTGGAGTGGTGAACAAGACGAATAAGTGGTTTGCGCCGGTTGAAGCCGTGTCGCAGATCCTGTCGGATCTTGATCAGCCGGCTATCGCAAATTAGAAAATAGCGGAAGATAGGTGGACAGATCGGTGCGCTGTCCCGAGGCCTGAAGATCCCCGTGGGAGAGCGCGTCTTTCCAGTCCAGCATTCCGCATGCGAGTTTGAGCCAGGTTTCTGGCGACATTTCGATCACCGCCGGGGGAGTCCCTCGGCGGTGAGTTGTTCCTGGGAGGATCTGAGTGGCACCGGCCGGGGGAACGCGGAGTTCGACGGCTCGACCGGGGTGAAGCTCGGCAATTTCTTCAAGCGTGTAGCGTACGGCGGTGAAGAGAGTCTGTCGCGTAGCGTCTTCGGGGGCGCGATACCACGTGAGGAGTGCGGTGTGGCCTTCTGCTGGATCGATACGCCGTTTTGCCATGTCGTCAGTCTAGGTCGCTTCGTCTATGTTGGCGTGGAATTGCCCCATCCTGCCAGATCCGCTATTGTGGTGTGCCGAGGTAGCGTGTCCGAGCGGCCGAAGGTGCAGCACTCGAAATGCTGTGTGGTGTAACAGCCACCCAGGGTTCAAATCCCTGCGCTACCGCGTTTAGGCTTGTGGCCCCAACTGATGTTGGGGCCACAAGTTTTTTATTCGGCAGAACGTCCGCAGTGTTGTGAGTGCATGCAAAGCCTAGCTTTCCTGATAAAACTCTGTTACGCTCGACCTGTCGGGTTGGTACCCCCGCGAGCCTGAAATAAATGGCCAAGAGAAAGTGGAGGCTGAAGGCCCGACATTTGCATAAGGCGAGGGAAGCCAGCCAGCCCACCATTTACCCCGGGCAGGCCTCGGGTCTCTCGCCTTTGTCATGCCCGGCGAATTGCAGTGACGCTGAATCGGCTGTATTTCGAATGCGCGAGGTTGCGATGGCGCGAAATGCACTAGCTACAGTGTTATCTTGGGTGAGTTCTCTGAGCACACGTGGCACTTGTGACGATTCTTGTTTTCCCCGCACGCACGGGGATGAGCCCAACGCAGGCGGTGATTGACCACAATCTATACGCGACAACAAAAGCAAACGGGAAGTGTACGGGCGGACACTCATACAGGCAAGCAGAACGCGAAATGAGGCCAGGACAAATCTCCTTCCCAAGAACCTGGAGCAACACCGACATTATCAGGGCCGCGTTTCTAACAATTACCAATCCGACGTCTCTTAGGATTACGCAACAAGGGTGCCGAATTTACGCATACAGCACAGTTAATGGAGCGGGCAAATAAGCGTGAGAGGTAAACACGCGACAAAGGGCGCAACAATCACTACACATCCCGTTGGAGGCGTAGGCGCACTTCGCGTATCAAATGGTAAATTGACACCAGTTGAGTGAGGGAGTGATCATGACTGAAGCAATGTATACGGTCGAAGACCTTATCAAATATGCAGACAGCATCCTTCCTATTCCCGTTCTCGAAGATGAGGAGAGTAAGTTTCTTCTTGAAATAGCCGAGGACGAATCGCTCACGATGAAAATTATCGGAGACCTCACTATTTACGGAGCAGACATTCCGGAAAATCTAATCGACGGCCTTGTAAGGGGGTACAACGAAGAATTGATCCGGGAGTACTGGGAGGACTGCCTGTACGACAGGCAGCACGCCTAATTCTCCCTCTTCATTTTCCCCGCACGCGCGGGGCTACAAATCAATGTTGCCTCACTGCTGCTTGCTACCCAAACAATTTCCACGCGGTTTCTTGAAGTGCGTACAGCGCAAGCCAAGTCTAGCTTTCCTGATAAATCCCTGTTAAGCTCGACCTGTCGGGTTGGTACCCTCCGCCAGGCTTGAAATAACAGCACGATTCAACGCGGGGGCTGAAGGCCCGACATTTGCATAAGGCGAGGGAAGCCAGCCAGCCCACCGTTTTTTCGGGCAGGCCTCGGGTCTCTCGCCTTTGTCATGCCCGAAAAGCCGGGAACTCGATCATCTTGCCCGCGCGCAAACAGTAAACGAACGACGGCAAACCGCCTAAAACCCTTACCTCAGCAACAGCGGTGTGACCTTGCATTCTTCACCCAGCTTCATCTGCGCGATTGAACATTCATCCCGCATAACAACCAAGCGTTCCAGCATCCGCTGGTGCACAGTCCAGGGATCAATCGTATTGAGGTAGATCCTTGTCCCGCCCTCAAAACCGGCGATCGTTGAAATCCTCCACTTGATCAAAATCCTCATGCGCATAGGAATCGATGAACTCGGAGGCCGGTAGTACCACTCTTCGTTACACGGAACCTCTGCACCCGTCGCCGCGTGCATGGCGTGCACAAGGTCACTGATGCCTCGCAATTGCTCGGGGGAGTACTCCCAAGGCTCAGCCGGCGCGTGAAGCGGCCAAATCGCCAAGGAAGGATAGCGATGCCCAAACCCAGCCATTGCCACGGCGTGATCGTTTTGTGCCAAAATCAGCCCACGGGTCACAGCAATCTTCAAGAGTTCGTCATAAATCCCCGGATAGGTGCGCACGCGCTCAATCTCATCATGCGTCTGCGTCGAGAACTCATCAATTGCCACAAGCTGCTTATGCAGGTGATCAAAAGACGCACCCGCAGGCTTGAGCCAGTTCTGGAAAGCCACCACGTACTTCACTGCCGGATCCAAGTCGTACAGATCCCGCATCGCCCGCACGGTCATCGACATGTACTGGAAGTGTTCCTCGGGCGTAAGCGTCCCAGCCGAAGCTAACTGGGATGTATCCTTCGCTCCATCAACGTAGTGACGTCGCCCGATAATCAGATCATGCCCGCCGGAAAAGAACCCATTCGCTTGGCTGAGTTTTTCAGAATCCGAAAGGGCGGCGAACTTTTCTTCGCTCCCGCCCGAGGCCATGAAGCGTGCGCGCACCACGCGCATCACGTGGTCGTACCCCTGTGGCGAGGCCAGGTATTCCGCCATCCTACGCCTCTCGGCCTCGGAAGGAACATGACCGTGGTTGAGGTGCCAATAGTTGTACGAAACGATCTCAAAAAGATTGGGAATTCGCCGAAACTCCGCAACCGTATCCCCAAGTTTCTCTGCGCCGAGGCCGTGGAGAGTTTCCCATTCCCCTGCGTGTGTGCGGATCACACGGGCCTTCTCCGGTGGAGTCTCAAGATAGCGCGCCGAGCAGAATGCACAATGATGCCCGTCGGCATCGTGATCAATCAGGGGCGGCGTGGAACCGGGACGAGTCAGGGGACGATGAGCTCGACCGGGAACCGTCCACACTTCAGTTCCGGTCAGAAGATTTCGCTGTTTCACCGTGCCGTCGGCTAGACGGAGGATTGCCTCATCGCTTCCCGTGGGTAGTACAGCCATGCTTCTACTTTATTCCGAATGCCCTTCCGCGTCTGATGAACAGGAAAATTTCAGGCGGGTAGCCAGCCCTTTGCTCGCCTTCCCAGATCTTCGAGAAGAGCCGTTGCCTCCTGAGCGCGATCAGGCTGGACAAAGAGGTGATCGTGGCGGCGACTGGCAATGAAATTCGCAGTAATTGAACGCGCAGCAAGGATCTGAGCGATCGATGCTGTGATTCCGATTGCAGCCAGTTCGGTCGATGAACCCAGGTCGATTCGCGTGTACAGCTCATCGGGGTTGATTCCTGCTTCACGAGCGGTGTCTTCCTCGACAACCACAGTGTAGGAATCTTCGTCGCGGATCAGTGCAAAAATGTCGACATTCTGGGGGATTTCGTCAACCAAGGAAAATACGTAAGTTCCGCTGGGTGTGGGATCAAGAGAAGCGAGGACGCGATCAAGATCCGTCGAAGATGCATGTGTCATAGCTTCACGATAGCCCAGCGGTACCCACAAAATACGGCCCTGTCTCACATCGAAAAACGATATAAGTTGCGCCTGAAGCGAAAGTTTTACATCCGGTCCATAACATCGGGGTGCTTACCGGTGCGCCCCGCTTCTCCGCGGTCCAATGCATCGATTCGAGCCATTTGCTCCGCACTCAACTCGAAGCCGGAAATATCAAGGTTTTCTGCCCGGCGCTCATGCGACGAAGCCTTGGGGAAGACAACGTCTCCTCGCTGAAGTGCCCATCGCAAAACCACCTGAGATTCACGTGCACCGACCTCGCGCGCAATCTCAGCAATGCTTGGTTCTCCTAGGACAGTGCCTCGGGCCAAGGGAGCCCAGGCCTCGGTAATAATTCCGTGCTCGGCGTTAAAACGGTGAAGCTCGCGGTTTGCGAAGTAGGGATGAGACTCGATTTGGTTAACGGCAGGCGCAATGCGTCCCTGCTCAAGGATTGGGGCAAGGTGATGGGCCTCGAAATTAGAGACCCCGATAGAGTGCACCAGGCCTTCATCGACAAAGCTTTCCATTGCGCGCCAGGTGGGCATGATGTCACCTCCGTAAAACATCGGAAGCGGCCAGTGGATCAAGAACAGATCCAGATAGTCCAGCTGCAAGTCCTCCAGTGAGCGCTGTAGGCTCTCGCGGGCAACATCAGGCTCGTGATTGGGGTTATTGAGCTTAGAAGTGACGAAGATCTCTTTGCGTGCGATAGGAGCATCGGCTAGGGCGCGGCCCACCTCGGCCTCGTTCCCATACATCTGTGCCGTATCGATATGGCGGTACCCCAACTCGAGTGCATTACGAACACCGTCATAGGCATCTTGGCCGGTCAGTTTGTAGGTCCCAAAGCCAAATTGAGGAATAGAAGCGCCCGAATTTAGAGGGAGGAGCGCAATTGAGTGACCCATAAAAACTCCGATACAAAAATGAATAAAATGCCAAAAAACTATGCCCTGAAACACATGATATGTCCCCGTGGCGGCGCTGGGACTTTCGTAGCTTCAAATTTGGGCCTTAAAGCGTGAAAATCCTTTATTTTCCGCGTGTGTCAGCAGGAAAAGCTCGTTAGACTTTTGGACGTAGTTAGATATACCGCGGAGGTGGCTGTGGTTAAGAAGCGTGCAGAAGGCGAAAGCAGAGCGCGAGCGAATACGCGTTCACGCCTAGTTGACGCCGCCATTGAAATTCTGGTGGAGCGAGGTTTCGCAGGGACCAAGATTGACGAGGTCGTGGCCCGCGCCGGATTCACCCGTGGTGCCTTCTATTCGAATTATTCGAATATGGATGAGCTGTTGGAAGATGCATTTATTGCATACTCAACGCGGCTATTAACAGAAATGACGCAGGCCTTTGATTCAATCGAAGGGCCGCTCACTCTAGAACGCATTGTTGATACCCTCGACAGTCTTTCCGCACAGGGGCGCACGGTGTATATCCTCCTGATGGAATACCGTCTATATCAAATGCGTCACCCTGATGCTGATGGAATTCCTGGAAATCAGCGCAATGAGCTTGCTGATTTCGTGACCCAGATGCTCGAATCCGCTTTGGATCGTATGGGACGCCGCGCACTATTGCCAACCAACATCATGGGAGAGATCCTCTCGATCTTCTACCTCGAGGCTCTAGGTAGCGTCAATGACTCTGCCGAAGCCAATCAAATGCCGATCCGAAAGATCATCGACGTGATCGTCTTTGGATTCTCAATCCCCAAGGACAGTGTGCAGCCAGTCGCTCAGGGACTTGAGGGTACTGACCGTGAGCAGTTCCTTGCCGAGGCCGTGGACCCTTCGCGTGAAAAGCTGATTCCCTTGGTTCGCCAAGCGCTTGCAAATAGCTGAGGAAGCAGCTCAAAAAAGCTGAGGTAATACAACTTGAGGGGGTACGCTACGGTTCGTACCCCCTCAAGCTATAACTGCCGAAGCATCAAGCGTTCTACTTCAGATCGCTTGGCCACCACTGCAGGTTTGTGACTCGGCAGGTGAGTGCTCGACCGGGAAGGTCTGCCTCGCTGTTCCAGTCTTTCGAACCGCCCGGAGTGACATCAGGGACCTTGACAATGCTCGTTGCAGTATCGGTTGTACCCTCAAGGGTGTAGGTGATCGTTAAAGTGAGATCGGCCTTCGTCTTTGTCTTTTGAGCAAATTCTGGGCCCTTGAATTGATCGATCTTTCCGCTGAGACGAACGTGGTTGCCATCCGTTTCGCACTTGATCGTCCCGTTTTCGGTGCGTGCGCTCACGCGTGAGTAATCCAGAGAAGCGGTCAGTGCTTTGTACTTTTCGCCGCAGACGTTTCGAACGCTCTTTTCATCGGGGTCGATCATCTTCAGCTGCTTGAGGAGCTGGTCGATCTTCTCTCGAGTGCCTGTTGAGTCAGCGTTCACGGAATCGCACCAGGGCTTAACCTGCTTCTGCGCGAGCTTCGTCTGTGCCTCGTCGACCTGTTCCTGGAGGGTCTGCGCCTGCTGTTCCAACTGCGCAGATTCATTCTCCAACGAGTGGTACCTGTTCAAAGCGACCATATTCTGCGTGAAAGTCACTAATGCAAAGATCAATGACGCGGCACAGATGATTGCGGTAATCAGGAATAAACGCTTCGACGAACCGGTCTTGGGTGCAGCTGCCTTCTGCTGTCCTGTTTCAGCGTGGCTTTCCTCTGTCGCGGCTTGGGCTTGGGTGGCGTCTGCTACCTGTCCCTGATTCGGAATTTGGGGTCCGTTCGTGCTCACTTGCCTGCCTCCCCGAGCTGCTTATTCAACGTATCGACTTGCTTTTGCAATTCGCTGATGGACTGACGTGCTGGCTGAAGTTCTACATTGACCGTGTTGGCACGCGCATTATTACGTGACGCTGCGCCAAGGAAAAGGAAGCCAAGCACTATGAAAAGAACGCTCAGGACAGTAAAGACGACGGCCCAGGTCTTCTGCTTATTGCGGGGTTTCTTCGGAGCTTTAGGCTTCTTCGGCATTGCGGGAGCCATTGGAGAAGCGGGGAAGGCTGATCCCGTCGTCGGAGCGCCCGTGTAACTTGCGGGACGCGGAGGGAATCCTGGCGTGGCAGCAGGTGCATTCTGTGTGGATTGCTGGCTTGGATATGTGCCTGGAGTTCCTCCCTGAACGGGGGGATAGCCACCCTGTTGTGCCTGGTAGTGCGCCTGAGCAGAGCCACTATTTGCTGCAAGAGGACTTTGGGGAACAGCGCTGTACGAGGACGAAGTTGTCGTTATCGGACGCTGGGGCGCTGATGCCTGTGTGGCGCCCTGAGCTACCTGGGTGTTATTCGTCCACTGCGTCCCATCCCACCACCGCAATTGTGAGGGATTTGAGGGATCGCTGTACCAACCCGCTTGGGGATTTGTCATGGAGGGATCCTTCCGTATACGTCCTTTTATTGAACGGTAACATGCTGGACGCTGTCTGTAAGGACTCTGGATGCAGTGTGATTGGATACGTGGGTGTATTCACAGTCCACGCCCATTGTGCGCCTCTCTTTTACGCATTTGACCACTACCCTTAGAGCTATGGCCCAATTCCTCGCACAGAACCATCTTTTGACGATTTTCCTGGTTGTCGGACTGGGCGCTGTTCTCGGCGCGATCCGCTTTGGGCCGCTGCGTTTCGGTGCAGCCGGTGCACTGTTTGTGGGCTTGCTTGTCTCGGCTTATTCGCCGCAAGCCGGTCAGGGAACTGCGATCATCCAACAGATCGGCCTGGCATTCTTCGTTTACACCGTTGGTATTGCCGCTGGTTCTACCTTCTTCTCCGATCTTCGTAAACAGACATCACTTTTAGGGTCGGCCACGATCATCTGTGTTGTCGGCGCAGTCGTGGCCACGATCGGAGGCCACTTCTTGGGACTGGGCAAAGGCCTCGTCACCGGGCTTTACACTGGTGCGCTGACCGCCGCACCTGCGTTGGATGCAGCGACGCGAGTCAGCGGTGACCCTCAGGCAGCAGTTGGCTATGCCTTTGGCTACCCCATCGGTGTGATTGTCGGAATCATTGTCGTCACCATGACGGTGACGCGAAAGTGGCTGGGGGAGAAGGACACGCCATCGCTTGCGGGCGCTGGCCTCGACGCCGTTACTGTTCGGGTGGACCGCCCGGTCTTCACGCGAAAGATTCTCGCTTGGCGCGAGGGACGCGTACGTATGTCCTACCTTCAGCGTGAAGGCCGCACCCGCGTCTTGATTCCCGGTGAAGAACTTCGCGCTGGCGACCTTGTTGTTCTTGTCGGTGGGACTTCCGCCATTGCCGAGGTCGTCGAGCAGTTGGGAACGCAGGTTTCCGACCACTTGGCTGATGACCGCTCCGATGTTGCCTTTGAGCGAATCGTTGTGTCGAGTCCCGATGTTGCGGGACGAGCGATCGTTGAGCTCAATCTGGCAACTCGTTTCGGTGCGACCATTACCCGAGTGCGTCGTGGTGATCTTGACCTGCTGGCACGTGATGATCTCAAGCTCAATCTGGGTGATCATGCGGCAGTCGTTGTTCCGCAGGAAGAGCTTGATAACGTTCAGAGCTTCTTGGGCGACTCGGAGCGTCGGGTCAGCGAAGTTGATGGAATGGCTTTTGGTATCGGTATGGTTTTGGGCATGGCCTTGGGCGCGATCCCCTTCCCGATGTTTGGTGGGGCAACCTTCCAACTGGGATCTGCGGCTGGACCCTTGATTGTCGGAATGCTGCTGGGGGCGCTTCGTCGAACCGGGCCTCTGGTATGGACGCTTCCCGCCTCAGCGAATATCACCATTCGCTCCGTAGGGCTGATGCTCTTCCTAGCGGCTTTGGGCTTAAACGCGGGACCGGCACTTGTTGATCTTCTGCTGCGTCCAGAGGGCTGGAAGGCTGCGATACTAGCGACGATTATCGTTGTGGTGTGCTGCGGTGCTCAGGCAATCGCCGGCCGATATCTGGGATTGTCTGCACCGCGAACCGCGGGTGCTGTTGCCGGCTTCTTGGGACAGCCAGCGGTCTTGCAAGCGGCAGATGCGCGTGTTGCTGATGAACGTATCGAGGCCGCGTACGCGACATTGTTCGCCTTTGCGATCATCGTCAAGATTTTCTTGGTGCCATTTATTTGGACACTGTGAGCACAGGAGTAACGTATGGCAACACCGGATTTTGTTCTGGAATTACGTCGACACGTGGGGCACTCTATGCTGTGGCTTTCGGGCTGCACCGCTGTCGTCTTACGAGGCCGTGGTGGGGCTGCGCTTAATTGGCGCTCTCCCATCGACCCGGCTTCTGTTGAGGTGCTGGTTGTTCAGCGCTCCGATAATCATGCGTGGACACCGGTAACGGGAATTATCGATCCGGGTGAAGAGCCGGCTCAGGCCGCATGTCGAGAGATCCTCGAAGAGACTGCATGTCAGGCGCGAGCCATGCGCTTGCTCAGTGTTGAGGTTGTTGGCCCGGTTACCTACGAAAATGGTGATCAGACGACTTACCTTGACGTTGCTTTTGCGTGTGAATGGCTCAGTGGGGATCCTTTCCCGGCAGATGGTGAGAACACTCAAGCGATGTTCGTTCCGGGGGATCAGATCCCGCAGATGAATGATCGATTCACTCGGACTATTGCACGGGCATTCAGCGGTGAGCAGGCGGCTGATTTTCAGCGCTAATCGCCACATGTCCTGTAACAAGCCTTAGGTGGAAGTCGGGGGGCCGGGGAGTTTGTGAACTCCCCGGCCCCCGACGGCCGTAAATACGTGCGGCCTTGTCTGTTCAGAGCGTATCCGCTCAGGCACCTAGCCAGTAGGCCGCCAGAACCTTACGCAGTCCCAGAAGGTCTGCAACATGGCTCATTTCGCGAGCCGAGTGCATAGAGAGCAGGCCAACGCCCACATCCACTGTTTCAATACCCAGTCGGGTTGCGGTGATCGGTCCAATTGTTGTTCCACATGGCGATGCATTATTCGACACGAAGTTCTGTGTTGGAACCCCTGCCGCATCACAGGCACGCTTCCATAGAGCCATTCCAACCCCATTGGTTGCGTAGCGTTGCTTGGCATTGATCTTGAGGATGGGGCCTCGGCCCATGACCGGGTGGTGTGAAGGGTCATGAACTTCGGGGTAGTTCGGGTGAATCGAGTGCGCAGCATCGGCACTCACGCAGGTTGAGGAGGCGATCATTCGTGCGTAACCATCTTCGTCGCGTCCCAAGGCGAAAGCGGTGCGACGCAGAACGTCTTCCAGAATTGGGCCAGCTGCACCCGTGCGAGACTCTGAACCGACCTCTTCGTGGTCGAAGCATGAGAAAACGAGGATGTCACCGTCTGAGGGGAGTCCCTGGCGAGCGAGGTCTTCAAGTGCGCAGAGTCCGGGGTGAACCGATGAGAGATTGTCCTGGCGTCCCGAAGCAACGAATTGCGAATCCTCGCCGAAGGTGACAGGTCCCTGCGAAGGGATGCAGATCAGATCGAAAGAGACCACGTCATCTGCGTTATCCAAGCCTGCGGCCTGTGCGATGGTATCCATGAGCGATGCATCGGGAGTGTCGACCGTCCATACCGGGTGCAGGTGTTTTTGGGGATCGAGGTGCAGAGAATCATTAACCCCGCGGTTGAGGTGGATTGCTAGCTGAGGGATGCGGGCCAGTGGAGCGGTACGAACCAGGATTTCTTCTCCCGAGGCCAAAATCAGTCGGCCTGCAATGCTCAGTTCGCGGTCCAGCCAGGAATTCATGATCATTCCGCCGTAGACCTCGACCTCGATTTGTCCCCAGCCATCAGCCGTTGTTGTCTGAGGTGAGGGCTTGAGGGTGAAAGCAGGAGAATCCGTGTGTGCCCCAACGATCCTGAAACCAGCGGTGTCGCTGATATTTTCGGGAACTACCCATGCCATGACGGCGCCTCCACGAACCAACATGTGTCCGCCGGGAGTCGCATCCCATGCTGCTGTTTCGTCTTGGCGACTGAAACCGAGGTTTTCCAAGCGCTGCGCAACGAGATGTGCAGCGTGGTAGGGGCTGGGAGAGTCTGCAAGGAAGTGGACATAGTCCAAAGTGTTTGCGTCGAGTTCGGGATGATCCGATTCAAGTCGTGGTGTCATGCATCCATCCTACGCTGCACGTTTCATTCACGAAGATGTGCTCATTTGTGCAGGACGTAAAAAGCGATCATCTTGATCATTTGACCCACTAGCTCACGAAGCGTGAGCTGACAGTCATTCAACTTTGAACAGCGTGGTGGATGATTTTGTTGTCAGATCGTATCAGTTCGTATTAATTCGGTGAAAATCTGTCCGGTTTATTTGGGCATTTACGCAGGTCAGAGGGTAGTTTTATTGTTGCTAAACTGATAAATTAAAAGGGTGATTACACAAAGCAATGAGACTCTCCTCGATGAGAGCGAATCTGAGCTTTGGCACGCGTGGAGTTCTGTTACACGTGCTGTTCAAAGCACGTTAGGTTCGGAAATTAGTAAAAGTGCACCTCTTGCTCTGATTGAGTTTGAGATGCTTGATGAGCTTGCCAACGGTGAGCAGCCCATGCGTTCTGGCGAGCTGGGTGCGCTGGTCTCCTTGACGCGTTCGGGAACTAGTCGTGCAATCTCTCGCCTTGCGGCGAAGGGATTCATTACCAAAGAAGGATCGTCAACGGATCGACGTTCTGTGCTTGTGTGCATTACCCCTGAAGGGCGTCAGGCCTATGAGGCCGCAAATGGCGTCTTCGCAAGCGCGGTGCGCAACGGACTTCTTGGCGCGGTAGAAGGCGATGATCGCGATACCCTGCTCAGAATCCTCAACGTCATCTCAGATACGCTTCTTTAAACAGAAAAGGTGGGACAGCGATTGCTGTCCCACCTCCCACATACGGGTCCTACGGGGTCAGAAAGACTTCCTGTAGACGTTGGTTTCGCGCTGAAGGAAACAAACCCCCCCCCCGACGGTAGAGGCGGTTCGCCGCCTCTCGCGTCGGCCGAGATGTGAGATCGACTGTTTTAGCTCCCAGCTCCCGAGCGCGCTCAACCGCGGTATCGAGAAGGCTCTGTCCCACGCCTTGACCGCGTGCGGCCTGATCGGTAACGACATCTTCGATCCATGCTCGGCGGCCAGTCGGAATATCAAAAACAACCAGTGAGAGCATCCCCAAAATCCGCTCATCCTCATCGAGCGCGCACACCAAGTGCAAGCAGTCCTGAGCCAGAAGCTGCTGGATTTGTTCGAGCGACAAAGGCTGTGCGGAAGAGGAAAGCTGCGGAAGAAGACGGTCAAAGGCCTCGTGAACCTTTTCGATCGTCGATGAGTCACATTCGCTGAGGATCTCGATACGCATGGGTGCTCCTTGTTAATGCGTTATACAGGCCATAAGTATGCCACTGAGGATAGTTATTATCCGATGCTCACGAGGCCCGACTCAAGGGGACACTAGAGTGCCGAGCGTTTAGGCCTCGTGGATTCAGTGAACGGATGGTAGAGATGGACGGTGCCGCGGGCGTGGGCAGTACTGGTTTAACCGGCGTATTTCCTGCTTGCTTGCTCAGCTGTGCGGGTGCGAAGACATAGCGGCTTTGCGCCGAGTAAGAAACCAGATACATGGTCGTGTCAGCAATGATCTTCGCGATCCACAGTGGCATCCCGATTCCCGTCAATACAGCAAGCATGGTGTACGACCCTGCAACCACTGCGACGGCAAGTGCGGCATAACGGAGGGCACTGCGACGCAACGGCACTCCCGTGGCCTCGAAAACGCGGCGGTTCATTGCGAAATTCACTGAAGCGCTCACCAGGCGAGCAGCAACAACCGGGAAGAAGAGAGCTCCAGTGAGGGAATTCAGGAGAAGGACCAGCACGTAGTCGATAACGGTTGCAACACCAGAAGAGGCAGCGAACTTCAACAGAGGTGCCCAAATTCGAGCTGAATCTTGCAAGGGACGGAAGTGAGAAGTCGGATTTCCGGCCTCGTAAATCGTCTCAATTGAGATTTGGGTGACCGGCTGACGGAACTTCGCCAAGTGCAAAAGGACGCGGAGCTCGTACTCGTAACGATCCCCCTGGACCTCGAGCAGCGCGGGAAGCAAGGCGAGCGGGAATGCGCGTAATCCGGTTTGCGTATCCTTGAGCTTCCAGCCCGTTGCTAGCCAGAACAGGGCTGAAGTCGCGGTGTTGCCGATCCGGGAACGAGCGGGGACATGCCCAACGAATTCGCGAACTCCCAGCACGCTTGTGCCGGTATCTGTGCAGGTCCGACCAACGCGGAAAATGTCAGTGAGCGTGTGCTGCCCATCCGCATCGGCGGTCACCACGCATTCCTGCGGGTTGCTTGCACTATCAAGGATCCAGGTGAAACCTTCTCGAAGCGCGTAGCCCTTACCGCGGTTGTTCTCATAGGAGATCACGTGCGCACCGGCGGTGGCTGCGGCCTCGAAAATATCACTGAACTTCTGGCCTGAACCTTCGTCAACGACAACGATCTTCGTTGCAGGATCTGCGCGATGCAGTTCAAGGATGAGACGCGGCAATCGTGCGTCCGGTTGGTAAGCGGGGATTAACACATACATCGCTCATGCTCCCTTCGTGATGTAGATGATGTCGGAGGTAGCGCGTTCGCCACCATTAGAGGGGCTATTGACAACCTGGCCGTTGAACCACATTTCAGATGAGCCGCCGCCGTCGAGGTTGTATGCGGTCTTTGCGCCCAGGCTCTGCATGATTTCGGCCAGGCCGCTCATGGTCACGCCGCTTGAAGTTCGAGAACGTCCATCAACAACGACGAAGACAAAGTGGTTGTCGTCGATAATGCCGATCGCGGTTCGCGGTTGTTTGCCCTGGATGGAGTGGTTACCGAAGTTGGTGTCAATCTCCAGGTTGTCGATTCCGCTGATGATCTGGCCGTCCTGCAAAAGAGCCGGACCGAAGGAGAGGGTTTGCCACACGCCCTCGTTGACCAGGGTCTGTGCGTTGGTCTGAGTTTCGTCGTAGACCTTCATCGTGCCGTCCTTGTAGATGGCCAGACCCTGACGAGCTCCGCTGTCGCGGTAGATTGTCCCGTTTCGGATCACAATTCCAGTCGAGCGGAAACCGTAGTAGTCGCCGTTAATGGCAAAGACGGCGTTGTTATCCGTAGCAATCGAGGAGACAAGGTCCGTGATGTTTGCGCCAAACTGATCGTTTGCGAAAGCGGAACGAAGTGCAGTCGCATCGGAGAGTTGGACATCGGCGACGTAATAGGTGACGCCGTTATCCTGGACCTGCTTGACGGAAATCTTGGTGTTTCCGTTCGTGTAGGTGTCCGAGGTCGTGGTCGCGGTATCGGTATTCAAGGAAGTGGTCTGCGCGTTGCCCTGCGAGGCCTCGTAAGAAGAAGCGCTGGTGACTTCAACGTGGTCGATCACGTAGCGGTTGAGAGCCCAAGCAGTGGTGCCACCCAAAGCCAGTGTGATCGCAGTTGCGCCCGCAATGATTCCGTTGCGCAGACCTTTGCGGCGGCGCTTTGTGGGGCGTGTGGGTGCAAGATCATCGGCCGAAGGAGCGGCCGGCTGGGGAAGGTTGTTCGTGTTCATGGCTACAGAATCCACTGGCGGATTCTGTAGGGATTAAGGACAAGCTGTGTGTGACCTGTGGAGGTTTGGCGTAAAAAGTGATCCCGCGGAAGGTTATTCCGCGGGATCACAGTGGTTAATGAGTCATGTTATGCGCGCGACCGGCGACGGAGCGCCATGCCGGTCGCTCCTGCCGCTGCAGTGCCCATGAAGAAGAGCACGCCTGCCGCACCGGTCTTCGCCAATTGAGGCCCAAAAGTTGGGGTTGAGGGAGTTGGCGTGGGAGCCGGCGGGGTAGGCTGCGGATCGCCCTTAAACGTCAAACGCGTGACGTAAGGGTGCGACTCGCTGCTTGTGTACGTCAAAGAATGCTCCATGAGCGGTGCCTCGGCCCAGCCAGCTGAGGGGCCGGTCATGGGCAAAGTCCATGCAGCGCTATATGCAGTCATTGGAGGGCATGCCGGCGTGGGCGGGTCAAACACTGTTCCTTGGACGGGAAGCGGCTCGGCAGGCTTGAGCTGGTCGTATCCGCCCATCGTTGGCGGGCAAGCGGGGGAGGGAGTGCCCGGGCGGACAATAACCCCAAGCTGCTTTTCAATATCGACTGAGACCAACCCCTGAGTCTGATGCTCGATTGTGTAGTCGGTGTCAGGGCGCGCCGAATCGGCAAATGCAATCTTCTTGATCGTGATGACAGCCTCGCCCTGAAGCCTTGCCATTACGTCCTTTAAAGCTTCGACCGTTGTAATGGACTCGGGATCATTGACATCGACTGTCACGCGTGCCGTCTGACCATCAATGGCCACAGTCTTTGCCGTGAAGCCTTCCGGGATCCCGGTGATGGAGATGGCAGAGGGATCAGCAAATTTCAGCTGATCTGGAAGAGTAATCTGTGTAGTGAAGCCCAGGTGTGCATTCTTCAGCGCCATCTCATCAAAAGTTGCGGGAGATTCCTCGTACTTTTTTAGGAGGGCGGCAATGCGCCCACCTTGAAGATTATTCAGGTGAACGACGTTCTCGATGGTCAGAAGTGACTTCTTATTTTCAGCCTGGATTCTTTCCTTTTCTGCTGGAGCAGCGCCGTCAGAGCTGATCGTGAAGTCGGTATCGACCGTTGGATCATCGCCGTTGACCGGAAGGTCGCCGAAAACCTTCTTGTACTTGTAGAAGCCGGTCATGCGGTCTGTCGACAGCTCTGAGGAAACAAACTCATAGTCGGGGATGCCGGCAGCCTGGAAGAAGTTCGGACCGGTCTGAGGGGCCTTGAGGTCGACTCCGGTCTCTGCATCCACCCAACGTGTCGTCCGCTGGGGTGCGTTCGAGAAACAGTCCGTGGGAGTGGATGCGATTGGAGTTGATACCACCGCAGAAGTGAAGACTTTGTTAGGGGTGTCGCCACCCGTATAGAACTTCGCAGTCGCGGTGCTGGTGACTTGCTCTTGAGCGATCCGTGCCGCGTCCGCTGCATTATTTGCACCGACAGCGTAGGGAATCTTGATCGTGACGGTGTGTCCAAGAGGATTGCTCTTCTCGGATGTGTAGGTGGTGTAGAGTCCCTGCCAATCAGTCTGTGTCAGATGAAGGTTAACTGTCATCTCGGTCTTCTCTGAATTGGGCGAGAACCACCAGCTTGAGAGAAGAGAGGAAGAATTTGTGACGGTTCCGGGACCAACCTGTGTTCCCTGAGGAACGGAAACCGTGAAGGAGATATCGGGGTTCTGAGCTCCCGCTGCGTGTGGGCTCTGGCCGGCTGCAGCTGCGGTCTGCATTTCATCTTGGAAATTGGCCAGAAGGGTGACAACGGGAATCGTCAGATTGACGGTCCCGTGGTAGGTCGTAATGACAGGACTGGTGTTGCAGACAGTGACTGCGTCAGCTGTGATGTTTTGAGAGATCGAGAATGCTTGATCCTGGGCTTGCGCGTCATTCGGACCCAATAGCGCCGTGCCACCGGTCATAAAAGCGGCAGTAGCAGCCGTGGCTAACACAGCATTTCGAGTTCGTATCATCCTTCTACCTTGTCGTTATCTCGAGGAAGTCTGCTCTTGTGTGAGATGGGGTCTCAATAGATTCAAATACGCATCTATTTCGAGTCTAGTTACGCAGTGAACTTTGAACAAGAATCCAGCGTATGTGAAGGTGTTGAAAAAGAGAAGAACTATACGACTTTCGTGAGCAAAACCGCGCATTCCATATGATTCGTATGGGGGAACATGTCGAAGAGGCGCGCTTCTTGGAGCCTGTAGGAATTCATGAGCTGAAGGTCGCTGACCAGCGACTTCGGATAGCAGGACGAGTAAATCACAGTGGAAATGTCGCTCTGGTTAATCCACCGAGCAAGCTCTGTTCCGATTCCGCGCCGCGGTGGGTTGACGACCAGGGCCTCGGGGTAATGATCCCTATCCTGTGCGAAAGCCCACTTTTGTGCATCGCTGGCCACCAGGTGTACGCGCTCACTCACACCGAGTTCTTCAGAGGTTTCCCGAGCGGAGGCAATGGCCTCGGGTGAAATCTCTACACCGCTGACGTGTTCAACCCCGCCAAGTGCCGCGTGCAGTGCGAAACCGCCCACTCCGCAGTAGAGATCCCACAGGGAAGACGCCCCGCTCTGTTGCGCCCAGCGCGCGACCTGGCGATAGAGCTGTGAGGCTACTCCCGTATTGGTTTGCGAAAACGAGCGTGGGCCCAGGTGAAGCTCGACATCGCCGACAAGCGTGGGCAGTGTGTGCTGCTGAGAAATGACGATCTCTTCATCGCCTTCTACCAGTGCGGCGTGTGCGGGCAGGATGTTAACGGTGACGACCTTGGCCGCGGGAATGAGTGAGTACAAGAGCGAAAGTTTTGAACGCAGCAGCGCTAAGTCGCGCTTTGAGCGCATGACGAAGCGGATTATCAGTGCGTCATCAGTACCCTGCGTGACTAGGATGTGCTTGAGTTCGCCACGCCTGCGCGCAATATCGTAGGGCTCCAAATGGAGCTCGCGGATGAACGCTTTTAAGGGGGCGATGGTATCTGCGATGACCGTTGTATGCGCAATGCAGTGGGGGAGGTCTACTCCTGCGTAGCTGGGTGCGCCTCCTGTGATCCCTAAAGTCGGCTGCTCGGCACTTCCCCCGACCGCAAATTTTGCTTTGCTTCGATAGTGCTCAGGCGCTGATGCGGCGGCGGGCAGCCATTTTATTTCCGAGGCCTGGGGCAGAGTTGCCAGTAGCTCGCTGGCTTCTTTTTGGCGCTGCGCAAGCTGAAGGTTATAGGGAGTGGGCATGAGTGGGCATGAATGGCATTCCCCGCTTGTTAAATGTACGCACTCCATCGCTTCATCTTGGCATCTTGAAAGTCTCTTCGCCACAACGAGGCCGGGCGTGCGCTGAGTGGTGGAGTGTCACTTGTGTGGGCGGCGGGGGAATAAGAAGGCTGCAAGCGCGTGGGCGTTAAGATGCTGCTATGAGCGAAAAGCCGGGCGTGAGCGCTGGTGATGAACCGCGTGAGGTCCCTCAGGGGGCGCTCGCGGCGGGTGAGACCATGCGTATTGATACGTGGTTGTGGGCAACGCGCCATGTGAAGTCGCGTTCGCAGGCAACCTCAGCTGCTCGTGCTGGTCACGTCAAAATTAACGGTGAATCGGTGAAGGCTGCGCAGAAAGTGCGCGTGGGTGATGAGGTTCGTCTGCGAGTAGAGGGCTTTGACCGTGTTCTGATCGTTCGCAAGCTCCTTGCGAAACGACTGGGTTATCCCTTCGCGAAACTTTGCTATGAGGATCTCAGTGAGCCGAGACCTCGGCTGGGCATTGCTTTTGCTCAGCGAGAACGTGGAAGTGGGCGTCCGACGAAGAAAGAGCGTCGCGATATGGAGAAATTCCGCGGAATGAACTCCGATTTTTCCGCGGAATTTCAATGGTAAATGGCAGAGTTGCCGATTCTTAGTAAATGTTTTGGGAAATTGGGGAATAAAACCCTGTGAAATAAGTTGAGTATGTCAGACTCAAGTTTTGATGTAGGGCTTGCGGGCCCGGTAGTCGATCCGTAAACTTGAGTGCAACAGACTCAAGGTGGTCTGAAGGTCGAAACCTCGGCCACCACAACAGAAGACGTACAAAGCGCGGCATCGCCTCGGCGACAATTTGCACCACGCTTTGATGAAAGGAAAAATTATGGGACGCGCAGTAGGTATTGACCTCGGCACCACGAACTCCGCAATCGCAGTACTTGAAGGCGGAGAACCCACAATCATTGCAAACGCAGAAGGCACACGTACGACCCCCTCGGTCGTTGCTTTCTCCAAGACCGGCGAGGTCCTGGTTGGCGAGATCGCCAAGCGTCAGGCGGTCACGAATGTTGATCGCACCATCTCTTCGGTCAAGCGTCACATGGGCACTGACTGGACCGTTAACATTGACGACAAGAAGTACACCGCACAGGAGATCTCGGCACGCATCCTCTCCAAGCTCAAGAGGGACGCGGAAGAGTACCTCGGTGAGCCCGTTACCGACGCGGTCATCACCGTTCCTGCGTACTTCAACGACGCAGAGCGCCAGGCAACCAAGGACGCCGGTCAGATCGCAGGCCTGAATGTCCTGCGTATCATCAATGAGCCGACCGCTGCGGCACTGGCCTACGGCCTCGAAAAGGGTAAGGAAGACGAGCTCATCCTGGTCTTCGACCTCGGTGGCGGTACCTTCGACGTTTCCCTGCTGGAAATCGGCAAGGATGACGACGGTTTCTCCACCATCCAGGTCCGCGCAACTGCAGGCGACAACCGCCTCGGTGGCGATGACTGGGATCAGCGCATCGTTGACTGGCTGATCGAGCAGGTGAAGGCAAAGAGCGGTGCTGATCTCTCCAAGGATCCGGTCGCACTTCAGCGTTTGCGCGCAGCAGCTGAGCAGGCAAAGAAGGAACTGTCCAGCGCGATGAGCACAAACATTTCGCTGCAGTACCTCTCGGTGACCGCTGATGGCCCCGTTCACTTGGACGAGACTCTCACCCGCGCAAAGTTTGAGGAAATGACCTCGGATCTGCTTGATCGCACGAAGGCTCCTTTCGAGAAGGTCATTAAGGACGCAGGAATCTCCGTGAGCGAGATCGACCATGTCGTCCTGGTTGGTGGCTCCACTCGTATGCCCGCCGTTGCCGAATTGGTCAAGAAGCTCACCGGTGGCCGCGAGCCCAACAAGGGCGTGAACCCCGATGAGGTCGTCGCAGTTGGCGCAGCCCTGCAGGCCGGCGTCATCCAGGGCGACCGCAAGGACGTTCTGCTGATCGACGTGACTCCCCTGTCCCTGGGCATCGAGACCATGGGCGGCGTCATGGACAAGGTCATTGAGCGCAACACCGCAATCCCGACCAAGGCTTCGCGTGTCTACTCGACCGCTGCCGACGGCCAGACCTCCGTTCTGGTCCAGGTCTTCCAGGGCGAGCGTCAGTTCACCGCTGATAACAAGCTCCTCGGTAACTTCGAGCTTTCCGGAATTGCTCCCGCACCGCGCGGAGTGCCCCAGATCGAAGTGACTTTCGATATCGACGCCAACGGTATCGTTCACGTTTCCGCGAAGGATCTTGGAACCGGCAAGGAAACCTCGGTGACCATCACCGGCGGTAGCGCCTTGAGTAAGGAAGAGATCGATCGCATGGTCAACGAGGCCGCTCAGCACGAAGAGGACGACAAGAAGCGCCGTGAGGAGCTGGAGATTCGTAACTCTGCCGAGCAGCTGGTTTACACCATCGAGAAGACCCTGAAGGAAGATGCCGACAAGGTCTCCGAAGCGACCCGCCAGGAAGTCCAGGGCGACCTCGACGCCGTGAAGGAAGCCCTCAAGGGCAGCGATCTCGAGGCTGTGAAGAGCTCCGTTGAGAAGCTCAACCAGTCCGCGATGAAGATCGGCCAGGAGGTCTACCAGAACGCTCAGGCCGCTCAGGCCGCTGCTGAAGCAGGTGCGTCACAGGAGCCGTCCACTTCCTCCGATGACGACGTCATCGACGCCGAAGTCGTGGATGAGGACGACAAGTGAGCACCGAGCCCACGAATCCTTCCGACGACGCCCAGGAACCGGTGGTCGGCTCTCAGCCGGCCACCCCGGGCGACGCCCAGCCCAATGCCCAAGAGGGCGCAGCTGCACACGCAACTGCGGCCTCGGCAAACAGTCAGGGCGAGGACATGGGTGAAGTCGATATGTCGGACTTCGAAGAGCAGCTGGAAGACAGTGAACTGTCCAAGGCTCTCGACCAAGTGGCGCAGGCTGAAGAAAAACTCGCTCGCGCCCACGCAGACCTGTACAACCTCAACCAGGAATACTCGAACTTCGTTCGTCGTTCCAAGGAATCCGTTGCCGGCCACGTCCAGTCCGGACGCGACCAGGTGCTGGAAGCAATGATCGGTGTCTTGGATGATATCGAGGCCGCGCGCAAGCACGGGGATCTCAATGATGGTCCCTTTGCCTCGATCGCGAACAAGCTGGAAGACACGCTTCGAACGCGCTTCGAGCTGGAACGTTTCGGAGACGAAGGGGACGATTTCGACCCCGTGCTTCATGAAGCACTGATGGCTCAGCCCAATCCCGATGTGGACCACCCGGTCCTGGGACAGGTCTTGCAATCTGGATATCGTCGCGGAGAGACCATTATCCGCGCGGCGAAAGTCCTGGTGTACAACCCTGAATAAGGAACATTCAACGAACTGCAGAGTCAAAAAAGGAGGTGACGCGCAGTGAGTGGAGAAGATTGGCTCCAAAAGGATTTCTACAAGGTCCTTGGCGTAAGCAAGGATGCTGATGAGGCCACAATCAAGAAGGCCTACCGCAAACTTGCGCGCACCTGGCACCCCGACCAGAACAAGGGGAACCCCGAAGCTGAAGAACGCTTTAAGGAAATTGGTGAGGCCTACACGGTCCTGTCCAATCCTGAGCAGCGCCAGCAATACGATGCGATTCGCTCGATGGGCGCCGGCGGTTTCCGAGGCGCTGCCGGTGGCGGAGCATCCGGCGTGAACTTCGAAGATCTCTTCGGAGCTTTCGGTGGGGGAAACGGCGGGAATGTTCGTTTCTCCACCAGCGGTGGCGGCGCAGGTATCAACCTGGACGACATCCTGGGTGCTTTCGGCGGTTTTGGTGGCGGCTCTTCGCGCGGGTCCTCTCCCTACGCTGGCGCATCTCAATTCGGCGGTTTTGGCGGAGCGCACGGTTCGCCTTACCAGCAAGCCCCCCAAAAGGGCGAAGACTTGCACGCATCGACACGCATTACGCTCAAGCAAAGCCTGAGTGGAGTCAACATCAAGTTGGCTGTCTCCGGTAAGCCTATGACCGTCAAGGTTCCCAAGGGAATTAAGGACGGACAGAGTGTGCGCCTGCGCGGCAAGGGGAAGGCCTCGATCAATGGCGGGAGCGCTGGCGATCTGATCGTCACGATCCATGTCGAGGAGGATCCGGTCTACAGCCGCGAAGGAAATGACCTTCGCATGACCCTACCCGTGACCTTTGCCGAGGCAACGCTGGGTGCCAAGGTTGAGCTTCCCTTGATCGATGGTTCGACCGTCACCGTCAAGGTTCCCGCCGGTTCTGATTCTGGTCGAACCCTGCGCCTGAAGGGGCGCGGTGTGGCCACGAAGAAGGGAACGGGCGATCTCTTGGCAACCATCAGTGTGGTGGTCCCCAAGGATCTCACACCTGAACAGCTTGATTCGATCAAGTCGCTGGCGGATTCTCTTGATCAGAGTGATCCGCGCGCAGATCTTGTAAAGAAGGTGAGTGCGTGATGGGACATCAGGATGAAGTAACTTTCGTGATTTCCGTTGCCGCACAGCTGGCGGGAATGCATCCGCAAACCTTGCGTCAATACGATCGGATTGGCTTGGTGACACCCCTTCGTGCGAAGGGACGCGGGCGGCGTTACACCCGACGCGATGTCGAGCGCCTGAAGGAGATTCAGCGCCTTAGCCAAGATGAAGGAATCAACTTGGCCGGTATCCAGCGGATCATGGAGCTGGAGGATAAGGTTGATCGCCTGCGAGAACAACGCGATGCCTTGGCTGAGCGGGTTGAAGAATTCGAACCCGTCTTTGATCGAGTATTCGTAGCAAGCCCAGATGGCCAGATTCGTCCCATGCGACGTGCACATGCACGCCGTGCTGAAGAATCTCGACGCGGTGGCATGATACCCGTCAGAGACCGAGGCCTCGTAGCGTGGCGACCTGCTGGTAACCAGCGCGTTCGCGCGCTTATTGAAGCATCGCCCGAAGGAGTCCGGGTTATCGAAGGGACCGTTGTGGTTTCTCGATAACACACCCCCTTGAGCGATGTCCTTGAGGTGGAGTGAGTGAGGGGAGGCATGAAAATGCCTCCCCTTTTTGCTCCCCATATTCAGGCAGCTAAGACCAGGTCCCGTCGAGTAATCCGTGCAAGCAACGACGAAAGGATGCCAGTGGCCCGCGTTGCTGTTCGCTGAAGCCCGGCCACGGCCTCGGAAATTGAGGAGTGAAGGTCAGCTAAGGTGCCGAAGACAAAGAAGTTCTGGCCCAGGTAATTGACGATGAAGAGCGAAGTATTTGCGGTTAAAGAGGCCATCCACAGAGCCATTCCGGCTGATACCAAAGCTTGGATCATCAGGTAGGACATGGTCATTACGCTTGCCGCCATAATCGCATAGCGGATTGCGGTCGCAACAATTCCACCGCGAGCGTTGAAAACCTTCCGGTTCAGAGCGAAGTTCAAGGAACACGAGGAGACCCTGGCCAGTGCGACCGGCAGGAAGACTCCGCCGATGGTTGCATTCAGGATGAGCAGCATTGTGTAGTCCAGCGCGGTTGAGGACAGCGACGAGGCCAGGTAGCGCAGGACGCGCACATTGGTGCGGATCAAGTCGACAAGCTTCGCGCTGAGAGTGGAAGCGAATGTTGTGGCGGCCTGCCCCTGCGACTGGAGTGCTGCGTTCGTGTTCATGACACTTACTTTGCCCACAGCTGATCTGTGAGAATTATGCCCAAGCTGTGGAGAAGCTATGAAGCAATCAATGTAGTGTAGGTTCCATGACTTCATTGACTTTACGTTCGCGCGTGGCCGTTGTAGCGGGGAAGGGTGCCAGTTGGGCCTCTCGCCGCCTCGGACGCGGTTCGGGTGGAATGATCGGTGGCAAAGTAGCGCTGAAGCTTGACCCGAATTTGCTCGCAGAATTGGCAAAGAACCGCCGAAGTGTTGTCGTTTCTGGCACCAACGGAAAGTCAACAACAACCCGCCTGCTTCGCGCTGCGCTCTTTTCGATTGGCCATGTTGCCTCCAATACAAATGGAGACAATATGACCCCGGGAATCACCACCGCGCTCATGCGTTCGGATGCCCCGCTTGCCGCGCTCGAAGTTGATGAGATGCACATGCCCACGGTGTCGCGTTTTGTGGATCCGCAGGCCATGGTTTTGCTGAACCTTTCACGAGATCAGCTGGATCGAGTGGGTGAGATCGGAGCTGTTGAACGTCGTCTCCGAAAGGCGGTCAATGAGCATCCCAATGCTGTTGTGATTGCGAACTGTGATGATCCCTTGGTCGCTTCGGCTGCCTGGGATAGCCCCAATGTTCAGTGGGTCGCTGCCGGACACGCATGGATGGGGGATTCGACTGCCTTCCCACGCGGCGGACGCGTCATCCACGCCGATGATTCCTGGCGGGTCGTTCCTTTGACGGCCTCTTCTTCGGATGAGGGTTTGGACCAGTATCGTCGCCCCGATCCTCTGTGGTGGCTTGAAGACGAGGACCTTTCCGATCCTTCCCACCCCAGTGCCATTGCCTGCCGTAAGGATGGTTTGCGAATTCCTCTGCGGCTCTCTCTGCCCGGTCGTGCCAATTTGTCCAATGCGCTCGAAGCGCTGGCTGCGGCCGTCGCGATGGGCGTTGACCCGCAGGCCGCGTGCCGCGCAATGTCCGAGGTCGTTGAGGTCGCAGGCCGCTATTCGACCTACGAAATCCACGGTCGACTGGCGCGACTCATGCTGGCAAAGAATCCCGCGGGCTGGCAGGAAGCCATGTACATGATTGACCCCAGTGTCGATCAGGTCATTGTCGCGATCAATGGCCAGGTTGCTGACGGGCAAGACCTGTCGTGGCTGTGGGATGTGGACTTTTCGGTTCTTGGCGCTCCACATCGCAAGGTTTATGCCTGTGGTGAGCGCGGTGCAGACCTCGCAGTTCGATTGGAATATGCGGGCGTCCACTGTGAACTTTTCCCGCTGCCAATGGATGCGCTGCAATCGTGCGTGCCGGGCAGGGTTGAAATTCTTCTCAACTACACGGCTTTGCGTGATTTTAAGCGGGTTTTGGATTCTCATCGTCAAGCGGAGGAAGCAGAATGAGTGCACTGCGAATTGGTGTTCTTCTCCCTGAAGTCTTGGGGACCTACGCGGATGGTGGCAATGCCCTGGTGCTCGCGGAACGCGCGCGTCGGCGTGGCTTTGACGCCCAGATTCAGTATGTCGGCGTTGGTGACGTGATACCCGATGATCTCGATATCTACACCCTTGGTGGTGGTGAAGACGCAGCCCAAGAACTTGCGGTTGAGACTTTCACCGCCGATCCCGGTTTGAAGAATGCTGTAGCAGCGGGCAGGCCTCTTCTGGCGATCTGCGCTTCACTTCAAATCTTGGGTCACTGGTACACAGATGCGCGTAATCGCAAGGTGGACGGCTTGGGGCTCTTGGACCTGACGACTCGTCCCCAGGGAAAGCGCTCAATCGGCGAACTTGTTGTCCAGCCCGAGATCGATGGACTATCGGAGCCGCTGACAGGGTTTGAAAACCACGGTGGTGGAAGCCAGCTAGGTCCTGATGCGCGTCCTCTAGGAAAGGTGCTTTTCGGTAAGGGGAACTCGATTCTTCCTCCCGAAGGCTTTGATGAACAGAGTGCTTCTGGCGATGATGCTGCCTTCAAAGCGCCGCGTGTCGACGGTGCTGTTCAAGGGTCAATCATTGCGACCTACCTGCATGGTCCGGTTCTTGCGCGTAACCCTCAGCTTGCGGACCTTTTGCTTGAGCGCGCTTTGGGACACAAACTTGACCCCCTTGATGTTCCCGGGGTCGAGGAACTTCGTCACGAACGTTTAGCTGCGACCATTTCGCGCCCAGAGCTCCGCGAGCGTTTGGAACGGCATGAGCGCTGAGGAATCGCGATCAGGGCGGGATGTGCCCTGGGATCAGTATGGTGAGCTGGTCCTGCCCTCGCGTGGCCCGCGTTTTGAACGTTATTCCGAGGCCGAGCCCCAGGTCACCTCGGCGCGGGCGCCCGAGCCCCGGCAGGCCTCGTCGATCGAGGCTGTACCTGGGAGGGAAGGGGACTCATCGCCGGCGGGAAGGACGCTGCCTCGCGAAGGGGAACAGGGACGGATCAAACTGCGCACTTCTGGCGGGAAACTCGGCTATGCGCCACCAGCCCAGCCGATGCGTGGTGAAGAAATCGGTGTGCCTACGCAGGTTCGTCAGTCGGCGAAGAAACGTCGTCGCGGAATTGGTGTGATCGTGTTGGGCATTGTCATGTCCGTACTTATTGCTCCTGCGACTTTCTTTGGAATTGCGATGTCTGGCGCGGATTTTTCTGCGATGCAGGCGAGTGCTCGTGAGGTTTCCAGCGGCCAGAGCGTGAGTGTGGACTCCAGCGGCGGCTATGTCGTTCAGGTGACCTCGGGACAGGCAACTTCGTGCCTCCTTCGTGGAAGTGATGGGGGAGAGCACCCAATGCAGTCCACCTTGAACCAGTGGACCGTTTCGGGACTGCAAGCTGGTGACTACACGCTTGCGTGCTCTCCTGATGGTCTGAAAATGGTCGGAATGACAGGCTTTAGCGAGTCCGTCGCACTGTCAAAGGCTCCCGATGCGATGACGTGGTCGAGCGTTGTGGGAATGCTGGGTTTGAGCGTGATTGGTCTGGGGATTTACCTGCGTCGTTCGCGCTAAAACTGCTCTGATATTGGTGAGTGCTGAGCTGGCGTGTTGCGCGTCCAGCTCGGCGTTCTTTTTCTTTTCTGTGAAATGTGTTTTCGAATGCTGATTCGTGCAGAAAAATAAAGTTGAGTGGAATAGACTCAAGTTTGTTGACGTTGTGTAAGTCAGAACGAAAAAAGCCGCCCGTAATGAGCGGCAGGAGGAATGATGACTGAACAATTTACAAGCAAAGCCCAAGAGGCAGTGAGTAGCGCGGTCCAGTCGGCACAGGCCGCTGGGAACCCGCAGGTGGATTCCCTGCATCTCTTGGAAGCACTTCTTGAACAGGGTGAGGGCATTGCCTACTCTCTGCTTCAAGCAATTGGGGCAAACCCGCAGCAAATCGGTGCGCGTACGCGCAATGCGCTGGTGGCGCTACCTTCGACGAGCGGATCGAGCGTCGCACAGCCGCAGACTTCACGTGGTCTGATCCAGGTGATTAACGATGCCCGCAAGCGTGCAGAAGCTAAGGGAGACGCCTACGTTTCTACCGAGCACCTGCTCATTGCGTTGGCCGCAAATGACGATAGCGCAGGCGAAATCCTGCGTGAAAACGGCGCAACCGCAGATCGCTTGCAGAAGGCTCTAGATGAGCTTCGCCCCGAACCTATCACCAGTGCCGATCCCGAAGGTTCCTTTGAGGCCCTCAAGAAGTACGGTCGTGACCTGACCGAGGTTGCGCGCCAGGGCAAGCTGGATCCCGTGATTGGTCGCGATAGCGAAATTCGCCGCGTGATCCAGGTGCTGTCTCGTCGAACCAAGAACAACCCTGTTCTCATCGGTGAGCCAGGCGTCGGTAAGACCGCTGTCGTCGAAGGTCTCGCCCAGCGAATCGTCGCAGGCGACGTCCCCGAATCTTTGAAGAACAAGAAGCTGATCGCTCTTGATCTGACCGGGATGGTTGCAGGTGCGAAGTATCGTGGCGAATTCGAGGAACGCCTCAAGGCTGTTCTGGGCGAGATCGAACGATCTGACGGCGAGATCATCACTTTTATCGATGAACTTCACACGGTCGTCGGTGCCGGTGGCGGCGCTGAAGGGGCAATGGATGCGGGCAATATGCTCAAGCCCATGCTTGCCCGTGGTGAGCTGCGTATGGTTGGCGCAACAACCCTGGATGAGTACCGCGAGAACATTGAAAAGGACCCCGCTCTTGAGCGTCGTTTCCAACAGGTGTTCGTTGGTGAGCCTTCGGTTGAGGACACCGTCGCGATCTTGCGCGGTATCGCGCCGAAGTACGAAGCGCACCACAAGATCACCATTTCTGACGGTGCTTTGGTTGCAGCGGCCCAACTGTCCGATCGCTACATCACCGGGCGTCAGCTTCCCGATAAGGCTATTGACCTGATCGATGAGGCCGCCTCTCGCCTGCGTATGGAACTTGACTCCTCGCCCGAGGAGATCGACGTTCTGCGTCGCCAGGTGGAGCGTCTCCGTATGGAGGAGTCCTACCTGACCGAGTCTGACCCCGACGGCCTAGACGAGGCCACTGCGGAGCGCCTCGAGAAGCTTCGTGAAGACCTCGCGAACAAGAACGAAGAGCTTTCCGCTCTCACCAGTCGTTGGGAAGCCGAAAAGGCTGGCCACAACCGGGTGGGTGAGCTCCGCGTCCAATTGGATGAGTTGCGTACCCAGTTGGAGCTGGCGATTCGCGCTGGTCGATTCGAAGAAGCTGGACGTCTCCAGAACGGCGATATTCCGCAGATTGAACGTCAGATTCGCGAAGAGGAAGAAAAGGTTGAGGCTGAAGAAAAGGCGAACGAGGCCAATGAGCCAATGATCGCTGAGAAGGTCGGCCCGACTGAGATCGCTGAGGTTGTCGAATCGTGGACCGGAATTCCCGTGGGTAAACTGCTCCAGACCGAAAGCGAGAAGCTCGTCCATATGGAGGACTTCATTGCTCATCGACTGATTGGTCAAAAGGATGCTGTCCGCGCGGTTTCCGATGCGGTCCGTCGTTCGCGTGCAGGCCTGTCTGATCCGAATCGACCCACCGGTTCCTTCCTCTTCCTTGGCCCCACGGGCGTTGGTAAGACCGAACTTGCCAAGTCCTTGGCAGAGTTCCTCTTCGATGATGAACGCGCCATGGTGCGAATCGACATGTCGGAGTACTCGGAGAAGCACTCTGTAGCCCGTTTGGTCGGTGCCCCTCCGGGATACGTCGGTTATGAACAGGGCGGTCAACTGACCGAGGCCGTGCGTCGTCGCCCCTACAGCGTCGTCCTCTTGGACGAAGTTGAAAAGGCAGACCCCGAGATCTTCAACATTCTCTTGCAGGTCTTGGATGATGGACGTTTGACCGATGGCCAGGGACGTACCGTGGACTTCAGGAACACAATCCTGATCCTGACCTCAAACTTGGGATCGATGTTCCTGACCGATCCTTCGCTCAGCGAAGAAGAAAAGCGTGAAGGCGTAATGAACGCCGTGCGCGCATCCTTCAAACCTGAGTTCATCAACCGTCTGGATGAGACCGTGATCTTTGATCCGCTCAGCCCCGAGGATCTGTCTGGAATCGTTGATCTCTTGGTTGAATCTATGGCTGATCGCCTGAAGGACCGCCGAATCAGCCTCAATGTCACCGAAGGTGCGCGAGGCTGGCTGACCAGGCGAGGATATGATCCGGCCTACGGTGCGCGTCCTCTACGCCGACTGATCCAGCGTGAGATCGGTGATCGACTGGCCAAACTGCTTCTGAGCGGCGAGGTTGAAGACGGCGATACTGTCACCGTCGACGTCACCGACGATCTTGAAGGACTCCGCGTTGAGGTGTCCAATCACTGATCGGTAGCGACTTGCGGGTGGTGCGAATAATTTCGCACCACCCGCATTTTCGCTTAGACTTTAAGAGTTATCCCCACCCAACAGAGCAGAACTGAAGAATGAAGGAGGTAGCCGTGAGCGAAGACGAAAATTCGCAAGCGGGTCCCGCCCGTAAGAAGCGAGGTAGCTACTCCGTTGGACGTTCCACCCGGACAACGATTATTCGCGGGGCAACGCAGTTGTTGTCCATGCGCGGCTACTACGGTTTTTCTCTGCGAGATCTTGCTGAAGAAATCGGCGTTTCCCATCCGACCGTGATGTATCACTTCCCGACGAAGGATGCTCTGGTCCTGAACGTTATCGAAGCTTTCGAAGAGGCTTTCGGTATTTTCGATGTTGAGGTTGTGACTGCCGAAATGGAAGATGGTACTCCCGGCGATCCGATCCTTGAAGAACGCGGCGCAAAAGTTGCGACGATGAATGAGTGGATCGCTGCGCACCTGCGCCTTGCTGCAGCCTCCGACAACCAGGTCATGACTGATCTGGATCGAGTTTTTACCGTTGAGTCTGTAAACGAGAGCCATCCGGCCCATGATCATTTCTCATATCGAGTTGATGCGATGCTTCAGCTCCTTGAGAAACTGGCCAAGGAGATGCCCGATTATGATCCCGAGAATCCGGTGGATACTCGCAGGCTTGTCGAGCGCTGGTACGGAATGGTGATCCTCGGTGGTTGGGACGGCGAGCGTCTTGATAGCCGTGAACTCATCATTAAGTACCTGGCCTTCGCGGTTCGGGAATTGCGTTATAGCGCTGAGCAGCTTCTCGCGCTTGGATCGATGATTCCACGTAAGGCAGCGGCGCCCTTCCAGCAGCTCCTGGTGGAGTACTCCAGCGCTCAGAACTGACGTACGAGCGATGTCTCCAGAGTTTTCCTCGATTCCCTTCCAGGCTGCGATTTGTGCTGAAAGTGACGGCGGTAGCTCGCTGAGCTGGGGGGATCCTCAGGAAGTTTTCCCTCTGGCCTCGGTCACCAAACTTTTCACCGCGTGGTCCGCGCTGGTTGCGATTTCTCGGGGTCTCATTACTTTGGATGCGCCCGCTCCCTTCCCGGGAGTGACGCTTGAGCACCTGCTCTCGCATGCCTCGGGAATGGCGATGAACGAGGCGCACCTGCAACGTGCACCAGGGGAGCGGCGAATCTACTCAAATGCGGGAATTGAAGTTGCCGGACAGATGCTTGAAGAAGCGACGGGAAGCCCGATTTCTCGCTGGATTGAAGAAAGCGTCAGTGAGCCTTTGGGGCTGGCGAGCGTAGAGATTGAAGGTTCGCCGGCCTATTCGGGCCGTGCGAATGCAGCTGACCTGATGGTGTTTGCTCGCGAACTTGCCCATCCGACTCTGGTATCAAGCGAGCTCGCGTCCAGTGCACGGAGTGTTCACTTCCCTGAACTGACTGGGATTGTCCCCGGGTATGGGAACTATCGTCCCTGTCCGTGGGGATTGGGGTGTGAAATTAAGGGAGAAAAGAATCCCCACTGGACTTCGCCCCAGTCGTCTGCGGCAACTTTCGGTCACTTTGGGCAGGCTGGATCATTCCTGTGGGTTGATCCGCTTTCAGGTGAACGCGCGGTTTTTCTTGGCGAAAAGCCTTTTGGGCCGTGGCACCACGACAATTGGAGCGCCCTGAACGAGGAAATCCTGCACGCTATGCGAGGTCAATGATCACGGGAACGTGATCAGAAGCGCCCTTTCCCTTGCGTTCGTCACGATCAATTTCTGCTGCGGTGACGCGTTGCGCAAGCTCGGGCGAGGCGTAGATAAAGTCGATGCGCATTCCCTCATTTTTGGGGAAGCGAAGTTTCTGGTAGTCCCAGTAGGTGTATTGATCGACGCGCTCGCGGGTAACCTCTTCCCAGCCGTGTTGAGCGAAAGCGAAAAAGGCATCTCGTTCGGCAGGGGAGACGTGTGTCTGACCTTCGAAAGCGGTTACATCCCAAACGTCATGATCGTAGGGTGCGATATTCCAGTCGCCAACCAGTGCAATTTGGCGTTTTTCTTCAAGCCAAGAATCTCCAACTGTGAGTAGGGCTTTGAGCCATTCGAGCTTGTAGGAGTAGTGCGGATGGTCGAGCTCGCGTCCGTTCGGAACGTAGAGGCTCCACGTTGTCACTTCTTGGTCGCCGTCACGTACTGTGACGCCCAGAGCGCGGGCCTCGACAACTGCGGGGTCACCGAAGGCAGGTTGTCCCGGGAAATTCACCTCGTGTGAAACGATCGGGAGGCGCGAGGCGATAGCGACGCCATTCCACTGGTTCAGGCCGTGCATGATCACCTGGTAACCGGCGGCCTCGAAGGCTTCAACTGGGAATTGCTCGGGCTTGCACTTAATTTCCTGCATTGCCAAGACGTCGATATTGGCGCGCTCAAGGAAAGCGATGACGCGGTCGACGCGTGTACGAATTGAGTTAACGTTCCAAGTTGCAAGCCTCATGCAATCCAGCATACGCAAAGGTCGTTAAGATGATGGCCATGGGTATCGCACTTGTGACCGGAGCAACCTCGGGTATTGGCGAAGAATTTTGCTGGCAGCTAGCAGCGGCTCATCACGACCTGGTCCTCGTGGCGCGGCGCGAAGAGAAGCTGCGTAAGCTCGCTGAGGATTTGCATCAGATCGCTGGAGTCAATGCGGAAGTGATCGTTGCTGATCTAGGCGTTGCTGGTGATGTTGAGCGTGTTGCTCAGCGTTTGTCAGATGAGCAATCGCCCGTTGGTTTGTTGGTGAATAACGCTGGTTTTGCACTGGGGTGCTCATTTATCGATAACGCCATTGAGGCCGAAGAAAACGCTCTGGATGTTATGGTTCGTGCGCCCATGGTTCTTTCCTATGCTGCATGCAAGGCCATGCGTGCGCGTGGACGGGGAGCCATCATCAATATTTCCTCGGTTGCATCAGAGACTGGCGCGGGGACGTATAGCGCGCATAAGGCGTGGATTCGTGCATTCAGTGAGGGGCTATCGGAGGAACTTCGGGGCAGTGGCGTCACCGTGACAGCAGTATGCCCTGGACCGGTGCACACGAACTTTTTCGAGGCCGCAGGCGTCGACATGTCCGCAGCGCCTCACTTGTTGTGGGCAACCTCAGAACAGGTCGTGACCGAGGCTTTGGCTGCGATGCGACGCGGTCAGGTATTGGTGACTCCCACGCCGGTCTACAAGGTGGCAATGGCTGCAATGCGAGTTGCGCCGCGTTGGGTCACGCGCCGCGTCATGCGCTTGCTTCCGCATATGTAGTGTTTTGTGTGCTCAGGGAGGAATTGACGCTCACATACTTCTTTTGTGATAATGATTCTCATTATGAGAGTAAAGAGGATCATTTCTACCGGAGCCCTAGCCCTGACCATTGCCCTTATGCCCCAGCTCGCATGGGCTGGGCCTGATCGCGATGCCGAATGGGTCGTTACCGGTCAACACGTCGATGCCCCCATTCCAATCTGGCATGCGGATACGCATAGTTTCACGATGAACACCATCAATATGCCGATGGAAAAGACCGTTCTCTGGCTTCCTAAAGCCTGGGCGGGCAGCGGAGCGCAAGAAGCGAAGTATCAATTAGAGATCCCTGAAAAGCGTCCTGACCTCGCCTTCCTTGGTCCTGAGCATTCAGTCCTCAACGCAGCCCCGCAAAACCCTGGTCCCAACAACACTCCAATTTGGGCGGGCCTCGGCGCAGACTCCTCTGTTGAATGGGCAGCGCCTGATGAATTTGATGGAAGCACCTATACCCTAGACCTGATTAATGTTGACGGTCCGGGCCGGATGGAGATGTTTATCGATCACGGAGACTCGGTGTCGCGTTTCCTGTCGAGCCACGATATCGCCTATCGATCGGTCTACAACCCGCGTCACACGCACCTTTTCACGACCTTCACACAACCGGGGCGCTACCAAGCGCGCTTCCGTGTGAATGCTCGTTCGATCGATGGGAAAACGATCTACACCTCGCCCATCCAGTCGCTGACCTGGCAGGTCGGTGGATCTAACCCCTCTTCCGGAAGCATCACAGATATTCACCAGGCATTTGCTGCTGCACAGGCACAGCGCAGCGATGGCGTTCAGGCGCAGCCCTCGTTGACGCTTGCTCCCAACTCGCAGCGTGAACACCCCGGAGACCAGCACCTGACTGAGATCACCTTCAATAGTGGTCACTCAACAGATCGCGGTCGCCTCTGGTTGACCGTCAACGGATACTTCCTCACCGAAGAACCCGTGGTTGACGGGAAAGCGCAGGTGCGTGAACTTCTGGGTGACGATGATGCGCTGGTTCAGGCGGTCTTTATTCCCGAGGCTGGAAGCGGTAGTGCGCGCTGGGCATCGACGCCTCAGGCCTTCTCTCAGCGCGACCGTGCGCAGGTGCGTGTCACCCGAGCGAGTTCGGTCATCATAGAGCCTTCTAATCCGGATCCGAGTCCCGTTTGGGATCCCGCGCAGATTTCAGTCTCGCGCCCGGGCGTTCATGTCTCCTATATCCGTAAGGAAGGAAGCGAAGACCAGTACACAGTTCAGGTCCAGGCTGACGACCCCGAATTGCGTGCTGCCTATAAGGTTGAGTTCTTCGAAAGCGAATATGACTTTTCCCCTTGGTGTGCCATTGAAGGCACTCTTGGAAAGGGGGGAATTGATATTCAGCAGCAAGATTTGGGTGCCTGCATGGGGCAGCCCATGTACATGAAATTTAGTGTTCGCCCGCACCCCAAGTCTTTGGCATCCATGACCACGAAGGCGCAGGAAGATGTGGAGCTATCCTCCTCATTCGGAATGGATCTGAAGTTGAAGATGTGGCCGGGTGGCAGCCCTGCTGAACCGGCTCCCGCACCAACCAGTGAACCGTTGCTTCCTTCTCCGGCGCCGACGCCTTCTCCCGCACCAAATATTCCTGATACCAGTAACGATCACGCGGCTGATGCCCTGAAGACCAATCCGGTCGAACTCGCACGCGGCCATATGGATCTGCGTCTTCGCGTGGATTCTGGCGCCCCCACGAACTACTCACTGGTGCTGAAGGATGATTCCCTAACGGGAGAGAAGACCTCAGTCATGCGTGCAATAGATTCAGTAACGTGGAAGGTCGGTGTCAACGCGCGCTTCACCCGTCCTCAGAGCCTCTCTGATCCCAGTTATGACGTTCTGGGCGCAATTGGCGAATCCAGCTATGTGCTTCCTGAAACTCAAAATCCCGACATCGTCTGGCCTGGGGTTAGCACGGAAGGTATCGACTATTCTCAATTCCCCAAGGGAATCGATTATGAGCTGAAGGTCGTGGAATCTCCGAAGGATTCGAGAGTTTCCTTCTTCCAGGGAGGAACCTTCGGTGGCCCGGCAAATATCATGGTCGACTCTGCAGACCCCGCAAAGTCGCTCATTCACACTGACTCGCCGACTCACATGCACGCAAACTGGGTGTTCTCGCGCCCCGGTCACTATCGACTACAGATTCGTGCGCTCGATGGAGACAAAGAGATCGCTGCACCGGTGAGCTGGAACGTATCCGTTCACGAGGCCGCGGTCCCCACGCCCGCGCCCTCAAGTGAACAGCCCTCTGAGCAGCCGATTCCTTCGCCCAGTCCCTCAGTAGACACTCCCTCAGTAGCACCGGCGCCAACGCCGGATCAAACAAGTGCTCCGACACCTGCCTCGACAGAATCTGCGCCCACTCCTGCGGCGAGTCCTTCGGCTGCAGATCCAAAGCTCTCGGAAACCCCAGCGGCTCAGCCAGACGCTCAAACGACTACGACCCCACCGAGCAATACTCTGGGGCAAGTGAGTGCGGGTGAACGCTTGCTCGGCTCGCGCTCTAACTCTTCGGGTTCCCGACGCGTTCTTGGGGGAGTAAGCGGTGGCGGCGGGGCTGTCCCATTGGCTGCCTCAGCAGAGCCAACGAGCACTCCGACGGTCAGTGAAAGTCCGGCTGCTGATTCAGATTCTGCAGCTCAAGCAGCTCAGCTGAGCAATGATGAGGCCGGCGAATCAACCGTGTCGCAAGTCCCACGCTGGTGGTGGATTCCTGCGGCGGCACTGGCAATTGTGCTGGGTGCTGGCGCTGCCCTGCTGATTCGTAGAAGACACTGACAACAAGCAAGTGCCCCGGTTGAACGCATCTCCAACCGGGGCACTTCAGTTTATTTCGCTACCGAATCGATTCCATGATTCGAACTGCGTCGAGTATGGGCATGTAGGGAAGAGGGTCGATTCCGGTCTCAAGCACATAGTCAGTGAGCTGCTCTCGGACAACGTTTCGAAGCGTTTGTGGATCCCAAGGCTTGGCAATGTAGTAATCCAAACCGGCTTGGTTCAGCGCCTTGATGGTGTCGCTTTGATCGGCCTGTCCCGTGACCAACACCGTGCGAGTCGAACTAAACCGTGGGTCTGCTGTCAGCTCAACAAGGAAATCGACACCCGACTTTCCCGGTAGGCGATGATCGGAGAGGACCAGGGCGAGCTCATCCCCGTCCGAGTTGATTTCGTCGATAACGCTCCACGCATCGGAGGCGTCTTCTGCCAATTCCAAACGGACGCGACCGTCGAATTCCTCAAGGTCACGTTCTAGCGCCTGACGAATATCGGCCTCGTCTTCGAGGGACAAAATGGTCAGCGTCATGATTCCTCCTCGTGTACATGGTGTGCTGGAATAAGGATCCGTATCGTAGTGGATCCCGGGTGAGAGTCAATGAGTAGTCGCCCATCCAAATCAGCGATGATCGAGTGGACGATGGACATGCCCATTCCCAAGCCGAAGCGCACGCGGCCAGCCTTCGTTGTGAAATGTGGTTCCATAATACGGTCCAAAACCTCGGGTGCAATACCGGGGCCGTTATCACTGATTTGGACCTCGACCTGATCTCCATCCATTGCTACTCGGATGGTAATTCGCGCTTCGTCATGGCCGCGCGCGGGAAGGTGAATTCCCGAGGCCGGACTGGCCTCTGCGCGCGCCTTGAGGTCTGCGGCCTCGTCCTCGATTGCTTCAGCCGCGTTCACAATGAGATTGGTCCAGACCTGCTGCAATTTGCTGGGGTGGGCGAGGACCGGCTCCACATCCTCGTATTCGCAGACGACATCAATCCCGTGAACCCGGTGCGAGGTTAATCGCAGTACATCATCGATCCCGCGCCGAACATCGACCTCTTTGCGCTCATCGGCATCAGGGCGCGCGTAGCCCTTTAATGACTGCGTGAGTGCGATGATGCGCTCACCAGATGCCAGGACTGATCGTAGGGAGCTTCCTAATCGAGCTCCTGTCTGGAAGGCAAGCAGCTGCTTGGGATCATCTGCGAGCTTTTGCGCCTGCTCGCGCTCGCTCAGCCCCGCGCGGATCAGCTGCCGAATAACGCTGCGATCGTGAAGGATTGGCAAGAATTCCTTTTGTAATTCCCTTTCGCGAGCGGTTGAAAGGGGCGGAAGGTCCATCGCAGAATTGAGCGCCTTGAGACATGCCTCCGGTTCGGGTGAACTAACCACGTCCTCGGTATCTTCGCGAAGATGCCCGGCCGCCCTCAAAAGGGCGGTGACGGGATTATTGAGTTCGTGGGCAATTCCAGCGCTGAGTTCGCCGAGCATGGCAAAACGCGCGCCTTCGACAAGCTTTGCGCGCGTTGCACGCAGGTCTTCCAAGGTAGCCGCCAGTTCTTCTTTTTGACGCTCCAAGTCTTCAGCCAACATCGCATTTTCAACATGAAGGTCCTCGGCTCGCATGAGACGTCGCGTCAGTGAACGAATTGCCAACGCAGTTAAAACCGTCGAAATTGATGGATCTTCCGTCAAGGCGATCTGAAGCTGTTCGGTGGTCAGACGCACCACCGTTGCTTCGCTTGTCGTCAAAGCGGTAAAAAAAGCATTCTCGCCTCGTGCAAGCGAAATAAGACCAATGAGCGGGCCCGAGGTCGCAAGGTGGGCAAGGACCTCGCCGTGGCGTGAGTCGCGGTGGAGCGAAACCGTCCCCTCGAGGACCAGGTGAACCGCTTCGACTCTGTGGCCCTGCGTCAGCAGGTGAGTTCCCCTTGGGAGAATGATCCGAGGCCGAGGCCCCAGGACCCTCTCGACACCTTCAAGTAACTCGCGAACAACCTGAGCCTCATTGAGATCTAGGCCTTCAAGGATAGGCCCTTGAACCGCGAAAGAAGGCGCGCCCTGGATGAGAGTGAGGATCTCTCCTCCGCAGTACCCACATTCCTCGAGGTAACGGCGCATGGTTGAATACGCCTGGCCGGACAGTAAGGGGACTGTCCACGGGGAGCGCACGACCGAGGCTAAATGTCCCGATTCCGTACATACCGCGAGGTCGGTATGAATTTCTTGGTCGCTCACGAGCATCCACTGTGTCGACGCCATGAGAGAGGAGGCGCGCGCAGATTCAATCAGGGCATCGACATTGGGGACCTCGCTGGTTGCAACTCCCAAGACCACATGGTCATCATCCCCTAGGTCCTCGAGGAAGACGCCCAGATCGTTGAGATCCTGGATGCGATCAAAGCAGAGGTTTGGGAAAGACTGCGTGAGATCGCGCGTGAGAGGAGCGGCAATTTGGCGGGAATTATCCCCAACTACTAGGACATGAATGTGATAGCCCACCCGGTGCCCACCACTGCGGACATCGGTTCGTTCAAGAATCTGAGCATCTCCTTGCGCAGGGCCTTGCGTCCACCCGTGCGCAAGCCCAGGTGCGCTCGCGGAAGAGGCCTCGGCTGGGGGGAAAGACACCTACATCACCCCTATCGCACCCCAAGTTAAAGGTGCGACGAAGGACAGAAGGATGATGCCGACAACGCCGACGATGATGCCAACGATGGCCATTTCCTTTGTCGGGGTGGTTCCTGTTGAGTAGGCAATCGCGTTCGGAGGGGTCGAAATCGGTAGGCACATGCCCAGCGAGCAGCCGAGGGCAATGACCATAGCGATCTCTGCGGCACCTGTCGATACCGTGGATGCTAGGCCCATACCCATGGGGACCAGAAGGTTCGCCGAAGCCGAGTGGGAGATGACGTTTGAGGTGACCCATCCGACCAGAGCCAGAACCAGAATGAGCAGCGCACCTGGGATCGAGGCCCACTGGATTGAACCGAGCATCCATTTGTCCAAGCCGGTCGCGCTGACACCGGAACCGAGCGCGATGCCTCCGGCAACGAGCCACAGAACAGGCCAATCCAATGCGCGCAGGTCATCACCGCTCATCACCTTGGTCATGAGCAGAATGACGACGGGGAGGAAGCCAACGATATTGGAGGAGATGTGATGCAGAGATTCGGTCATCCACAGAAGGATCGTCAGGCCTGCGACCGCGTAGAAAATGATGGCGCTCTTTGACTTCTCAAATTGTGCAGAGGTGTCAATGTCAAACTTTGCGTTGGACGGAATGTAGCGCCACGCGATGAATGCCCATGACAGTACCAGAAGAACCAACATGAGCGGGACGGCTGCCAGCATCCATTGGAAGAAGGTGACTTTAATACCCGCGTTTTCCAAGGCGCCCAGGGCGATGGCGTTCGGGGGAGTGCCAACAGGTGTTCCCATGCCTCCAACATTCGCAGCAACCGGGATCGATAAGGCGATACCTGTTCGTGCCTTACCTTCGGGAAGGGCCATGATGACCGGCATCATGACGGCAAACATGGTCGCCGTCGTTGCGGTGTTTGACATGAACATGCTCATGATTGCGGTGATGAGCATGACGCCCATGACGGTCAGTCGCGGCTTGCCAATGAATGGTTTCAGCAGCACTGCGGAGAGAGCGCGGTCGACCTTGTACTTCGCAGCTCCGTCGGCAACCATGAACCCGCCCAAGAAGAGGATGATGACTGGGTTGGCTAGAGCTCCAAAGAACTTTGTGTAGGCGGGGGCTTTTTCGGGGATGCTCAAAAGAGCATGGTCAGAGATGAAGAGGACCTCAAGGAAAATCACCAGGACCGCGGTACCCGCAAGCGGGACGGCCTCGGTGACCCACAAGAGAATTGCCGCCAAGAAGATCCCAAACATTCTGGTTCCCGAGGCATCGAGGCCCGGCAGCTGGATGAGCAGACAGGTGATGATCGATATCAGTGCGCCCACAGCTCCAAATACCTTGAAGGGGCTCAGGCGTTGCTTGGTCGCAGAAAAGTCAGCCGGTCGGGTCGACATGTTCTGCGCGGAGCGCGGGTTAATAGATACAGATGCAGTACTGCGGTTGCGGCGTACCATGGGCAGACCTCGTTGTCTTCACGGATTGAGTACGCATAATTATATGTCATACGTCACGTAATGATGACCATTTTGGTGATCAATCAGCAAGCGATGGCACGCAGTAGGTGAGTCCGGCTTCGCTTGCGAAATCCCGGGTCGAAGGGTCGGGGAGAAGGGAAACAACTCCGACCACCGTGGCGCCCGCGCCTTTAACAGCTTCATGAAGCACAGCGGTGTCGACCAAAGAAGAGTTCGCTAGAAGGACCGCCGGGCGCCCGTGGATGGGTGCGCCATTGAAAGGAGTGTCCGAGGCCGTCGCCTGAGCCGGACGGAGAAGTGCGGCATCCAGATCCAGCCCTCGCCCTCCTGCTGCGTGAATCATTGCGGCAGCAAGTGCGCCGTCACATTCGGGTGCGATCACCACTTCGTAGTCACCGATTGCGAGGTCGTTTTCCTCAAGAAGGTCAATGAGGACGTGACCGCACACGGCTGCACCTTGAGCGCTCAAAGAAATCTCATTGAGGTGCGTCAGTGGTTCTTCGGTGTCCAGTATCGGTGCAGTGAGCGTACGAAGGGCAAGGAGCTGAGGATCGTGAGTGATCATTGTTCCCATTCAGTTGGATGTGGGCTGGACGTAACGGATCAGGTCACCAATTCCGTTGTAGATACGGAAGGGACGGTAGGGGAAGTTCGCCACGTCATCTGAGTGCGTTGAACCCGAGAGCACCAAGAAGGTCCTCATGCCTGCCTCGACACCTGCGCGAACATCCGTATCCATGCGGTCGCCAACCATTGCAGCTTGTTCGGAGTGGGCACCGATCTTGTTGAGGCCGGCGCGAATCATAACGGGGTTCGGCTTACCGACGAAATAGGGAGCCTTGCCGGTCGCTGCCTGGATCATTGCTGCGATGGAGCCTGCTGCAGGTAGGGTTCCCTCATCGGAAGGGCCCGAAACATCCGGGTTGGTTGCAATAAACTTTGCACCGCGTTCGATCAGGCGGATTGCAGTGGTGAGTGCGTAAAAGTCATAGAAGCGAGTCTCTCCAAGAACGACGTATTCGGGGTCTTGGTCGGTCATCACGTAGCCCGCGGTGTGGAGGGCCGTCGTCAGCCCCGCCTCGCCGATGACATACGCCGTGGAGTTGGGGGACTGCTGAGAGAGGAACGAGGCAGTCGCATTGGCAGAGGTCCAAATGTGTTCCTCGGGGACCTTGAGGCCCGAGTTCGCAAGCCGAGCAGAAAGGTCACGGTTTGTGAAGATCGAATTGTTCGTGAGGACCAGGAAAGGGATCCCATTTTCTTCCAACGCTGAGATGAAGTCCTGAGCACCGGGAAGAGCGCGATTCTCTTTTACAAGAACACCGTCCATATCTGACAGCCATGCGCTAATTGGGGGCATATCCGACAGTGCGGTGGAAAGTGAATTCGTCATGCATCTAATGTATCTGTTTGCGGGTTCATTCGGTAGGAAGAAGGCGATGATGGACACAAACTCTCAGCCAGAAGTGGGCGTTGGCCCCTGGCCCGGCGGCCCCGAAAACTGGCCGAGCGATGATGTCTATGATCCTCAGCTCCTTGCCGATGGTGATCGGCGAAATGTCGAGGACCGCTACCGCTATTGGAAAATGGAGGCGATCATCGCCGATATCGCTGCCCACGCACTTCCCTTTGAGATCGCCATCGAAAATTTGGGACACGACTTCAATATCGGCTCAATCGTCCGTAGCGCGAATGCTCTGGGAGTTAGCCGCGTACATATTGTTGGAAGGCGACGATGGAATCGACGTGGTGCGATGGTCACGGACCGATACCTGGACGTTGTTCACCACAGTGATGTCACGGAATTCGCTGATTCGGTGCGTCAGCGGGGATTGTCGCTGGTCGGCATTGACAATGTGCCGGGCTCAATTCCGCTGGAAGGTTATCAGCTCCCCGCTCAGGCATGCCTGATATTCGGGGAAGAATCCAGTGGGTTGAGTGAAGAAATGCGCGCGCAGTGCGGTGAGATCCTCCACATCACGCAGCGGGGTTCGACTCGCTCAATGAACGTGGGCCACGCCGCGGCAATCGCCATGTGGGCGTGGGTGATTCAGCACTCTTAAGCGTGAGCTAGGGCCTCGGCGGGAAAATCTTGTACGCGGTCGGTAAAGATCCCGTTGACGCCCCATTTTGCGGCCGTGCGCGCATCCTCAAGGGAATTGACGGTCCAGGCATTCACTTCGAAGCCCGCGCTGAGCATCTCGCTGACCTCGGCCTCGGTCAGCCCTTCCCAAGCGGGATGGATGGCGCTGCACCCAAGATCGGCAGCCTGACGCCAGGAGCCACCAGTGACCTCATCGCGATGGCACAGCCAGGCCAGCGGCAGCTCGGGCATTGCCCGGCGGACAGCGCCGAGCAGCTCGTGGTCGAAGGAAGAAATCAGCAGGCCGCCCTCATTTTTGAAGGACTGCAGTGCGACCTGAAGGTTTTCAACCAATGTATCGCGGCGTTTTCCCTCGGCTCGCGGCTTCAGCTCAATATTGAAGGATGTCTGCGTCGCATTCGCAAAAGACACCACATCGGCCAGCTCAGGAATGCGTTCAAAACGGTAGGTCGGAGAAAACCACGCACCCGCATCAAGTCGGCGCAGTTCTCCGTAGCCCCAGGAATCCCAAGAGCCTGAAGAATTCGTTGTGCGGTCGACCGTGTCATCGTGGATCACCAGCAGCGTCCCATCAGCCATGACGCCCACATCGCATTCGCACCAGCGTGCGCCAATTTCCGAGGCCTTGGCGAAGGCTGCGATCGTATTCTCGGGTGCAAGGGTCGATGCGCCGCGATGGGCAATGATCTTTGGGAATTCGCTCATTGTGTATCCTTCATTTCTTCGCAACAGGTGCCGGTAGCCATCTCGGTCGGGTCTAGAAGTAATCGTCGACGGGAATTAATCCAATCCCCGGGACGAATTGCATCTTTGGACGACCGGGATTCTCGTCGGTCTCATCAGCTTTCCCATGCATTCCGTCAATTCCCGCGCGCTCTTCTTGGCGGCTAAAACCCTCTTCTTCGGTGAGCGTTTCCATCTCCGAGGCCGCGCCTCCGTCAGGTTGGGTCATCAGCGCCGGGTCCAGTAGCATCGCTTCGTCACGTTTGGTCGGAAGAATGCTCTTCACGTAAGACTCAATCGCCTCATCTTGAGGGATATCGCGCCCGGCTTCTTCGGCCAAATACCAGCGGTGTTCAAGGAATTCGTGGAAAATCTGTGCGGGTTCAAGCTTTGCAGCAAGTTCTGCGGGGACAGCGCTGATGACGGGTTCGAAGACTTCGTTCATCCATTCGTGCGCAACGATTTCCAGGGGGATCTTGTTCTTCCCGGTCATCGCACGGTAGGTTTCGATGTCGTTGAGCATTCGCTGTGACTGATTTTCGCCGACATCCATACCGGTCAAGCGCATGAGCTTTCGATGATGATGTCCTGCGTCGACAACCTTCGGAGTGATGATCATGTGGGTGCCATCAAGATCCGAGGACATCTGGAGTTCTCCGACTTCGAAGCCCAGGTCATTGAGGCGGCGGATGCGCTGAGCAACACGCCATTTTTGGTTGGTTTCAATGACTTCAGGGCCCGTGAGTTCATTCCAGAGCTCAAGGTAGCGTGAACGAATACGGTCGCCGACTGCGATGGGGTCTTCTTCGCTGGGGAAGAAAGAACCGGCCTGCAAGTCCATGAGCTCGCCGATGATGTTGGTGCGTGCAAGATCGACGTCGTATAGACGTTGCCCTTCGGTGAGTGAAGGGTGAATTTCACCGGTTTCTGCGTCGACGAGGTAGGCGGAAAATGATCCGGCATCACGCCTGAACAGGGTGTTTGACAGTGAAACATCGCCCCAATAGAAGCCCAGAAGATGGAGGCGAACAAGGAGGACGGCCAAAGCGTCAATTAAGCGTCCCGCGGTGTCGGGGGACATATGCTGCGAGAAGACTGCACGGTAGGGAAGGGAGAACTGCAGGTGTTCAGTCACCAATACGGCTGCGAGCTCCTCACCAAAGGCATCCCGTCGGCCGCTGACGACTGCTGTGGGGATCACCGAGGGAGCTCCCATTCGTGAGAGGTCGCGAAGGAGTTCGTACTCTTTGTACGCGATGTTTTCCCCGATCTCTTTGACTGCGATTACCCTGTCGGAAAGATTGACGAAGCGAACGACGTGGCGTGAAATGCCGCGGGGAAGTGCGGCAAGGATTTCCGTAGGCCAGTCTTCAAGGGGAAGGTCCCAAGGCAAATCCAGCAGTGCCGGGTCAACCGTTGCTGCCGTGATCTCAAGCGTTGAGGGAATGGGCATGGCTCTATTGTCTCATTCATTGCGCGATAGGGCACGGGGCCCGCAACCGTGTGGTTGCGGGCCCCGTATGAGCCGTATTAGTGATCAGAAACCTTGATCACTCGGGCAGACGATCGCCGGTGGATGCAGAGAAGTTGTGCTGCTGTCCAGCCTTGATGCGAGTGTGGATCACGCCGCCGGGCTTCGGAGCGGTACGCGGAGGAACGCGGACGATCAGCTGCTCGCCCTTTCCTTCGTTGCCCGAACCCAGGCCGTGGCCGGAGTCTGCGCCTGCAAGGTGACCGTAGATGTAGGCGTCCGAACCCAGTTCCTCAACGAATTCAACTTCGATCGGAATGGTGTTCTCGGTGTCCTCAGAAACAACCTCGAGGCCCTCTGGACGGAAGCCGATCGTGATCTTGCCTTCGTCTTCGGGAACCATGGCATCCAAGGTTGCCTGTGACAGCGGAACCTCTGCGGTGCCGAGCTTTGCAACGTTGCCCTCGACCTTGAACTTGCCCAGGTTCATGGCGGGGGAGCCGATGAAGCCCGCAACGAATTCGTTGGCCGGGTGCTCGTACATTTCCTGAGGAGTTCCAACCTGCTGGAGCAGGCCGTTGTTCAGAACCGCAATGCGGTCACCCATGGTCAGAGCTTCGGTCTGGTCGTGGGTCACGTACACGGTGGTGACGCCCAGCTCGCGCTGCAGCGAAGCAATCTGGGTACGGGTCTGGACACGCAGCTTGGCGTCCAAGTTAGACAGAGGCTCATCCATAAGGAAGACCTGAGGCTTACGGACGATTGCACGGCCCATGGCCACACGCTGACGCTGACCACCGGAAAGTGCCTTCGGCTTACGATCCAAGTAGGGCTCCAGGTCGAGGATGCGTGCTGCTTCCTCAACGCGCTGAGCAATCTCAGCCTTGGGGGTGCCTGCGATCTTCAGTGCGAAGCCCATGTTCTCGCGAACAGTCATGTGCGGGTACAGAGCGTAGTTCTGGAAGACCATTGCGATGTCGCGGTTCTTCGGCTGTACGTCGGTGACGTCCTTATCGCCAATGAAGATACGGCCGGAGTTCACGTCTTCAAGACCTGCGAGCATTCGCAGGGACGTGGACTTGCCACAACCGGAAGGACCGACGAGAACCAGGAATTCACCATCCTGGATCTCAAGATCGAGCTGATCGACTGCTGGCTTATCAGACCCGGGATAGATGCGGGTCGCCTTGTCGAAAGTTACAGTTGCCATATTGAACCTCCACCGGCGGTACGTGCCGGACGATCCTTTGTAGAGACCAGACGACAGCGTCTTCACTGCCGCCGCGCTTGCCCCACATCAGATGTGAAGTTCGCACTCGCTCACCATAGCACCGCTTGTCGCACAAATTCCAGCCCTATTTGTTGTCGACAGCGCACTTGAGCCCTGAAATCCGTCGACCATTCGCTAGGCTTGGGGTGATGCGTGAGCAAGACATGATTGGTGGGTACCGCCTTCTCAAGCGCCTGGGCGCGGGAGGCGCTGCCACCGTGTGGCTTGCCTGTGACGAGGCCGGAGAACGCGTTGCGTTAAAAATCCTTCACCCCGCCTTGGCTGCCGATGAGGACTATCGTGAGCGCCTCTTACGTGAAGCTCGGACGGTTAACTCGATTCGCGGTGGAGGGGTTGCGCACATCTTAGATATTGAGATCGATGCCACCCAACCCTTCGTCGTTAGTGAGTACATCCCCGGCCCGACTCTATCCGAACTTCTTGCCAGAGGGGCATTGAACATCGGTGGTGTAGCCGCGATCGGCGGCGCTCTTGCTCAAACCCTTGAAGATGTTCATGCGCGCCGGATTATTCATCGCGACGTCAAAGCCTCCAATGTTATTTGTTCACCCCGCGGTCCTGTACTCATTGACTTCGGTATCGCGATGGGACAGGACGAGGCTCGGCTCACCCAAACCGGCCTCGTTTCCGGTACCGCGGGCTATACCGCACCCGAATTGCTCAGGGGAGGACGGGCCTCGGCGGCTACGGACTGGTGGGGCTGGACGGCAACTCTGCTGACTGCGCTCACCGGACGCCCACCCTACGGAGAAGGCGCAACAGAAGGGATTTTGGACCGAGTCCTTAAAGGCGAACCTGATACGCGAGGACTTGATCCGCGAGTTGCTTCGCTCATGCGCATGGCGCTGCATCCAGACGCTCATGTGCGTCCAAGCCCAGATCAGGTTGTTCGAGAGCTGGCGCAGTGGGGTAGATTCCGCCTGAGCGATATGGCGGTCTATGGCGGCTCTATGGCGTGGGAAGGCCTCAATTGGGCGCGTCTTCTTGCACCTGCAACCTCCTCACAGGCTCCCACTGTGGTGGCCGGCTTGAATGAGCGCGATGAAGGCGAAGAGCGCTTTGTCTCTGACCAAGAGCATACTTCGCTCCTTGAGCCCGCAGACGCGGATGCAACTCGCGTAATGGAGAGTGGTTTTGCTGAGGATCCCTCCTATGTTGATCCCGAGGCCACGCAGGTTTATCCCCAGACCGCCACTGACCCTCGAGGCTGGGAAGGCAGAGGCGGGGGAGGGGAGACTGCTTATTTGTCTCCCGTTGCTCCAACGGCCTCGTCAATGGGAACAAGCTATCTTCCCGCAGAGGATGGATACCGTCAGGCGGCAATTCCTCCGAATGTCGAGTTCGTGACGGAACAACGTCATTACGAGTGGCAGCACCTGAAAACTGCGAATTTCATTGGACTTATCGCGCTGGCTGCGCTTGCTCTTGCACCTATATATATGGGGATGAGCGGGCTCATCTTTGTCGGCGTGATCACTGCTATTTTCGCGGCTCTGGGCGGTGCATACAGATGGCGAGAAAACCGCCGGATCCGAAATCAAGAGGTTCGTTCCAGTGACAACTGGGCAGCTCTGGGAATGCTTCCCTTTACGGGACTGGGAGCAATACTGTCGACGGCAATTGGCCTTTTCCCGGGGACGGCATTGGCGTGGGGGCAATGGGTTCTCTTCTCACGTGATTTCTACGCAGAGATTGGCTGGTCAATTCACTCGGGCTTTTTCGCAACTAGGTTGGGTAACCCCGGCATTTCGTGGTTCCCTCTGGTCCTGACAGGACAGACACCCATTCAGTCTGATTCCTGGCTAGCAATGAATCCATCCTGGGTTCTACTGACGTGGGTACTGACAACGATTTCCCTGTGGGGAATGTGGGTGATGCCAACGGGGCGGCCGCTTCGCACTGGCCTGAGCGTAGCGGTACGGGTCTGCACGCCGCGAGTGTGGATGCAGGTCATTCTCGGGCTGATTGGTGTACTTGCTATCGGTGTTATTCTCGCGGGGAATTTCTGACCGAGTGAACGCATACCCTCTGCGGTGGACGCTTGCGTCTGCGTCCCTGCGGAATGAAATGCGTAGCGTCAGTGTTGGTATTGTGCGTCGGCGGGTAATGCTCGCTAGGCTTGGATGCACATCAACAGAAAGGCCCAGATAATGGCAAAGCCGTCTCGCTCGCAGGAAGTGCGTGAGAAAGCTCAGCAACTGCGTGAGCAGCAGGCACGTGCGGATCGTCGAACCCGAAATATCATCATCGGATTGGTCGCACTGATTCTTGTTGTGATCATTGGAGCAATCGCTGCGGTGATCATTCAGTCGAACCACAAGAAGGCTCAGGACAGCCAAGCTGCGACCGCTACTATCGGTACCTACGGGGATGGCGCACCGATTGTGGTTTCTCACTTGGGTATTGGCAAGGTCGACGAATCTCTTCCGACGCTGACGGAATACTTTGATTACTCCTGCCACGTCTGCGCAGCCTATGACGTTGCTTTCGGTGAGCAAGCCACTCAAGATGCTCTCGATGGCAAGTTCAATATCAAGTACCAGCCAGTGAATACGGTGAAGGCGCCTTATCAGTACGCCGCAACCACCGCTTCTTTGATCGCGGCGCAAAAGGTCGATGCTCAGACCTGGGGCAAGTTCCACAATGCACTTCTTGCCTACTTCAACGAGGCCTACAACTCGGGTAACGGCTCCGTTGTTCAGGACCTGTCGAAGTCAGCCAAGCAGGTCAAGACCATTGCCTCGCAGGTTGGAATTCCCGAGGATGTGGTGAATTCCTTCCCCGAGAATGGTGTTGATGAATACCTGACTAAGACCACTCAGGCGTGGGCAAATGCCACCTACGAGGGGCGCAGTCCCAATTCCTTGGGTACTCCCGAGTTTGTCATCAATGACAAGACTGCTCTGGACTTCTCGAAGTTTGGCGTGACCACGGTTGATGGTGTGTACCCGGTAATTCAGCAGCAGCTTGCTACCGCGGGAACGGCATCCGCTTCGAAGTAAGGGCAATGTGATCCCCTAGGGTAATCGCGCTTTGGAACTCGAAGTGTGAGGGCGCGTGCGTGACGTGGTCGCGTGCGCGCCCTTTCTTTGTAGCTGTGGGGGCTGCTGGAGCGTAGCGTTTTTGCCGTGATGTGCAGCCTGTTTTGAGGGCCTAACAGTAGCGTGTGAGCCACATTGCGATTTTTAATTCGTCTTTGCGCCCTCAGTCATGGCACACTATGTGGGTTGCCACCTTAGCTCAGTTGGTAGAGCACCCGCCTTGTAAGCGGACGGTCGTCGGTTCGAGTCCGACAGGTGGCTCCATTTTTATCCGGAATCCCGACTTCTGGTTTTCCCTGTGTTTTCAAGCTTTTAAAACATTTTTGAATCTCATAGATTTAGGTTGTCGAAGCAATAAATACTCCGTCAGCTCGGTAAGCTCACAACTGTCCATCCAGCCTACGCTAAGGTGCGCCTAGTTGACAGGAGAGAGATGGATGGACTCATCTCATTTGGTCTAGACTCTTAACGTTTGTTGCCGCATCCTGCTTGGCTGGTCTAGCGCGAGCGATGCGAACTGACAAGTTGCCTCCGAATATGTGGGCGGGAATCAGGGCGAAGGCGGCATCAGAGTCGGAGTCGTCCTGGTATCAGGTTCAACGAGCAGGTTTAGTCCCACTCATTTGCTTAGCGGTTGCTTATGTAGATTCAAGTTTACTCTTCATTATTCAAGGAATCTATCGCGAGATCATTTCTCCGCTCATTCCGGTAGGTGTGTTTAGCGCGCAAAGTCTCGTCGGAATTATATGGATATACATGGCGAGCTGTAACTCTGATCCATCGCAAAAGCCGGAGTAGAAGCAGTGAGGTCTCCGAAAGAATTAAGGAAATAATGAATTCGGTCATCGTATCTGCATCTCGCAATCAATTGTTGGATTTGCGGAAGGCAGTACTTAATACGTGGGAGAGTTAAAGAGAGGTTTGAAGAATGTCCTGCAGATTTTCTTACTAAGAAGTGCGACCCCCGATCTTCAACAGTATGAAAGTTTGGTCAGAGCATTGAGTGATGCTCCGAAAGGTTTGCGATGCCTGAAGCGTGATTATGCAATCAACATGCGATTGAAAGATATTGATATCACGTCAGCTGGTGCGCCGGAGCCTAGTCCTCAAGTCTCGATTCCCATCCCTTTGTCGGTGTAAATCTCCTAGCTGTAAAGAATGCAGTCAGGATGATCCGTAACCCGCGTTCTGTTGAGACTCACTGAGATAAATTTATCGACCGATGATTTTCATCGAGTATGGATTCCTCTTGGAAATATCCGAAATGCGTGGGATGTCGCAACAGGAATGGGATTTACATCCGTCTTGGTGGAGGCCTGTAACGGCAAGAAAAATAAAATATCGCCTGAGTTATAGTATGTGGTCGACTATTTGGGTGGGGAGGCATCGATTATCGACGAATTGAGGAATCGTAGCGACTTACCTCCACAGCATGTGGATGGCACAAGGTATACGGTCTTAAGATCGCCTATCGGCAGGTTTGGGTGCAAGTCATTAGCTGTCAAGGGTAGAGCGCTGCTAAACGTTGGGATTCGATTGAGACCCGTGGACCGAAACCAGTGGAAAACGTCGCCCGGGCAACCGCGCGGGATTTGTTGGCCCATGCCATTCACGCTGTGGAGGCCAAAGGGGTGGCCGGCAGGCATGCATGTTCACAACGAGCTCATCATCGAAGTCCCCAAGAATTCAGTGACGGTTGAGCAAGTTACGACGGCCATGTGGGAGGCGCCGCGATGAGCATCTGGAGTGCCGTTGGGATGTGGACGGTTACCGAGTTACTGCTACATGAAGATGTGAGACGCAACCATTCAATTAGCTACCGATTCGGTTCTCCTGCTAGACTATAGGTAGCTCATCAACCAGGTGTTGAAGGAGTATCTGGAGCCGTTCACTAAGTGAGCGGCTCTTGCTTTCGCCAGTATTCGTCGTGCTCACGCCTCAGCTTTCGCCTTCGGTGTTCGTATTCTACATAGTAGGCCGTGACGAGGAGAGCATAGCCATTGCACTCTTCAATAACGACAATGTAGTCAAATTCTGACCTCGTAATGACATAGCGGTCACGGTGCGCACGCTTTTGGTCGATCCACCAGCAGATGTCAGTTTCGGCTGGGAAGTCGTTGTTGAACAATTCGATTATAATGCGGATCCAGCGGATCCTTCGGCATCGTTCGAAATCAATTTGGCGGTTTTCTTCAGTATTGCTGCCTCCAGAAATGACATGCCAAAACACTCGATGTCGGCCATCAACCTCGGGGTTTCTACGAAGACTTACGTGAGTATTTTTGTTTTTCCAACATAGGGGGCTTTTGATTAAGTCTTTCAAAAAGATTTGATAAATGTGGTCTATGTATTCGTCGCAAGAAGATGAATTTGGATCGTATTCAGATTCAATAGGGAAAGGCGGGCAAGATGTCATTCCTGTGCCTTCCAGTGAAAGAGGTTCATCTTCATTTCAGAAAGAAGGGTCGTGCAAGTCAGGCTTAAACCAGAACGCTCCCGAATCCTTTCAATAAGCCTCATTTTTGCAGGGTTTCCAACCTCGCCACGGTTCGCATAGTTAATTGCACCAATGATCAGATCAGCCAGCTGAAGCAATCCGACATGGTGGGACTCTACGATCTGCAAGCGTCGAATGTTACGTCGATCAAAGTCATACTCAGCGTTCGCTATGACGGTTCGAAGTTTGTCAATCTTCTGCTTACCGTTCGTATCCTTTTTGTCTAGGTATATGAACGCCTGTTCTTGTGGGGGAAGGACGTTGCGGAGAAGATAAAACATCATCTTGTAATACCAGTCATCATGAGTCTGGTTAAAACGACCATGATCAAGATTCTGTTTTGACGCAATTACCGCCCTAAAATTGAGGTCGTCGTCATCGAAAAAATAGTCAATAACATCTAGGTAGAAATCTACTTTCGCAGGAGAAACTTTAGTCCATTTGATCTCAAATTCACTTGGAATGTGGTGTTTGGCTCTTATCTTACGAAGTTGAACTGCCACTTCCCGTGAACGCTCAGTTGGACAGGTAATCGCACCTAAAACCATAAAAGGCTTCTGGTCGTTAGGCAGATGAGTGCTTTCGTCACAATAGATATTCAATGAAGACATATCTGCCTCCTTTCCTAGCCAATCCAATTTTTCATCCCAAGATTTTACCAGCAGTAGGTTGTTTTGGTCCGTTGGCATTCTCTTTCACCCGCACAGGCGTCAGTGGCAGGCTGATCGCAATGACTTCCTCCACTAGGTCACGGTTTTCGATATCGAGTACTCACCAGGGTTTCGTTCTTTGGGATGGTTCTTCCTTGGTGCTACCGACCAAAAGGTGCTGCATCTCAGAGTAGGCGTGCACGTACACCGTGTCACCACAGATCAACAGGATTGACTGGACAGCAATGTAGATGAAGTACTCGCTAAACATACGCCGCATCGTCACCTCCTTGAGGTCGTGGACTTGCTCGGTTTCGCTGCTCACTGCGTTGGCCCCCTCGTCCACGCGTGCCGCATGCGGAAGTATTTACCGCTCGAATAGCCTATCCGCGTGCGCGGTTAAGTCCTGTGGAGTGGTGTCATCGTATTGTTCGGCCAGGACAGCTCCCGTGAAGACGCCTGCCCTGACGTGATCGAGGTGATCACAGCCGACCGCCACACGGTTACACACTATGCAGGGCGCTACTGGTGTACCGATTGGATAGCGAGGTATCCATTTTTTATCCGGGAAACCGACCCCTGTTTTCCTGTGTTTTCAAGCTTTCAAAACATTTTTAAATCTCATAAATTTAGGTTGTCGCAGCAACAAATACTCCGCTCGCTCGGTAAACTCACAACTGTCCATCCAGCCTACGCAAAGGTGCGCCCCCCCCAATTCGCGCCTGAGCTTTTCACGACAGATGGGTTTACTTCTCATGCACCGTGTATATCCTTCGATGCGCCAGCGCACCCTCCGACGCATTTTCATTTCAACACTGTTGTCAACCGCGCTTGGAGTTGGAACCTCCGTACTTCCTGCACAGGCCGCTCCTACGGCTCCCTCCACTGAGGCAACACCAACGGCACCACATGCGACGCAGACGCCTTCAGTTCCCTCTGAAGCCTCGTCGGCTGCCACTCCTGAAGTCAGTGCTTCACCCTCACAAGAAGAAGGCACTGCGCCTTCCACCCAAAGCAGGCGCGTCGCTCGCTCAACTGCCGCCTCGGAAATCCTTCTTGAGCCGCAAAGGAACACCACCCAGGTGCGAGTGCGCCTCGGCGATGACGCCGCAGCCGATATCGCAGACACAATCGATACTGTTCACGTTCAGGCGACGATGAACTACCGCGGAAAAGTCACTCGCGAGATCGACAAGAAGATTCCCCTTGCGCAGGTGCAGGAGGGAAACTACTTTCTCGACTTTGGAACCTTCGGAAAATTCACTGTCGAACTTTCGACCGAGAAAAACGGTTCGCTTGTTCGACGATTCCCGAAGCAGACAGTTGGCGTAACTGCGGATAGCTACAATATTGCACCGGTCAGTGCGACACTTCCCGTCGCGATGTTCTCGCTGAACCTGTGGGGAGAAAACTCGGTTCGTAAAACGGGTCCCGTGATCGCGATGTTTGAGCGTCCCAACGCCTACGACTGGGGCGCCTTGCCCGGTCCAGCAGGTCCAGAGTATGGAGTCTACGCGCTTCCTTACCTGACCGAGCGTGAGAACGCGTTCCAGCCCGGTGGCTTTGACGAGGCCTCGCAGCAGTTCCGTAATTGCATCGATATCGTTGCCGACTATGTGCGCGACCTGCGTGAGTTGGATCCTTCTTCAGCATTCCATCTTTACTCGGTTGATATGTTCCCCAATATGGTCCAGAAGGTCATCTACGCGAACCGGATTCCTCAAGATCACTACACGATCAATCTCATCACTGATGGCGCGTATTCCTATGTGAAGTTTGCTGATCTCTATCAGGGATCAAATCCCAAGGGGACGCATGGTCGCTTGGTCCGTGAGTGGAAAGAAATGAAGGAACACGCCTATGCCAATGGGCGTGCTGATACGAAGGCATCCGATCAGGGGAGTACTGTTGACTATTTGTGGGCACTGGTTGATTCTGAGCCGAATGCGCACTGGTGGCTGGCTCGCCCGAAGCTTCTGAGTACTTCTGGAGATGGGAATGCCTTCGCGACCCAGGTTCAAAAGTCCCCTAAGGTTCGCGGAATTAATATCTCTCAACTGCTGAGTGCGAATATCAAGCCCTCGAAGGAAGCGACGGAGCAGTTTAAGGCTCTCTATAACTTCAACGATGGGTACTTCAGTGCCGCGGAACATGAGGGCAAGGATGTCCTTCTGCTTCTTGGAACGATTCATCCCAATGAGCAGGGCTTCGAGGACTACGCCCGCTTTACGAAGAGCTACTACGGGGATCGTTACGCCTACTACTACAAGGGGCACCCAGCGACGCCCACGGAAATGTCAATTCCCAAGCAAGAACAACTCAAGCGCCTAGGAATGGAAGATGTCGATGCCTCCATTGCGGCGGAATTGATTCTGTTCTTCAACCCGGGGATCGACATCGCAGGCTATCAGTCTTCAACTTTTGAGTCGACCCAGGCTGGGCGCTCGAAGGGAGTGTTTAACTACACCAAGGGTGAAGCCATGGCGAAGGCTGATTCCCCCTACCGTGACCTCGACTTCTGGATTGTCCCGATTGATCGGGCCTGGGACCAGCTCAAGCGCTTGTGCCCAGGTGGACACAGCTGCTATCAGGTGGAGTTCTCCGAGGAGATCACCGCGCGCGAAGGTTATACGCATGCGCTGTGGGATGCCACTGAATCGGTCATTGTCTACTACAAGAAGCAGGGGGATCGTTTCGAGAAACTCCGCAGTCAAGATGCGATTGGTGAAAAGTCCTCTGTAGAGCCGGGAGAGTACTTCATTAAGTCAGCACTCGCGGATCACCTGGTTCTGGACATTCCCGGCGCTAGCCGTGATGATGGTGCGAATGTCCAGCTGTGGGACGCTAATCGAAGCGATGCCCAGAAGTGGCGTGTTTCTTATGATTCGCAGGGCTTTGCGACCATCACCAATGTGGCCTCAGGTAAGGTGCTTGATGCCCAATGGGCGTCCTCGCGACCTGGGACAAACGTTGATCAGTGGAGTTCGAATGGCACGCTGGCCCAGAAGTGGCGCATCACTGCGGGCGATCAGGGCCGAGTGAAGATCGTCTCCGCTTTGGATTCCGCGATCGTTCTGGATGTTGCGGCGGCCAACGCCTCTGCAGGAGCGAATGTTGGCTTGTGGAATGCGAATGGCTCTGATGCTCAGGCATTTTCATTCATTCCGACGCAGCCCAAGGTTTCCTCTGCGGGGCAGGCAGATATCGTCCCCGGTTACTACGAGCTGGCAAGCGTCGTTGATGCCATGAAGGGAATTGATCTGAAGGATTTTGCGCTCAACAACGGAGCTCGACTTCAGCTGTGGGGCTCAAGCAAGACCGATAATCAGATCTGGAAAATTAGCCGTGAACCTGATGGCTTCTACCGATTGGTGAATACCTGGTCGAATAAGTCCTTGGATTCCACTGATGGCACTCCGATTCCCGGTACTGAGCTCCAACTGTGGGACACAGACACATCGAATATGAACCAGAAGTGGGTGATCTTCTCGGTGACGGGAGGGGCGTATATGCTCCGCAACGTCGGGACGGGTCTGGTTGTCAATCTCCGCTGGGGACAGGCGCGTGATGGTATGGCCATTGACGGTTACCTGCCTAATGGAACAACCGCTCAGCAGTGGCGTCTGAACCCGGTCCAAGGACCCCAAGAGATCCTGGACCAGTGGGCGAAGGAGTACCGCAACGAGGTTCCTGATGGTGAGTATCAGATCCGTCCAGTTGCTGCCCCGAATAATCGTGTCGAGGTCCAATGGGCATCTCGGGACGCGGGTGCTCGTGTGTGGTCTTACCAGTCCAATGGAAGTGCAGCGCAGAAGTGGCGTATCAGTCGCGATGACAAGGGCTACGTGACCTTGACCAACGTGGCTTCAGGGAAAGTCTTAGATGTCTTTGCGGCGTGGAAGAATTGGCCGGCTCGGGTGAATCAGCAGCCCTCGAACGCCTCCCTAGCTCAAAAGTGGGTCATCCAAGACAGGGGTGGCCATAAAGTTCTTATTTCGGCACTCTCACCCATGTTGGTCCTTGATCTTGAAGGTGGGCGTAGCCAGAACGAGACAACGGTTCACCTCTATCAGGACAATGGAAGTTCGGCCCAGCGCTTTGATTTCCTGAAGTAGCTTGTCGTTCAGCCAAAATATTGGGGGGGCGTTCGCGTCACTATGCGCGAGCGCCCCCCTATTTGTTGTACGTGCCCAGGCGACGAGCCTACGGCAATCTCCAGTCCACCGGCGCTGCTCCCTGCTGCTCAAGCATCGTGTTTGCGCGGCTAAATGGTCTCGAGCCAAAGAATCCGCGTCTGGCCGACAGGGGAGAGGGGTGCGCAGACTCGATGACTGGTGTGGATCCCAATTGCTCGCGTAGAGATTGCGCATCGCGCCCCCACAAAATTGCGACCAGGGGCAGTGGATTCCCGGATGCGTCCCTCCGGTTAACCAGAGCATCAATTGCGCAGGAAGTGACTTCCTCCCACCCCATCTTTCGATGCGAACCGGCTTGTCCGGCCCTAACTGTCAGCACCCTGTTGAGTAGGCACACACCCTGACGAGACCATGGCCGCAGATCACCACTGGTTGGCATGGGAATGCCAACGTCGGTGGTGAGCTCCTTGAAGATATTGCGCAACGAGGCCGGGAAAGGAATTCCGGGTGCGACCGAGAAACTTAGTCCAATGGCGTGTCCGGGAGTGGGGTAGGGATCCTGTCCCACAATGAGGACCTTCACCTGGTCAAGAGGATAGGTAAAGGCTTTCAAGACATCGCTACCGGCGGGAAGATAGCCGTGCCCGGCCTCGATCTCCCGACGCAACTGAGCTCCTAATTCATGGATTTTCCCCTCAACCGGTGCCAGTGCCCGCGCCCAAGAGGGATCGATAACCGTATCCAAAGATTCCACGCACCTACTGTAACCACAGGCGTGCCCAGCCACGGCCTCGACAGGGGGAAGCCTTCAGGGAAATCTAAGGCACGCGGGCAGGGACTATGCGGGGGCGGGGGTATTTCGCTACTCTGAAGCCGTGACTTCACAGTATCCAAAGGACGAATTTGACCGCGCCGGCGAAGACATGCCCCAGGGTATGCACCTTCAGCAGCCCTCGCGATGGAAGAGCGTGTGGCCCTTCCTTGCGGTGCTGGTGATCGTTCCCGCTGCCGCGTGGGGGATCAGCCACATCCTGACCTCGGGCGGTGCTCAGCAGAAGACGACCACAAGCGTCTCCACGACTGCTGCAACGACCCAGGCCCCCGCCGCCTCTGCGACTACCGAGGCCACTCAGACGCCTTCTGCAACCCCGACGACCAGTGAGACTCCCTCTCCTTCGCCGTCGATTCCCGTGCGCCACTCCGCAAAGATTTCCGTTCTGAACGGAACCGGAACAAAGGGCCTGGCAGCACAGAAGGTTTCCGCGCTTTCCTCCGCCGGATTTGATGGTGCCACTGCAGCGAACGCGCGCGGTTGGGATACCGAAGTGACGACCGTTTACTACGAGGATCCAAACCTCAAGGCCACTGCCGAAGAGGTCGCGAAGGTCCTTGGAATTAGCCGCGTGCAACAGACGCAGACCGGCGACCCGGATATCGTTGTCGTTCTGAAGTAACGTTTATTAGCCGCTGAGTAAGGTTCGTGTTGCGCTGAAGGTGAGAGTTCGCGTTACACTTTCAGAGCCCCAATAGCTCAGTCGGTCAGAGCAGCGGACTCATAATCCGTGGGTCGTCGGTTCAAGCCCGACTTGGGGCACGGACCACGTTCTGTGAAGAGCTTCAATGGCTGAAGTTGGACTGAGCGTCAGCTGAACGTGAGGTTGGACATATTCTTGTCCGTACATTGCACCGCTATATTCGTGTGCCTAAAATGAGTGTTTGCGCTTTATTGTGCCCGAGGTGGCCCGTATCCATTCGCTGTAATAGGCGCTGGGCGGATGTGGACGGTGCCAGTTAATGGGTCGAAAAGCGTGTGCGCGCAATGAGAACGCAGGGAAGGACCCCCGTTGGCTGCAAGTACCAACACTGCCAACCAGCCCAAGAACCGCATTTCTTTCGCTAAGCTCCGTGAGCCTCTGCAGGCACCGAATCTGCTCGGCCTGCAGACCGAAAGCTTTGACTGGTTGCTGGGAAACGATGCATGGAAAGCACGCGTAGATGCCGCAAAGGCTGCTGGACGCGTAGATGTTCCGGATGTCTCCGGTCTTGAAGAAATCTTCCAAGAGATCTCGCCGATTGAAGACGTGGCTCGCACCATGTCTCTGTCATTCCGCGATCACCGCTTGGAACGACCGAAGTACTCCGTTGAAGAAGCGAAGGCTAAGGATTACACCTACTCGGCACCCATGTATGTGACCGCCGAGTTCATGAACTACAACACGGGTGAAATTAAGTCTCAGACCGTGTTCATGGGCGATTTCCCGCTCATGACCCCCCGCGGCACCTTCATTATCAATGGCACCGAGCGTGTCGTTGTTTCTCAGCTGGTCCGTTCGCCCGGTGTCTACTTCGAACGTACCTCGGATCGTGGTTCGGACAAGGAAATCTTCAACGCGAAGATCATCCCCAGCCGCGGTGCATGGCTGGAGTTTGAGATCGATAAGCGCGACGCTGTTGGCGTGCGTATCGACCGTAAGCGTAAGCAGTCGGTGACCCACTTCCTCAAGGCAATTGGCCTGACGGAAGGTGAGATTCGCGAGCAGTTCGCCGCATACCCGATTCTTCTTGAGACTCTTGAGAAGGACACCGCGCGTACCCGCGAAGAGGCACTGACCGATATCTACCGCAAGCTGCGCCCGGGTGAGCCCGCAAACGTCGAGGCCGCTGAAGCGCTCCTGCACAACTTCTACTTCGATCCCAAGCGTTACGACCTGGCAAAGGTTGGCCGCTACAAGATCAACAAGAAGCTTGGTGTTGATTCTCCCGAAGGTACCTCTGAACTGGTGCTCTCGATCAACGACATCGTTGCAACGGTGAAGTACCTGCTTGCTCTGCACGCGGGTGAGAAGACCTTCGCAGGTGTTCGCCACGGCGAGCCCGTCGAGGTCCGCGTTGAGTCCGACGACATTGACCACTTTGGTAACCGTCGTATTCGCGCCGTTGGTGAGCTGATCCAGGCTCAGGTTCGCACCGGTCTTGCACGTATGGAGCGCACCGTCCGCGAACGTATGACCACTCAGGAAACGGACTCTATTACTCCGCAATCCCTGATCAACATTCGTCCCGTTGTTGCGGCAATCAAGGAGTTCTTCGGAACCTCTCAGCTGTCGCAGTTCATGGACCAGAACAACCCGCTGGCCGGTCTGACGCACAAGCGCCGTTTGTCGGCACTGGGTCCCGGTGGTCTGTCTCGTGATCGCGCCTCCATGGAGGTTCGTGACGTTCACCCCTCGCACTACGGCCGTATGTGCCCGATTGAAACCCCTGAAGGCCCGAACATTGGTCTGATCGGTTCGCTGGCAACCTTTGCCCGCATTAACCCCTTCGGTTTCATCGAGACCCCCTACCGCATCGTTCGCAACGGACAGGTGACCGACGAAGTCAAGTACCTGACCGCTGACGATGAAAAGGGACACTTCATCGCTCAGGCTTCTTCGCCTGTCGATGACGAGGGACACTTCATCGATGAGCAGGTTCTGTGCCGTGTTGCAGGTGAGGATCCGACGCTGATCGCCCGTGATCGCGTGGATTACATGGACGTTTCCGCACGCCAGATGGTGTCTGTGGCAACCGCGTTCATTCCCTTCCTCGAGCACGACGACGCAAACCGAGCCCTCATGGGTGCGAACATGCAGCGTCAGGCTGTTCCCTTGCTCACCACGGAAGCACCGCTGGTGGGTACCGGTATGGAACAGCGTGCCGCACATGACTCCGGTGAAATGGTCATCGCTCAGCACTCCGGTGTTGTCACCGAAGTTTCCGCCGACCTGGTCGTCGTGACCACGGACGAAGGCGGACGCGACACCTACCGCCTCGAAAAGTTCGAGCGCTCGAACCCCGGCAACTGCACCAACCAGCGCGTCATCGTTGATGAAGGCCAGCGCGTGGAGGTCGGCGATGTCCTCGCTGACGGCCCCGCTACCGACAACGGTGAAGTTGCACTGGGTAAGAACCTGCTGGTTGCTTACATGTCGTGGGAAGGCCTCAACTACGAGGACGCCGTTATCCTGAGCCGTCGCGTTGTCGAAGACGATGTTCTGACCTCGATTCACATCGAAGAATATGAAGTCGACGCCCGCGAAACCAAGCTCGGTGAAGAAGAGATCACCCGCGATATTCCTAACGTTTCGGAAGAGTCGCTGTCTGATCTTGACGAGCGCGGCATCATTCGTATTGGCGCCGAGGTCACCGCTGGCGACATCCTCGTCGGTAAGGTCACCCCGAAGGGTGAAACCGAGCTGACCTCCGAAGAGCGCCTGCTGCGCGCAATCTTCGGTGAGAAGGCCCGCGAGGTTCGCGATACTTCGCTGCGTGTTCCCCATGGTGAAGAGGGCATCGTTATTGGCGTTCGTGAATTCAACGACGACGAAGATGATCTCAACCCCGGCGTTCGTCAGACCGTTCGCGTCTACGTTGCGCAGCGCCGCAAGATCACCATTGGTGACAAGATGGCAGGCCGTCACGGTAACAAGGGCGTCGTTTCCAAGATCCTCCCGGTCGAAGACATGCCCTTCCTCGAGGACGGAACCCCGGTTGATATCATCCTCAACCCGCTGGGTGTCCCCGGCCGTATGAACGTCGGTCAGGTCCTTGAGTTCCACCTCGGCTGGCTTGCCCACCAGGGTTGGGACGCCTCGGCAGCTGTCAAGGCTGGCGAAGAGTGGACCAAGCACCTGCCTAAGGACGGCATTACCGTTGCCCCCGAGACCCCCGTTGCGACCCCGGTCTTCGACGGCCTCGAGGCCGAAGAGCTCGCAGGTCTGCTGCGCAACGTCAACCCCAACCGCGATGGTGACGTCCTCACCAACGCCGAGGGTAAGGCGCGTCTCTTCGACGGTCGTTCCGGCGAACCCTTCCCGTACCCGATCGCAGTGGGCTACGCCTACATGCTCAAGCTGCACCACCTGGTTGACGACAAGATTCACGCTCGCTCGACCGGTCCGTACTCGATGATTACGCAGCAGCCCCTGGGTGGTAAGGCTCAATTCGGTGGCCAGCGCTTCGGCGAAATGGAAGTGTGGGCCCTGGAGGCGTACGGCGCTGCCTACGCACTGCAGGAACTGCTCACCATCAAGTCCGATGACACCACCGGACGTGTCAAGGTTTACGAGGCAATTGTTAAGGGCGAGGACATCCCCGAACCTGGCATCCCCGAATCCTTCCGTGTTCTGATCCAGGAAATGCGTTCGCTGTGCCTGAACGTCGAAGCTCTCGACGCAGCCGGCAACGTGATTGACCTGCGTGAAGAAGATGACGACTTCAATGCGCGTGAGGAACTGGGCATCACTCTTGATGCGCGTCCGAACGCCGCGGCGACCATCGATGCGATCTGATAAGGAGCAATGACTTTGCTGGACGCCAAGACGTTCGACAGTTTGAAGATCACTCTGGCCACGGGCGAGGATATCGCCTCGTGGAGCCACGGTGAAGTAAAGAAGCCGGAGACCATCAACTACCGTACGCTCAAGCCCGAGCGTGACGGCCTGTTCGGTGAGCAGATCTTCGGCCCCACCCGCGACTGGGAATGCGCGTGTGGTAAGTACAAGCGCGTGCGCTACAAGGGCATCATCTGCGAAAAGTGTGGTGTTGAGGTGACGCGCTCCAAGGTGCGTCGTGAGCGTATGGGTCACATTGACCTTGCCGCCCCCGTCACCCACATCTGGTACTTCAAGGGTGTTCCCTCGCGCCTGGGCTACGTGCTGGATCTGGCTCCGAAGGACCTGGAAAAGGTCATTTACTTCGCTGCCTACATGATCACCGAGGTCGACGAAAAGGGCCGTGACGAAGATCTGATGGATCTGCGTTCTGAGCTCGAGGTCGAAAAGACCCACCTCGAGAACCAGCGCGATGCTGCGATCAACGAATTTGCAGAGCGCCTGGAAGCAGAGATCGCTGAACTCGAAGCAGGCGATGCATCCGCAACCGAGATCGAGCGCCGCCGCAAGGCAGGCGAACGCGATATGGCCAAGATCCGTCGTCGTTACGAGGGCGATATCGAAGGCCTGGAGACGGTGTGGGAGCGCTTCAAGTCCCTCAAGGTCGGTGACCTCGAAGGTGATGAGCGCCTCTACCGTGCGATGGTTGCCCGCTATGGCACCTACTTCAAGGGTGACATGGGTGCATCCGCCATCCAAAAGCGCCTGCAGACCTTCGATCTGGAGAGCGAAGTTGAACAGCTTCGTGCAACCATTCAGAACGAAAATGGCCCGCGTAAGACACGTGCCATCAAGCGTTTGAAGGTTATCAACGCCTTCGTTGCGACCGGCAACAAGCCCGAGTCCATGGTTCTGACGAAGATTCCGGTTATTCCGCCGGACCTGCGCCCCATGGTTCAGCTTGATGGTGGCCGTTTCGCGACCTCTGACCTGAACGACCTGTACCGTCGCGTGATCAACCGCAACACCCGACTCAAGCGTCTGCTTGAGCTGGGCGCGCCTGAGATCATCGTCAACAACGAGAAGCGCATGCTTCAGGAATCCGTTGACGCTCTCTTCGATAACGGACGTCGCGGCCGCCCCGTTGCAGGCCCCGGTAACCGTCCGCTCAAGTCGATCTCTGACATGCTCAAGGGTAAGCAGGGTCGTTTCCGTCAGAACCTTCTGGGTAAGCGCGTCGACTACTCGGGTCGTTCCGTTATCGTCGTCGGCCCGCAGCTGAAGCTCCACCAGTGTGGTCTGCCCAAGCAGATGGCTCTGGAACTCTTCAAGCCCTTCGTCATGAAGCGCCTGGTTGAGAAGAACTTCGCCCAGAATGTGAAGGCTGCAAAGCGCAAGGTTGAACGCCAGCGCCCCGAGGTGTGGGACGTCCTCGACGACGTGATCCGCGAGCACCCCGTGCTGCTCAACCGTGCACCTACGCTGCACCGCCTGGGTATTCAGGCATTTGAGCCCCAGCTCATTGAAGGTAAGGCAATCCAGCTGCACCCGCTGGCTTGTGGCGCCTTCAACGCAGACTTCGACGGCGACCAGATGGCAGTTCACCTGCCCCTTGGTGCAGAGGCACAGGCCGAGGCCCGTATCCTCATGCTGTCGACCAACAACATTCTGAAGCCCTCTGATGGACGCCCCGTTGCCATGCCTTCACAGGACATGATCATCGGTCTGTTCCACCTGACTTCGGATCCCGATCCGTCGCTTCCGGTTGCTCGTGATGAGAACGGCGAGGAAATCATCCCCGTCTACTCTACGGTCGCCGAAGCACGCATGGCCTTCGACAACGGTGATCTTCACCTGAACCAGCGCGCACGTATCCGCTTCGCGGGTATTGTTCCGCCGCTGGATTGGGAAGCACCCGAGGGCTGGAGCGAAGGCGACGACATCATTCTGGAAACTTCGCTGGGCCGCGCGATCTTCAACGAGCAGCTCCCTGTCGACTACCCCTTCGTCAACGAAGTTGTCGGCAAGAAGCAGCTGGGCCAGATCGTTAACACCCTGACCGAGCGTTACCCGAATGTTCTGGTCGCTGACTGCTTGGATGCACTCAAGTCCGCTGGTTTCCACTGGTCGACATGGTCGGGCATCACCATTGCCTTCTCGGATATTCAGGCATCGCCGAACAAGCGTGCAATCCTTGCTCGTTACGAGGCCAAGGCCGCTGAGATCCAGGATCAGTTCGAGACCGGTATCATCCTTGAGGAAACCCGCTACGAAGAGCTGGTTGACCTGTGGCTGAAGTGCACCGAAGAGGTCGCAGAAGATATGCGCGATCACTTCACCGCACGTAACACCGTGTACCGAATGGTTTCATCCGGTGCTCGTGGTAACTGGTCGCAGGTTCAGCAGCTGGCTGGTATGCGTGGTCTGGTGTCTGACCCGAAGCAGAAGCTCATCGAGCAGCCCATTAAGGCGAACTACCGCGAGGGCCTGACGGTTCTCGAGTACTTCATCGCTACCCACGGTGCTCGTAAGGGTCTGGCTGATACCGCACTTCGTACCGCGGAGTCTGGCTACCTGACCCGTCGTCTTGTCGACGTCTCACAGGACGTCATCGTCCGAGAGGCCGACTGTGGCACTCGTCAGGGCGTGCGCATCAAGATCGCGCAGAAGAACTCTGCGGGTGAATGGGAAGCTATGGACACCATCGAGACCACTGCTTACGCACGTACTCTGGCCCGCGATGCGGTTGCGGAAGACGGTACTGTTGTTGCCCACGCCGGCGATGACCTCGGCGATGCACAGCTCGCTGAGCTGGTTGCAGCCGGAGTTGAGGAAGTTGTCTGCCGCTCCGTCCTGACCTGTGAGTCTCAGGTTGGTACCTGTGCGACCTGCTACGGTCGTTCACTGGCCACTGGCAAGCAGGTGGATATCGGCGAGGCCGTCGGTATTATCGCCGCCCAGTCGATTGGTGAACCCGGTACTCAGCTGACGATGCGTACCTTCCACACCGGTGGGGCGGCCTCGGCAGCCGACATTACCCAGGGTCTGCCGCGTGTTCAGGAGCTCTTCGAGGCGCGTAGCCCGAAGGTCGAAGCCAAGATGAACGAGGCCGCTGGTCGCGTTCACATTGACGATGAAGATCCTTCGGTACGTCGCATCGTCATCATCCGTGATGACGGTAAGGAAGATTCGGTCGTCGAGGTTTCTCGTCGCCAGAAGCTTCTGGTCGAAGAGGGCCAGCACATCGATGCCGGTACCGCACTGACCGAAGGTCAGCTGGATCCCAAGGAAGTTCTGCGCATCATGGGCCGCAACGTCGCTCAGAAGCAGCTTGTGGACGAGGTTCAGAAGGTCTACCGCGATCAGGGCGTTGGTATCCACTCCAAGCACATCGAGGTTATTGTCCGCCAGATGCTCCGCAAGGTCACCATCCTGGAGCCCGGCGACACCTCCTTCATGCCCGGCGAACTTGTCGACCGCATGGCCTACTTGGCACAGAACCGCAAGGTTGCTGCTGAAGGTGGCCAGCCTGCATCCGGTCGTCAGATGCTCATGGGCATCACGAAGGCCTCGCTGGCAACCGACTCCTGGTTGTCCGCAGCGTCCTTCCAGGAGACCACGAAGGTTCTGACCGAGGCCGCCATGAACGGCAAGTCGGATCAGCTTCTTGGCCTCAAGGAGAACGTCATTCTCGGTAAACTCATCCCGGCAGGTACCGGCCTGTCCCGTTACAACAACGTCACGGTTGAGCCCACCCCCGAGGCAATGGCGAACTCGAACTACTCCGAGCTCGATTTCCAAGATGGCCAGGTGTCCGCGGACTTCCTGGATGCCCTTGGAGCGATCGACTTCGGAATGACCTTCAAGGAGTAATCCTGTTGGAGTTAATCCGGTGAGCATCGGACAGCTTCAGCCTTGACGGGCGTTAGGTTCTGACGGTCATGTGGCTTTGTGGTCATATGGTTCTGATCGCTGTAACGCTCTAGAGGTCGTAAGGCCCGGTCTGCTTGTGCAGACCGGGCCTTCACTATTACCACTAGGCAACCAGTGTCCGTCGCCTATCGCCGGTCGTATTCCGTCCTCTGCCGTCCCGCTCCGTCCTCTCCTGGTTTAGCTCACTGGTTCCGGGCCTATTGCTGTTCTAAGGCCGCAGGTGAGTGAGCTAAAACAGGAATGCGTGAGCCAAACCCGGGGTCCGGTTGGTCAACGGCGCCTACAAATCCGGTTGAGCGATGCCTATTTGTGTGGATGCGACGTTTTGGTCCGTCGCATTCGGCGCTGGGAATAGACCATATTCGTGCGCATTCCGAGCTCGGCGGAAGACGTTTCACCCCCAAATTTGATGCAATGGCACGACGTAAAGCTGGAAAGTCTTCAAGGTCTGCCCATGAAACTCTGAAGATTTTCCATCCGAGATTAATGAGATCCTGCTGGCGACGCATCCATGCGTGTTCTGCGGATAATCCGTCTGAACGTGGAAGAGAAAGTTTGCTCACTCCGTCTGTCTCGATGACCAACTGGAGAGCGGGAATAACAATGTCGCCGAAATAGCGACCATATCTGCCGTAAATCTCAAATTGTGTTACAACTTCACCGGAATAAAGAGTGCGAACTACCCAAAGAACCGCGGCCTCGAAAATGTTATCGCAGCCACCGTCGGCAAAAGCGAGAATCGAATGCGCTATCGCATAATTCCGGTGCGATAGTTGATCGTCTAAAACGGCGAATAGTCTTTCTCTTGCTATCTCAACGCGAGTTCTAGATATTTCCAGCGCAAAATGCGAAAAGTCTGAAAGCGAATGTAACGCCATGCACGCGGCTACAAAGGCCTCAAGAGGTTCTTCCTTGAGTGCAATTCGAACTACTGCGCTTTCAACAGACTCAACAGCGAGGCCGTCGGGAAGCCGCACCACCGTGTGGGGTTTGTGAGAACGAAGAGTAATCGCACACGGAGGAACGCACATATTCTGAAACTTCACACTGGCGAAGGGGATAGTTCGTCTACCCCCGTCTTCGCACCAATACTCAACATTCGGATTCGTCACCCATGTATGGATTGAATGAAGAAGCAGGGCGGATCTTCCGGTAAATATGCGTTCGCTCCGGGCGAGCGCAGCTGATGCGAATACGCGGGAGAGTGCAACGGCCTGCCACAAATCCCAGAGAGGAACTTTGTCTGACGAATGAAAACGCGCGTAGTAGCCGCGTCGAATTCGACAGACTGCTGAATCTTCGCGTAAATGACGGAATGTATTATGTCGAGTTTGAATGTTCTCAATGGTGACGGTACTCATTTCGTCAGTGTCTCTAAAGGAAAGGGCCTCGAAACCCAGAATCGTGTTGTTGTGGAAAACACCGATTCTTGGGTATTCCTGTGGAAAGAGGGATAGAGCGGTGCGATGGGGAGGTTTCGCCCGGTGCTGGTTCTGTTCTAGAGCGGTGTGCTCCTGGTTTAGCTCACTAATTCCGGGCATATTGCTGTTCTAAGGCTGCAGGTGAGCGAGCTAAATCAGGAATGGGCGAGCTAAGACAGAAGTGGTCAGTCCCACAAGCAATGTGAACAATCTGCCTTTGACTCTGCGGCGTGAGACTGAGTATCCTTGAACGCGGTACCCGTGACTGTACGGGTTTCCTATGTCCACATTATGTGTGACAGTTCCCGAGCGGTTCTTCTCCGTGAGTTTATCGCGGCGACTATGAGCCACATGTGGAACGCGCGGGCTCCCTCCGTCGGAGCTCCGGGTGTCATTCTCTGACGCGGCTCAAGCCTCGTTATCATGGCACACCGGCCCCTGGCGGATCGCTGTGCGCGCTGGGGGATTCAAGCAGTCGCGGAAGACTGAGACATGGGTTTAAGGAAATCCTTAAACCGTAGACGGAATTGAACTGGAGAACCAGTGCCTACCATTCAGCAGCTCGTCCGCAAGGGCCGCAGCTCCAAGCGTGCGAAGGTGAAGACCCCCGCGCTTAAGGGCTCGCCCCAGCGTCGCGGCGTGTGCACCCGTGTGTACACCACAACCCCTAAGAAGCCGAACTCGGCTCTGCGTAAGGTCGCTCGTGTGCGCCTTTCGTCTGGCATCGAGGTCACCGCGTACATTCCCGGTGAAGGCCACAACCTGCAGGAACACTCGATCGTCCTCGTTCGTGGCGGTCGTGTGAAGGACCTCCCCGGCGTGCGTTACCGCATCGTCCGTGGCGCTCTCGACACCCAGGGTGTCCGTGGTCGCCAGCAGGCCCGTTCCCGTTACGGCGCAAAGAAGGAGAAGAAGTAATGCCTCGTAAAGGCCCCGCTCCCAAGCGCCCCCTGGTCGACGACCCGGTATACGGCTCAAAGATTGTGACCCAGCTCGTGAACCGCGTGCTCCTCGACGGTAAGAAGACCGTTGCAGAGCGCATTGTTTACGGCGCACTCGAAATGGTTCGTGAGCGCACCGAGCAGGAACCTGTTTCCGTGCTCAAGCGCGCACTGGACAACATTCGCCCGGCCCTTGAAGTTCGCTCCCGCCGTGTTGGTGGCGCGACCTACCAGGTCCCGGTTGAGGTTCGCCCCGCACGTGCGACCACCCTCGCACTGCGTTGGCTCGTGGACTTCTCGCGTCAGCGTCGTGAGAAGACCATGACCGAGCGTCTCGCCAACGAGATTCTCGATGCCTCCAACGGTCTTGGCGCCGCTGTCAAGCGTCGTGAAGACATGCACAAGATGGCTGAGTCGAACCGCGCGTTCGCTCACTACCGCTGGTGATCACCCCTCCCGCTTCGCGATGACCCCATCCGGAGCGGGCAGGATGTTTTAACACCCTCACTTCAAACGAAGGACTGATGTAGTGGCACACGAGGTGCTTACTGACCTCAATAAGGTTCGCAACATCGGCATCATGGCTCACATCGATGCCGGCAAGACCACCGTGACCGAACGTATTCTGTTCTACACGGGCATCAACTACAAGATTGGCGAGACGCACGATGGCGCCTCGACCACCGACTGGATGGAGCAGGAAAAGGAGCGTGGTATTACCATCACCTCCGCAGCCGTGACCTCCTTCTGGAACGGTAACCAAATCAACATCATCGACACCCCCGGTCACGTTGACTTCACGGTTGAGGTTGAGCGCTCGCTGCGCGTCCTTGACGGTGCAGTTGCCGTGTTCGACGGTAAGGAAGGTGTCGAGCCCCAGTCTGAGACCGTGTGGCGTCAGGCTGACAAGTACGACGTCCCCCGTATCTGCTTCATCAACAAGATGGACAAGATGGGCGCAGACTTCTACTTCTCGGTCCAGACCATTCGCGACCGTCTTCACGCAACCCCGATCGTCATGCACCTGCCCATCGGCGCAGAGAATGACTTCGAGGGAACCGTTGACCTGCTCACCATGGAGTCCGTGCGTTATCCCGCCAAGGACGAGAACGGCCAGCCCACGCTTGGCGCCCTCGTCGTTCGCGGCGAGATCCCCGCAGAGCTCAAGGAGAAGGCAGAAGAGTACCGCGAGGCGCTCATGGAAGCTGCAGCGGAAGGCTCTGACGAGCTGACCGAGGCCTACCTTGAGAACGGCGAACTGACCGTTGAGCAGATCAAGCAGGGCGTTCGTGCGCTGACCATCTCCGGTCGCGCATTCCCCGTCTTCTGCGGTACCGCACTGCGCAACATGGGTATTCAGCCCGTGCTCGATGCGGTTATCGACTACCTGCCCTCGCCGCTGGATATCCCCGCGGTTCGCGGCTTCAAGCCCGGACACGACGAAGAAGAGCGCAATGAGGTCCGCGAGGCCTCGGAGAAGGAACCCTTCGCAGCGCTGGCCTTCAAGATCGCAGCTCACCCCTTCTACGGCAAGCTGACCTTCATCCGTGTCTACTCCGGCAAGCTGGAAGCTGGCTCGCAGGTCCTCAACTCGACCAAGGGCAAGAAGGAGCGCATCGGCAAGATCTTCCAGATGCACTCCAACAAGGAAAACCCGGTCGAAGAGGCACATGCAGGCCACATCTACGCCGTTATCGGCCTCAAGGACACCACCACTGGCGATACGCTCTGCGCGATCGACAAGCCGGTTGTTCTCGAGTCCATGACCTTCCCCAAGCCCGTGATCCACGTGGCCGTTGAGCCCAAGTCGAAGGCTGACCAGGAGAAGATGGGCGTCGCCATCCAGAAGCTGGCTGAAGAAGACCCGACCTTCACGGTCGAGCTCGATCCCGAAACCGGCCAGACCGTCATCGGCGGTATGGGTGAGCTTCACCTCGACATCATCGTTGACCGTATGCGTCGCGAATTTAAGGTCGAGGCAAACGTTGGTAAGCCCATGGTTGCTTACCGCGAAACCATTCGTAAGAACGTCGAAAAGTTCGAGTACACGCACAAGAAGCAGACCGGTGGTTCCGGTCAGTTCGCGCGTGTCATCATCGCGCTTGAGCCCATCCCGGCCGGATCCGAAAAAGAGTACATCTTCGAGGACAAGGTCACAGGTGGACGCGTTCCTCGCGAATACATCCCCTCGGTTGATGCTGGTATTCAGGACGCCATGCAGAATGGTGTTCTTGCCGGTTACCCGATGGTTGATGTCAAGGCAACTCTGCTTGATGGTGCATACCACGAAGTTGACTCTTCGGAAATGGCCTTCAAGATCGCAGGTTCGATGGCATTCCGCGAGGCCGCAAAGAAGGCTTCACCGGTTCTGCTCGAGCCGATCATGGCCGTCGAGGTCCGTACGCCCGAAGAATACATGGGCGACGTCATCGGCGACCTGAACTCTCGTCGTGGTGCAGTCCAGTCCATGGATGAGCAGCACGGTGTGCGCGTGGTCCGCGCACAGGTTCCGCTGTCAGAAATGTTTGGTTACATTGGTGATCTGCGTTCCAAGACGCAGGGTCGCGCGGTGTACTCCATGCAGTTCGATAGCTACGCCGAGGTCCCGCGTAACGTCGCGGATGACATCATCGGAAAGTCTCGGGGCGAGTGAGTCCCACAGGGTTGGATGCGGCTCAGGAACAGCCAAAATTGTTCCTGAGCTGTGACCGACCTGACAAGAATCAATAAACCTGTAGGTCTCATGCCCCATTGGGTGTTATGCTGACACCTAGCCATAGGCTGAGAATTTCTACCCGAGTCCAGGAGGACACAAGTGGCGAAGGCCAAGTTCGAGCGCACCAAGCCGCACGTCAACATCGGTACCATCGGTCACGTTGACCACGGCAAGACCACGCTGACTGCAGCAATCACCAAGGTTCTGCACGACAAGTACCCGGATCTGAACGAGTTCACCCCCTTCGATCAGGTCGATAACGCTCCTGAAGAGCGCGATCGCGGTATTACCATTAACGTCTCTCACGTTGAGTACCAGACCGAGAAGCGTCACTACGCACACGTTGACGCCCCCGGCCACGCTGACTACGTGAAGAACATGATCACCGGTGCGGCACAGATGGATGGCGCCATCCTCGTTGTCGCCGCCACCGACGGCCCCATGGCCCAGACTCGCGAGCACGTTCTGCTCGCCCGTCAGGTCGGCGTGCCCACCATCCTCGTCGCCCTGAACAAGGCCGACATGGTTGATGACGAAGAAATGCTGGAGCTCGTTGAGGAAGAGGTCCGTGACCTCCTGTCCTCGCAGGGCTTCGACGGCGAGAACGCTCCCGTCATCAAGGTTTCGGCTCTGAAGGCCCTCGAGGGTGACCCCGAGTGGACCGCCAAGGTCGAAGAGCTCATGGACGCTGTGGACGACTACGTTCCCACCCCCGAGCGCGACATGGACAAGCCCTTCCTCATGCCGATCGAAGACGTCTTCACGATCACCGGTCGTGGCACCGTCGTTACCGGTCGTGTCGAGCGTGGCAAGCTGCCGATCAACTCCGAAGTTGAGATCCTCGGTATCCGCGAGCCCCAGAAGACCACCGTCACCGGCATCGAAATGTTCCACAAGTCGATGGACGAAGCATGGGCAGGCGAGAACTGTGGTCTGCTTCTCCGTGGCACCAAGCGCGACGAGGTTGAGCGTGGCCAGGTTGTGGCCGTCCCCGGCTCCATCACGCCTCACACCGAGTTCGAGGGCCAGGTCTACATCCTGAAGAAGGAAGAAGGCGGACGTCACAACCCGTTCTTCTCCAACTACCGTCCTCAGTTCTACTTCCGTACCACCGACGTGACCGGCGTCATCACCCTTCCCGAGGGCACCGACATGGTCATGCCTGGCGACACCACTGAGATCACCGTTCAGCTGATCCAGCCCATCGCCATGGAGCCCGGCCTCGGCTTCGCAATCCGTGAAGGTGGCCGCACCGTTGGTTCCGGTCGTGTGACCAAGATCCTGAAGTGACTTTGTTGATCGCCTAGCGATCGCTGAATCTTCAGTAGAGCAGGTCCGTTCTTTTGAACGGGCCTGCTCTTTTGTTATCGATTGTGGGGGAGTGGCGTATCTAAAGGTGACCGATCTGACTTTGCGACACGCCCGAGTGCGGTGTAGTGTAGGTATCCGGTGCGCAACGTACCTCCATTGGAGCAATGCATGCGCACGTCTTCTATGTCAGTGGATTCACACGGGTTTCCTTGGCCTCGAGCTTGAGGAAGCCTGCGTATTTCTGCCAAAATAGAAGGGTTGCCCCGCTAGAGGTGGGGCGGTTAGGCAGTGCAATCACTGCTTAATCGGGCAAAATGCCCAAGATCTTTGGACAAGACGCCGGTCCGCACTGGGCGCTCTCGCTAAGAGCGACACGCCCGGATACGGGTACCGGCGCCGAATCTGTACGAGAAGAGGTAAGACGGCATGGCGGGACAAAAGATCCGCATCCGGCTCAAGTCGTATGACCACGAGGTCATCGACAGCTCCGCGCGCAAGATCGTGGACACCGTGCAGCGAGCAGGTGCCACTGTCGTGGGCCCGGTGCCGCTGCCGACCGAAAAGAACGTGTTTGTCGTGATTCGGTCGCCCCATAAGTACAAGGACAGCCGCGAACAGTTTGAAATGCGTACGCATAAGCGGCTCATCGACATCATCGACCCGACTCCGAAGGCCGTCGATTCGCTCATGCGCCTCGATCTGCCCGCGGACGTCAACATCGAGATCAAGCTCTGAGGACATCTGCAATGACAAAGAATAAGCAGCACGCTGCTGCGCCTGTTAAGGCGCTGCTCGGCCGCAAGCTCGGTATGACCCAGGTGTGGGACGCCGACGGCCGCCTCGTGCCCCTGACTGTCGTGCAGGTTGGCACCAACGTTGTTACTCAGCTCCGTACTGAGGAAACCGACGGATACACCGCTATTCAGCTTGGCTTCGGCGATATCGATGCACGCAAGGTGACCAAGCCCCTGGCTGCTCACTTCGCAAAGGCCGGGGTTGCTCCCCGCCGCCATCTCGCCGAGGTCCGCACCTCCGAGGCCGATAACTTTGAGCTCGGCCAGGAACTGGATGCCTCAATCTTTGAAGCTGGACAGAGCGTCGATGTTTCGGGTAACACCAAGGGCAAGGGATTTGCCGGTGTTATGAAGCGTCACGGTTTCGCTGGCGTGTCCGCATCTCACGGTTCTCACCGTAACCACCGTAAGCCCGGTTCGATCGGTGCTTGCGCAACCCCCGGTCGCATCTTCAAGGGTCAGCGTATGGCTGGCCGTATGGGTGGTGTCCGTCGTACCGTCCAGAACCTGCACGTTCAGGCCGTTGACGTGGAAAAGGGTCTGCTCCTGATTTCGGGTGCGATTCCCGGACCTAAGAACGGCATCGTGCTGGTTCGCTCCGCTGTGAAGGGTGCGTGATCATGTCTGAAATCCGTACCATCGATGTTCTTGACCTGAAGGGTAAGAAGGCCGGCACCGTCGACCTCCCCGCAGAGGTCTTTGACGTTGAGACCAACATCCCGCTGATGCACCAGGTCGTCGTCGCTCAGCTTGCTGCAGGCCGTCAGGGCACGCACGCAACCAAGACGCGCGGCATGGTTTCCGGTGGCGGTAAGAAGCCGTTCCGCCAGAAGGGCACCGGTAACGCTCGTCAGGGCTCCATCCGTGCACCTCACTTCACTGGCGGTGGCATTGTCCACGGTCCTCAGCCTCGCGATTACTCGCAGCGCACCCCCAAGAAGATGAAGGTCGGCGCACTGCGTTCGGCTCTTTCTGACCGTGCACGCAATGGTCGCATTCACGTCGTGACCGCTCTGTTCGAAGGCGAGAAGCCCTCGACCAAGCAGGCACTGGCCGCGGTCCGCGCACTCGTTGCTGACCGTCCGGCACTTGTCGTGCTCGAGCGCGGCGATGAGCTTTCGGCTCTGTCGCTCCGCAACGCTCGCGAGGTTCACGTGCTGTGGGCAGATCAGCTCAACACCTATGACGTCCTCGACAACGAAGATGTCATCTTCACCCAGGGCGCCCTCGAGGCATTCCTCGGCACCAAGGAGGAAACGAAGTGAGCTCGATCGAAGCCGCTAAGAACCCCCGCGATATCATTCTGCGTCCGGTTGTCACCGAAAAGTCCTCGATCCTGATGGATCAGGGCAAGTACACCTTCGAAGTTGATCCTCGTTCGAACAAGACAGAGATCAAGATGGCCGTCGAAGCGATCTTCGGCGTGAAGGTTGCCTCCGTGGCTACGCAGAACCGCAAGGGCAAGGTTTACCGCACTCGCAATGGAATCGGTACGCGCAAGGATGTCAAGCGCGCCATCGTGACCCTGCGTGAAGGCACCATCGACATCTTCGGCGAGCAGGCCTGAGCGTCGGAGAACTAGAGGAAAATCATGGGAATTCGCAAGTACAAGCCCACGACCCCGGGTCGTCGCGGTTCGAGCGTCTCCGACTTCGTCGAGATCACTCGTTCCGAGCCCGAAAAGTCGCTGGTGCGTCCGCTGCACAAGACTGGCGGCCGTAACAACAACGGCCGTGTGACTGCTCGCCACCGTGGCGGCGGCCACAAGCGCGCCTACCGCGTGATCGACTTCCGTCGTCACGACAAGGATGGCGTGCCCGCACGGGTCGCTCACATCGAGTACGACCCCAACCGCACCGCTCGTATCGCCCTCCTGCACTACGCAGATGGCGAGAAGCGTTACATCCTGGCACCTGCCAAGCTCAATCAGGGCGACCTTGTCGAGTCCGGCCCCGCGGCCGATATTAAGCCCGGCAATAACCTGCCCCTGCGCAACATCCCCTTGGGTACTGTTGTCCACGCTGTGGAGCTTTACCCCGGTGGCGGCGCAAAGATTGCACGCTCTGCTGGAACCTCGGTTCAGCTCGTCGCAAAGGAAGGCCGCTTCGCTCAGCTGCGTATGCCCTCCGGTGAAATTCGCAACGTCGAAATCACCTGCCGCGCCACCATTGGTGAGGTCGGCAACGCCGAGCAGTCCAACATCAACTGGGGCAAGGCCGGCCGTATGCGCTGGAAGGGCAAGCGCCCGCACGTCCGTGGTGTTGTTATGAACCCGGTTGACCACCCGCACGGTGGTGGTGAAGGCCGTACCTCTGGTGGTCGTCACCCCGTGTCGCCTTGGGGCAAGCCCGAGGGACGCACCCGTCGTCCGAACAAGGCCAGCGACCGCATGATCGTGCGTCGTCGCAAGACCGGCAAGAATCGCTGAGTAGGAGCTGGGAATGCCTCGTAGTTTGAAGAAGGGCCCCTTCGTCGACGATCACCTTATGAAGAAGGTTGACGCCGCGGTCGAATCCGGCTCTAAGAACGTTATCAAGACTTGGTCGCGCCGTTCGGTCATCACCCCGGATTTCCTGGGTCTGACCATTGCCGTGCACGACGGTCGTAAGCACGTGCCCGTTTTCGTCACTGAGTCGATGGTGGGCCACAAGCTCGGAGAGTTCGCTCCCACGCGTACTTTCCGTAGCCACGACAAGGACGATCGCAAGGGACGTCGGCGCTGAGCCGGCCTTGCGTAACGAAGAAAAGGCAGGATTTCATGGAAGCCAAGGCGCAGGCGCGTTTTGTCCGCGTCACGCCCCAGAAGGCACGCCGTGTCGTGAACGAGGTTCGCGGCAAGGCTGCTTTGGAGGCAGCCGACATTCTGCGGTTCGCCCCGCAGGCCGTCGCCACCGATGTCCGCAAGGTGCTCTTGAGCGCAGTCGCTAACGCGAAGGTTAAGGCTGAAGCCGCTAAGGAGACCTTCAATGAGGCGGATCTTTTGATCCTCGAAGCCTACGTTGATGAAGGTCCTACGATGAAGCGCTTCCGCCCCCGCGCTCAGGGCCGTGCAGGACGCATTCTTAAGCGCACCAGCCACATCACCGTTGTGGTTGGCACTAAGGAAGATCAGAAGAAGGGAGACCGGTAAATGGGCCAGAAGGTTAACCCCACCGGGTTCCGCCTGGGAATCACAACTGATCACCGGTCTCGCTGGTTCTCCGATTCGACGACTGCAGGTCAGCGCTACGCTGACTACGTTGCAGAGGACGTCGCAATCCGCAAGAACCTGACTGAGAACCTTGAGCGCGCAGGTATTGCAAAGGTCGATATCGAGCGTACGCGTGACCGCGTTCGCGTTGATCTGCACACCGCTCGCCCCGGTATCGTTATTGGTCGCCGCGGAGCAGAAGCAGATCGTCTTCGTCAGAACCTGGAGAAGCTCACCGGCAAGCAGGTTCAGCTGAACATCCTCGAGGTTAAGAACCCCGATCTGGATGCACAGCTGGTCGCACAGGGAATTGCTGAGCAGCTCGCTGCTCGTGTCTCTTTCCGTCGTGCAATGCGTAAGGGCATTCAGTCCGCACAGCGTGCGGGAGCCAAGGGCATCCGTGTCCAGGTCTCCGGCCGTCTGGGTGGCGCTGAAATGAGCCGTAGCGAGTTCTACCGCGAAGGCCGTGTCCCGCTGCAGACCCTGCGTGCAAACATCGACTTTGGATTCCACGAGGCCCGTACGACCTTTGGTCGCATTGGCGTCAAGGTGTGGATCTACAAGGGCGATATCACCGAGCGTGAGTTTGCCCGCCAGCAGGCTGAGCAGGCCAACCGTGGTGGACGTGGACGCGGCGATCGTCGCAACCCCCGTCGCGGACAGCGTGGCCAGCAGCAGCACGAGAACACTCAGCAGCAGGCAGCTCCGGCTGAAGCACCTGCCGCTACCGAGACCGGAACGGAGGCCTGAGCCCAATGCTCATTCCCCGTCGTACTAAGTGGCGCAAGCAGCACCGCCCGCACCGCACCGGTTTTGCTACCGGCGGCACGGAGCTCGCATTTGGCGATTACGGGATTCAGGCACTCGAGGGTGCCTACGTCACGAACCGTCAGATCGAAGCTGCTCGTATCGCAATGACCCGTCACGTCAAGCGTGGTGGCAAGGTGTGGATCAACATCTTCCCGGACCGCCCGCTGACCAAGAAGCCCGCCGAAACTCGTATGGGTTCCGGTAAGGGTGCCGTCGAGTGGTGGGTTGCTCCCGTTAAGCCGGGACGCATTATGTTCGAGCTGGCCGGTGTGCCCGAGAGCCTTGCTCGCGAGGCAATGCGCCGCGCCCAGCACAAGCTTCCGATGAAGACCCGTTTCGTGGTCCGCGAGGGTGGTGACAACTGATGGCAGATAAGGGTCTGACCACCGTCGATCTCGACGCCATGGACGATGCACAGCTGTCCAAGGAGCTTGAGAAGGCAAAGGCTGAGCTCTTCAACCTCCGCTTCGCGCAGGCAGTTGGCTCCCTTGAAGACAACGGTCGTATGAAGACTGTTCGTCGTAATATTGCCCGCATTTACACCATCGCGCGTGAACGGGAGCTCGGCTACCGCACCGCACCTGGCACTGAGGAGTGACTAACATGGCAGAAACCACTGTGCGCAACGAGCGCAAGGTCCGTCGTGGATACGTCACCAGTGACAAGATGGACAAGACCGTTGTCGTCGAGATCGAGGACCGTGTCAAGCACGCCCTCTACGGCAAGGTTATGCGCAAGAGCAAGAAGGTCAAGGTTCACGACGAGCACAACGAGTGCTCCGTTGGCGACCTCGTCCTGATTATGGAGACTCGTCCGCTCTCCGCCACCAAGCGGTGGCGCGTGGTCGAGATTCTCGAAAAGGCGAAGTGACCTTCGCCTAACAGACCGAAATCCGTTCGGCAAGGCTCGGCCCCGGAGGTAACTCCGGGGCAGAGAACCGGCTCGACGACAGGAGTCAGTAGAAAATGATCCAGCAGGAGTCGCGACTGAAGGTCGCCGACAACACAGGTGCCAAGGAAATCCTCACCATCCGTGTTCTCGGCGGATCTGGTCGGCGTTATGCCGGAATCGGCGACGTGATCGTCGCCACCGTCAAGGATGCAATCCCCGGCGGAAATGTTAAGAAGGGGGACGTCGTTAAGGCGGTCGTCGTGCGTACGCGCAAGGAGACCCGTCGCCCCGACGGTTCCTACATCCGTTTCGATGAAAACGCGGCAGTCATTCTGAAGAATGACGGTGAACCCCGCGGTACGCGTATCTTCGGCCCCGTGGGCCGCGAGCTGCGCGAAAAGAAGTTCATGCGAATCGTTTCTCTCGCACCGGAGGTGATCTGATGGCAGCGAAGATTCGTAAAGGTGACTTGGTCGAGGTCGTTCGCGGACGTACCTCGGACGAAAAGGAACTCGCAAAGCGCAACGCACGCCGTGCCGAGCAGGGCCTCGAGCCCCTCAAGCCCGGCGACAAGGGCAAGCAGGGTCGCGTTATTCGCGTTTTCCCCGCTCAGGAGAAGGTCCTCGTTGAGGGCATCAACCTGAAGACCCGCCACGTGCGTCAGGGACAGACCCAGGGCCAGGCCGGTGGCATCATCACCGTCGAGGCTCCGATCTCGCTGTCGAAGGTTGCTCTGGTTGATCCTGAGACGAAGCAGCGCGTTCGCGTTGGCTTCCGTGAGGACACCGTTGAGCGTGACGGCCGTACGCGCACCGTTCGCGTTCGCGTCACCCGTGGCGGAGCCCGTCGCGGCATCGAGCAGGGCAAGGAGATCTGATTATGGCCCCGCGTTTGAAGGAAAAGTACAACTCCGAAATTCGCGATGCTCTGCGCGCTGAATTCAAGCACGCAAACCCCATGGAGGTGGGCGGTCTGACCAAGATTGTCGTCAACATGGGCGTCGGCGAGGCTGCTCGTGACTCGAAGGCACTTGAGGGCGCGATCCGCGACCTCACCGCCATCACCGGTCAGAAGCCTCAGACGAGCAAGGCGAAGAAGTCCATCGCACAGTTCAAGCTGCGCGAAGGCCAGGTTATTGGCGCATACGTCACCCTCCGTGGCGACCGCATGTGGGAGTTCCTGGACCGCCTCCTCTCGACTGCGCTCCCGCGTATTCGTGACTTCCGCGGTCTGTCCTCGAAGCAGTTCGATGGACACGGCAACTACACCTTTGGCCTGACGGAGCAGTCCATGTTCCACGAGATCGATCAGGATTCCATCGACCGCGTTCGCGGTATGGACATCACGGTCGTTACCTCGGCCTCCACCGACGAAGAAGGCCGTGCTCTTCTGCGTCACCTCGGCTTCCCGTTTAAGGAGGACTGACCATGGCTAAGACGTCACTGAAGATCAAGGCTGCGCGTAAGCCCAAGTTCGGCGTGCGTGGCTACACCCGGTGCAACCGTTGCGGTCGTCCCCGCTCGGTGTACCGCAAGTTCGGACTGTGCCGTGTGTGCCTGCGTGAGCTCGCCCTTCGTGGCGATCTCCCGGGTGTCACCAAGAGCAGCTGGTAAAACTGACGTCGTAGGTCCCGGTTTTCCGGAGAAACCGCGACGAGGAAGGGGAGAATCCCCAAATGACAATGACTGATCCGATCGCAGATATGCTGACGCGTCTGCGTAACGCGAACCACGCGCGCCACGAGTCGGTTTCCATGCCGTACTCGAAGCTCAAGGCCGCGATCGCGAAGATTCTCGTCGAGGAAGGCTACATCGCTTCCATCGACGTCGAGGATGCCAAGGTCGGCCAGACGCTGGTTCTTACTCTCAAGTACGGCTCGCACCGCGAGGCCGCTATCGAGGGTCTGCAGCGCGTCTCCAAGCCCGGTCTGCGCGTCTATGCCAAGTCCACCAACCTGCCCAAGGTCCGCGGCGGCCTCGGCGTGGCAATTCTGTCCACGTCTTCCGGCCTGCTTACCGACCGTCAGGCAGCCGAGAAGGGTGTGGGTGGGGAAGTCCTCGCCTACATCTGGTGATGAGGAGGCTGAAGAATGTCGCGTATTGGTAAGAATCCGATCGAAATTCCCGCGGGCGTCGACGTCACCATCAACGGTGCAGACGTTACCGTTAAGGGCCCCAAGGGAACACTGAGCCACGTTGTGCCTGAACCCATCAGCGCCGCCATCGATGAAGGCAAGGTCGTTGTGACCCGTCCTTCCGATGATCGTGTTGCTCGTTCGCTCCACGGCCTGACCCGCACCCTGATCGCCAACATGATCGAAGGTGTGACGAAGGGCTTCTCGAAGCAGCTTGAAATTGCCGGTACCGGTTACCGCGTTGTTGCAAAGGGCAAGGACCTCGAGTTCTCCCTCGGCTTCTCGCACACCGTTTTCGTTCCGGCGCCCGAAGGCATCGAGTTCTCCGTCGAATCTCAGACGAAGTTCTCCGTGTCGGGCATCGACAAGCAGCTCGTTGGAGAGACCGCCGCTCGCATCCGTAAGCTCAAGAAGCCTGAACCCTACAAGGGCAAGGGTATCCACTACGTGGGCGAGACCATCCGTCGCAAGGTCGGAAAGGCTGGTAAGTGATGGCGTACACAGTCAAGGGCAAGGGCAAGTTCGTCGCTCGCAAGCGTCGTCACCTGCGCCTGCGCAAGAAGGTTCAGGGCACCCCTTCGCGTCCGCGTTTGGTTGTCACCCGTTCGAACCGCCACATGGTCGCACAGGTTGTGGACGATACCATCGGTCACACCCTGGTCTCCGCTTCGACCTTGGAAGCAGCACTTGTTGCCGCTGAAGGGACGAAGAAGGACAAGGCCTACCAGGTCGGCACTCTCATTGCAGAGCGCGCAAAGGCCGCAGGCATCACCGCTGTGGTCTTCGACCGCGGTGGCAATAAGTACCACGGCCGCGTTGCGGCAGTCGCAGAAGCCGCCCGTGAGGGCGGACTTGAGCTGTGACTGAGCCTCGAGGAAAGAGAGATCAACTGATGGCTGCATCGCAGCGAGGCAGGAACGGTCAGGAAGGCGCCGAGCGCTCTGGCGACGGCGAACGCCGTGACCGCCGCTCCGGTCGCGAGAACCGCGACACCCGTCGGGGCGAAAGTAAAGATCAGTACATCGAGCGTGTTGTCACCATCAACCGCGTTTCCAAGGTTGTGAAGGGTGGACGTCGTTTCTCCTTCACCGCTCTGGTTGTCGTCGGTGACGGTGAAGGCACCGTCGGTGTCGGCTACGGAAAGGCCAAGGAAGTTCCCCAGGCTATTTCCAAGGGTGTTGAGGAAGCGAAGAAGAACTTCTTCCGCGTCCCGATGATCCGCCGCACCATTACTCACGTTGTTCAGGGCCGCGACGCGGCAGGTGAAGTTCTGCTTCGCCCCGCCGCCCCCGGTACCGGCGTTATCGCCGGCGGCCCCGTCCGTGCAGTCCTCGAGGCTGCAGGCGTCCACGACGTGCTGACGAAGTCGCTCGGTTCTGACAACGCAATCAACATTGTTCACGCAACTGTTGCTGCACTGAAGCTTCTGGAACAGCCTGAAGCAGTCGCAGCTCGCCGCGGTCTTCCGCTCGAGCGCGTTGCTCCCGCTTCCATGCTCCGTGCACGCGCAGAAGGCGAAGCTGAAAAGCGCGCTGCCGCCGAGGCAAGCGAAGCTGATAAGGCTGCTGCGGGGGTGACTGAGTGATGGCAAAGCTGAAGATCACGCAGGTCAAGTCCAGCATTGGCGCCAAGCAGAACATGAAGGACACACTGCGCACCCTCGGGCTGCGCAAGATCGGCCAGAGCGTCGTTCGTGAGGATGCAGAAACCGTTCGCGGTGCCATCCACACCGTTCGTCACCTGGTTACAGTTGAGGAGGTCGACTGACCATGGCGGACTCCACGAAGAACACCGGTGAGGAGCAGGGTCGCGTCGTTCGACTGCACCACCTGCGTCCCGCCGCTGGTGCAACGACCGCGAAGACCCGCGTCGGTCGCGGTGAAGGTTCAAAGGGTAAGACCGCTGGACGTGGTACCAAGGGCACGAAGGCTCGTTACCAGGTTCCCGCAGGCTTCGAGGGTGGCCAGATGCCCATCCACATGCGCCTTCCCAAGCTGCGCGGCTTCAAGAACCCCTTCCGCGTTGAGTACCAGGTCGTCAACGTCGGTCGTCTGCAGGAGCTCTTCCCCGAAGGTGGAAAGGTAACTGTTGAGGATCTCGTTGCACGTTCCGCAGTGCGCGACGGTTGGGCAGTGAAGGTGCTTGGCACCGGTGAGCTCACCGTTAAGCTCGATATCGAGGTCGACTCTTGGTCGGCTTCGGCAGAAGTGAAGATTACTGCTGCCGGCGGTTCTATCAAGACCCGCTGAGTGGTGATTGCCACGGGGGTGGCTCGGTTTCCGGGCTGCCCCCGTTTCGCTTTCTTGCACGTCGAGGCCGTTTCCCCAGTCACTGAAGCCCCCGATTTCAGTGGCTATCCAAGCGGGAGATGGCCTTTACCCATATCACAGTTTCTCAAGTTCTCTACTTTTGATTCACAGTATCCCTGTCATTTCAGGTAGTCTTTTGAGAGTCGTGCGATCTAAATGGTCGCAATTATTTCATTACGTAGGAGGAAGCCTTGCTCAGTGCGTTCGCGCAGGCATTCCGTACCCCAGATCTCCGACGGAAACTTCTGTTCACGCTATTCATCATGGCGATGTTCCGTCTGGGCTCTTTCATCCCAACTCCGGGCGTTGATTCGCAGGCAGTAAACAAGTGTCTTGCTCAGCAGAGTGACGCTTCACTGCTGGACTTGGTGAACCTCTTTTCTGGTGGTGCGCTCCTCCAATTGTCGATCTTTGCGCTGGGTATCATGCCCTACATCACCGCATCGATCATCATTCAGCTTCTGCGCGTCGTGATTCCTCGTTTCGACGATTTGCACAAAGAAGGTCAGACCGGTCAAACGAAGCTCACTCAGTACACACGTTATCTGACAATTTTCTTGGGCGTACTTCAGTCCACAACCATGATTTCGCTGGCCCGTTCAGGAAATCTTTTCGCCGGATGCTCTGAGAGGGTTATCCCCTCGAATTCGGTGTGGACCTTCCTTCTCATGATGATCGTCATGACCGCCGGTACCGGTGTCATCATGTGGCTCGGCGAATTGATCACCGAACGCGGTATCGGTAACGGTATGTCGCTGTTGATCTTTACTTCTATTACCGCGCGTATGCCTTCCCAGCTTCTCACTATCGGACAAAGTGGTAAGTGGGGAGCAGTCTTCGCGATCATCGGCCTGATGCTTCTCGTCTCGATCGTCGTGGTTTATCTTGAGCAGGCTCAACGCCGAATCCCCGTTCAGTACGCAAAGCGCATGATCGGTCGCCGTCAGTATGGCGGTACAACGACTTACATTCCTCTGAAGATCAATATGTCGGGCGTTATCCCCGTCATCTTTGCTTCTTCACTTCTGGCATTCCCTCCGATGCTCGCACAGTTCGGCAGCCAGGACTCCAAGTGGGTCCAGTGGATTAGCGCGAACTTCCACCAGGACGCATGGCCCTACTTGACCACCTACGCCCTGCTCACACTCTTCTTCACCTTCTTCTACACCGCGATCACCTTCGATCCGGATGAGGTTGCGGATAACATGAAGCGCTACGGCGGCTTCATCCCCGGATACCGCGCAGGCCGTCCGACGGCTGAGTTCCTGCGTTACGTGATGAACCGAATCACCACCGCCGGTGCGCTCTACTTGGTCATCGTCGCGCTCATTCCTTCGTTGGCGATCATTCCGTTGCACATTTCCCAAGGACAGATGCCCTTCGGCGGCACGACCCTTCTGATTATCATCGGTGTCGGCCTACAGACGGTGAAGGAAATCAACACTCAGCTTCAACAGCATCACTACGAAGGATTCTTGCGATGACCGCTATCGTTCTCCTCGGCCCTCCCGGAGCTGGTAAGGGTACCCAGGCCGCGCGTATCGCCGAGCGCCTGAACATTCCCGCTATCTCCACCGGAGAGATCTTCCGCGCCAATATGTCTGAGGGCACGGAATTGGGCAAACGAGCCAAGGAATACATGGAACGCGGTGAGTTCGTTCCTGATTCGGTAACGAACCCCATGGTGAAGGTGCGTCTTTCGGCACCGGACACCGCCAACGGCTTCCTCCTTGACGGCTACCCCCGTACCCTGGAACAGGCGCATGTTCTGCGCGACATGCTTGCCGAACTTGGTGTGAGCTTGGATGTCGTCTTGGAGATTCAGGTTGACGAAGACGAGGTCGTGGCTCGCATGCTCAAGCGTGCAACCGAGCAGAACCGCTCGGATGATACTGAGCCCGTGATTCGTCACCGCCTTGAGATCTACCACGAGCTGACTGAGCCCATGGCAACCTACTACGCCGATCAAGACCTACTTCAGGTCGTTGACGGACGCGGTTCGATCGACGAAGTGAGCGAGCGCATCTTCGCGCTTCTCGACGGTCTCAACAAGTAAGCAACACGTACCCTGGCGCTGCTCAGCGCTGATACGGAACCGGGGCGCGGTGGTGAAAGCCATCGCGCCCCGGAGTTTCATCCAAAGGAAGCACAATGTCCCACATTGAATACAAGACCCTTGATCAGATCAAGTGGATGCGAGAAGCCGGGCTGGTTGTTGCAGAAATTCACCGAAGCCTGCGAGAGGCGGCTCGTCCCGGCGTAACAACCGGTGAGCTGGACGAGGTAAGCGCAGATGCGATCCGTCGTTGCGGTGCGCGCTCGAACTTCCTCAATTACTACGGCTATCCCGCAACGGTGTGTATTTCCCCCAATGACGTGATCGTTCACGGCATCCCCGGAAAGCGCAAGCTCGCTGTCGGTGACATTGTGACCTTCGACTGCGGGGCATGGCTTGAGCGCAGTGGTCAACAGTGGCACGGAGATGCAGCATTCTCAATGATCGTCGGAGATGAATTCACCTCTGATGAAGAGTTTGCGCGTTCTTGGGTTCGTCGTCACCAAGGACCGGGCGCGGGAAAACGCTGGGGGAGTGCGATCCCTTCAGCTCCTCAGACTGAGGTGGGCGAAACCAAGGCGGCCTCGGCAGGGGAAGTTTCGCAGCAGGGAAGCGTTGCACGCAGGCGCGAGCTCGACCTCGTTACTCGTGAGGCGCTGTGGGCGGCACTCGCCTCGGTTGCTCGTGGAAAGCGCGTGAGCGCAGTTGGCGAGGCCGTCGAGCGCGTCGTTGCCGAGCGTGCGGAGGACCTTGGCTGGGAAGCGGGAATTATCGAGGACTTCACCGGACACGGGATTGGTACCGCGATGCACCAGGACCCGGAAGTCCTGAACTATCGCGTGCGTGGCATGATGCCCAGGCTACGTCCCGGAATGGTTCTGGCTGTTGAACCGATGCTGACCAGCGGGGACATTGAGAATGTCACCGAGAACGATGACTGGACGGTTCGCACCGTTGATGGCTCAGATGCCGCTCAATGGGAGCACACCATCGCAATTTTGGATGATGGTGTCGCAATCTTGAGTGCCATTGACGGGGGAGTAGCAGGGCTTGCGCCTTTCGGCGTCACTCCTGTTTTGCTGGACTGATCCGCTTGCGCGCATGAATATGCCAACGCCTTGCTGGAATTAAGCGTGAGGTGATAGACACCGCATCCAGCTTTCCAAGAAGGGCCAAAATAGCGTAGGCTCGACCCTTGGACGTGTCTTTGGGGGCAGTATGCCTGTTTCCAAGGGCAATCCCGAGCGGCCTGAGGCCGTTCGAATCCGAAAAAGTAGTAGAGGATAGACGGAGGATATGGCGAAGAAGGACGGCGTCATCGAAATCGAAGGCACGGTTATCGAAGCCTTGCCGAATGCGATGTTCCGCGTGGAATTGAGCAATGGACACATCGTGCTTGGCCACATTGCCGGCAAGATGCGTCAGCACTACATTCGCATTCTGCCCGAGGACCGAGTGGTCGTCGAGCTGAGCCCCTACGACCTCTCTCGAGGCCGCATCGTCTACCGCTACAAGTGAACACACCGACACAAGCTACCTGCGGGTAGCGGAGGTACACACCATGAAGGTCAAGCCGAGTGTCAAGAAGATCTGTGACAAGTGCAAGGTGATTCGTCGCCACGGCAACGTCATGGTCATCTGTGACAACCCCAGGCACAAGCAGCGCCAGGGCTGAATCCTCGCTGCGATAACGCCGGAGTAATCCGGCAGCATCATTCCACACGCGCTTGCGCGACCCTCGGTTCGGAGGCCGGGGCCGGGTGGCTCACCCGGGAGGAGTGGTGACGACCTCCGATGAACAATTTGGAGCATAAACATGGCACGTATTGCCGGCGTCGACCTCCCTCGCGAAAAGCGTATGGAGATCGCGCTCACGTACATTTATGGAGTTGGACGCACCCGCGCCAAGGAGACCCTCGAGGCCACCGGCGTGAGCCCCGATCTTCGCGTGAAGGATGCCACCGAGGAAGACCTCGTCAAGCTTCGCGAATACATCGAGAACACCTTTAAGGTGGAAGGCGATCTGCGTCGTGAGGTCCAGGCAGACATCCGTCGCAAGATTGAGATCGGATCCTACCAGGGACTTCGTCACCGTCGTGGCCTGCCGGTCCACGGTCAGCGCACCAAGACCAATGCGCGTACCCGTAAGGGCCCCAAGCGCACCGTTGCAGGTAAGAAGAAGGCCAAGTAAGGCCGCTAAGTCCAGCGTGGACTTTTAACACACGACTTCGAAGGAACTGAAACACATGGCTGCAAAGACCACTCGTTCCGGCGCGGGACGCAAGCCGCGCCGCAGGATTTCAAAGAACGTCACTCACGGACACGCGTACATCAAGTCGACGTTCAACAACACTATCGTTTCCATTACCGACCCTACCGGTGCGGTGATCTCCTGGGCCTCCTCCGGCCAGGTGGGCTTCAAGGGTTCGCGTAAGTCGACCCCCTTCGCTGCTCAGCTTGCTGCCGAGGCCGCCGCGCGTCGCGCACAGGAACACGGCATGAAGAAGGTCGACGTCTTCGTGAAGGGTCCCGGCTCCGGCCGCGAGACCGCGATCCGTTCGCTTCAGGCTGCTGGCCTGGAGGTCGGCTCGATTCAGGACGTGACGCCCCAGGCATTCAACGGCGCTCGTCCCCCGAAGCGTCGTCGCGTCTGAGCCCCGGAGGGTGGAGATCCCACGGAAATCCACCCCCCACGTCTGGGCGGGATCACACAAGAATACGTGGCCTCGTCCTTACCTTTTCCCCGCAATGCGGGACCCCGATCCGGCGTCATATGGCGGGCGCCGGGAAGAAAGGACTAAGACGTGCTCATTGCAGAGCGACCCATCCTGACCGAAGAGAAGGTCAGCGAACTGCGCTCCCGTTTCATCCTGGAGCCCCTTGAGCCCGGTTTCGGCTACACGCTGGGTAACTCCCTGCGCCGAACCCTGCTCTCGTCGATCCCCGGCGCTGCCGTGACCTCCATCCGCATTGATGGTGTGCCTCACGAGTTCCGGACGATCGAGGGCGTGAAGGAAGACGTTGCCGAGATCATCCTGAACATCAAGCAGATCGTTCTCTCCTCCGAGAACGACGAGCCTGTTGTTATGTACCTGCGTAAGGCAGGCCCGGGAGAGGTCGTCGCAGGGGACATCACCCCTCCGGCCGGCGTCGAGATTCACAACCCCGATCTGCATCTGGCGACCCTCAATGAAAAGGGCAAGCTTGAGATCGAGCTGACCGTCGAGCGTGGCCGCGGCTACGTGTCGGCTGCTCAGAACAAGGATCCCCAGGCTGAAATTTCCCGCATCCCGATCGATTCGATCTACTCTCCCGTTGTCAAGGTGACCTACAAGGTTGAGGCAACTCGTGTTGAGCAGCGCACCGACTTCGATCGCCTGATCATTGATGTTGAGACCAAGCCGGCAATCACCCCGCGTGACGCCGTTGCCTCCGCTGGCAAGACCTTGGTTGAGCTCTTTGGTTTGATGCGTGAACTGAACGAGGAAGCCGAAGGCATCGAAGTTGGTCCCTCGACCACGGACGCCACCCTCGCTGCCGACCTCGCGCTGCCCATTGAGAACCTCGGCCTGCAGTCGCGTTCCTACAACGCACTGCGTCGCCGCGGAATCCTCACTGTTGGCGAGCTTGTGGCTCACTCCGAGGCGGATCTGCTTGACATTCGCAACTTCGGTACGAAGTCGATTGAAGAAATCAAGGAAGCTCTTGCAACCCTTGGGATGACCCTGAAGGATTCTGTGCTGCCCTCCGGCGAGGCTAGCGAATCCGGTTCCATCCACTTCAGCGACGATCAGTCCATCTGACATGCTGCGTCCGATGGACGCATAAATTCCTAGGAGACAAAATGCCCACCCCCAAGAAGGGTGCTCGTCTGGGCGGAAGCCCGGCACACCAGAAGCTGATCCTCAAGAACCTTGCGACTCAGCTCATCGAACACCGCTCGCTCACCACGACCGAGGCCAAGGCTAAGGCCCTGCGCCCCTTCGTTGAGAAGCTCGTGACCAAGGCAAAGCGTGGCGATATGCACGCTCGCCGTACCGTGGCTCGTGTCATCACCGACAAGAACGCCCTGTACACCCTGTTCGACGTTATCGCTCCCGCGCTTGATCCCGAGCGTCAGGGCGGCTACACCCGCCTGACCCGCGTGGGTAACCGCAAGGGCGACAACGCTCCTCTCATGCAGATTGAGTTCTGCATGGAGGCCGTCGAGAAGAAGGCAGTCGTGAAGTCTGCTGAGAAGACCGCCGAAAAGGCCGCTGCAGCCGAGGTTGCAGCAGAGGCTGAGGAAGCTGCGGAGGCTGCTTTTGAGCGCGCCGAAGAGGCTCGCGAAGAGGGCGATCTCGCCAAGGCTAACGAGGCTGAGGAAATCGCAGCCGAGGCCGGCGAAGAGGCTGACGCCGCTGAGCAGGTCGAAGAAGAGAAGTGATCTCTTTCGCGTAAGCGACTTCAAAGGGGCCGGTACCACGTGTGGTGCCGGCCCCTTTGTCGTGCCAATCAACGCCTTCGTTTTTCTTGCCATTTCGGGATGAAAGTCATCGGTGGCGGTAGCCTGTACCTATGACTCGCGAGATGACACTGGCAGTGGATTGTGGCGGGGGGGGGGATAAAACAGGCGGGTTCGGGAAGGTGGCGGAATTAAAGCGTCCGTCCTTGATGGGCAGGGGACAATGGTCGCCCCGCCACAACGGACACCCACGCCCTATCCGCTTCCCCCTGAATTGCTGGTTCAGACGATTGTCGATCTTGCGGCTCAGCTTCCAGAAGCCCATCGCGTGACCGTCGGTATGCCGGGAATGATTCGGCATGGGGTTGTGATTGCTACTCCGCACTACATCACGAAGGATGGTCCGCGCTCGCGTGTTCTTCCCGAACTCGTTGAGAAGTGGGATCACTTTGACATGGGACAGGCGGTCGAGAGCGCTCTTGGCATTCCGACCAAAGTTCTCAATGATGCTGAAGTTGCAGGAGCCGGTGTGATCACCGGACGTGGCCTTGAAATGATCATCACGCTGGGCACGGGACTTGGAAATGCGGTCTTCGACGGTGGGCAGCTTTCTCCACACGTCGAGGTTTCACAGGGGCCGATTCGTTGGGGCCTTACCTACGATGACTATATCGGCGAGCATGAGCGACTTCGCCTCGGTGACGTCCATTGGTCTCGCCGCGTTCGCCGAGTCGTGGATGGTCTGCGCCCCATGTACATGTGGGATCGCCTGTACCTGGGCGGTGGCAATTCAAAACGAATTGTCCCTACCTACCGCGACCGTCTTGGGGAGGATGTGATCATTGTCCCCAATGATGCCGGCATTATCGGAGGGGTGCGCTCATGGGAGCTCTAAATACTTCCCAGCTACGGATTCGTCTGGATCTTGCCTACGATGGCACTTTCTTCCACGGATGGGCTGCACAAGATGGCCTTCGCACTGTTCAGGGCGTTCTCACCCAAGCGCTTTCAACAATTTTGCGCCGTCCTGTAATCCTGACCGTGGCTGGGCGAACCGATGCCGGAGTCCACGCACGCCATCAGGTCGCTCATTTTGATTGCGCTTCTGACGCCTTCAAGTCTTTGATACGAGAATCCGACCGCCCCGAAACAGAAGAGGACCTCATCCAGGCCTGCTGTCGCGCCCTATTGCGACGGGTGAATTCGCTTCTCGGTCGTGAATACATCGAACATATGGTGACAACAGGCGTCAAAGTGCCCCGGGGGACTGCTGATGCCCGTCTCTCAAAAGTAAGCGTGGTATCCGCTGACTTTGATGCGCGTTTCGCTGCGCTTGAGCGTTCCTATACCTATCGCCTCGTCCCCGAGGGGCAACTGCCACTGGCGCGGCGCTGGGATGTGTACGAGGTTGCCCAGACTCTTGACGTCGAGGCGATGAATCGATCAGCGCAGCCTCTTCTGGGAGAGCACGAATTCCTTGCCTTCTGCCGCCCGCGTGAGGGGGCGACGACGATTCGCGAGCTACGTGAATTGTGCATTGTTCCCGAGGCCGGAGGGACCGGGGTCCTCGAGTGTCATGTGCGCGCTGATGCCTTTTGCCATTCCATGGTTCGTTCGCTTGTCGGCGCTTTAATTGAGGTGGGTAGGGGAGCGCGTGAGGAAAGTTGGCCCGCACAGCTGCTTGAGAAGGCCTCGCGCCAAGAGGCGGCCCCGATTGCCCCCGCGCATGGGCTGACCCTGGAATCCGTGAGTTATCCCGACGAGGCCGAGTGGAGCGATCAGGTCCACCGGGCACGCCGTATGCGTGGTTTTGCCTTTGATGGAAGCCTTGAAGAATGGGCCATGGGCGGCAATTGCTGCGCTGGTTGATTCAGAAACGATATGAGGAATAAGCCACACTCTGGTCTGTGCTTTGACCCCGCTGCCTTTTGGCGCATAGACTAACAGGTGCTGTGTGTCAGCTGGACCTTCGGTGCCTTCCCACTCGCCGGAGAAGAAATTCGGCTGACGCCTCGCGGAACCGTTTCATAGCGGGCCGGTGCGTCGAACACTCGATGCTAGGCCCCATGACAGAAAGAATTGAAGGTTACGCCCGTGCGCACCTATTCACCTAAGCCGGCGGATGCCGACAAGCAGTGGTACGTCATCGACGCCACTGACGTCGTCCTCGGCCGCCTGGCGGCTCAAGTTGCCGCTATCCTTCGTGGGAAGCACAAGCCGACGTTTGCCCCTCACCTCGATATGGGCGATTACGTCATCATCATCAATGCGGACAAGGTTGCCCTCACCGGTAAGAAGCTTGACCAGAAGATGGCCTACCGCCACTCCGGTCGCCCCGGTGGCTTGAGCGCAACACGCTATCGCGATCTCATGGCTGAGCGTCCTGAACGCGCAGTCGAGAAGGCAGTCCGCGGCATGCTTCCTCACACCAGCCTCGGCCGCGCGCAGTTCAAGAAGCTGCACGTCTACGCCGGAGCTGAGCACCCGCACATCGGCCAGCAGCCGATTCCCTACGAAATCACCCAGGTCGCCCAGTGAGCGCGTCGCGCTTCTGAGCCCAACGAACTGCACTGAGGAGAACTGTGGCTGAGACCACCGAGATTCTTGAGCTGGATGAGGAAGTTGTCCCCAGCTCCTACACCACAGAGACTGAGTCAGCGCCTGCTGGTGCTGGTCAGTCCATCACCGCGCCCGGCGCGGGCCTTGGCCGCCGTAAGGAAGCCGTTGCCCGTGTTCGCCTGGTTCCCGGCAACGGCCAGTGGACCATTAATGGACGCACTCTCGAAGATTACTTCCCGAACAAGCTGCACCAGCAGCTCGTGAAGTCCCCCTTCACTCTGCTTGATATCGACGGTCGCTTCGACGTGATCGCTCGTATCAATGGCGGCGGCATCTCCGGCCAGGCCGGTGCGCTGCGCCTGGGCATCTCTCGCGCACTGAACGAGATCGATCGTGACGCGAACCGTCCCGCACTGAAGAAGGCTGGCTTCCTGACCCGCGATGCCCGCGCTGTTGAGCGTAAGAAGGCAGGCCTCAAGAAGGCACGCAAGGCTTCGCAGTTCTCGAAGCGCTGATCTTCGCCTTTACTTCGACTCGTGGCTCCACCTTTTGGTTGGAGCCACGAGTCATTTTTATGCAAGCCGGGTAAACTTGGAGAGTTCGATATCGAATTTGGGAGGAACCCCGATGACCAGGTTGTTCGGAACTGACGGCGTACGCGGACTGGCAAATGTTGATTTGACCGCGCCCCTCGCACTGGAACTGGGTGAAGCGGCAGCTCGCCTGACAATTCAGGGTCGCCCGGCCTCGGGACACAAACCAAAAGCTATCATCGGTCGCGATACGCGAATTTCCGGCGAATTCCTCGACCACGCGCTGGCGGCAGGTCTTGCAAGTGCCGGAATGGACGTTGTCCGCGTTGGTGTCGTCACCACCCCGACCGTTGCTCACTTGACGGCCTCGTCCTCGGTTGATCTGGGCGTCATGATCTCCGCTTCGCACAACCCCATGCCTGACAACGGCATCAAGTTCTTTGCGCACGGCGGCTACAAGCTCCCTGACCAGGTCGAGGACCAGATCCAAGAGCTCCTCAATACTCCTTGGGATCGACCCACAGGCGCCGCTGTTGGTGAGGTTGAATACGACGATGACTGGGCAGAAAAATCCTACATTGAGCACCTCATGACCTCTTTGGGAACAGATCTGCACGGCTTGCGTATCGCGGTTGACTGCGCAAACGGTGGTGCTTCTTTCCTTGCCCCCGAAGCTTTCCGTCAGGCCGGTGCTGACGCCGTCGTGATCAATGCTGCTCCCGATGGCCGGAACATTAATGACAAGGCCGGTTCGACGCACCCCGAACAGCTTCAGGCGCTGACCGTTGCCTCCGAGGCCGATTTCGGTGTCGCTTACGATGGTGACGCGGACCGTTGCCTTGCGGTCGATCGCCACGGAAATCTTGTTGACGGTGACAAGATCATGGGCGCACTGGCTGTCCACATGCGCGATGAGGGCCAGCTTGCCAAGGACACGCTGGTTGTCACGGTGATGTCGAACCTCGGCTTGATTCTTGCCATGCAAGAGGCCGGTATTAAGACGATTCAGACCGGCGTCGGTGACCGCTACGTCCTCGAAGCCATGCTCGAGGGTGGATACTCTCTGGGCGGCGAACAGTCCGGACACATCATTGCGAAGAAGTACGCAACTACCGGTGATGGCATCCTTTCCTCGCTCCTGCTCGCACGCATGGTAAAGGAATCTGGACGCGATCTTGCAGACCTTACCGGCTTTATCAAGCGCCTCCCGCAGACCCTGATCAACGTTGGGGGAGTGGACCGTACTCGCGCAACGACCGATCCAACCGTGGCAGAGGCAGTTGCTGCTGCCGAGGCTGTGCTGGGCAATACCGGACGCGTCCTGCTCCGCCCCTCCGGTACCGAACCCCTGGTTCGCGTCATGGTCGAGGCAGCGACGCAGGCGCAAGCTGATGGCGTAGCCTCACGCCTGGCTGACGTCGTCAAGGAGAACCTAGCGCTGTGAACGTCTGAGAGACGTAGGCACGCAGGGTGGGCACCGGTGGGTCCCGCCCTGCGCCTTGTATATCTTCCCTCGACGTGCGAGGCCGTCTGCCGTCCTCCTGTGTGGGGAGTGTGGCAGGCGGCCTCGTGTCAGGGTAAGACGAATCGTCAGATCTTGGCGGCCTCGAGCCACTCTAGCGGGATGCGTGTGAAGTACAGTCCCTGCATCTCGCGCTCCCACAGTAGGCCGAGGGTTCCGTCGGGCAGGATCGTCATGCACTGGTAGACGTAGTGCGCCGGGTTGAAGGTGCGCGACGCGATCCACGTGCGGCCTCCGTCCTCCGACAGGCGAAGGACGCCGCGACCGCGGTAGGGACGCATCTGCGAGGCGTTCGCGAAGACGACGCGCTCGGGGCAGTCCTCCGTCGGCCAGGGAACCGCGTTCGGCTGGCAGAAGATTTCGGTAATCTCCTGCGCAAAGAACACGTCGCTCCAGGTCTCGCCTCCGTCGGTGCTGACGGACGCCGCGACCTTTCCGCTGGGGTGCTGATTACGCATGAGCATCAGGAGCGAACCGTCGGCGCGCTCGATGAGCGTGGCCTCGTGCGTTGCGGCCGCCTCGGTGTCGAGCGTGCGCGAATCGATCTCGCGGCCTTCGAAGATACGCCCGTCGTTGGGGGACTTGCCGCGCTTCCACGTTGCACCACCATCGTCGGAGTAGACAACAGATGCGGAGAAGTGACGTTTGTGGTCCCCGTTGTAGTAGATCGGGATGACGAGGCGCCCGCTGCGCAGCTGCACACCCGTGCCCGGCGAGGTACCGCAGAAGGACATCCATTCTTCCTTCACGTCCTGGTTGAGGTTGAAGGGGCCGGACCAGGTCTCGCCGTCGTCGTCGGAGTAGATCATCTGCAGGAAGCAGGTGCGGGCGGTGAGGAGTGTCTGGTGGGGGTCTTCCCCATCGGCGAGGAAGACGTTGCCCCCGGGGTTTTCCTGGCCGCCCGAGGTGACGGTGACATCGCCGCGCTCGGAGATTCTGAATGGGGCGGTGTTGCCGTCAGCGTCTGTGACGCTTCCATCCTCGTTCCAGGTGTAGGTGGCTCCGTTGGAATCGTGCAGGATGTAGCGGCCCTTCTCGTCAACGCCGAGGCCGGCTTCGGCGTTAGGCTGACCGATCCCGCCGGGGAAGTGGTCGATGAGGACGACGAGGCGTCCGTTTCGGCGATCCTGCACGACGCACGAATCGATGACCGATGCGCCCTTTGCCCCGTGGCCGGGGTAGGTGAGCACCGTCTGGAGGTCTCCCCAGGTATGTCCGCCGTCAAAGGAACGGCGGATCGTGAAGTTGATGGAGTTGGGGGAGTCGTTTGCGATGGTTTCGCGCTGGTCGGCACCGGCAACGACGACCCCGGACTTGAGGGTGATCAGCGAGGGAATCCGGTAGCTGATGGAGTCGTGAAACCCGGCATCAAAGAGGCACTGTGTGTCGAGTGGGGCGACGGAGGAGAGCTTCTTAATCTGTGAATCGTTGAGGACCGAGGAGTAGAGCGCCGCGTTGCGGACCTCGCCGAATAGGCGCGAGCCCGAGGTGTCCTGACCGATGACGACCTCGTCGAGGGAATTGACGGCCGCGAAGAACGCCTGTCCGGGCAAGTGTGCTTCAAGGTAACCGTCCACGTAGATCTGCACCGCGCCGTGACCGACGCGCACGACGACGTCGTGCCAGTGCCCCTGATCCCAGTGGCCGTGTGCGGTGAAAGTGCGCCACTGGCCCCTGCGGCCCAGAACCTTGTATTCGATACCATCCGCTGTGACCGACAGATTGAGCTGCTCGCTGCCGGCGCCGCCGGCTGCGAGGATCGTTCCGTGTTGGCCCGGTCCGCGCACGCGGTAGCGGGCGAAGATTGTGCCGGCGGTCAGCTCAGAGAGTTCGGCGACGTCGTAATCCGACAGGTGGGCGGCGGCGAACTCAATGAGGGGTGTGGGGGCGGGGGAAAGCGCGAGGATCTCTTCTGCGGAGAGGACGGAGTCGTGCGTCGCGAAGGAACGGATCTCGATGCCAGCTCCCGGGGTGAGCTCGAGAGTAGCCTCGGGGCCGCTTCCGGCGGGAGAGAGGTCTGCGCAGGTTGAGAAGCACTGGTAACCGTCGAGGAAGATCTTCGATCCGGCGCTCGTCGCTGTGAGCGCAAGCGAATGCCAGGTGTCGTCTGTGACGGAGGCGGTGTCCTCCAAGTCTAGGGCGAACGTCATTGACGCCGTTGATCCCTCGAGGAAGAGAGCACTGGAACGGATGAACAGGTCCCACCCTGTGTCATCCGCACTGCTGAGCTTGATAAGTGTTCCGTCGATGCGTGCGCGGAACTGTAGAGTCCAGGAGAATCCCGGTTGACTTGCGTCGAAGGTCATGCTTGACATCTTTCTATTAGTTGCTCATTCTGCTTCGCATCGTTACGAAGTGGAGCGTGTGGTCAACCACAAGTATTAAGTTGTCAGACATGTTATCACTGCGATATTTCATTGGCAATACACGGATTGGGTTGGAATTTTGTGTTGACTCTAGAGTGGGTGAGAGCTAGCATTGCAGCAAGTTGTCTGACAACTTACTAATGAGACACATGGACTCAAAGCCCTTCGTTATTCAACGATGAAATTTCAGGAAGGCACTCATCATGAGTACGTCCCCGCTGCAGGCGCTTCCCACAAAGCCCTGGTATCAATACTTGACCAAAGAAGATCGCAAGGCCTTCTTCGCCGCTTGGATCGGCGTTCTGTTGGACGGCTACGACTTCGTCCTCATCTCCTTTGCGCTCCCCGCGATCAGGGAGGCGTTCCACCTGACGCTCGTCCAAAGCGCATCCCTGATTTCAGCCGCCTTCATTAGTCGCTGGATCGGTGGCCTCGTGCTCGGAGCTGTAGGCGACCGCTACGGTCGTAAGCCCGCGATGATCCTATCGATCTTCATGTTCGCTTTCGGATCGATCGCCTGCGCGCTCGCTCCGACCTTCTGGATCCTGTTTGTCCTGCGCCTCATCATCGGCTTCGCGATGGCAGGCGAGTATTCCGCATCTGCTGCGTACGTTATCGAATCGTGGCCCAAGCACATGCGTAACAAGGCCTCGGGCTTTCTCCTTTCCGGCTACGCCTTCGGTGTTATCGCCGCCGCTCAGGTCGACAAGTACTTCGTGACGTGGGTTGATTCAGTGCGCCCTGGCTGGGGCTGGCGAGCCCTGTTCCTGACGGGCATTGTCCCGATCGTCGTCGCCATCTACATGCGGCGCACCCTGCCCGAGGCCGCAGACTGGAGCGAGGCCAAGGAAAAGGGTGGCGACGAAAAGAATGACATGCTCGCCGTGCTCTTTGGTGGGCAGCGCAAGGTCCTCAACTACATCGTCGTTGTAATCGCCTTCGTTGGCCTGCTGCTGATCTTCACCCAGCAGGTGGCTGGTATTGTTGCGGTCAGCTTGATCGGCGTCGTGTGCGCGATCGTTTTCATCTACCTGATCATCCAGTTCGACTCGAATCGTTGGATCATTGGCATCGCGATCATGCTGACGATCTTCGCGTCCTTCATGTACACCTGGCCGATCCAGGGCCTCCTGCCGACTTACCTACACGGTGTTGGTATGGACCAGAAGGTCGTCGCGAACGTCGTGTCCTTCGCCGGCCTCGGCAACGCCGCGGGCTACATTATCGCCGGCTTCGCCGGTGACAAGTTTGGTATGCGTCGTTGGTACGCGATCTCGCTTCTGCTCTCGCAGGTCATTGTCTTCCCGCTGTTCATGCAGGATGGAAAGTATGTTTCTCTTGTGGCGGGCCTACTCTTCTTCCAGCAGATGTTCGGCCAGGGTGTCTCGGGCCTGCTGCCCAAGTGGGTCTCCTCCTACTTCCCGGTCGACAAGCGCGCCGCGGGCCTAGGCTTCTGCTACAACGTCGGTGCCCTCGGTGGCGCGGTCGGCCCCGTTCTCGGTGCCGCAATTGCCGCTCAGATGGGCCTGGGCATGGCGCTGGCAATCCTGTCCTTCGGATTCGCCGCGATCGTCATGGTCTCCATCGGTGCGAATATCCCGCGTCTCCTGCAGAAAGCCGTGGGTCCGGAGTATGTTCGTCCCGAAGATGGAAACGATGAAATCATCAAGGAAGGATGATCGCCATGACACTTCCTTTCGTTATCGGCGCGTACGCGTCGCATCCGGTACAGGAGCTGGAGGCTGACTATTACCGCCTCCTTGCGGATCAGCCGTGGGTGAGCGGCGTCGAGATGCCCTACCCGGGTCAGCTTGCCACCGAAGGCGAGCTCCTGGCCAGCCACCTGGCTGCACACTGGGACTTCAACACGATCACTGCGATCCCCGGCACCATGCAGAACGTGTGGAAGAACGAGAACTTCGGCTTGGCCTCGCCCGATCATCCTTGTGCTCCGGCGCCGACGGCGCGGGTCGCGCCGCCGCTCTTGACTTCACCCGCGCGCTGCGTGACGACCTTGCTGCCCTGTGTGAGCGAGCGGGCCGCCAGCTGGTCGCCCGCGTGCAGTTGCACTCGGCGCCCACGCGCCTGGCCCAGGAGGACGCTTTCAAGAGTTCACTCGCTGAGCTGGCCACCTGGGACTGGTGTGGGGCTCGCCTCGTTATTGAGCACTGCGATAAGTTCGTGCCCGAGCAGAACCCCGAGAAGGGCTTCCTGTCCCTCGAATCCGAGATCGGCATCGCCTCCGAGGTTGGCATCGGTATTCACCTCAACTGGGGACGTTCCGCCGTGGAGGGCCGCAGCGCAAACACTGCGTACGAGCACGTACTCGAGGCTGGCAAGCGTGGCGTCCTGGACGGGATCATCTTCTCGGGCGCAGGCCCGGAGGAAACCCAGTACGGATACTCGTGGATCGACGGTCACCTGCCCGCGCAAGCCGATGAGCCGACCTCGCTCATGGATGAGGCCGAGATCGCTCGCTGTGCGCAGGCGGCCATCGAGGGTGGTGCCAAGTACCTCGGCGCGAAGGTCTGCGTCCCCAAGGATGCGTCTCTCGAGCAGCGCCTGGCCATGCTGACCAACATCTACCGGGCCTGCGGCCTCGGCGATTAATAGCGGCGCCTCTGGGTGCGTTCCCGCATTTTGTGAGCGTGTGGGAGGTGTCCGGAGCGAGGTACAAGTGTGAGGGAGGGGCGGATGCCAGGCGGCATCCACCCCTCCCTGTGTTGTATCAAGCACCGCCCGCCCGCTTCTTTTGCCGGTCGATGGGTCCACGAGCGCAGCGGTTCCCGAGTGATCGTCCACTGCGAGGGTGGTCATGCCCTCGAATACACGGACATCTACTCGCGCATGTAGCCGGCCCTAGAGGAAGTCGCCGCCGACCTCGACGAGAGCGATCCCCACACCGAGGTTGTGGTCCCCACGCACGTCGCCTCGGCTTGAGCGTCGGTCAGCGGTCGGTAGATTGCGTCGACCTCGGCAATATCGATGGGATCGCCAAGGGATGCTAAACGCGAAAGGTCGTTGTGAGTGAGGGGGAGGGGAGAACGATCAGCAAGTTGGTCCCACTGTTCTCGCGAGAAGTAATCGAAGGGAGATTCTTCACTCCCTCCGGCACCGAGCCCTTGGTTCGCGTCATGGTCGAGGCAGCGACGCAGGCGCAAGCTGATGGCGTAGCCTCACGCCTGGCTGACGTGGTGAAGGAAAGCCTGTCGCTCTAAGGACGGGCGACTGAAGAGCGCCAAACCGCGCGAGTGGGGACGATGAGCCGCTCAACTTTCTTTGCTTTGCGCGGCTTTTCGATCGCCGAAATCACCGCCTCAACGGCACCCTGCGTCATTTCGCGCAGCGGCCACTCGACGGTTGTGAGGCCGAGGGCTTGGCTGCTCGCGGGTTCTTGATTACCAAATCCCAGGATGGAAAGGTCTTGTGGAACGCGGCGATCAAGATCGATGGCGGCTTGGAACACGCCCGGTGCCTGCGAGTCATCGGCGACGGCGATCAAGGTGATATCCGGGTTATCTGAGAGAAGGCGTAGGGCTGCCTGGTATGCGGTCGAGGCATCCCAATCGGGAAGCGAAAGCAAAGTGAAACCCGCGCCGAAGGCGGCTTCAAGGGGGAGCTGGCGTGAGTGATTGGTATTCGGTCCTGCAAGAAAAACTGCGTGTCCGCGTCTTTGTGCGCTCAGATGATCGCTGAGGATTTCTTTCACTCCCACGCATTCGTCAATGCTCACGAGAGCGCTGGCTCCTTGGGTGTCTTCCGTATTAATCATCGACATTGCAACGATGGGAATACCAAGGTTTGCCAGAAGCGTGGAGGTAAAACTCTCGGCGGAGGTCGTTTCGCGGATGACCCCGGCTAATTGCGTGTCCCCTAAGACGGAGCGAATTGTCTGCGCGTCTGAGGGGTCATTACTTGATTGGAAGAGGGGAAGAAGCAAATATCCGCGCTTTTGGATTTCGATCATGGCGGTTGTGAGAACCGTGTGAACGACCGGGACGAAGGGATTATCTGGGAGTTCTGCCATGAGCAGCGCGATCAGACGAGAACTGCCTCGCCGAAGTGAACGTGCAGCAGCGTTAGGAATATAGTTCAGGTCTCGCGCTGCATCTTGGACTCTCTGAATTGTTGCCGGTGCGATCTTCACTTCCGGTCCGCGGCCGTTCAGTACCAAAGAAACCGTCGAAGGAGCAACTCCTGCTGCTCGGGCCACATCGGCCCGCGTTGCTCGTTCCATTCTTTCTGCTCCGGATCTGCGATGGAATAAAAGTGCGTTAACACAATAACTATAACGTGTTAGTCTTTGTGTACTGCAAGGAGTTTCAATGTTGACTCACCTGAAAGGCTCATCATGAAAATTATGCCCTCATACGCACCCTGTGTGGGAGCACTTTCTCCTGCTCGTGCGTATCTCGCTGATGATCCAGGGCAGATGAGCCTCGATGGCCGCTGGGCCTTCACCTATCACCGCGTTGATCCCAATCCCGGTGCGAATCCCGAGGAGGCATGTCCCTCTCCCCGCGTATCAAGCGAAGAGACGATCGATGTCCCAAGCCACTGGGTTCTCAGAGGAGATGGACGCTGGGGTGCCCCCGCCTATACCAACGTTGATTTCCCCTTCCCTGTGGATCCGCCTTTCCCTCCGGAAGATAATCCTGTCGGCGACTATTCTCGCCGCTTCACATGCCCCAAGTCGTGGTTTTCGCAGGGAGGGCAGATCCGTCTGCGCTTCGAGGGCGTTGAATCCCAGATCATTGTCTGGGTCAATGGCCAGTGGATTGGAATGGCTCGCGGGTCACGCCTCGCCCATGAATTCGACGTCACCCAGATGCTTGTCCCCGGTGAAAATACGGTGACTCTTCGCGTTCATCAGTTCAGCGCAGGATCCTATCTTGAAGATCAGGATCAGTGGTGGCTCCCCGGAATTTTCCGCTCAGTTTCGCTGCGATACCTTCCTGACTTTTCCATTGAGGATCTGTGGGTCAATACCGATTACAAGGCCGGGCAAGGATTTGCGACCCTTGAGCTCAGAGTGCGCGGGGCGCAAAGCGAAACGCTTGAAGCGAGCCTGGACATCGAAGGCCTCGGCGCCTCGGTGCTCACTCTCTCGCGCGGGGAAGACGGGCGCTACCGGAGTGAAAGCATTGGCCTCGGCAATGTCGAGCCGTGGAGCCCACAATCGCCACAACTTTACGCCGCACGCGTGCAAGTGGTGGGGGAGAGCGGCCGCAAAACGGAAGAACGTCACCTGCGCCTCGGCTTCCAAAGGGTTGAAATCGTCGATGGCGTTCTGCATGCCAATGGGCAGCCGCTGACGATTAATGGCGTCAATCGCCATGAAATTCGTGCCGACGAAGGGCGGGTATTCAGTGAAGAATTTGCGCGCGCCGATCTTGAACTCATGAAATCGATGGGAATCAACGCGATCCGAACCTCCCATTACCCGCCTCACCCGCGCCTTCTTGATCTGGCCGATGAAATTGGGCTGTGGGTTATGCTCGAGGGGGATATTGAAACCCACGGTTTTGAGGGGAATCGTACCTGGATCGATAATCCCTCCGACGATCCGCGGTGGGAAGCCTCCTACCTTGACCGCACCGAACGCGCTTTTGAACGCGACAAGAATCATGCCAGCATTTTCTGCTGGAGCCTGGGGAATGAATCCGGAACGGGACGTAACTTGGCAGGGTCCGCGCGTTGGCTCCGTGAACGCACCCACGGACGCGCCCTCGTCCACTACGAGGGTGACCATGCCATGGAGTACGTCGATATCTACTCGCGGATGTACCCGACACTTGAAGAAGTTGCTGCGGTGCTCGACGATACGGATATGCATGCGCCGGTTGCTGTTCCGAGCCATGCAAGTGCGGCTGTGGATGACGCTGCGAAAGAACGTATCCGCAGCGCTCCCTACATCATGTGTGAGTACCTCCACGCGATGGGGACTGGCCCCGGTGGGGCGGCCGCTTATGTCGAGCAAATGAGCCATCCTCGCCATGCTGGAGGCTTCGTGTGGGAGTGGCGTGACCATGCGCTGTGGCGCACCCTTCCTGATGGGCGCCGCGCTCTTGCCTACGGTGGCGATTTCGGGGAGCTAGTGCACGACGGAAATTTCGTCTGCGACGGCTTGGTTGATGCGCTTTCGCGTCCCTACGCGGGGACCTGGGCATGGATTCGCGCGCTCGCACCTGACGCGCCGATCCTTCAGGGGCGCTCGCAAAAATCGGGTGGCGAGGCCGAGGAACGCTTGCGTGCGCTGGCTCGTTCAGCTTCTTCCCGTCTCTCCTGTGGCGAGGCCGAGTGCAGTGCCGTCTTTGATGATCGAGGGCGTGTGGAGTCCGTGGGCGGGCTTGTGATCGCGGCGGAGATCAGTGTTTACCGTGCACCGACGGACAACGATCGGGGTCGCGGTCCTGTCGATTATTGGGGGATTTCCTCTGATGATTTGGGTCCACTGGGAACGGGGACCGGTCAATGGGGAGTCTCTCACGCCCAGCGATGGGAAATGACACGTTTGCATCTCCTGCGCAGAACCTGGAACGGATGCGCCCGTGAGAACGGAAAGCGGGTGCTTGTCGAACGCTGGGCGCCGCCTGCTGCACAGTTTGGACTTGAGGCTCGCTGGAGTTTTACTCCCGTAGGTGCAGAGGATGGAGGCGCATCTGTGGGTGCTCCGCTGCCGGGCAACTGCCTCGCGGTTAAGGTCGACATGACTCCCTACGGACAGTGGCCCGAGCGCATCCCTCGTGCAGGGGTTCGTTTGTGCATCCCGGGAACGGGGTGGACGGCCTCGTGGGTGGGGGAGACGGATATTGCTTATGCGGATATGCCCGGCGTCAATCCAGATGGGTTTGGGTGCGCTGAACTCGAAGATCTATGGGATGTGGGTGTCAAGCCTCAAGAAGGTGGGCACCGACCGGGACTGAAGGTTCTTGAGCTGCGCGGGGAGGACTGTGCATTCACGATCATTCCTCGAAGCGAGGTGGGGTGGAGCGCCTCGCCGTGGAGTGAGCAAGAGCTTGCCCAGGCGGGACACTGGGAAGACTTGCCGCATTCAGATCGGACTTTTGTTTGGCTTGACGCCATTCAAGATGGCATCGGGACACGCTCGTGTGGCCCGGATGCACGCCCCGAATTCGGTGCACGGATGAATCCGCTGACCATCGAATTCATTGTTTGTGTAACGGATCTATAACAATTGTCCGCTATGCAACGTAAAGCTAGCTTCTCAACGGTAGCCTAGCCTTATCAACTAACACGAGATAGTTAGTGATTCGGTATTTATATCGATCTACGACACGAACCAATGGAGGTTTCGCATGTTGAAGAAAAAGATGGCCGCTGGTGTCATCGCCCTGGCCATGGTAAGCACTCTAGGATTGAGCGCCTGCTCGAACGGCAGCAGCGACTCTTCTTCAAGTTCTGCAAGCGGTGGATCTGCATCGGGTTCAATCCCCAAGCCCGATGTTTCCTGCGATATTCCCGCAACGAATCTCGATGATTCGAAGATCGACACCTCGAAGGTCGAAGGTGAAATCACCTTCCAGACTCAGGGTCTCAAGACCGACTTCGGCGACTTCTTCACCAAGAAGATCAAGGAATTTGAGGACGCAAACCCCGGTGTCAAGATCAAGTGGACTGACCAGGCGGGCGGCGCCGAATTCGATCAGACCATTACCGCTCAGGCAACGAACTGCCAGATGGCAGACGTTGTGAACGTTCCTTCCTCTACCATCCTGGCTCTGTCAAAGTCCAACCTCCTCATGGACTTCGACGTGAAAGCTCCCGGTATTGGTGACAAGTTTGTCAAGACCATTTGGGGCTCGACCGAGCTGGGCGCAAACAAGCACCACACCGCACTCCCGTGGTACTTCGGCCCCTACATCACCACCTACAACAAGGAAGTTTTCAAGCGCGCAGGCTTGGATGAAAACACCTCTCCCAAGACCATGGAAGAGATGTTTGACTACGCTGCAAAGGTCGGAGCGGATGGCAAGGGCGACTACGGTATCTACGGTTCCCCGCAGTGGTACATGACCGCTCAGCTGCACGGAATGGGTGTCAGCCTCATGAACGCTGATAAGACCGAGTTCAACTTTGCTGACAATGAGCAGGCCATCAAGTACGTGACCCGTCTCGCCGAGCTCTACAAGAGCGGTGCGATCCCGAAGGACTCGCTGACCGGCGAACCTGATCCGGGCAAGGCATACGCGGATGGAAACCTCGCATTCGGTACCCCGAACGCCTCCTTCCTCAAGTCCGTCAAGGCAAACAACGCGACCGTCTACAACAACACCGGTGTCGGCCCCTTCCCGACCAACCCCGGAATCAAGCCGGTCTTCGAAGGCCAGTACATCGGCGTGTCCGTCTCGACCAAGAACGCTCCTCTGTCAATGAAGTTTGCCGAATGGATCACCAACGCTGAGAACGAATACGCATGGACCCACGACGGTGGTGCGATCATCTTCCCGGCAGCAACAACTGCTCTTGACAAGCTCGTTGCTAACCCGCCGGAGATCGCAAATGATCCGGTCTTCAAGGCTGCCTACGAGGAAGCCGCAAAGGCTGCAAAGGACGCCGAGGCCTACACCGACGTCTTCTACACCACCGGCGCTGTTCAGGACAGCCTCGTTGAGAATGTGAACAAGGCAATCCGTGGAGAGGTCGACCCCAAGACCGCTCTGAAGACTGCACAAGATCAGATGAACAAGAAGCTCAAGGCTCTGGGCGAATGATCTTACCCTTGTCGGGGCGAAACACTACGGTTTCGCCCCGGCAAAACCCTTGAACAGCACCGAAGGACCTGACAATGTCGTCGCGTACAGGGCGCGCCCCAAGCCGATCTCTTAATGGGGCCGCGCGTTTCCGCCCGGGATGGATGCCGTGGATCTGGATTACACTCCCGGTCTTGGCAATTATTACTTTCTACATCTATCCCTTCATCACAACGGTTTTCGTCTCTTTCACAAAAACAAAACCGCTGAGGAAAATTGGTTCCTTCATCGGGATCGAAAACTACACATACGTTCTGAACGACCCGGAATTTTGGGGTTCTCTTCGTAACTCGCTCATCTACGCCGTCTGCGTTGTCCCTCTAATGGTGCTTCTCCCTCTTCTCCTTGCGCTCCTGGTCAAGTCCTATGTTCCTGGAATCGGATTCTTCCGTGCGCTCTACTATCTGCCGGCGGTTTCCTCGCTGGTCGTCATCTCATTGGCGTGGCGCTACTTGCTCAATGAGAGAGGCCCCGTCAATAACCTCCTGACCTCTTGGGGGATGGATACGGTCCCCTTCCTCTCGAATCAGTGGCTGATCCTTTTCTGCGCCATGCTCATTACCTTGTGGCAGGGCCTGCCCTACTACATGATTCTCTACTTGTCCGCTCTTGCGAACGTCGATAAGTCCCTCTACGAGGCTGCAGAACTCGACGGAGCGGGAAGCGTCCGTCGTTTCTTCACCGTCACTGTTCCGGGCGTCAAAGTCATGATGTTCCTGGTCGCGACACTCACAACCATTGGATGCCTCAAGATCTTCACTGAGGTCTACCTCCTTGGTGGAAGTGCCTCCCCGACAAAGACCTTGACTATGTACATCCGAGACTGGACCGATCCGACATACGGGTCTTTAGGTAAGGGCGATGCAGCCTCGGTTTGCCTCTTCCTCATCACTTTCGGATTCATCATTGCCTCCCAGAAACTCCAGAGGAAGGCTGAAGACCAATGAGTACCGTAGTTTCTTCAACCAACTCAGCCACGGCCTCGTCAAAGTTTGCGAACTGGCGCAAAACTCGCAAGCTGGAGCACCAATCGCGCAACGTCGCATCACGCCAACTCAAAGGCTCTCGCCTAGTCCTGCGTTACATCACGCTGGTCGTCGTCGCGATCCTTATGGTGGGACCGCTTCTGCTTCCTCTCCTCGCGGCATTCAAAGCTCCGGGGGAGTCGGTTTTCGGCCAAGGCGCCACGATCTTCCCGCAGACATGGTCGCTTGCAGCGTTCACAACACTGTTTAAACAAACCGCGATCCTGCGTGCGATTGGCAACTCGGTCATCGTTGCAACGCTGACGGTCGTTTCAAATATCGTCTTGTCCTGCTTGGGCGGATACATGCTCTCGCGACGGGGATGGACCGGTCGTAACATCATGTACTTCGTCGTGCTCTCGGCGATGATCTTCCCCTTTGAATCAATCATGCTGTCCCTGTACTCGATGATGGTGTCCATCGGCACGTACAAGACCCTGACCAGTGTGTGGATGGTTGCCATGATCGGCCCCTTCCAGATCCTGATGATGCGCGCTGCTTTCCTTGGGATCCCCGAAGAAATTGAAGATGCCGCACTGATTGATGGGGCAGGCGAATGGGAGCGTTTTTGGAGGATCTTCCTTCCTCAGGTTCGTGGGACTCTCACGGTCGTTGGACTGACCTCCTTCATCGGCGCCTGGTCCGATTTCCTCTTCCCGCTACTCATGCTGGTCGACAACGACAAGCACACTTTGATGCTCGAACTGACAGCCATTCAAAATTCCGCTCAGGGAACGACTTATCAACTGGTCTTGGCCGGAGCGGTCGTTGCACTGGTTCCTGTCGTTGTAGTTTTCGCCTTCTCGCAGAAGTACTTCTTCCGTGGAATCGAAGATGGCGGATTGAAGTTTTAGATCGATAGAGGTACACACCAATGAGTGACGAACTGAGTGAGGACTTCGCTCCCGATGCGCTAGAAGCTGCAGGTGCGCTGCGTCAATACCCGGATCCAGGGTACATCTGGCCAACGAACCCGCGCACTGTCGCTGCACTTGAGCAGTGGAGGGACCACAAGGTCGGTGTCATCATCCATTGGGGGATCTTCTCTCACATTGGTCAAGATGGCTCCTGGTCTTTGCACCGCCAGCGTTTGGGCGGCTTTACTGACCCGCCTGAGGATTGGAAGGGGACTGACGAGGAGTATCACTCGTGGTACTGCGATCAAGCTCGTTCCTTTACGGGGGACGATTTCAATGCCGAAGAATGGGCCGCCGCGTGCGCCGATGCCGGAATGCGCTACGTCGTCTTTACGACAAAGCATCATGACGGCTATGCCATGTACGACACGGACTTCTCGAACTTCAAGTCGACCAGTGAAGAATCCGGACTTGGTCGCGACATTGTCCGCGAAATCTTCGAGGCCTTCCGTGCTCACGGTATGGAAACGGGTGTTTATTTCTCCAAGGCTGATTGGAACCACCCGGGATATTGGGATCGCGCCCGCACTATTACTGACCGCTACCACAACTTCGACATCGAGAAGCACCGCGCAAAGTGGGATTCCTTTGTTCGCTACACTCACAATCAAATTGACGAGCTCTTGCGCAATTACGGGCGTATCAACGTGCTATGGCTCGATGCCGGTTGGGTTTGCGAACCAGATGAACCGATTGATATCGATGAGATCGCTGAGAATGCACGTCGCCTCCAACCCGATATCTTGGTCGTTGACCGAGAAGTCCATGGGGTGAACGAAAACTACCGAACCCCCGAACAGGAAATTCCGGACGATATTCGGCTCTACCCCTGGGAATCATGCATCACCATGACTCGCGGCTGGTGCTCGATGCGCCCCGAAGAACCGATCAAGCCCATGCGCCACATCATCTCCAACCTGTTGGCGATCGTGTCGCGAGGCGGGAACTACCTCATTGGGATCGGTCCCGACGCGCGCGGAAGCATGTCCACGTGGATTCAGCGCGGCCTCGAGCAGCTGGGTGATTTCTTGCGCATCAACGGTGAAGGAATCTACGCGACTCGTCCGTGGATGGATACCGATACACTGCGTTCGGAAAACGGCTGGTCCTGGTACGCAACCCAGCCCAAGGACAGTGAGTCTCGAGTTTTCTTCTTTGGGATGCCTCCCGTGTCTGCCGTTGACGAGGCCGAGGAGCGTTCTCTCGAAGAAAGAACCTTTGCTTCCTCAGGTCTTGCATCGACGTGGCTTGAGGTCCCCGGGAAGGTACGCAGCGCCCGGATTCTTGGAAGCGAGGAGAGGGTCATCGTCGAGGCGCGTGAAGGATCATCACGCCTCGTGATTCCGCAGACCGATCTGCGCTATGCGGTGGGAGTAGAGCTCACCTTCTGAGCCGCAGTGACTCGACGCGGTGATCCGCACCCTTGGTGAAAATCATCGTTGCGCGCTCGCGGGTTGGGGCAATATTTTCCAAGAGGTTCGGGAGGTTGATTTCTTCCCAAATCGAGCGAGCTGTGGCCTCGGCCTGTGCATCGGTCAGTGAAGCGTAGGTGCGGAAGAAGGAATCCTCGCGGGTGAATGCAGTTTGACGCAGGGTGAGGAAACGATCAACGTACCACTGCTGGATGTGCTCGGCGTCGGCATCCACGTAGATGCTGAAGTCAAAAAAATCTGAGACTGCGGTCGGCATAACGCCGGGTCCCCACTTGGGAGGTTGGAGGACATTGAGTCCTTCAACGATGAGAATGTCTGGGCAGTCTACGACGACACTTTCATCTTTGATGATGTCGTAAACGACGTGCGAGTAGACGGGAGCCTGAACATTACGCATCCCTGACTTCACTGCCGAGAGGAAGGAAATGAGCGCAGGGCGGTCATAGGACTCGGGAAAACCTTTTCGCCCGAGCAGGCCTTTGGAACGGAGAACCGCATTGGGGAAGAGGAAACCGTCTGTCGTGATCAGATCAACTCGCGGGGTCTTTTCCCATCGGGATAAGAGAAAACGCAAGAGGCGGGCGACGGTAGATTTTCCAACGGCAACCGAGCCGCCGATTCCGATGATGAAGGGGACGGGAGATCGGTGAGAGCGCGTAAGGAAATCGGAACGCTCTTGCTCAACGCGTCGGTGTCCTTCCACGTAGAGCTGCAAGAGTGCGGTCAGCGGTCGGTAGATTGCGTCGACCTCGGCAATATCGATGGGATCGCCAAGGGATGCTAAACGCGAAAGGTCGTTGTGAGTGAGGGGGAGGGGAGAACGATCAGCAAGTTGGTCCCACTGTTCTCGCGAGAAGTAATCGAAGGGAGATTCTTCAGTGTTGTTGATATCACTCACAGTGTTAATTGTGGCAACTTCGTGGACTGGACACGCAATCAGAGGTCCTATGCGTCTGAAAATGTTATCTATCGCGCAGCTCAGACAGGGATCTTGCACCTTGTATTTGCTTGCTTGTCCACTAGCCTGAAAACATCGTTACTTGGTTGTGCCAATTGACGCACCAGAAAGTGAGTATGCCGTGATCGACTATCTCATCGCTTTTCTTCCGGCACTTTTCAATGGCTTTATGGCCATTGTTTTAGTCGCACAAGGTGGCGATGATCGGCAGAAGAGTCTCGGTCTTTTGGGTGGCGCGTTCTTATTCTCCCTTTTGGCTACCCCCTTCATTGAAGTGCACTGGACGACGAAGACTCTTGTGATCTCGTTTATCTCGGGACTCCTGTTGGGATTCGGTCAGTACTTGCAGATTCTCTCCTTGAAACTGCTGGGAGTTTCGCGTGCCATGCCAATGACAACGGCTGGTCAGATTGTTTTCATGTCATTGGGTGGCATCATTCTCTTCGGCGAGATGAATCAAGGTTTGGCTCTGGTGTGTGCGCTCAGCGCAATCACCTTGTTAGTTATCGGTGTTCTGTTCATTTCAAAGAGTGAGAAGACTAAAGAAGCGACCGAAGAGCATGTTGATTGGAAACGTGGAGTTCCTTTAGTTGTGATCTCAACGGCCGCCCTCGTGGCGTTCCTTCTCTTGGTGCAAGGCTTTGGCCTTGACGGCCGCTCCGTGATCCTGCCCCAAGCGGTTGGCTATTTGTTGGTCGGCCTCGTTGGAACAATCCCTGCGCTTTCGCCTCAACTTGGCAAGGAAGACAATCGCTGGAGTCTGCTCACTCTTCGCCAACTGATCCCCGGCCTGATGTGGGGTGCGGCTATTCTCCTGACTCAAGTTTCTTCCTCGCTCCTTGGCGTCTCAGTTGCCTTCCCCCTATCGCAGATGGGCGTCATTATTCAGACTTTCGGTGGAATCTTGATTCTCCACGAGACGCGCACGCGTCGTGAGATGCGCTGGACCATTATTGGCGTTGTCATCATGGTTATCGGCGTCATCATGGTGGGCGTTGCTCGCTCCTTCAGTTAGATCAGACGTGCGCCGGATGTCCCCATTGGTTACGTGAAACAATGGGGACATGGCTGAGCAGATTCCTCTCTTTAATCCCCAAAGCGCGCGCGAGTTTCTTTTCGCGCCTTCCGCTGATGAGGATAAATATCGCCGAGGCGTCGTGGGCGTTGTCGCGGGTTCTGACACCTACCCGGGGGCCGGGCTGCTGGCTGCCTTTGCCGCTTCGAACACCGGCGTGGGTATGGTTCGTCTGAATTCGACACGTCGGGTAGAAGATCTGGTTCTTCACTACGCTCCTGGTGTTGTGACTGTGGGCGGTCGTATCCAAAGCGGAGTTATTGGTCCGGGGTGTACGAACGAGCGCTACGACGACTGCCGTGAACTTGCACAATTCTGTATTGACTCCACGCTTCCTCTGCTTATTGACGCGGGTGCGCTTGACTTAGTGAGAGGCCTTGTCGACTATGCAGACACGCATTCGCGCTCCCTTTCGCGCACTATCCTCACCCCTCATCACGGCGAGGCCGCGCGCCTTCTTACTCAGTTGGGCAGTCCGCATTCTCGCGCAGACGTTGATGCTGATCCCGCTGCTTCTGCCAAGGAACTTGCCTCGCTCACGGGCGCCATTATTCTTCTGAAAAGTGCGACTACTGTGTGCTCGCATTTCAAACATGACCAGGGGAGTCGGACGCAAGAAATCGTCTCGATTCCTCAAGAAACCCCCTGGGCTGGGGTTGCGGGTAGCGGCGATGTGCTTGCCGGGACAGTCGCGGGGATCGCTGCGGGCTTCCAGGCGCGAGCTGAGCGCCGACAGGGGGACCCGTCGATTTCCGAGGCTGAATGCGCAACCCTTGCGAGCCTTGGAGCGTGGGTGCATGCCCAAGCGGCTCTTCGGGCAAGCCTGGGTTCGGAAGGGGAAGCGCGCCCTATCCAGGCCATTGATATTGCCCGCGCTCTTCCAAAAATCATCGGTGAACTGTGTTCCTAGTCGCTGAGGGTGCGATACTTGGGGAGTGGAAACTTCCAAACATGGATGCGGATACCCTTCGGTAGCATCCGTTGATCTTGCAGCGTTCGCGCATAATCTTGCCCATTTGCGAACCTGCGCCCCGTCTTCTTTGCAGATGGCGATCATTAAGGCCGATGCCTACGGGCATGGTTTGCTTCCCGTTGCCCAAGCTGCCCTGGGTGCTGGAGCCGATTGGTTGGGTGTCGCTCAATTAGCCGAGGCCTTCGAGCTGCGTGAAGGACTCGATAGCGCGGGGATTGCGCGTGATCGCGCACCGATCTTGGCATGGATTTCCACCAGTGGAAGTGATTTCGAATCCGCGATCCGTGCAGATATTGACCTGTCTGTGTCCTGGACGTGGGTTCTTGATGAGGTCTGTGCGGCGGCACGTCGCTGCGGGCGCCCCGCCAGAATTCACGTCAAGGTTGACACGGGGATGTCACGTGCGGGTTCAACTTTGGCCGATCTGCCGGGGCTTGCCCAGGCTGTACGAGCCGCAGAAAATGCCGGCCTTGTCCAGATAGTTGGCGCATGGAGTCACCTTTCACGAGCAGATGATCCCAGCGTGGCCGGCGAGCAATCTACGCGCCGGCACCGTCAGATATTTGAAGAGGGCTTGCGTATTCTCGCCGAAGCTGGACTGCGTCCGCAGATTCGCCATCTAGCTGCAACCTCAGGGATTTTGTGGCACCCGGAAACCCACTACGACATGGTTCGTGTGGGGATCGGAATGTATGGACTTTCCCCTGATCCTTCAGTCGCAAGCGCTCAGGAACTGGGACTGATACCCGTGATGACGCTGAGCGCTCCACTCACGTCGGTCAAGGTTATCGAAGAAGGGACCCCGGCCTCGTACGGAGGAACCTGGCAGGCCCCGAGCCGTCGTTGGGTGGGTTTGGTCCCACTGGGATACGGAGACGGGATTCTACGAGCGGCCTCCAATGGTGCGCCGGTTGTTGTTGAGACTGATTCAGGTCTGGTGAAGGCACAGATCGTTGGTCGGATCTGCATGGACCAATTCATCATCGACCTGGGGCCCGCTGACGGGCAGAAAGACACAGCTACGCAGAACAGTGGCAATGCGCCCGCCCATGTAGGCGATCGAGCCGTTCTTTTCGGCGATCCGGCCAAGGGATACCCGATCGCAGATGAATGGGCCGCGCATGCGGGCACAATCAACTATGAGGTCATTACTCGTTTGGGAGAACGCATTCCCAGGCAGTACGTGAACGAAGAGGAATAATGACGCAGACACAAACGAAGCAGTACAGCTATCGTGTGAGCGATGCAGAGCAGACTCGCGAGTTAGGTGAAGAGCTTGCGCGTCACTTACGCGCGGGCGACCTCCTCATGCTCCGAGGCGGCTTGGGCGCCGGCAAGACTACCTTCACTCAGGGAATTGGCCGCGGGCTTCAAGTGCGAGGGACAGTTGCCTCCCCGACATTCATCGTTGCGCGCGTTCACCCCTCGTTGGTCGGAGGACCTGACCTCATCCACGCCGATGCCTATCGAATTCGTGACCTCGATGATCTGGAGACTCTCGATTTGGATTCAACTATTGATCAGGCTGTGACAGTTGTTGAATGGGGCGAGGGCAAGACCGAAGCCATGAGTGATGCGCGCCTTGAAATTGAGGTGCGGCGCGCGAGCGGGGGAGAGGCCGCACGTGACGGTGATGTTGTTGACCTCGAAAGCATGGATGACGGTCAACGCATCATCACATTTACGCCCTACTCGCACCGCTGGGACGGTGTCTTTGATGACCTTGCACCACAGTTGCGTGCGAGCGTGGAATAGGATCGACTTATGACCGAATTGTGCATTGATACCTCTGGAGCAACTGCAGTAACCGTCGTCGATGACGGGAAGATACTGGGGAGCTCGAGGAATGAGTCGGGTCGTCACCACGCAGAATCGATTACCCCCTGCGTCCTCGAAGCCCTTGAAGAGGCCGGTTTGCCGACCGACGCCGCAAAGGCCGGTCTTGACGCCGTGTGCGTAGGCACTGGTCCTGCTCCTTTCACCGGTCTGCGAGCCGGACTTGTTTCAGCACGTGTCTTCGCGAAGGCGGCGGGGATTCCGGTCTATGGCGTCTGCTCTTTGGATGTGATCGCCCGCGCTGCTTTGGATCACCTGTCGCCGGACACTCATGTGTATGCATTGACCGATGCTCGCCGTAAGGAACTGTATTGGGGACATTACCTTGCAGAAGGCCCCGATGATGTTCGCTTGCTTGGGCGTCTTGAGGTTGGCTACGCGCGTACCTTGAGTAGTGCCTTGCGTGAACAAGAAGGACTGCTGGTTTCTGATGCGCCGATCCCGGCGCACAGTGCCGATGAACTTGCCGGCGCAGAAATGGGACCGGTTCTTCCTCTAGACCCTTCAGTCATGGTTCGCATTGTCCGAGCGCGCCTGGCTCGCGGTGGAGAGGACCGTTTGGGTACCGAACCCTTGTATCTGCGTCGCCCCGATATTCATGGGCAAGCGCCGGAGCGTATGTGAGCACAGCAAATCCCAGTGCTGCCCCCGCCCAAGGTTTTCAGGAAACGCTAAGCGCCTGCGCGCACAGGCTTGCCCAGGCCTCGGGAGGAAAGCTTGTCGTGTTGGGGCCACAGGACTGGCGCGCAGTTATTGCACTGGAACAGGCGATCTTCCCCGAGGACCCGTGGACGCCTGGGATGCTAGCCGAGGAACTTTCCTCGGGACTGAGCGTCTACTTTGGCGTGTGTGCTGATGCTCCCCAGGGTGAACTTCCTGTGTTGTGTGGCTATGCGGGTGTCAAGATTGGCCTCGATAGCGACGTGATGACCATGGGGGTTCTTCCTGATTTTCGAGGCCGTGGCTTAGGACGCGCGCTGATGGACGCTTTGCTTGAACTTGCACGGCAGCGGGGGAGTGAACGAGTTTTCCTGGAAGTGCGAGCGTCCAATACCCCAGCGATCACGCTGTATGAGCAATCAGGTTTTGAACGTGTCGGTGTCACCAAGGCATATTTCCGAAACCCGCGCGAAGATGCGGTAAACATGCGCCTTGTTTTCGACGCATGAAAATACGAAAAATTATGTTGCCCTAATACGGTGTTTTCTGACAGATTTTGTCGACTTTGTGACGCATTTTCACGGGGCTTCTCCGCGCCGCTATTTCCCTGAAAAATCAGGGTTTTAGGGAAGACTTATCTGACGCTGTGAGCAGATAAGGAGCGCTCGGGCCAGCAGTCCTACGGAAATGACACTCCTTCAGCTTAGGCTTGAGTCATGGCCACAAAAACTGTCGCAACTCGCAAGCGTCGCGCATGGACTACGACCGTTTTCGTCAAGCAACTTATGGCGATCTCCGGCATCGTGTTCGTGCTCTTCCTTCTTTTCCACTCCTACGGCAACCTCAAGATGTTCTTGGGGCAAGAAGCCTACGATCACTACGCACACTGGCTGAAAGAAGAAGCCTTTGTACCGATCTTCCCTCACGGTGGGTTTATCTGGGTATTCCGCGCAGCTATGGTTCTCATGCTGGTGATCCACATTTGGGCAGCAGCAGTGACGTGGAAGCGCTCACGCCGCGCACGTCGCAGTGCGTACGTTGTCAAGCGCAGTGCAGCTGATGCTTATGCAGCACGCACCATGCGTATGACCGGTGTTCTGCTCTTCTTCCTCATCGTCTTCCACATCCTGCACTTCACCACGGGAACCATCCGTACCGGATTCGTCGCAGACTCCACTCCTTACGAGCGCATGGTCGCGACTTTCCAGAATCCCTTGATGGTTGTTGTCTACCTGATCTTCATTGGTCTGGCAGCGCTCCACGTTTCTCACGGTTTCTGGTCGGCATTCCAATCTCTGGGTTGGGTCCGCGGTGGAACCCGCAAGTTCATGGAAGTTCTCTCCGGCTTGGTCGGTGCGCTGATCTTCCTGATGTTCGCGCTTCCCCCGCTGGCGATCGTCGCCGGTTACATCTCCTGACAAGGATATTGAGACATGACTGATACTTTGATTCACGGGCTGTACCGCGAAGGCGACGACATCGCCGATACCAAGGCCCCGCTGGATGTTCCCCTCGCAGACGCTTGGGAAAAGCGAAAGTTCACTGCGGCTCTGGTCAACCCCGCAAACCGTCGTAAGCTCCACGTCATCATCGTGGGTACCGGCCTTGCCGGTGGTGCAGCTGCCGCCTCGCTGGGCGAGATGGGCTACAACATTGACGTGTTCTTCTACCAGGATTCCGCTCGTCGTGCGCACTCCATTGCAGCGCAGGGTGGTATCAACGCCGCGAAGAACTACCGCAACGACAATGACTCCGTCTACCGCCTCTTCTACGACACCGTTAAGGGCGGCGATTACCGCGCACGTGAGACCAACGTCTACCGTCTGGCTGAGGTCAGCGCGAATATCATCGACCAGTGCGTCGCACAGGGCGTGCCCTTCGCACGTGAATACGGCGGCCTGCTCGATAACCGTTCCTTTGGCGGCGTCCAGGTGTCGCGTACCTTCTACGCACGCGGCCAGACAGGTCAGCAGCTGCTGATTGGCGCCTACCAGGCGCTCGAGCGTCAGGTTGCTGCCGGTACCGTTACCGAGCACTCCCGCCACGAAATGGTCGAACTCATTGTTTCTGACGGCCGCGCTCGCGGCATCGTCGCACGCGACATGACCACCGGCAAGCTTGAAACCCATATTGCGGATGCGGTTGTTCTTGCAACCGGCGGCTACGGAAACGTCTTCTTCCTGTCGACGAACGCCATGGGCTGCAACGCCACCGCAATTTGGCGAGCATACCGCAAGGGCGCATACTTCGCGAACCCCTGCTTCACCCAGATTCACCCGACCTGTATTCCGCAGCACGGAGATCAGCAGTCCAAGCTGACGCTGATGTCCGAATCTCTGCGTAACGACGGTCGTATTTGGGTTCCTAAGAAGGCAGAAGATTGCGAGAAGGATCCTCGTGACATTCCCGAGGAAGATCGCGACTACTACTTGGAGCGTATCTACCCCTCCTTCGGCAACCTTGTTCCTCGCGATATCGCAAGCCGTCAGGCAAAGAACATGTGCGATGAGGGTCGCGGTGTTGGTCCGAAGATTGACGGCGTGGCTCGCGGCGTCTACTTGGACTTCTCCGAGGCAATCTCCCGTATGGGCCGCGCAGCGGTCTCCGCTAAGTACGGCAACCTCTTCGATATGTACGAGCGCATCACGGGTGACAACCCTTACGAAGTGCCCATGCGTATCTACCCGGCTGTCCACTACACGATGGGTGGCCTGTGGGTTGACTACGATCTGGAATCAAACCTCCCCGGCCTCTACGTTGCCGGTGAAGCGAACTTCTCTGATCACGGCGCGAACCGCCTGGGTGCATCCGCACTGATGCAGGGGCTGTCCGATGGTTACTTCGTTCTTCCGAACACCATCAACGACTACCTGGCACACTGCTTCAACCTCCCCAAGCTGGATGAGTCCTCCGAGGATGTTGTTGAAGCACTGAACTCCGCTCAGGGTCGCATTGACAAGCTCATGTCGATCAATGGTTCCCGTTCGGTGGATTCCTTCCACAAGGAACTGGGCCAGATCATGTGGGAATACTGCGGTATGGAGCGTCGCGAAGAGGGCCTGAAGAAGGCCATCGAGATGATCCGCAAGCTTCGCGCCGACTACTGGCGTGACGTTCGCGTTCCCGGCAAGTCGATTGGTGAACTCAACCAGTCCCTTGAAAAGGCTGGCCGTGTTGCAGACTTCATGGAGCTGGGCGAGCTCATGTGCATCGATGCCCTGCACCGCGAAGAGTCCTGTGGCGGTCACTTCCGTGCGGAGTCGCAGACCCCCGAAGGTGAAGCCCTTCGCCACGATGACAAGTACCTCTATGTTGCAGCTTGGCAGTGGGGTGGCGAGGATCAGCCTCCGATCCTCCACAAGGAAGCCTTGATCTACAACAACATCGAGCTTAAGCAGCGGAGTTACAAGTGAACCTGACACTGAAGATTTGGCGCCAAAACGGACCCGAGGATCCGGGTGCCATGCACGAATACCAAGTCCGCGGCATCTCTGAGGAATCCTCGTTCCTGGAAATGCTCGACGTGTTGAACGAAGAGCTCTTTGCTCGCGGCGAAGAACCGATCGCATTTGACTCTGACTGCCGTGAAGGCATCTGTGGTCAGTGTGGCATTGTCATTAACGGTATTGCCCACGGCCCTGAGGTCACCACGACCTGCCAGCTGCACATGCGTTCCTTCAACGATGGTGATGTCATCACCATCGAACCCTGGCGTGCGGAAGCATTCCCGATCATCAAGGACTTGGTTGTTAACCGCAGCGCTCTGGACCGTATCGTTCAGGCTGGTGGCTACATTTCGGTGAACACCGGTGCCGCACCGGATGCTAACGGCACTCCCGTTCCCAAGCAGGATGCGGACCGCGCGTTCGAAGCCGCTGCTTGCATCGGTTGTGGCGCCTGCGTGGCTGCCTGCCCGAACGCCTCGGCAATGCTCTTCACCTCGGCGAAGGTCACTCACCTGCACCTGCTCCCGCAGGGCAAGCCTGAGAACTACCGTCGCGTTGTCAGCATGCTCAACCAGATGGATGAAGAAGGATTCGGTTCCTGCACGAACATCGGCGAGTGCGCGGCCGTCTGCCCCAAGCAGATTCCGCTTGATGTCATTTCCACGCTGAACCGTCAGCTGGGTAAGGCAGCGCTCAAGGGCGTGTGATCCTTAAAAGGAATCTTTGCAACACCGGTGTGGGGACGATCCATTAGGGTCGTCCCCACACCTTTTTGTAGGAAGGTCGGGGCGAATGCACCAAGCACAGCAGCGGACTAAACTGGGCCGGGTGAGTGAAAAAGAGCCTTTAGTACTGGGTATCGAGTCAACCTGCGATGAAACGGGCGTTGCGCTGGTGCGCGGCTGCGAGCTCCTGGTTGATCGCACGGCTACATCAATGGATCAATACGCCCGTTACGGCGGAATTATCCCCGAAATCGCTTCGCGCGCTCACCTTGAGTCTTTCCTTCCCACGCTTGATAGCGCCCTTGATGAAGCCGGCGTGACTCTTGACGATGTCGATGCGGTGGCCGTTGCTGCTGGTCCCGGCTTGGTGGGTTCCCTCACGGTTGGTATCTGTGCGGCTAAGGCACTGGCCTCCTCAATTGGAAAACCGCTGTACGGGGTCAATCACGTGATTGGTCACCTTGCGGTCGATAAGCTCGCTGAAGGTCCTCTGCCCGAACGTTTTATCGGACTGGTTGTTTCCGGTGGCCACTCGAATCTTCTGCTCATTAATGACATCGCAACGGATGTTCGTGAGCTCGGTGGAACCCTTGATGATGCTGCTGGCGAGGCCTTCGATAAGGTCGGACGTCTCCTTGACCTTCCCTACCCGGGTGGTCCGCACGTCGACCGCCTCTCACAAAAGGGCGACCCCACTGCTATCCGTTTCCCGCGAGGTCTGGCAGCTGGCAAAGATCAGGAACGCCACAAGTACAACTTCTCTTTCTCGGGCCTCAAGACCGCGGTCGCCCGCTATGTTGAAGGCCTTAAAGAACGTGGTGAGGAAATTCCCGCTGAGGATATTTGCGCGGGCTTTTCCGAGGCCGTCAACGATTCCTTAACGGCGAAAGCAGTTCGCGCTGCACTCGATCACGGATGCTCGACGATCGTTGTGGGCGGTGGCTTCTCCGCTAATTCCCGACTTCGTGCGTTGCTGGCTGAGCGCGGTAAGGCTGCAGGTTTGGAAGTACGCATGCCTCCGCTGCGTTTTTGCACGGACAATGGGGCACAGATTGCCGCCATGGGCTCAGAGCTTGTGCGTGCAGGGGTTGAACCGTCAGATTGGGATTTCTCTCCCGATTCCGGTATGCCCTTGACGCAAACCTCTATGCTTCCCCGGCACTGATTCGTCGGGCAATAATTGCCCGGTGTGATTGGCCAATTCGCGTGGCGATAACGACACCCGGCTGACTCCCCGTGAGTTTGAGGGACTTGCGCAGCACATCGGGTTGAATGTCGGCGCCGCGTTTCTTGACCTCGACACGTCCAATATCGTGTGCTCGAAGTGCCTGTTGAATATTTTTAGCGCGCAGGTTGACCTGGTCGATGACTTCGAATATTGCCGCGAAGGCAGTGGGGATCAACTGCGATGCGCTGAGGTAGGCAATCGATTCGCTGATCAGATGCGCGTCGAGATCCTCGCTGAGCCTTGCAACCATACCCGCGCGAATAACCGCAGAATCTGGCTCGTAGAGGTAGCTCCCCAGCTGCCCAACTATTGCCTGCCGGGCAGGCGAATCGGCGAAAGGTGTTTGGGGGTCCTCAAGGGTACGGACCTCATCGTGGGTGATGACGCATGCTGAGCGCCCTGCCCCTTCGCTGGCCAGGGAAGGAGACCACAGCGCGGCCTCGAGAAGATCTCCATCAACACTGGTCCAGCGCGCGTGGAACTGGGAAGGAATAAGTTCGTAGGGGATACCCGGCGCAACTTTTACCCCTAAGCGCGGGACATACTGCGCCCAAGACAAAACGCGGTCCAAAGAAGGGGACCAATCCGAGGGCGAAGAAATGCGCTTGGAACCACCCTGTTTTCCTGTTCGGCGCGCGGGGTCAGCGAAAAGCGCGTCGAAACCTTCCGCCTCGAAATCTTCAGGACCCAGCGTGCTCACATCGCGTTTCTCAACGCGAGTGGAGGGGAACGAGGAAAGGTTTTCGCGAGCGGCGGAAAGTGCCTCGTCATTGATGTCGTACGAAGTAACCCGCATGCCCGCACGCGCGAAAGCAAGGGAATCTGCGCCGATCCCGCATCCGAGGTCTCCGATATGCGTTGCGCCGGAACCCACGAAGCGCGCGGCGTGCTCGCGGGCAAGAACCCATCGCGTTGCTTGTTCGTAGCCGTCGCGCGTCCACAGCATTGTGCGCGCAAGAGAGCCGAATTTTCCTTCCGCCTGGGTGCGTAACTGCAGTTGAGAGGCGATTGCCGAGGCCGTGGCCGGGTCATCCGTTTGCGCGCGGATTGCCAAACTGAGCTCCATGGGTGAGAGGTGGCGGTATTCCTCGTTTTCTTCCCATTGGGCAAGAAGTTCACGTCCGGGGGAGCAGCAGAGTGGATCAATGGAGGACATGGTCTCTATTGTTGCGGAATTTCAGGGAATTAGAGAAAAGATATGGGGCGTGTGGGAGGCTGAGTGGAGGCGGTAGACAGCATTGGCACTCAGCTTGCTAGAGTGCCAATCGAGCCCTAGACTGAGTGGGTAAGCACACATGCGATCCCAAACCTGACCCCCGCGACGGCAGGGACGGGATGACATTAATCGTTATGAGAAGAAAGGGAGTGCTGAAATGGCTATCACCATCAAGCCCCTCGAAGATCGTATTGTCATCCGTCAGGTTGACAGCGAAGAGAAGACCGCTTCCGGTCTGTACATTCCCGATGCCGCTAAGGAAAAGCCGCAGGAAGGCGAAGTTCTGGCAGTGGGCCCCGGACGCGTTGACGACAACGGCAACCGCGTCCCCGTGGACGTCAAGGTCGGCGACCACGTGATCTTCAGCCGTTACGGTGGCACCGAAGTCAAGTACGACGGCGAAGAACTGCAGATCCTGTCTGCACGTGACGTGCTGGCAATTGTTGAGCGCTGAATAGACGTTCATGCATCCGCGTGATGCATGAAGTGGTGAGCCCGGAGTGAACCTCCTGGCTCACCACTTTTTGCGTTCTGAGTGCAGATGCGTGGCTGTTACTTACTGCATCGGCGCTAACGCTGGCGGTGTTACCGCTGGCGGTGTTAGTACGGCTAGTGATGCTGTTAGCGCTGTTACTCGTCGTGACTGCGCTAGTGGCAATCGCGCTAGTCCTGCTGATCTTCCGAGGGCGTGGAAGAGGGAAGAGAAGCAGAGCGCGGTTTCCAGAGCAGGGCAACAATAGCGCCGATAATGAGTGCTCCTGCAAGGGTGATCACCCATGTGGGTAGTGCTCCAAAAAGTCCCATGATGGATTCTTCCCACGACGCAAGAGTGTCAATGGAGACGATCCCGCCAAGAGGGTTACTCAAGTCGATTTTGAAAATTGTGAGACCCAAAATGATGAGAACCAGTCCAGAGACTACATTTGTCCACGTCGTCTGACGCTTGAACAGAGTTAAGGGCTTCGGTCGCACGATCGCTTGGATACGCCCCGCGGAATGCTGCCAAAGTAGTGCGAGCACCAAAAGGGGAAATGCCATTCCAGCGGAATAGAAAACGACTGCGATAATGCCTTCTACGACTGAACCGCCCAAAGAGGAAGTTGCCAGTACTGCTCCAAGGATGGGACCTGCGCAACCAACCCCTGCAATTCCATAGGTAATACCCAAGAGGTAGACCGCCCATGCGGTATCACGTGACTGAGAAGCCGTTTCTAGGGAACGTACGCGGAAAACAGGAAGATCCAAGGAGAAGAGCGTGATCAGTCCAGCAATAATCACCAAAAGGGCGATGATGTGGGTAATGAAGGCCGAGTGTTCTCTAATCAGCGTGACAACGCTTGATAACGCTGCTCCCAGCGGGATCAGCGGAGTGAGTAAGCCCAGCCAAAATATCCCGCAGCGAGCGATCAATTTCCGCGGAGATTGAAACGCGTAGGAAAAGAAGGCGGGCAGAAGCATGACGGAGCACGGTGCGAGCAGTGTCAATACTCCACCGAGGAATGCAATAAGAGGATTCACTTCTTGAGGTGTTCTGCCTGGTTCTGGATAGTTGCCCGCACGTAGTCGGTATCGCGGAAGCCTGAGATAAAGCTATCGCCAATGAACATGAAAGGTGTGCCTTGGATGCCGATCTTGTAGGCGTCGTTTTGGGCCTGTTTGACTTCTGCCGCCGTTTCGGGATCGTTGGTATCGGCTTGGAAGCGCGAGATATCGGGGACGCCCGCCTTCTGCGCCAAAGCGGTCAAAGAATCCATCGTGTACTCGGGGTGGCCGGATGGGTTGGCCTCGCCATAGGCTGCACTCACGAACTCCCAGAAACGTCCCTGGTTGGCTGCGGCAATGCCAGCCTGAGCGGCAAGAGGGGAAGACTGTGAGATTTGTGCCAGATCGCGCCACTCAATTCGCAAGGTCCCGTTATCGACCAGATCTTGCAATTGCGGTTCGACTTGCTGCGCGAAACGCGTGCAGTAGGGGCAAGAGAAATCAGAGTAAAGCACCATCACGACGGGAGCGTCGATCGAACCCTTTGCTCGCGCGTCATTGGCATCACGACGCTGCTGAGAGTGGATGATGTCGAGTCCCTGTTGATCGGTAACAGTTGGCGCGTAGGATGCTTGGGCTTGCTGTGGGGAAGCGGTAGTTGCCTGTGTTTGCTGCATCGGAGTTGCGCTAGCCGAGGCCGTCGCTTGGGGTTGAGACGTTGACGGCCGGCTGGTCCACCAGACAGCAGCAGCAACAAGAACAACAGCGCATGCAAGAAGAAGAATGGCGATGATTCTCTGCTTGCCGAGGCCTCGAGATTCCATGGGGCACCTTTCGCATTTCGCACGGGATGACGGGGATGGGTTTCAGTCTATTCCATAGAGAGTGGGGAATAGGGGAAGAGAGCGGGGAATAGGGAAGCGGTTGACACTAGGTAAAAGAAACTCGCTCGGGACACCGACCCGAGCGAGTTCGAGGTGACGTTGTGAGGGGGTCAGGAAACTCGACGAATACGACGGCGCTGAATTTCTTCGCGACGTTCTTCTTCAGTCATGCCGCCCCAGATTCCATAGGGTTCCTGAGCTCGCAGAGCATACTCGCGGCACTGCTCAATGACAGGACAAGTTGCGCAAATGGCTTTTGCGTTGGCGGCACGGCGACGACGGGTTGAACCGCGTTCACCTTCGGGGTGGAAGAAAAGTTCCGTATCGAGGTCGCGACAGGCGCCCTGGTACTGCCATTCCCACGCGTCAATCGACGGGCCTGGCAGTCGAGAGACGTCAGACATGAGTACCTCCATTCATTGCATTTCCCTGCGCGAGACGTTCTCGGCGAGAAAGACTGCAAAAAGAGTACCGAATTGTGCAAGAGTTATTCAAGGCCCCTTCAGTGAATCATAGTTGTTTCACAGGAAACTTGAGCCGGCCGAAGTAACGCTGAAAACCGCATTATTACAGGAGATAACGAAATGCTGCAGAAATACTGAAAGCGTAATTTTGTTGCCCGTTACATAGTCGTTCTTAGCTGTCAGCGGACAAAATCTGACCGCTCGACTGGAAAAGGCAAGAAGGAAATCTGACAATCAATTAGGTAGCATTCACTTAGGTATCCTTCAACACGTCAGGAGTGGCCATGCCCCGTGCACAGCTCGTGCCTCCCGCTGCTCACGATGCGCCGCTGACCGTCACTGCAGTTTCTGCCAAACTCGGTGTTTCGGCCTCGACACTGCGAACCTGGGAAAGGCGCTACGGTCTGGGGCCCGGAGAGCGCTCCGCGGGTAGTCACCGTCGCTACCTTCCGGAAGATGTTGCCAGACTGACGCATATGATCGAGCTGATCCAAAGCGGAGTCACTCCCGCTGATTCTGCTGCGATCGTCCTTGCTCAAGATAAGGGAGAGCTGGAGGAAGTTCGCCCCCCGCGTACGGCAGATGAACTGGTTGTTGCCGCACAAGCAGGTGATCGAGACCGTCTTGTTCATCTCATCGAAGCAAGTGTCAGTGAAAAAGGCCTGCTTCATACATGGATGCTTTTGGTCGAACCCGCTTTTGAAATCATGGCTACTGATTATCACGGTGAAATTCCGGGTATCGCAGGTTCGTCAATGCTCAGTCAAGCGATGTATGACGTTCTTCGCGTGATGTCAGAACAACGTCCCGAACCCAAGTTCCCCTCTTCGCCCAGCATCATTATTTTGGGCGATCGTGCGCATCTTCTTCCCGCGCATGTCATTGGAGTCGCCCTGCGGTGGTACGGCCCGAATGTCGTGGTGCTGGGAGCGTGTAGCCGTGGCTGGACTGGTGGCCGCGAAAAACTTGATGCTTTTGTTGAAAATATCGATTCGCATGTCGCTGCTCTTATCACCATGGGACAGGGTGAGGACTGCAAGAACTTCGTCTCTGCGGCAGTTCACAACCACGGAATCGACGTCATCGAGGTGGGAACTCAATCCCCGCGCGTTCTGGACGACCATGTTCTTCGCGTTCGTACGGTCTCAGCGTGTGTTGAAGAGACTTTGGCCTTGCTGGGTGCGAAGGCCCCCGCAGCCTCTGTTCGCTGAGTTCTTTTGCGTTACCTCGTTCAATTACTGCATGTTCTTGCAACGTGTTAGCGTAGACGCGTATCTATTAGGTCGCGCAGGTGCGGCATGCACAGAGGATTAAAGATGACCCCGTGGGAAGATCGCCAGCTTATCGAAGCCTTCGATGAAGAATTCGAAGAACTTGTTCATTTTGCGGCGGGCTCGGTTGTAGATTGCGGTTTCGGGTACATGGATCGCAATGGGGTAGTGGATCCTTCAAAGCCAGTTGAACTGTGGATTACTGGGCGAATGACCTATGTTTTCGCGCTCGCGGCGCTTAAGGGTTACGACTGGGCGATCCCCCTGGTTGATCATGGTATTCGTTGCCTGACTGAAGGCCCTCTGCACGATGCTGAATATGGCGGCTGGTTCTCCGGGCTCGTGACAGAGATTGTTCAGCGCGAGGATGGCCCGCATTGGAAGGCGATTGAACCAGCCAATGACGGTCTGAAGCAGGCATACGCACATGCATTTGTCATCCTCTGCTCAAGCGCTGCAACAGTGCTTGGACGTCCGGGTGCCCGTGAGCTTCTTGATCGTGCGCTGGCTGACCAAGAGCTCCATTGGTGGGAGCCTCAGTTTGGGCGCGTCTGTGAATCCTGGAACCGCGATTACACTCGTGGCGAGACCTACCGTGGTGTCAACGCAAATATGCACACCGTTGAGGCTTACCTAGCTGCTTATGATGCGACGGGAGAGCGTATCTGGCTGGATCGTGCACGTGGAATCTGTCGTTTCGTTGCCGAGGTCGCTGAGCAGCTGCATTGGCGCATTCCCGAACACTTCGATGTCGAGTGGAATATGCTTCCCGATCACAATATCGATCGTCCTTCGGATCCTTTCCGTCCCTATGGCGCAACCCCCGGACATGGGATGGAATGGGCACGACTGATCCTCCACACTCGTGCGGCCTTCTTGGCTATGGGAGAGAGCGACGATTGGATGCTCGAAGCTGCTGAGCAGCTTTTCAACCGTGCCTGCTCTGATGGCTGGGATAAACATGGTGCGGAAGGTTTCGTTTACACCACTGACTGGGATGGGCGCGCGGTTGTGGATACTCGCATGCACTGGGTGCTGTGCGAGGCCGTCAATTCTGCATGTGTCTTAGGTCGCGTTCATGAAGAGGCCGGAGACGACGCGCGTGTTGCGGAGCTGAGTTCTCTGTATGCGCAGTGGGCTGATTGGGCGGACCGCTACCTTCGCGAGGCCACCGGTCGCTGGATCCACGAAGTTGACGCCTCGGGTGTGGAGTCTGGGACGACCTGGGAAGGGAAGGCGGATGCCTACCACGTCGCGCAGATGCTGCTTCTGCCGCAGGTTGGTAATACCCCGTGCTTTGCTCTGGCTTTGAAGGAGAAGGCAGAAGAAGAGGCCTAGTCCGCTTCTGCTCTCACTTTTCTGGGGTGAGCTTAGCCACGCATACTGGGTTTTAGGTCAAACCCAGTATGCTCTGGCCCACTTTCGGGCCTAGACTCTGTTCATGGCAGACATTCACAATGATCCTTTTGCTTTGACCGGACTGACCTACGATGACGTTCTGCTTCTTCCTGAACTGACCGATGTTGTTCCCTCTGAGGTTGATACATCTGCTCAGTTGACGAAGAAGATTCGCCTGCGTATTCCTCTGCTTTCCGCAGCGATGGATACGGTGACCGAGGCGCGCATGGCGATTGCAATGGCTCGCCAGGGCGGTATTGGAATCTTGCACCGAAACCTCTCGATTGAAGAGCAAGCGTCCCAAGTTCGTCAGGTGAAGCGTTCTGAATCAGGAATGGTTGAGGACCCGGTGACTATTGGTCCCGATGCAACCATCGAGGAACTGGATCGTTTGTGTGGCCACTACCGTGTCTCAGGCCTTCCCGTTGTTGACGATCAGCAGCAGCTCATTGGCATTATTACGAACCGCGATCTGCGTTTTGTTCCTACCGATCAGTGGTCAACACTGAAGGTTCGTGACTGTATGACTCCTCGCGAACGTCTGGTGACGGGCAAGGTTGGGACCAGTCGTGAGGAAGCGAAGGCACTGCTTGCGACAAATCGTGTTGAGAAGCTGCCGATTATCGATGAGGACGGGCATCTGACCGGTCTGATCACTGTGAAGGACTTTGTGAAGACTGAGCAGTATCCGAATGCGACGAAGGATGATCGCGGTCGTCTGATGGTCGGTGCTGCAGTTGGCTACTGGGGAGACACTTGGGAACGCGCCTGTGCGCTTCGTGATGCCGGCGTTGACGTCCTAGTTGTTGATACCGCTAACGGTGGTGCTGCCTTGGCTCTGGAAATGATCCGAAAGATCAAGGCTGACTCTTCTTTCGATGGTGTTCAGATCATTGGCGGCAATGTCGCAACAACCGAAGGTGCTCAGGCTCTGATTGATGCAGGCGTTGACGCTGTGAAGGTGGGTGTTGGCCCGGGTTCAATTTGTACAACGCGTGTTGTTGCGGGCGTGGGTGTACCTCAGGTGACTGCGATCTATTTGGCATCTCTTGCGTGCAAGCCGGCAGGTGTGCCTCTGATTGCTGATGGCGGCCTGCAGTACTCCGGTGATATCGGTAAGGCAATTGTTGCCGGCGCGGACACCGTCATGCTGGGTTCGCTTCTTGCTGGCTGCGAGGAATCGCCCGGCGAGGTCGTCTTCACGAATGGCAAGCAGTACAAGCGCTACCGTGGCATGGGCTCTTTGGGCGCGATGAGTTCGCGCGGACGCAAGTCGTACTCGAAGGATCGCTACTTCCAAGCCGATGTCTCTTCGGACGACAAGATCGTTCCCGAGGGCATCGAGGGCCAGGTTCCGTACACCGGTTCGCTCGCTGCAGTTGTCTACCAGCTGGTTGGCGGTCTGCATCAGACGATGTTCTACCTGGGTGCCTCGACGATTGACGCGGTCAAGCGTAATGGTCGTTTCGTTCGCATCACCTCTGCAGGCTTGCGTGAATCGCACCCGCATGACATCCAGATGACGACTGAGGCTCCGAACTATCACTCTTCGGCGAAGTGATTCGTCAGTAGGAAGTCTTTAAGGGCACGGCTTAAAGCCGTGCCCTTAATGTATTTGCGGTGTGTCCTTATTGCAGGGGCCAGCGGCGATCGATGTGTGTCTCCCTGCCCTTTGAACGCATGAAATTCTCAAAGTTCTCTGCCCAGGCTGCGTGGGCTTCCTTCTGGAATGCGTGGATTTCCCGGCAGTCTTTCGATGCGCAGTCCGGATATTTCCGGGCAATAGCAGCCAGGACATCAAGGGTCATGATGACGTCGTATTCAGCAGTGTGTGCGTTTTCTGAAACAGGAACACCGTAAGCCGCTGCCATCAATGACAGTTGCTTCTTTCCTTTGCGGAAGCGCTCAAGATTGCGGTCCAAGACCAGGGGATCGATGATCGGTACCGGTTCCGGGGTCCCAAGTCTGTCACTGAGTGTGGGAAGCGAGTGACGGCGAAGCTCTTCCTCGAGCAAGGTGAGGTCGTAGCTTCCATTGAAGGCAACGACTGGGTAGCCCTGCGCCATGTGCGCTGCCAATGCAGATGCGACTTCGTTGAGAACTTCTTCGATGGCACGCCCATGGCTGCGTGCGTATTGGGTGGTAATGCCGTGGATTTGTGCAGCTGTGTCTGGGATATCCACGCCCGGATCAGCTAACCATGTCGTAATAGTGTCGGAATCCGAGGATCCAGATGCGCCTTCGCTGCGCAGAACCAGAGCCGCGCTGACAAGACGGTCACGATGGGGATTGACGCCTGTCGTTTCGGTATCAAAGCCCAGCCAGGGGAGCTGAGCCCAAGAAAGGGGGTGTGTGTCTGCCATGAATTAAGTGTGCATCAGGGCACTGTCATTTGCGTCCAGTTTTTCAGTTTGTGGCGCATAAAAGTGTCCCGCTTCGACGAAGAAGCGGGACAGAATGGAATTGACCAGTGATCAGGGATGTAGAGGCAAGGGGAAGGAGAAACGCGTGTATGCGCAGGGCATCTGAGCGCGATCTCGTGATCCGAGCTTCCGGGTTGCACGTTCGCCTGTACGGCGCGATACATCCTGACGATTACGGTTTTCCGTGCGTGAACTGCGTCGGAAATCCTTGGTAATGGCAGCTGCTGCCGTCAACATGGTGACCTCCTGCGGATCAAATGACGAACACCGGTAGTAGGTGTATCTATGTGATGACATAGACAGTGTGCCTGTCTGCTTAGCCTGTTTCAAGTGTTTCGTGACGTTGCTTTTTCCCTTTCAGTTCAAGGGAGAATCGTGATTGAGTAAAGGTGAGGAAGTGGTGAAGTTTACCCATGGCCTCCTCATAAAGAGAATAAAATTAAAGTAAAATTTTTGAGCCTTTTGTCATGTGTCCACAGGTGTTAATGATCGAAAGTAAAACCGTATCGCCATGTAGACAATATGTGAAATCGCTTACATTAATTGGCTGGGGAGGCTTCGTATTTTCTATCCCCTGGTGACACATCCGACGAGATTGTGCGACTAGAATGGCGTCATGGCTAACGAGGTCGAAATTGGTCGAGGAAAACGTGGTCGTCGGGCGTATACCTTGGATGACATTGCACTAGTTTCGGCACGCCGGACCAGGGATCCCGCGGATGTGAATGTTGGTTGGCAAATCGATGCGTATCACGTCGACGTTCCTATTATGGCCGCACCTATGGACTCGGTGATGAGTCCCGATACTGCGATCCTCTTTGGCAAACTTGGCGGAATTGGGGTCCTGGATCTGGACGGATTGTGGACTCGCTACGAAAACCCTCAGCCGATTCTGGATGAAATTGCGCAGCTTCCAGCAGATGGGTCGATTGCGCGTTTGCAGCAGATCTATTCTGCTCCCATTCAAGAAGACCTCATCACCGAACGTTTGGAATATATTCGCAAGGCGGGTGTCGTTGTCGCCGGAAAACTCTCACCGCAGCGTACCCAGCGCTACTGGCGTGCAGTTGTCGAGGCCGGGGTGGACCTCTTCGTCATCCGTGGGACTACCGTTTCAGCTGAGCATGTTTCATCGCGTGCGGAGCCTCTGAACCTTAAACGTTTTATTTATGAACTCGACGTTCCGGTGATTGTTGGCGGTGTCTCAACAGATACTGCTGCCCTGCACCTTATGCGTACCGGTGCCGCAGGCATTTTGGTTGGCTTCGGAGGGGGAGCGGCGCATGCAACGCGCCAGGCTCTTGGAGTCCATGCGCCTATGGCAACGGCGATCGCAGATGTTGCTGCAGCGCGTCGTGATTACATGGATGAATCGGGTGGTCGTTATGTCCACGTGATTGCAGACGGTGGGATTGGACGCTCTGGTGATATGACACGCGCGATTGCCTGTGGAGCAGATGCCGTCATGATGGGCGCGGCCCTGGCTCGCGCCGAAGAAGCTCCCGGACGTGGATGGCATTGGGGGTCCGAGGCTACTCACCCAGAGCTTCCGCGAGGACACCGTGTTCGTGTGGGGACCTCGGGGACCTTTAGCGAGATTCTCTATGGGCCGTCAACGCGAGCGGATGGAACGCTCAACTTCATTGGTGCCCTTAAGCGGACAATGGCCTCGACGGGCTATTCGGAAGTGAAGGACTTACAGAAGGCCGAAGTCGTTGTCAGCCCCTACTGGCGCTAATAGATCTGGGTGGTGAACTTGATTGTTCACCACCCAGAATGACAGGTGTTCACCTATGCTGTCTTTTCGGTTTCCGAGCCGAAAGTTGGCGCGTGGGACTTGAGTTCTCCCATCCTGTATGGAAGGAAAAGGGTGGAGAGAAGAGTGCCCGTGAACAGCCATGGCAGTAGAGCCGGCGCTGTAATGACATCGCTATATTCATTGAGGAATGCGCCAAAACTGGGCATTGCATTCATCTGGAAGGTTCCAATCAGAACTCCCAGAGTTACGAATGGAATTGCGAAGTTGTAGGCGATCGCAATCCAACGGATTGACCGTGAAAGTTGGACCAGATTCGCCAGCCTGAGGATCAATCCCGCAAGAGTTAATGCAAACCCAATGATGATGCCCCATGCGAGTGGCTTGGAGAGCCACAACATTGGCTGATCGCTGAACATTCCCTTCAATGAAAAGACGATTCCAAGGGTGCCAAGGAAGAAAAAGACGTAGATCAAGCTATCGAGTGATGATCTCTTCTCGTCGATGATTTTCATAACGTCTCCTTTGAGACGAGAAGGTTGAAATGAAGTGCCGATCTGGCGGTGGCGAAAAATTCGCGACGAAATCACAGGCGGCATGCAGCGATTCTTTGGTGCATCCATGAATTATTATTCTTGAGCTCTTGAGCTCTTGAGCTCTTGAGCTCTTGTCAAGAGTCTTTTATGCAGATTAGGGCATAAAAGTGGGACGCCACGAAGTGTCGTCCGACGAAATAAAAAAGGTTCTGCCTATTAAGCTGCCGAGTCGATCAGCAGAACCGTGACAGATGGGATGAGAAGAATCAATGCCATGACAAGGGCGTAGCCCAGATTGCGCGCATAGGATGGGCCGTCTGCTTCAGAACGGTTCCAGATTGCTGTGAAGGGCAGGAAAATAGCCGCAAGTAAACCGGCTACTAGAACGGTGATACGTAGGCCGGGTATAAAAAGACCTGCGAATAGAAGAAGCGTTACGCAGGCGGCAGTAACAAGTGACTTTCTCACGAAGAAATCATAGGGGTATTCTCAGGACACTCTCAGTGAAAAAGCCTGTGATTTCAGTTAATCGAAAGTGTACTAATCTTCCTGAAGGTTCCGTAGAAGCAAACGTTATTGGGCGTCAGAGGCCTGGTGTGGGAGCAACAGTTATTGGGCGTCAAAGGTCTGGGCAAAGACCGACATGCTATCGCGAAGCTTCTTAATGTTCTTACGGTTCTGCCTCCCCTGGAATGCGGGAGCAAAACCTGTAGCTTCAACGCGCATTGCTACCGATGTGCCCTGCGGGACGGAGAAGGCTGAGATCCAAATCGTTTCACCGAAGGTCAGCATGGACATACCGGTTGTTGCATTAATGTGACCTGTCGTGGGGTCAACCATATGAATTCCCCACCCCAGCTTTTGTATTTCTTGAACCAGCAAAGAAAATGCATTCTCAAATGGAAGCGCAACAATGAAGCCGCCGTCGGTTTGACGTTCGAAAAGTGCCTCCAGAAACCTCTTTCCTTCAAGATTAATGCTTGTATTCTACCGCGCAGAAAAATGTCCCGGTTTGGGGAAACCCTCCAAACCGGGACATAACTACGCGTGATACCCAGCAGGCTTACTTGTCAGCGGCGCTGGGGTGCGTCATATCCGCGGGAACAACCCATGCATCAAACTCTTCGGGCGTGACGAAACCAAGCTCCAGAGCGGACTCGCGAAGCGAGATGCCCTTGTGGTGAGCGTTCTTCGCAATCTTTGAGGCCTTGTCATAACCGATGTGGCGGTTCAGCGCGGTGACCAGCATCAGGTTGATATCCAAGTGGTGCTGAATCTTTTCGCGGTTCGGCTCAATGCCGTATGCGCAGTGAATATCGAAGGAAACACAGGCATCACCCAGCAGGCGGATCGATTCCAGCACATTCCATGCCATGACGGGCTTGAAAACATTGAGCTGGAAGTTGCCCTGTGAACCAGCGAAACCGACGGTTGCATCGTTGCCGAAGACCTGGGTTGCGACCATGGTCATGGCCTCGCACTGGGTCGGGTTGACCTTGCCGGGCATAATCGACGATCCGGGCTCGTTCTCGGGGATGATGAGCTCGCCGATGCCGTCGCGCGGGCCGGAAGCGTACCAGCGCACATCGTTGGCGATCTTCATGAGCGCATCTGCCAGAACACGCAGTGCACCAGAGACCAGCACCAGCGCGTCGTGTGCACCCAGGGCTGCAAACAGGTTCGAGGCCTGCTTGAACTCAATGCCGGTTTCCTCAGAAATCTTCTGAGCAGCCAGCTGGCCGAATGCGGGGTGAGCATTGAGGCCGGTTCCCACTGCGGTTCCGCCAATTGCCAGTTCGCGTGCACGAGAATCCGCGTAGTGAATGCCATCAAGTGCGAAATCGATCTGTGCAACCCAGCCGGAAATAACCTGGCCAAGCGTAATGGGCGTTGCATCCTGCAGGTGGGTGCGGCCAACCATGACGACGTCGGCGTATTCCTTCGACTTCTTGTCCAGGGTGTTGCGCAGCTGCTCAACGCGCGGGTACATCGCTTGGAGCTCCTGGACCACGGCAATGTGCATTGCGGTGGGGAAGGTGTCATTTGAGGACTGGCCGCGGTTAACGTGATCGTTCGGGTGAACGGGAGTCTTGGATCCCATGACGCCACCCGCAAGCTCGATGGCGCGGTTCGAGATCACTTCGTTGGCATTCATATTGGACTGAGTACCCGAACCGGTTTGGAAGACAACCAGCGGGAAATGGTCGTCAAGCTTGCCCTCGATGACCTCATCGGCGGCGCGTGCAATCAGGTCTGCAATATCTTGGGGCAGCTCTCCCAGCTCGGCGTTTGCCAGTGCTGCGGCCTTCTTCAGCGTTCCCAGTGCGCGCACCATAGGACGGCCCCAGACGAAAGTGTTACGGCCGATGTCGAAATTGTGCAGTGAACGTTCGGTTTGTGCTCCCCAGTAACGATCTGCGGCAACCTCAACGGTTCCCATCGAATCTGATTCGGTACGGGTGTTCTCAGCCATGAGTATCTCCTTCACCTCTGTGATCAGGACTGTACCTCTTAAGCCTACCCGTAGAGCTTCAGATTTCAGGGGTCACATGTCCTACTTCGACACCTGAGCAAAAACGCAAGAAAAGTACACTCAGCGTCTGCATAGGGTTAAAGGATGAATCCTGTGCGCAAGACTCTTCTTCTTTTAGCCCCGAGGCCTCGGCCCGACCACTGCGATTGGTTGCCATTGGGGGATTCCTTGGTTGCGGGAAGTGGTGTAGAGAATCAAAACCTTGCCTTGACTCCGAGAATCGCACGAATAATTGCCGATACGGTCAATCGGCCGGTTCACTGGGAGACGCGCGCGAAACTGGGGTCGACGATGCGTCGTGTGCGATGCATTGATGGTAAGTTCCCTTGTGCTTGCACCCAGGCAGCTACGCGTGCAAAAGTGAAGACATGGACTTTCTTGGAATCAGCGGACCCGAAGCGATCATCATCGCTGTGGTGATCCTTGTGGTTCTAGGCCCCAAAGGAATGAGTGAAGCGGCGCGGCGCATCATTGATGTGCGCAGGCGCTACCAAGCGCTCACCGCCTCGTTCAGACAGCAGTCGGATCAAGCGATGGCGCAGCTTCGCGCTTACGCCGACGGCGCCGTGCAAGAAGATCGCGCAGCCAACACACCCCAATCGCCCCAAAATACAGAGCCAGAAGCGCGCACATCTGAAGAATCATCGACCATAGGTCGGGAAGCGGATTTGTAATCGCAGCGAATACGGTTGCTCCCACAACAGCCCAGCGCCAATGCCGAAGGATCTGCCCAGTTGAGGCAAGTCCCAAGGCGTGAATCCCAATAATGATCATGGGAAAAAGGAAAGAAGCACCGATCACCAAGGTCAGAATCACGACGAAGCTGATATAGGAATCGAAATCCAGAAGCGCAGAGGTGCCTTGGGGAAGCTCGGAGAGTAAGAGACTGACCGCGTGGGGGAGGAACCACAGTGCCGAGGCGACTCCCGCAAGGAAAAGAATTGCGCTAGGGATGGCGATCAGTGCGGTGCGTCGTTTTTCCGTGCGCGTGAGAGCGGGGGCGATGAAGAGCCAGAGTTGGGTCAGCCACCACGGAGTCGTCAGGACGAAGCCCGCCCAGAGTGCGAAAGTGATGTGGGTCGAAAAGGGGCCGATGATCGTGCGGAAGTTGATTCCCGAGGCCCCGGCTGAGGCGAGGGGACGCGTGAGCCACCTGGTTGCCGGAGTGTAGAGGAACCACGCGCCGCTTGCTCCGACGAGGATGCCTGCAAGACTGAGCAGAAGGCGCGCGCGCAGCTCGAGGAGGTGGCGCGTCAATGACATATATGCGTCAGAATCAGCCCGGGTCATTGGTTCGCAGTGAAATGATGGTGCGTTTAGCGGGAAATTACTTCGACGAATCCGTGTTTTCCGGCTGAGAGGTAGACGTCTGATCGCTGACGGATGAGGGGTCTTGAGACAGGTCGTTCATTTCTTCTTTGAGGATTTTTGCGCTCTTGCCAATGGATCGCGCCAAGTCGGGAAGCTTTTGGGCGCCGAAGAGTACAAGAACGACGACAAGAACGATGATCCAGTGGATGGGACGCATGTTTTCTCCTTCTTGGGCGGGATTCCTGGGATGAGCCTACACCTCCTTTCGTGATCCCAGCGTGAGAAAGACAACGAAAGGGGACATGCTTAGATAACACAGGTTATCCTAAGTTCGGTCAATTAGGTTATGAATGGTTATCGTAAATCATTCGGTTGGGAGATGAATGTTCCTCGCGAACTTCTTGATTGCCCTGAGAGAGGGCGTCGAAGCCGCACTGATCGTCGGGGTCGTAGCGGCCTACTTGGTGAAGGTTGGACGCAGGAACCTGCTTCCCAAAGTTTGGTTTGGCGTCATCATTGCAGCAGCTCTGCCCTTGAGCCTTGGCGCGATCATGACCTGGGGGCCCTACACGCTGTCGTTCCAGGCGCAGGAAATCCTTGGTGGAACGCTCTCGTTGGTCGCGGTTGCCATGGTGACGTGGATGATCTTGTGGATGAGTTCAAACTCCCGCCAATTTGCGCGCAAACTTCGCGAGGATACAGCAGCACAACTTGCATCTGGCTCAGAGTGGGGAGTTGTATGGATTGCCTTCATTGCCGTGGCGCGAGAAGGAATCGAAACCGCACTCTTCGTGTGGGCAACAATTAAATCTTCTGCTGAAAATGCAATTGCAGCGCCTGCTCTTGGCGTTGTCACCGGCCTTGTGGTCGCCGTTATTATCGGCTGGCTCATCTACACCGGTGCAGCCCGAATTAACCTTTCAATCTTCTTCAATATCACCGGTCTGCTCCTGATTTTCGTTGCGGCAGGAATCGTTTCCTACGGTATCGGCGACCTTCAGGAAGCCTCGGTGATTCCGGGATGGGGAACCCACATCTATGACATCACCGCATATCTAGATGGCTCGGTCTACTCGTGGCTGACGACCTCCTCGTGGTGGTGGACACTCCTGGAAGCAATGTTCAACGTCAATGCGTCCCCGACATACCTCCAGCTCATCGGCTGGCTGCTCTACATCGTCATCATTCTGCCGCTCTTCCTGGTACGTTCCGGGATGGTCGGCGCCAAACACCTCACCCCTAAAGGAGAACAATGAAAACCTTCCGCACACGCCTCGTCATTGGAGTTGCGGCTGTTTCTGCACTGGGTCTGAGCGCCTGCGTCGCTAATAACCCCTCGAGCACCTCGGCCTCGGGAAGCGCGGGTGCAAGCGATGCACCCCTGACCGTGACCATCACAGATGATACCTGCAAGGTCTCTGCCGCAAGCGTGCCTTCCGGTGTCGTGAACTTCAAACTGACGAACAATGGAACGGTTCGCAATGAGTTCGAAATCCTTGCCGAAGACAAGCTCCGCATTGTCGGTGAACGCGAAAACTTGGGTCCCGGAACTTCGGTTGACTACACAGTCACTCTGCAGCCCGGAAAGTACTTCACTGCCTGCAAGAAGAACATGGTTGGCGCGCTGGTTGGCGCCACTGAGTTCACCGTGACCGACTCCGGAAAGCCCGTCGAGGTCAGTTCTAACGAGCAGGCACAGATCGACGCTGCCGTCACCAACTACACCGCATACCTCCGTGATCAGTCCGGTCAGCTCCTGGAGCAAACCAAGTCTTTCGCTGAGCTGTACAAAAAGGGTGATTTCGATTCGGCTCGCAAGGCGTACGCTCCCACGCGCATGCACTACGAGCGCATTGAGCCCACTGCCGAGGCCTTCGGCGATATCGACCCCGCTCTTGACCAGCGCGAAGCTGACTGGCAGGAAGGAGGCGCTGACGGTGAATGGACCGGCTGGCACGCCATTGAAAAGGATCTGTGGCGTCCCAATGGCTACCAGGGCCTGAATGAGGATCAGCGTTCGAAGATGGCTGACAAGCTGGTCGAAGACACTCAAAAGCTCTACGATCTGGTCTACTCCGACAACTTCAAGATCTCTCTGTCAGATATTTCCAACGGTGCGATCTCGCTGCTTGAAGAGGTTGCCACCACGAAGATCACCGGTGAAGAAGAAGCCTTCTCTCACACTGATCTGTATGACTTCGCCGCAAACGTCGAGGGCTCGAAGGTCGCTTACGGCGAGGTTGAAGATCTTGCGAAGGCCAAGGATGCCAAGCTGACAGGACAGATCTCTGATGCCTTCACCGAGCTTCAACACGAGCTGGATAAGCACAAGGATGGTGACGGATACGTTTCTTACGACAGCATTGACGAAGCCGGCCGCAAGGCTCTTGCCGACAAAGTCAACGCCCTGCGCCTTCACTTGGCTCAGCTGACCGCAGCAATCGTTCAGTAATTATTCGAACACAGCGAGTTGGGCGTGGCGCACCTTAAGGGGGCCACGCCCAACCGCATCATTAAAATCCATCTGTCATTTAAGGACCCAGTCATGACTCAGCACCACGAAGCAGCTGAAAACAATGGCAATGCCGACCACGAGGGTACCAAAGAAGGACTCTCGCGTCGCCAATTTTTAGGATTAGCCGGCCTCGGCGCACTTACCCTTGGGCTAGGCGGCACCGGCGGATTCGCTCTCGGTCGCCACATGGGTGATGGCATCGATTCCGATGTTATGAAGAAGACCTACGAGTTCCGTGGTGAACACCAGCAGGGAATCATTACCCCAGCTCAGCAGCAGATGCACACAGCCGCATTCGACTTGACGACCACCAACCGTGACACGCTCATTGAACTTCTCCAAGACTGGACCTTGGCCGCTGAACGAATGACTCATGGCGAACTCGTCAAGGACTACACAACTTCATTGACGAAGGCGCCGGCTGATACCGGTGAATCGATGGGGCTTGGCCCCGCAGGTCTGACCATCACTTTCGGTGTAGGAAAAACCCTGTTCATTGACAATGAAGGTCGAGATCGCTTCGGTCTCGGCGACAAACTTCCCATTGCCCTACGCGACGGTATTCCGCCCATGGCAGCAGAAAAACTCGACCCCAAGCGCGGCGGTGGAGACCTCATCATCCAAGCCTGTTCCGAAGACCCCATGGTCAATCTTCATGCCCTTCACAACCTCACGCGCATCGCATTTGGTCGCGCCACCATGCGTTGGACCCAACTGGGGTACGGACGAACCTCATCGACCTCAAAGTCTCAGGAAACGCCTCGTAATCTTTTTGGTTTCAAGGATGGGACATCCAACATCAAAGCCGAAGACTCTCAAGCCGAATTGGATAAGCACTTGTGGATCCAAGCCGGTGATGATCAGGGCTCGTGGGCTGCTGGCGGGTCCTATATGTGCATGCGCAAGATCAAGATGATGATGGAAGTCTGGGACGAACTGGTCCTGGCTGAACAAGAACAGATCATTGGCCGTGACAAGATCCACGGTGCACCGCTGTCGGGTGGAGAAGAATTCACCTACCCAGATTTCACCAAGGAAGGAGAGCAGGGTAACCCCACCGTTGGATCTTCAGGTCTGGCAATCGCTCCTGATTCGCATGTCGCCATGATGAACCCGAATAACAATTCGGGACGGCGAATGCTACGCCGTGGATACAACTACCTTGAAGGTGTGGACTACCTGGGACGCTTGGATGCGGGCTTGTTCTTCATCGCCTACGTTCGTAACCCGGCTGAAGGCTTCATCCCCGTCCTTTCCAAGATGAAGAGCGATCAGCTGACTGAATACCTTCAGCACCTAGCATCGGGTGTCTACCTCATGTTCCCCGGCGTGCGTGAGAAGGACACCTATGTCGGCCAGAAGCTTTTTGAGTAAGGGGTATGTGATGAGTGACTCGAATCAGACGGACGAACACGCAAACGCAAGCGAGACCCTTCCGATTTCGCAGCGTCCTGCATCTACCGCACCAGGGCACTGGGTTCTCGCAAGAGTCGGAAAGAAAGTTCTACGTCCCGGCGGCTTGGAACTGACTCTTCAGATGCTTTCCGAGGCGAAGCTCACGGGCTCCCGGGTGGTCGAATACGCTCCCGGGTTGGGGCGAACCGCATCGGAAATCCTTGCTGCACGCCCGGCCTCGTACACTGGGGTCGACAAAGACCCGGTTGCTGCCAAACACGTAAGAGAGTTGGTTGGCGCGCGTGGGACGGTTGTGAACGCTGACGCTGCGGCGACCGGATTGGACGCGGGAAGCGCCGACGTAGTCGTGGGCGAGGCTATGCTCACCATGCAGGGAGAGAAGTCCAAGAAAGCCATCATTTCCGAGGCCGTGCGGCTGCTGGCACCGGGAGGACGCTATGCGATCCATGAGCTTGCCGTTCAACCCGATACCATCGACGAGGAATTGCATACGCAGATTCGCAAGGACTTGGCGCGTGCAATTCACGTGAATGCTCGTCCCCTCACGTGCGCGCAGTGGTCGCAGCTTTTGGAAGACTGCGGATTGGTCGTTGATAGCGTTCACACCGCGCCTATGGCCCTCCTCGATTTCTCGCGGAATATTCGCGATGAGGGTTTTCTTCAAACTCTGCGAATCATTCGAAATGTTCTTTCAGATCGAGAGCTACGTGCCCGTGTGCTAGGAATGAGGAAGACTTTCCGCGCATATCAACAGTGGATGTGCGGAGTGGCAATTGTGGCTCATAAGCCACTGAAAGGAGAAGACCATGACGCTCAGTGACGACACAAATCTCGAGGTTCCCGTGCCGATCATGACTGATGTTCAAGACATCGCCTCGATGATCCAGATCAACGAACAGGCCACGGTTTCGCGCACCGTCATGCACTGTGAAGGAATGCGTCTGGTGCTCTTCTCTTTCGATAAGGACGAGATTCTCAGTGAGCACACCGCGGCAATGCCCGTGATTCTTCAGACCCTCGAGGGTGCTCTGGAAATCGTTGCTGATGGCCGCACAGTGATTCTGCCTCCGGGCGATGTTATCCACTTCGGAACGCGGCTGCCTCACGCAGTGCGCGCATTGGAGCCCTCGAAGTTGGCTCTTTTCATGCTCGACTCGCGCGAGCGATCACCAAAGAAGTAAAGTGAGAAAATGCTGATCGGGGCTGGGTTTGTGAGTAACCCAGCCCCTTTCGCATGAGAGATTTAGGCGACGAGGCCGCTGACGGCGCTGTCCAACTCACGCAGCCAAGCCTCGGCGGAGACATCCGAGGGCATACGCCAGTCTCCTCGCGGGGAAAGCGACCCGCCAGCCATAACCTTGGGGCCGTTGGGGAGCGCGCTGCGCTTGAACTGCTGAGTGAAATAACGACGGATAAACAGGCGCTCCCACTTCACGATCTCGTCCAAGGAATACGAAACCTTGTCCTCTTCGGGATAGCCAGCTGGCCAGTCCCCCTGAGAAGCGTTCGACCATGCGTGCTCTGCCAAGAATGCGATCTTCGACGGACGAGCTCCACGGCGCAGCACGTAGTAGAGGTTGAAGTCTTGAAGGTTGTAGGGGCCGATTTTGTCCTGAGTGGATTGCATCTTCTGCCCGGGCTTTGCGGGAACCAACTCCGGAGAAATTTCGGTTCCCAGAATTGATAGCAAGATCTCGCCAACTTCGGGAGAGAACTGGCCGGAAGACACCACCCAGCGAATCAAGTGCTGGATCATCGTCTTGGGGACGCCGGTATTGACGGCGTAGTGGCTCATCTGGTCGCCCACACCATAGGTGCACCAACCCAGTGCAAGCTCTGATAAATCGCCAGTACCCAAGACGATACCGCCCAGGTGATTTGCGAGGCGGAAAAGATAGTCCGTGCGCAGCCCTGCCTGAACGTTCTCAAAAGTGACGTCGTAGTCGTCGTGGCCATCGGCGTAGGGGTGATCGATATCGGCCAGCATCTGCCGAGCGGCAGGGGTGATATCGATTTCCTTGAAGGACACTCCCAAGCTTTCGCACAGCGCGATCGCATTGGTCTTCGTGCGCGCAGAAGTTGCAAAGCCGGGAAGCGTGTAGCCCAGGATATCTGTGCGCGGGCGACCCAAGAGGTCCATTGCGCGAGCCGCGACGATCAGTGCGTGCGTCGAATCCAAGCCACCTGAGACGCCAATGACAACCTTGGGCTGACCAATTGCGCTCAGGCGCTTCGCGAGTCCCGCAACCTGAATGTTGTAGGCCTCGTAGCAGTCCTGTTCCAGCTGGCTTGGATCATCGGGGACGAAGGGGAAGCGATCGACTTCGCGTTCCAACCCCAGATCTGTTCGCGGCGGGTTCATCTCAATGGCAATGCTGTACGGGCGTGGAATCGAGAGTCCGTCGAGCATCTTTTGAGCGTTGTCGGTGAAAGAGTTCTGTCGCGTGCGCTCGGTGCGCAGATGTTCGACATCCACGTCCGCAATCGTGATCTGGGTTCCCGAGGCGAAACGCTGCCCCGCAGCAAGAAGCTGACCGGCCTCGTAGATCAGGGTCTGCCCATCCCAAGCGAGGTCGGTCGTTGACTCACCCGGACCAGCGGCAGTGTAGACGTAGGCGCAAGCACAGCGCGCGGAAGTTGACTGTGCCAGGAGCTTGCGTTCATCGCCTCGTCCGACGGTAATGGGGGAGGCACTTAGGTTGAGCAGCACGGTTGCGCCTGAGAGCGCAAGGAGCGAAGCGGGGGTGACGGGAACCCACATGTCTTCGCAGACCTCAATCCCCACGCACAGTCCCGGAATGTCGGTGACATCGATCGTCACGGAGCCGAAAGGCAATAGGGGAGCGTCACCCGTGTAGGGCTCTGTTGGTGCCCACGGAGCCTGAAGAAGATCGTTGTCAAAGCTCGGTGGAGTGACGAAATGGCGCTTTTCGTAGAACTCGCGGTAGTTCGGAAGATAGGACTTCGGGATGACTGCAAGTGCGCGGCCTCGGTGGATTGCAATTGCGCAATTGTAGAGGGCTGCTCCCTTGCGCAGTGGTGCTCCGACGACGATCAGGGGGAGAAGATCTACGCTGGCGGTGATGATTGCAGTGAGCGCGCGCTCGACCTCATCAAGAAGAACGTCTTGAAGGAGCAGGTCATCGATGGCGTAGCCAGAAACGCACAACTCAGGGAAGAGCGCGATCGATACACCGCGTTCGTCGCAACTTTGCGCGGCTGCGATGATTTCTTCAGCATTGGCCAGTGGCTGTGCGGGATGAACGGGGAGCGTCACTGCCGCCACGCGTGCGAAGCCCTGGTCGTAAAGGGAATGGAAGTTCATGGCTTTCCTCCTGAGTTGCTAGGGCTATTGTCGCCTACTTGGGCGCCTTGCGCCTTCCCGAGGCCGTACCTGAGCTGGCGTGTCTAATTCAGTTCCTTCATGACGCTTTCAAAAGACTGAGCAATGGGGTCGCGGATGATGAGGTCGGCGTCAGCATCGGCGTTCGTTGGCGTTGCGTTCATCAAGACCAGGTGTGAACCCGAGAAATAGTTGAGCAGTCCCGCAGCGGGATAGACGACCAGAGATGTTCCAGCCACGATCAAGAGATCGGCGTGCGCAATCGCCTGAACGGCTCCGCTGATGACTTCCTCATCCAGTGCCTCTCCATACATGACGATATCGGGACGGAGCTGTCCGTGGCAGCGCGGGCAGGTTGGGATTAACTCTTCAAAGGCCTCGGGAATAGAGGAAAGGGGATAGCCGGACCCGCAAGCGGTGCACAGAATGTGCTCCCAATTTCCGTGAAGCTCCCAGACTGTACGTGAACCCGCCCGCTGGTGAAGGCCGTCAATGTTTTGGGTAATGACGCATTCGAGAAGCCCGGAGGACTCCAGCGAAGCAAGTGCCCGGTGGGCACCGTTGGGTTCGACCGGCTTGTGCACCTCGCGGAACCACTCCCAGTAGGCCTCGGGATGGAGCGAGAAGAAATCAATGCTGAGGACCTGCTCCAGGGGGATTGTGCGCTCTTGGAAGTAGAAGCCGTTTGCGCCGCGGAAATCGGGAATACCTGACTCCGTGGAGACTCCCGCACCGCCGAAAAATACCGTTGACGCAGAGGCGCGAATCCAATTCGCAAGGGTTGAGATGTCACTGGTCATTGTGGCTCCTTAGTCCATGGAACCTTTTTAGAATACGCCGAAGCCGGGGTGCACATGGCAGCCCCGGCCTCGTATTGCGATGAAAAGTCGCGTCTAGACTCAGATCAGCGTCAGAGCCTGACGTGCGATTGCCAGCTCCTCGTTGGTGGGAACAACCATGACGGTGATCGAGGAATCATCGGTCGAAATGGTTGTGGGAGCAGAGAAACGCTGGTTGTTGATCTCGTTGTCAATACGCACACCAAAGGGGAGCAGACGCTCGCAAACCTCGCGGCGCAGATCAGCATCGTTTTCACCAATGCCAGCGGTGAAGGTAATGACATCCAGACCACCGAGCTCAGCGGTGTAGGAGCCGATGTACTTGATGATACGGGTGACGTAGATGTCCAGGGCCAGGCGTGCGCGGCGTGCAACCTCGGGGTCCTCAGAATCGGCCATGTGGCGGACTGCGCGCATGTCATTCTCACCGGTCAAACCCTTCAAACCCGACTGCTTGTTGAAGAGGTCATCGACCTCGTCGGTGCTCCAACCGGTCTGACGCTGCAGGTGGAAAACAACCGCGGGATCGATATCGCCGGTGCGGGTTCCCATGACCAAGCCCTCGAGAGGGGTCAAGCCCATGGAGGTATCGATCGGGCGGCCAGCCTTAACGGCGGACACCGATGCGCCATTACCCAGGTGAAGAACGATCTGACGCAGGGCGTTATCGCCCAGCAGGGAGGCAACCTTTTCAGAAACGTACTGGTGAGAAGTTCCGTGAGCGCCGTAACGACGGACTGAATACTTCTCGGCAACTTCCTGCTTCAACGCGTAGGTTGCGGTGTCCTCAGGCAAGCGCTGGAAGAAAGCGGTGTCGAAAACCGCGACGTGAGGAGTATCGGGCATGAGCTCGCGAGCAACATCGATGCCCTTGAGGTGCGCGGGGTTGTGCAGGGGAGCCAGTGCGCACAGCTCATCGATGAGGTCACGAACTTCGTCGGTGATCAGAGCCGGACCGTCGAAGTACTTACCGCCCTGAACGATGCGGTGACCAACGGCCACGATGTTGGCCTCGGCAAGAGAGGGACCGACCTCATCGAAGAGGCGCAGAACTTCGCGCATGCCAACTTCATGATCAGCAATGGGCTCGTTCACATCGACGACCTTCTCGCCGTACTTGTGCTGGATGTGGCCCTCGGATTCGCCGATGCGCTCAACCAAGCCCTTGGCGATCGCATCGCCGTTGTCGGGGTTGATGAGCTGATACTTGATAGAGGAAGAACCAGAGTTAATAACAAGAACGGTGTCGGTCACGACGTGCCTTTCTAAGAATCACATGCGAGGCCGCGGTGTGCGGGGCAATGTAACGCATGGATGAGTGGTCTGATGAGTGCAGTTTACGCGTGGAAGTGATGGAGACGGAATTCGGGGGTGTGGGATTGTCCCCACACCCCCGAGAATTCTCAGCCCTGCGCCTGAACGGCAGTTAGGGCGACGGTGTTGACGATGTCTTCAACCAAAGCGCCGCGTGAGAGGTCGTTCACGGGCTTGTTGAGTCCCTGCAGAACCGGGCCGATTGCGACCGCACCGGAGGAACGCTGAACGGCCTTGTAGCCAATATTTCCAGCGTTGAGCGAGGGGAAGATGAAGACGTTCGCGTGGCCGGCAACGGGGGAGTCGGGAAGCTTGACCGAGGCGACGGCCTCGTCAACGGAAGCGTCAAACTGGATCGGTCCTTCGAGGGCCAGATCGGGGGTCTTTTCCGCGAGCCAAGCGAGTGGCCTCGACAACCGTGTCCACGTCCACGCCCGAACCGGAGGTTCCGGTCGAGTAGGAGAGCATTGCAACCTTCGGATCGAGGCCGAACTGGCGCGCGGTTGCAGCCGAGGAAATCGCGATATCTGCCAGCTGCTCGGGGGTCGGGTTGGGGTTGACGGCGCAGTCGCCGAATGCCCACACGCGATCCTTCAGCAGCATGAGGAAGACTGAAGAAACGATCGAGACGCCGGGAGCGGTCTTAATGATCTGGAAGGAAGGAACGATGGTGTGAGCGGTGGTGTGGATTGCACCAGAGACCATGCCGTCGGCGTCGCCCATGTGGACCATCATCGTGCCGAAGTAGGAGACATCGCGAACCTTGTCGCGAGCCTGCTCGATGGTCACGCCCTTCTTGGCGCGCAGGCGTGCGAATTCCTCCGCGTAGCGCTCCGCGTATGCGGGGTCGTCAACGGAAACGACGGTAGCTGCCGAGACATCCAGGCCAAGCTCCGCAGCGCGTGCGTTGATTGCCTGCGCATCGCCGAGCAGTACCAGATCGGCAATTCCACGTTCAAGAACAATGGCTGCTGCGCGCAGGACACGATCGTCTTCCGGTTCGGGCAAGACGATGCGCTTGCGGTTGGAACGTGCGCGGTCAATAAGATCCGCCTGGAAGGAAAGGGGGGTAACAACCTGGGGAGCTTCCAGTGCCGAGGCCGCATCCAGAGTTTGTGCGTTGAAAGGCAGTTCGAGAACGGGAAGTTGAGTCTTAACGTGCGAGGCGACTGCTGAGGGGAGAGCAACCGCTGCGACGCGAGTTGCGTGCTGACGCGCGCGACGATCAAGAACCTCGATCTCGCGTTCAATAAGTTCGGGGGAGGCGCCTTCGGTATCGAAAGCTGCGATGACGCGAGCGTTGGTCGATGCCGCCACGTCGAGGTTCCATCCCAAGGTGTCGAAAGTCGAAACGGAGCCTTCGGGGAGTGCATCGATCAGGACAATATCCTCTGTGTGGCTGCGGATATCTTCCACGACGCGGGGGAGGGCTTGCTCGGGGTCGGAGGTGATGGCCTCGGAAGTGGAGGTACCGGCGGCGCTCACCCGTGCCAGCGTTGAAGCGGGGACAAGCGCTGCGAAGTCGTCACTGACCTGTGAGGCGGCTTCTGCCTGGGCGGCAATGACGATAAAACGGGTGCTCACGTCTACTCCTTTATATCGGTATGTATTTTTGGCTGGATTGGTTAACAATCAAGTGAGCCGACGGGTCTATCGTAGTCCGCTCATTTAAGTGCGTCGCGCTTATGTCTGCTTTCGCGATACCCTGAAGGCATGGAAGATCAGTCCTCGGGATCGACAGGTGGAGTCGCTACCTTAGTGAGCGTTGCCTTCGTTGTCCTTGCATGCGTGCTGATTACCCTTCTTGCTGTTTTTAATCACCCGCACAAAGCTGTCCTGGTCCTGGTTGTGACGATGTTCATCATGGCGGTGATGCGTGCGGTGTGGCCTGGGCGTCCCTGGTTCGCTTCAAGGCGTCGGTGGGCGGATGTTGGATTGTATGTCCTGCTTGGGGCCGTGATTTGGTACTTCTCGCCCTACACTGCAACGCTGGGGCTCGGGTGAATGTGACGCGGTAGACAAAGCGTCCATAATGTGGTCGATGGTGACTTCTTAGGCGAAAGCTGTCACTCTTGCCAAGTCCGTACTTCTTTATACGAGGTTTGAGCAATGAGAAAGTTTCTTGAACAGAGCGGCATCCTGATCTGGGTGCTGGTAGCGATCGTTCTGGCATTGGTTCTGGGATCTGTCACTATTGGTGATTCCCACATTATGCCGTCGGCACTGGGCGATGTCTTCGTAACTTTCTCTACTATTTTCGGGCAGTTCCTGTCCTTCTCAATTCCGCTCATCATCATCGGCCTGGTGACCCCGGCAATCGCTGACCTGGGTAAGGGTGCAGGCCACTGGCTGGGTCTGACTGCGGCTCTCGCCTACGCCTCGACAATGTTTGCAGGCTTCCTGACCTACGGAGTGTGCGCCTACTTCTTCCCGAAGGTTCTTGTTGGGCAGCTGACTCAGGTCGAAACTCCGAAGGAAGTCCTCAAGACCTACTTCACCATCGAAATGCCTCCGGTCGTTGGTGTGATGACCGCGCTCTTGCTGTCCTTCGTCGTCGGCATTGGCCTGTCCTTGGTGCCTCGGGGCGTTCTGCGCAAGGGCTTTATTGAGTTCCGTGCGATCATCACCCGCTTGATCGAGAACATCATCGTTCCTCTTCTTCCCCTGCACATCTTCGGCATCTTCTTGAACCTCACCTACACCGGCGAAGCGGTTCACATCATGCGAACCCTGATCCGCGTAGTTGTCATTGTTCTGATTCTGGAAGTAGTCATTCTGCTCACGCAGTACTTTGTTGCCGGTGCGGTTGGTCGCGTCAACCCCTTCAAGGCCATCTTCACCATGCTTCCCGCGTACCTGACCGCTTTGGGAACCTCGTCCTCGGCAGCAACGATTCCTGTCACCTTGCGCCAGACCCGAAAGAATGGCGTGTCCGATGCTGTTTCTTCGTTCACGATTCCTCTGTGTGCAACGATTCACCTGGCCGGTTCAACCTCGAAGATTTTCGCTTTCGCCTTTGCGATCGTCTACACCCAGGGCATGACGGTCACCACCACCCAGTGGGTCGGATTCATCTTCATGCTCGGCATCACCATGGTGGCTGCTCCGGGCGTCCCCGGCGGCGCAATTATGGCCGCTACCGGTATCTTGCAGTCGATGCTGGGCTTCGATGATTCTGCGGTTGCCCTGATGATTGCCACCTACATTGCTCTTGACTCCTTCGGCACCGCAACGAACGTGACGGGTGACGGCGCGATCGCGATCATCATGGACCGTCTGACCGGCGGCAAGCTGGGTCCCGAGGGCGATTCCGAACACACGCGTGAGCTGGCCTTTGACGGTATGGCCTACCTGCACAAGGTTTCGGTCGAGGGCGTTGTTAGCCCGGAAGAACTTGCAGAATCTGCGGCCTTGAACGGTGCGACAATCACCGAAAGCCCGCGTTCCTGAACGTTTTTCACCCGGGATCTAGGGTGGATGCAACTGCGTGCGTTAAGCAATAGACTTAAAGAAGTTGTTCACCGATGATCACTGTGGAAATGGAGCACGACTCGTGGAGCAAGTGAGTGTCACAAGCGCGTCCGAGCCCGTAAAGATTGGCGTCCTCACCTCCGGTGGTGATGCCCAAGGAATGAATGCTGCGGTTCGTGCGGTTGTCCGCACCGCGCTGGCACGTGGCGCGCAGCCTTACGCAATCCTTGACGGCTGGGCGGGAGCGGTTAAAGGCGAAGCTTGCATTCGCGAAATGAGCTGGTCGGACGCCTCGGGAATCCTTGCAGAGGGCGGAACCGTTATTGGGACCGCTCGCTGCCCCGAATTTCGTGAATACGAAGGCCGTCACGCGGCAGCCTTGCACATGATTGAAAAGGGAATCGACCGTCTGGTCGTCATCGGCGGTGACGGCTCGCTGTCCGGTACGGAAGAATTCCGTACGGAATGGGCCCAACACCTCAGCGAGCTAGTCGACGAAGGGGCTATCTCTGCGCAGCAAGCGCAGCTGCATCAGCGCCTCTATATTGTCGGCTTGGTTGGCTCTATCGATAACGACATGGTCGGTACCGATATGACGATCGGGGCGGATAGCGCGCTTCATCGCATCGTTGACGCCATCGACCAGATTTCTTCGACTGCAGCCTCGCATCAGCGCACCTTTGTTGTCGAAGTCATGGGACGCCACTGCGGGTATCTACCGCTCATGTCAGCGGTAGCCGGCGGTGCTGACTACGTCTTCACTCCCGAGGATCCGGCACGTGATGGCTGGGAAGATGAAATGGTCGAGCGCCTGAAAGAAGGGCGTGCTGCAGGACGACGTGAATCCATCATCATCGTTGCCGAAGGCGCTACCGACCGCGCGGGTAACCCCATTTCCTCTCAAGACATCGCTGATGCCTTCAAAGAACGTACCGGAGAGGATGCGCGAATCACCATCCTCGGTCACGTTCAACGAGGCGGCGTTCCTTCCGCGTATGACCGTTGGATGTCCACACTCTTGGGCTTTGCCGCAGTCCAAGAGATCTTGAACCCAGCTGATCCCGATGTAGCGACAATTCTGGGTGTCCGCCACAATCGGGTCACTCGAATTCCGCTCATGGAAGCGGTCCATCAGACTCGAGGCGTCAAGGACCTCATTAAAGCTGGGGACTTTGCAGCCGCGCAGGCGGCTCGTGGACGTTCCTTCACCGTGATGGTTGGAATTAACCAGCTCCTGTCGACGCCTCCGACGCTGGCAGAGAATCCCCCCAGCGGATCCGCTAAGCGCGTGGCCATCATCCACGCAGGCGGTCTTGCCCCCGGTATGAATACTGCTGCGCGCGCTGCCGTCAGGCTTGGTATCGCTAAGGGCTGGACCATGCTTGGAATCGATGGCTCTTGGGCGGGACTTGCCGATAATCAGGTTCGCGAGCTGACGTGGGATGACGTTGAAGGATGGGCATTCCACGGTGGTGCTGAGCTAGGAACGCGCCGCCCCGTTCCCACAGTGAACGAGTACTACGCCTTGGGGCGCGCAATCGAACGCAATGAAATTGACGCCCTCTTGGTGGTCGGTGGTCTTAATGCATACCTGGCCGTCAAGGAAATGACCTCGGAGCTCGATCGCTACCCGGCTTTCCGTATTCCCATCGTTCTGGTTCCAGCCTCGATCGACAATAACCTTCCCGGCGCTGAACTGGCGATTGGTACCGATACCGCACTGAATAATGCTGTGTGGGCATTGGATCGTATTAAGGAAAGCGCGGCTGCCTCCAAGCGCTGCTTTGTCGCAGAACTCATGGGGCGACGCTGCGGCTACCTCACGCTCATGTCAGGAATCGCCTCGGGCGCTGAATACGCCTATTTGAATGAGGAAAACACGACCCTGGCAGAGATTGATGAGGATGCGCACCGCCTGCGTGAAACTTTCGAGGCCGGTCGCCGTCTATTCCTTGTTGTTGTCAACGAGGAAGCGGACGCGCATTACAACCGTGAGTTCCTTGCGAACGTTTTCGAGGCTGAAAGTGACGGGCTCTACGACGTCCGTTCCTCTGCGCTTGGACACCTCCAGCAGGGCGGTGCTCCCAGTCCTTATGACCGTCTGCTTGCGACTCGCCTAGTCTTTGCCGCTCTGGGTGAATTGGACAACCAGTTCTCGCAGGGACGTTCGCAGGCTGTCTACATCGGTGACGTGGGGAATGCAATCCAGGTCCGCCCGGTAGACCGAATGTTCGATGATTTGGACATGGCGAATCGTCGTCCCTTCGATCAGTGGTGGCGTGATCTTCGCCCGATTCTGACCGCAGTGTCCATGCAGTCCCAGCCGCGAGAGCTTGAGCCGGTGACTATCATGCAAGCAGAGAGCTTTAATCACTAAGCGGGAAATTCCCGTGACCGTCGATCATCAGGAGAAAGCACGATGAGCGCAATTGACCCGACGACAACCCCCGCTTGGGCTGCACTGGATGAGCATGCAGAAGTGTTCAACCCCGATCTGCGTAGCTGGTTCCAGCAAGACCCAGAACGCGCCCAGAAGTGGACGAAGAAAGTCGGGGACCTGTACATCGATTTGTCCAAGAACCTGATTAATGAAGAGACTCTCAATCAGCTTCTTGAACTGGCAGATCAGACCGAGGTCTTTCCCCTTCGTGATGCCATGCTTCGCGGTGACCGCATCAATGTCACTGAAAACCGTTCGGTGCTCCACACCGCGCTGCGTCGCGGCTCCGATGAGGAACTGATCGTCGATGGACGCAACGTTGTTGCAGATGTCCGCGAGGTTCTAGATCGCCTCTACTCCTTCGCCAACCGTGTGCGCAGCGGAGATTGGGTAGGCGTCACCGGTAAGCGCGTAGCAACCGTTGTCAACGTGGGTATTGGTGGCTCGGATCTTGGACCCGTCATGGCATACGAAGCCTTGAAGCCCTACGTCCAAGAGGGCTTGGAATGCCGTTTCATTTCCAATATTGACCCGACCGACGTGGGGGAGACCACCAAGGATCTGGACCCCGAAACCACTCTGGTGATCGTAGCCTCGAAGACCTTCACCACTTTGGAGACCATCACCAACGCCCATGCGGTTCGTGACTGGTCCTTGAAGTCGCTGCGTGAAAAGGGCGTCATCGGCGATGATCCCGAACAGGAAAAGGAAGCGATTTCCAAGCATTTCGTTGCTGTCTCGACGGCATTGGACAAGGTCGCAGAATTCGGTATCGATCCGGCAAATGCCTTCGGTTTCTGGAATTGGGTTGGCGGCCGTTACTCGGTAGATTCCGCAATTGGAACCTCCCTGGCGATCGCGATCGGTCCTGAGCACTTCGAGGAATTCCTTGGAGGCATGCGTGCAATTGATCAGCATTTTGCGTCGGCAGCGCCCAAGGATAATGTTCCGCTCATCATGGGCTTGCTCAACGTTTGGTATTCAAACTTTTTGGGCGCGGACACCCATGCAGTGCTCCCGTACTCGCAGTACCTGCACCGTTTCCCCGCATACCTGCAGCAGCTCACCATGGAGTCGAATGGCAAGTCCGTGCGTCGCGATGGAAGCCCGGTCTTCTACGACACCGGCGAGGTTTTCTGGGGTGAGCCGGGAACGAATGGCCAGCACGCCTTCTACCAGCTGATTCATCAAGGAACCCGCATGGTTCCCGCAGACTTCATTGCCTTCGCTCAGCCCTCGTGGCCGATTCGCGACGCTGATGCGGATATGCACGAGCTGTTCTTGTCGAACTTCTTCGCTCAGACCAAGGCCTTGGCTTTCGGTAAGACCGCAGAAGAGGTTCGCGCTGAAGGCACCGCAGAAGAACTGGTTTCAGCCCGCGTCTTCACGGGTAACCGTCCCACGACCTCGATTATGGCGCCCGCGCTGACCCCTTCGGTCTTGGGACAGCTCATTGCGCTCTATGAGCACATCACTTTCGTTGAGGGTGCGGTCTGGGGACTGGATTCCTTCGATCAGTGGGGCGTTGAGCTGGGTAAGGTTTTGGCCAAGCAGATTCTTCCCGCAATCGAGGGCGATCAGGCGGTCTTGGATCAACAGGATTCCTCAACTCGTTCGCTCATCGAGTTCTACCGCGCGAACCGCTGATCTTGGACCGATAAGTACGCGTCTGGGGGCCGCGCCGTCAGGCGTGACCCCCAGTGTGTTATCGGGTTGTGCGCCGACGCCAGTAGTCGATGAGACCGATCGTGAGGGCGGGAGCCCACAGGAGCAGCATCGGGGCGTAGGCCGCGACCAGGATGGCCACCTGCCAGCCGTTCATGCCGTCTGCGGGGGCCTGCCGTCGGCAATGCCCAGCCAGACGGAGCCGAACCTGATGATCAGGGTGGCGCAGATGCGGTAGAGCAGGAGGTTTCCGATCCCTCCGAGAACGAGCGGCGGGAGGGACACGAGCGCTCACGCGGGAATGTCTCGCACGCGGTAGGCGATCAGGCCGCCAGCGCAGCACGCGATGCCAACCCCAAGCTGGACGGCCATGGGCAGCCAGTGGGTCGTCCCCCACGGATCGATCACGTGCCCGAGGACGGAGAGGTCTTGCGCCCACTTCGGCATGTCGATGAGGCCGCCGAAGAGGCTGGCGAAGGAACTCCACGCGATGATCGCCCACGCCAGGGACCGCCACCGCGGGGCTGCTCCCACCAGCATCGCGGCGATGCCCACCGCCGCCACGACCCCCGGCAGTTGGGTAAGCGTGAAGACGAACGCCCTGCCGGCAGCGTGGTCCTCACGAACCTGGGTCGCCATGGCGGCCGCCAGTACAGCGCCCGACACGACGAGTAGGACCACTCCTGCGCCGATGGCGTCGGCCAGGGCGGCTATGAGCGCTCGTGTGCGCGGGACCCCACAGGTCAGCGCCGCTTCGCTCAGCCCGCGTTCCTCCGACGCGGCCAGGTTGAGCACCCGCTGGACGACCGCAGTGGCTACGAGGGCCACTATCACAACCGTGAGCAACGTGGTGTACTGGACGACGGGCCGCATCTCGGGGGCGATCTTGTCGATGTAGGCGGTGCTCGACGGGTTGTTGGCGATCAGGTCGGACAAGCCGCCCGACATCGCGCCGAAGAGCGAACCTGTGAGCGCCAGTGCGAAGGCCCAGGCAGCCAGGCGCCGAACGCCCAGGCGCGCGGTCAGGCCCAGCGGGC
>OCPI01000005.1_pt1 | contig 203423 bp, 197 predicted proteins | sample 1476291 | NCBI WGS metagenome assembly OCPI01 (sample SAMEA2580054, study PRJEB22360) | human gut metagenome | reverse complement strand
ACTCAACCACTGCGTCTTGCTCGACAATCCAAAGACAATTGAGAGGCTAGGACTTTTGTCCCAGCCTCTTTTTAGTGCTAACTTAAATCTCATATCCCATGAGGAGTCCGCCTTCTTCGGCGTAGAAACTACAAAGTCCAGAAGTAGGGAGGACTTCGATAGCTGCATGGGCAAATTTCTCACGAACCAATTCAGAGAATTGCTCGATAAATTTTTCATTGTTGCGGTGGGCGATGGTAATATGTCCGCCAGCATAACCCGCCTTGAGCAATTCCTCAACAGCAGCCTTGATCGCTTTCTTTTGCCCCCGTGCTTTTTGGAGTAACTCAAGGGTACCCGTCTTACTAGCTTCACCGACCATACGGATATTGAGTAGTCCGACAACAGCCCCGATCAATTTGCTGAGACGCCCATTCTTGACCAGATTATCGACTTTCGCTAATACAAAGAGCAACTTGGTTTTTTCTTGGTATTTGGTGATGACTTGGACCACTTGCTCAAAGTCAAGGTCTTCAGCAACCAACTGGTTGAGTTTGCGAACGATCAGGTCCACCTCGCCCCCAGCTGACAAGCTATTAATGACGTGAATATTGGTATTTGGGTGCTCTTCCAGATAAATCTTCTTAGCCACCTCAGCACTATTGTAGCTACCAGAAAGGGTACCTGTGATAGTGACAACGACGATATTATCCGCCCCTTCAAAAGACTTCATATAATCATCCGGACTTGGGCAGGCAGACTTAGATGCAGTCGCAGTCGCATACATCTCCTCCATCATCTGATCGATATTGAGTTGGACATCATCTGTATAGATGGTATCACCCACTTGAATGGTCAGTGGGACACTGACAAACTCCGTATCTGGTGCCAGATTGTCCAAAGAGCGGTAGTCACAACCTGAATCCGCAATAATTTTCCATTTCATCAGTTCATACCTCATAATTGTATAAAAATGTACATTGACAAGTAGTCTGTCTTCTTTTACAATTATATCATGAAGTGTATGGTGATGAAAGTAGATATTATCAGGTGAGACACTTAGAAAGTAAATGTTATGGCAGAAAGAAAAATATCCGAGAAATCCTTGGAAAATCTTAAACGATTTAACCAAGAAAACAATGCAATTACTCGTGAATCCATCGAAATTTCTCTCCTGCAACTATTGGAGAAAAAAGATCTGAAAAAGATCACTATTTCTGAGCTAGTGCGGCGTGCTGGCGTGTCTCGTGCGGCCTTTTACCGCAATTATGGCTCTAAAGAGGATATTTTAGAGTCTATCTTTCAGTCCAGTATTGCTAAGATTACCAAGTCATTGGATAGTTTCAATCTCAAGACAGATCTCTACCAAGTTTGGCTCTATCTCTTTAAAGAGGTCAAGAAAGAAGCCAAGATTATCAGCCTGGCCATTGATTACAATTCCGAGCGCCTTTTGACCAAGGCAGTTTATGATTTTTTGGAAAAACGAAATGGTGAGACTTCAAATGGCGCTGGCAGCTACCTCAATTCTTTCTGGAGCTCCGCCATCGTCTCTGTGATCTCCAAATGGATAAAGGATGGCATGAAGATCCCCGCTGAGAAGATCGCGACATTAGGCCTTCCCCTCTTTCCACAAAAGAAGAAGTGAGAGTGGGACAGAAATCGGTAATTCGTTAGAATTCGATTTCGTCGTCCCACCTCCGCACAGTTGAGTAGGGCTGTAAAAGCTGATGAAATCAGCGTAGTAGAGCCCACTCAACCACTGCGTCTTGTACGACAATCCAAAAACAATTAAGAGGCTAGGACTTTTGTCCCAGCCTCTTCTTGCAACTATTCCCAATTAGTGAGGAAGTTGAATAAGTCGCAAAATTTCGGTATCATGGTAGGAGTTAACTTGTAGAATGAAACAATTAAGTCGGATTTTTAAGTGACTTTTTCAAAGTCAGAGCCAACAAACGTCAATTCACAACAAAGTAAATAACTAAGGAAATTTATGATTAACGATTATAAAGAACTAAGAAAACAATACAATATTCCGGCGATATTCATGCTGCTTATTCTAGCTCTACCATTTTTATATGCAGTGCAAGTGACCCAAAGTAAAAAAATTGCTCTCATTTGTTTTTTGATTTACTTACCATTTGAGCTGGTTCTAGTTATCATTAAAGATACTCTTTTAATCAAAAAGTTGAATAGTCTTATCTATAAGGACATAAATCTTGACTTGATGGCAAGCTATATTCTGAACCAAAAAAGAAAGAGTATCAAAACTATTAAAACGCGTGTACAGGTTGCCACTATTTTCTATTTCTATAAGATTGGTGACTTTGGATCCATTGAAGCAGTTGTAGACGAACTCAAAAAGATTCAAAAGTTTACAGATGTTGAACAAGTAAAATTAAACGAAATTCTATTGAATGCAAACTTATTTTCTAGACCTGATTTGAAGGAAGATGAGTTCGAGGAATTGCTCTCTGACTATTTAGCAGATTATGAACTACTCAAGATGGCATACAGAGCTCGCTATGATCTACTGGTCAAAAAAGAGCCCAATGATGCCGTTCTAAAGGAAGTGACAAACAACAAGTTCTCACAATTGGAATCTATGTATCTGAAGGCAGTCAATGAGTACCTCAAAGGGAATAGAAATAAGGCAATGGAGCTATTTCGTACCATTGCGAAAGAAGATGAGAGATTGTATCTGGTCCGAATGGCTCAGGCCTATCTAGATAGTGAAAACTCAGGAGAAAAGAGTGTTTCACTTGGTGAAAGACAAGAAGAAGTCACTTTGAAATTATTGCGAATGAAGCTGATAGAAGTAAAACCAGCTAAATCTGCTAAATCCACAAAATGGCTTGCTTTTTTCAAAGGCTGGAAAATCGCATTACTGTTAATTCCGCCATTTTTATTGTATGCGATGGTTTTAGTCGTAATAGGAGTCGTAAAAGAATTGGTTAAGTTTGTCCAATCGAAATTTGAAGACAAGTAAAGGAACGTTTTCGTTCCTAAAACATTGTAAGCAAACCGATTGAAAACAAAAGGCAAAAAATATATGGAATTAAGGTTTGAAAATTCAAGGATGAGTTGTTTTCAAATTGTCCAGTTAGATCAAGAATCAAAGAAGTATATCATGGATACAAGTACAATGAGTCCAAAGAGTTATTACTGGGGATTTAAAACAGATACGATTACAGTGGGTATGGTGGAGATCGAAAAGAATAACAATCAGTTCGAAATTAAGCCTACAACACCCGTAAGTACAACAATGGTAGCCATTATCGTACAACCAATTGTCAAAGTTGGTTACGATGTTTTAAAGCGGCTTTTTATTAAAAACAATCTTAGCGAGCAAGTGTTATTAAAGTTATTACTCTTTGCAATTTCTATGCTTATTTCTTACTTTGCCATTCTGATTTCATTAAAGGTGGCCCATGAAAAAGCAGATCAATGGATTTCTAAAAATAGCCATAAATACACGGTTACCTTTACAACTATTAAGAAAAGTAATGGAGGAGTATATCCTTTAGTTGGAGCAATTTTCATTTGTTTACTTTTCTTTCTTGGTTTGAATAATGGAACAGAAGGAGCTTTTTTGGTAATCAATGGAATCGTATCCTTATTCTTTTTCATGTTTACTCTAGGAAGTTACCCAATTACTTATCCCTATAAGCAAGGCCAAATTGTTGTTAAAAAAATAGAAGAACAGTAGAAGTTTTATGATATCGTAGAAGTTACATAATTAGCAAATACCATTAATTCAGAAAGTGATTGAATAAAATAAATGGAAGTTAAGTTTAGAGCTTTGGATGTCTATTATTTTGGCATCCTTGAAATGGATGGAAAAAGGTATGTTTTAGATTCAAATTCGTTGACATCTAAAAGTTACTATTGGGGATTTGTTCCTAAGGAGTTCAAGTTGGATATCATAGAGTTAGAGGCTTCAAATAGGAACTTTGACAAAAAGATTAAAATGGCTCCAGAAGGTAGACGTTCGATAGCGATAAGTATTAGTGTTGCACTTAGTTCGGCTCTATATAGAATAGGGGCTGGAATTTTTAGATATTATAGCATTAGTCAGAATCTCTATTTAAAAATCTTGTTATTTCTAATTTCAATTCTGGTAGCTTTTGTCATTTATAGGGGAATCCTTTGGAAATCTCGAAATGAAATTGCCAGACGACTCACACCCAATCGTCCAAAGTATAAGATTGTCTTTCGAAATGTAAAGAAGCAGCGACAATTTCATGCTTATCTTTTTCTAATTCCGATCTTTATGATGTTTGGATTCTATATGAATACTCATGATGGAACTGAAGCTTGTTTTCTTTATATCAATGGCATGTTGGCTTATATTTATATTTGGATCGAATCAGGTAGTATTCCTATGGAATATGCATATCGTAAAGAATACATTGAATTTGATAGACTGGAAGCAGTGGATGAGGATCAATCTGATTACAAGGAAAATTAGAAGAGGTTTTGCATGCTTAAAAAAGCAAAAATAGAACAATTATCAAAAATCAATTTTCGTTACCGGATCTTACAAATGGACGGAGAGTCTTATTTAATCGATGCCGATCGTCCATTTTTCATCAGCTATTTCTTTCCATGGATTTTAAGCTTTATTCCTCATCTGGCCTATCCTTTAACCAAGGAAGAAGCGCAATCTCTGGCTCCTTCGGATCTTTCTAAAGTTCTCAATAAAAAAGATACTCAGAAGAAAGGTCTTGCTACAGCTTTTGGTGGGGGTGCAACTGCCATGCTTTTGTCCAAAGCCTTTCCTATTGAAAAGTATCTCTATTTTTCTTCGCATGAGTTAAATCTGGGAGTCTTGGCTCTAGTATTTAGCCTTGTAATAGGAATTCGGATATGGGTAAGCATTCGGAAACCGATGATCACCATTGTGAATAGTAACCAACCCATAAAGATATACCTCGTCGCAAATGATAGAAAGCATAGATTATTATCAGTGACAGCTCCAACTTTTTTTGCTGGGTTGGTTGTATTTTCATCTTGTGCAATATTTAGTAATATTGCCCCAAACTTTATCCTTCATATAGTTTTGTTCTTATTTTTATCGATCTTCATGTTTTCAGGTAATGTGCTATTTTTTTCACCAGTAGTTGATTACAAAGTGAAAATAAAATCTCCTAGAAAGGATCTGTTTAAATCGTGAAAATTACAAAGAAAAAAGTCATATACTCTTTGCTGGTTCTCCTCATATCTATTGGAGTCATCTGGTTTTCTTATCACACCTATGAGAAGCAGTATTATCGTCAATTTAGTCAATATAGTGGAAAAGCAAAAATTGATGACTATGAGATGATTGCAGATGGTTCAGGTGTCATCGCTCACTGGAAATCAGTAACGCCTGAGGAAGATAAAAAGAAGAAGGAGTATGGAGGTTCTTTAAATCTCAGACGCATTCAGGTTGGAGCTCACCATATTTTGCGTTCCAATATAAAAATGAAAGACAGTCCCTATTATTACGAGGAGCGTCCATCAAAAGATGAATATTGGACACTGAGCCTTTATAAGATCGAAGGAAAGAAACTAAAAGAAGAGAAAGAAATTGATTTATATAAAATTGTGGAGGATTTTGATTCCAATTATATTCCAACAGAATTAGGGGCTATATATAGTTCAAACGGAAGAGAACTAGCTGCGCTACAGATCCGAAGTATAAAGGATCCTACTATTCGGAAGATGATGTTTCTAGATTTGGAAACTCATAAACTGCAACGAAATGATCGTTTAACAGAACAGGTATATGGAAAGAAACCTATAGTTCAGTTATACGTTGCTTTAGATAAAGATCAGGGTAGTCTGGAATATTTACATTTATCCGATGGCAGTTTCTCTATTGATCCCAAGGACCTTTCAAAAACGCAATTCAAGAAATCTTCTAAAGCTTATCGGTTGCTAAGACAAAAGGATACTAAGGTGATGATCCTAAATCCACAGAATAGTGCTAATCGATATTCGAGGGGGCTGTCTGTATTTAAACTCTTTATGAAAAAGAGCGTGAATCTTTACCATGACGTCACCATTCCAGCTGAGCTTTCAAAAGATGGACAAGTCCATACAACACAGACTAAAGAAGAATTTGATCAAATTTATGATGTTGAAAAGGCTCGTAAGGTATATAATGAGATTGATTAAAGTAAGAAACTACAAAGGACAAGAACGATGATCGAAGAACGAATTCTTGCTGCTAAGCAGTATGTGAAAACCTTATTTGCTGATCGAGCGGATGGCCATGATGTGGCGCATACCCTCCGCGTTTATACCAATGCTATGAGAATCGCTCAAGCAGAAGGGCCATGTGATCTGGAGATAGTGGGCTTGTCTGCTCTTCTTCACGATGCTGATGATGATAAATTGTTTCAAACAGAGAATAATGCGAATGCTCGTAAGTTTCTAGAAGAGATCGGTACTCCTAAAAACCAAATCGACCAGATTTGTCGGGTGATCAATGCTGTTTCTTTCAGCAAAAATCGCGGTAAACATCCAGAAACGCTAGAAGGCAAGATTGTCCAGGATGCAGACCGCCTGGACGCGATAGGAGCTGTAGGAATTGCGCGAACGTTTTCCTATGGTGGCCACAAAGGGAGACCCCTTACTGATACCGTCCAACATTTCCATGACAAGTTGCTCCTCTTAAAAGATGAAATGAATACGGAGACTGCCAAACAAATGGCAGAAAGTCGCCATCAATTTTTAATCACCTTTCTAAATGAACTAGAAAAGGAACTCTAACAAAAACCCCCTGTCTGAAATGATCTCAGACAGGGGTCTTTCTTTATTCTTGGATCATGGCTAGGAGATCTTCTGCTGTAGTGGTGGGGAGGATCCGGACTCGATTGAGGGTATAGAGGCCATCTTTGGAGCTTGCAAGGCCATTATTGGTGGTCAGGCCCAGTTTGTAGCCAGCTTTCTTGGCTTGGTCGATCGTGACTTGACTATAGCGACCAGATGGGTAGACGATGACGCTGGTATCTTGATCCAGCACCTTATCCAGCAGGCGTTTAGAAGCAACGAGCTCATTCTTTTGGGTCTCAAGGCTGGAATTAGCTAGGTCTGGATGATTCACCGTATGGCTTTCAAAGGTTACCCCAGCTTTTTTCATTTCTTTGATTTGATCAAAGGTCAGGACGTTTTCCTTTTCATTTTTGGTAAAGTCCGTGATGATATTGTTGGTAGCGGTCATCTTGTATTTTTTGAGAAGAGGGTAGACGATCGTATAGAAGTCTTCCACTCCATCATCAAAGGTCAACCAGACAATTTTCTTACCTTTGGGGATTTCGTGCTGTACGAGGACCCGATAGGCTTCCTTAGGAGTCAGAGTGTAGTAGCCAGCCTTTTTCAAAGCCTTAAGATGGCTTTCAAACGTCTTAGGATCGACAATCAGATTGGCATTGGCGGCTTCAGACTCTGCCATATTGTGCACGGAGTGGTACATGAGGATGGGAACTTTTGGATCTTTCTTGGTTTTAACCCACTCGATAGATGAACTATTGTCATCGAGAGAGGTTGTCAGACTGCTCGTTCCATTAGCCGCATTGAGCTGGCTGATCCGTTTCACTAAGAGAATACTGCAGATACAGATACAAACCAGCAGGACAGCATTGATTTTTAATAGGATTTTGATTTTTTTAGGGACTCTTCGTTTGCTCATATTGCCACCGTTCTCACTATTTTCTCTATTGTACCATAAATTTGAAGGGATCGGAAAAGAAGGCTATGCTCTTAAGTGATTCACGGTAGCTAGGAGAGAAAGAGTGGCATGAAGATTCAGAATTTTTAAGACAATGGGCTGTCAAATGGCCAAGTTTTTGTTATAATGGAGCTATTATAGAAATTTCAAGGAGACCATAGGATGTCTGTAAAGATTGCCTTACTAGGATTTGGTACCGTTGCGAGTGGTGTACCATTTTTATTAAAAGAAAATAGCGAAAAAATCACCCAGGCTGCTCATGATGACATTGAGATTGCCAAGGTCTTGGTTCGTGATGATGCGGAGAAGGAAAGCTTGCAAGCTGCAGGTCATGACTACAACTTTGTGACCAATGTCGATGAGATCATCGAAGATAAAGAGATTGCCATCGTGGTGGAATTGATGGGCCGGATCGAACCGGCTAAGACTTTTATCACCCGTGCCCTTGAAGCAGGCAAGCATGTCGTTTCTGCTAACAAAGACCTTCTTGCTGTTCATGGAAGTGAATTGCTTGCGATTGCGAAGGAACACCATGTCGCCCTCTATTATGAAGCTGCCGTAGCAGGTGGGATTCCAATTCTTCGTACCTTGGTGAATTCTTTGGCTTCTGACAAGGTGACCAAAGTTCTCGGTGTGGTCAATGGGACCTCTAACTTCATGATGACCAAAATGGTCGAAGAAGGTTGGACTTATGAAGATGCATTAGCAGAAGCGCAACGGCTTGGTTACGCTGAAAGTGACCCCACCAATGACGTTGAAGGAATCGATGCTGCATACAAGATGGTAATCTTGAGCCAATTCGCCTTTGGGATGAACATCCAATTTGACCAAGTGGGTCATAAGGGAATCAGCCAAATCACTCCTCAGGATGTCTCAGTAGCTCAAAGCCTTGGCTATGTGATCAAGTTGGTTGGCTCCATCGTTGAAACAGAGTCAGGGATCGCAGCAGAAGTGACGCCAACCTTCCTACCAAAACAACACCCACTGGCAGGCGTAAACGGGGTGATGAACGCGGTCTATGTGGAATCGATCGGGATTGGTGAGTCTATGTACTATGGACCTGGTGCGGGTCAAAAACCAACTGCTACAAGCGTAGTAGCCGACCTCGTTCGCATTGTCCGTCGTTTAAAAGAAGGAACGATCGGCAAAGCCTTCAATGAATACAGCCGTCCTCTTCAATTGGCCAAACCAGAAGATGTGAAGAACAATTATTACTTCTCCATCAAGGCACCAGACGCGACCGGTCAAATCTTGCGTCTTGCAGAGATCTTTAATGCAGAAGGAGCTTCCTTCAAGCAAATCCTTCAGCAAGACTCAGATGGTCAATTTGCAAGTGTGGTCATCATTACCCACCAAGTTAACCAAACCCAATTCAAGAACTTGGTTGAAAAGTTGGATTCAGAGGCGAATTTCGAACTCTTGAATACCTTTAAAGTTTTGGGAGAATAAGCATGAAGATTATTGTTCCAGCAACCAGTGCCAATGTCGGGCCAGGTTTTGATTCTGTTGGGATTGCCGTGACTCGCTATTTGACCATTGAAGTGCTTGAACCAGCAGATGCTTGGGTCATTGAGCACGATCTAGGAGCAGGGATTCCGACAGATGAGAAGAATCTCTTGCTTCAAACAGCACTGTCGATTGCTCCAGCTATTCAACCGCATCACATCAAGATGCTAAGTCAAGTGCCTTTGGCGCGTGGTCTTGGTTCTTCTAGTTCTGTCATTGTCGCAGGAATTGAATTGGCCAACCAATTAGCCAACCTCCAGCTGTCAGACGCTGAAAAATTACGCATCGCGACCAAGATTGAAGGGCATCCGGATAACGTAGCACCAGCTATTTTTGGGAATATGGTTATTGCGAGCTATATCGGTGAGGATGTTCAATATGTGACAGCCGATTTCCCAAGTTGTGACCTGGTTGCTTTTGTACCGAGCTACCAATTGAAGACCAGTGATAGTCGCAATGTCCTACCGAAAGAATGGTCCTACAAAGAGGCCGTTGCTGCTAGTAGTGTTGCCAACGTGGCTATCGCAGCTCTCCTCAAGGGAGATTTGCTGACGGCTGGTCGCTCCATCGAGTCGGACCACTTCCACGAGCGCTACCGTCAATCCTTGGTCAAAGAGTTTCCTCAGGTCAAAGAAGTAGCCCATGCGCATGGGGCTTACGCGACTTATCTGTCAGGAGCAGGCCCAACGATCATGAACCTTCTAGCTCCAGAGCACACAGCAGCCTTTGTCGCGGATCTCGAAAAAATGGGTCTGGATGGGGATATTTTCCAACTTAAAATTGACACATTTGGCGTTCGTGTTGAGAAATAATATAGAATGTAACAAAATTGAAATAAGGATGTATACGAATGTATATGTCCTTTTGGCTTATCCTATGGTAGAATAGGGAACTGTATGAGGAAATGTTCAAGTTTCCTGAAAAAGTAGGGGGATATATGAAACCAGAATATTTATATAGTATTGCAACGGACTTAGGTCTTCAATTTGATGGTGAATCCCGTGTCATGTATGGGGATCGCGAAGGCTTTTTATTGGTCATTGAAGGGACTCAAACCAAGAATGTATTTGCCATTTCTGTCAGTGTGAAACCAGGTGCCCAAGGGGACCTCATCGAAGAGAATGATGCAATTTGGCAGGACTTAAAATCCCAATCTAAAGTGATCAATGCTGTTTCATTTGACGAGCACTTGGTCAAGGTCGGTGTCAAAGGTGGCATGTCCAAAAAGAGGACCGTCGAAAGCCTATGGAATGGGATCCAAGAGCTTGTCGATTTCTTGCACAACCATCAATTTGTTCAAGTCAATGCCGCTACAGGTGAGGAAGGTCCAATCGGCTTGTATCAAATCGGAGACTCCGTCTTTTTAATTGATGATGCGACTTTCCAAGAATACCAAGCGCAAGTTCAAGATACTGTCAAAGCATATGAGGCAAAGGAAGAAAACTTTCTATTGGGGATCGTGGGATCCTTGGTGGGTGCAATTTTAGGTGGCGCTGTTGCTTTAGTCATTGCTCGTTTCGGGTATGTGTCTGTATTTGCAGGCTTAGCCCTTGGCTACTGTACGATCAAAGGGTATGAACTCCTTGGTAAGAAATTAACCACAAAAGGATTCGTAGTCTCTGCCATCTGGATGATCTTGACAGTCTTGCTGGTGCATCAACTTGACTACGCATTGGAGGTTATGAAACAGTATGACGCTGGATTTGGAGATGCATGGAACTCGATCAATGATGCGGTTTTCCACTCAGATTTTCCTGAGAATTATTTCCTCAATCTAGGAATGTTAGTGGTCTTTACACTTGGTGGCGCATGGATTTCAGTCCAATCTGCGCTTGAAGTACAAAAGAACCGTGCAATCGCACGTAGAATTGTATAATAAAGGAGTAGAGAGAGTGGGACAGAAATCGGTCATTCGTTAGAATTCGATTTCGTCGTCCCACCTCCGCACAGCTTCAACAGTCTGGGAGACTGTTGAAGGTTGCAGATAAAGGAAACATAGTTTCCGTCAACATAGGGCATCTTTGAAGCTTAAAAAGCGAACAAAGACTTAGGATACTTGCTTCGCAAGTTCTATCCGTCACCTCAAAGCAGTGCTTTGAGCACTCAACCACTGCGTCTTGCTCGACAATCCAAAAACAATTGAGAGGCTAGGACTTTTGTCCCAGCCTCTTTTCTTTTTTGGGGGTCGTAAAATGGTGAAAAATTTGGTATAATGGACTAGATTTTATAGAGAGAGAATTTACTGAAGATGATTGAAAAAATCAAACAAATTCTTGAAGGGATTGATATCCGTTTTCAAGAACCCTTAAAGCATTATACCTTTACAAAGGTTGGGGGGAATGCTGAATTTCTGGCCTTTCCTCGCAATCAATACGAATTAAAACGCATTGTAAACTTTGCCAACCAAGAGAAAATTCCTTGGATGGTCCTTGGCAATGCCTCCAATATCATTGTCCGAGATGGGGGGATTCCTGGCTTTGTGATTATGTTTGATCGCTTGCGAGACATCAGTGTGGATGGTTATGTGATCGAAGCCGAAGCAGGGGCTAAACTGGTGGATACGACACACGTCGCCTTGCATCATAGTCTGAAAGGCTTTGAGTTTGCGAGCGGTATTCCGGGTAGTGTCGGTGGCGCTGTTTATATGAATGCAGGAGCTTATGGTGGAGAGATTTCTCATGTCCTTGTATCCTGTAAGATACTGACCAAGGATGGAGAGATTGAAACCTTGTCGAGCAAGGAATTGGCCTTTGGTTATCGTCATTCCAAAATTCAAGAGACAGGTGCTGTGGTCATCTCAGCAAAATTTGCCTTGTCACCTGGTAATCACGAGCAAATTAAGCAAGAGATGGATCGTTTGACCCACCTGCGTCAACTGAAACAACCCCTCGAGTATCCTTCTTGTGGATCGGTCTTTAAGCGTCCAGTAGGTCATTTTGCAGGGCAATTGATCAGTGAAGCAGGGCTTAAGGGCTGCCGTATTGGTGGTGTGGAAGTGTCTGAAAAACACGCTGGCTTTATGATCAATGTGGAGAATGGAACAGCGAAAGATTATGAAGACTTGATCGCCCATGTGATTGAGTCAGTCGAAGCACACTCAGGTGTCCGTCTAGAGCCAGAAGTTCGCATTATCGGTCAAAAATAAAGAGCCTACATGATAGGTTAGTACTAAGGTATCCGATTTACCTCAGAATGGAAAGGGGGTGAGTGCCTATCGATACCGTAAATAGGTGGGGCAGTCTTGTAAGTCCCCGAGAGGTATTGGTGGTCTGACAGATCTTCTGTCAGCCACTGCTTTCTGTAAGGGAAGCAGTTTGGTATGTATAGTAAAGAAGGAATTTATGTGAATTGAAAAAACCGATTATTGAGTTTAAAAATGTTTCAAAGGTCTTTGAAGATAGCGGTACCGTTGTCCTAAAGAATATCAACTTTGAGTTGGAAGAAGGGAAGTTCTATACCCTTCTTGGAGCATCTGGATCAGGAAAGTCTACGATTCTGAATATCATCGCTGGTCTCTTAGATGCGACCAGTGGGGATGTCTATCTTGATGGGGAACGGATTAATGATGTCCCAACCAACAAACGGGATGTCCACACCGTCTTTCAATCCTATGCCCTATTTCCACACATGACGGTCTTTGAAAATGTGGCGTTTCCCCTTCGTTTGAAGAAGGTGGACAAGGCGGAGATTGAACGTCGTGTCTCAGAAGTCTTGAAAATGGTGCAGTTGGAAGGATTTGAGAAACGTTCAATCCAAAAACTATCTGGTGGTCAACGCCAGCGGGTAGCCATTGCCCGGGCTATCATCAATGAACCGCGCGTGGTCCTTTTGGATGAACCCTTGTCAGCCCTTGACTTGAAACTTCGGACTGACATGCAGTATGAGCTGCGGGAATTGCAACAACGCTTGGGCATTACCTTTGTCTTTGTGACCCATGACCAAGAAGAAGCTCTTGCCATGAGTGACTGGATCTTTGTCATGAATGAAGGAGAGATCGTCCAATCTGGTACACCGGTTGATATCTATGACGAGCCGATCAACCACTTTGTAGCCACCTTTATCGGGGAGTCCAACATTCTAGATGGACGCATGATCGAGGACTACTTGGTTGAGTTCAATGGCAAACGCTTTGAAGCCGTGGACGGTGGGATGCGTCCTAATGAACCAGTCGAAGTGGTCATTCGACCAGAAGACTTGCAAATCACTCTTCCTGAAGAGGGCAAACTTCAAGTTAAGGTCGATACCCAGCTCTTCCGTGGGGTGCATTACGAAATTATCGCTTATGATGATTTGGGCAATGAGTGGATGATTCACTCGACTCGTAAGGCCATCGTAGGAGAAGTGATTGGACTCGACTTTGAACCAGAAGATATCCATATCATGCGTCTCAATGAAACGGAAGAAGAATTCGATGCTCGGATTGAGGAATATGTAGAAATCGAAGAGCAAGAAGCTGGTTTGATTAATGCCATTGAGGAGGAAAGAGATGAAGAAAACAACCTCTAATCTGTTTACCCTCCCGTATTTCTTGTGGATTTTCCTTTTTGTGTTGGCTCCTGTGGCCTTGATTGTCTTGCAATCTTTTTTCAACGTTGAAGGGCAATTTTCACTAGACAATTATAAGGAATTCTTCACCGCTCAAAACCTGACCTATTTAAAGATGAGCTTTAACTCGGTCCTTTATGCGGGGATTGTCACCTTGGTGACACTTTTGATTTCTTATCCAACTGCTTACTTCTTGACCCAACTCAAGCATCGCCAGCTATGGCTGATGTTGATTGTCCTTCCAACCTGGGTCAATCTTTTGCTCAAGGCCTATGCCTTCATTGGGATCTTTGGTCAAGACGGCTCGATCAATAGCTTTTTGAGCTTTATCGGAATCGGTCCTCAGCAGATCCTCTTTACGGATTTCTCTTTCATTTTTGTAGCCAGCTACATCGAGTTGCCATTTATGATTCTCCCGATTTTCAATGTCTTAGATGATTTGGATCCAAACTTGATCAATGCCAGCTATGATTTGGGAGCCAATCGTTGGGATACCTTCCGTCGAGTGGTCTTTCCCTTGTCCATGAATGGGGTCCGCTCAGGCGTACAGTCGGTCTTTATTCCTAGTCTGAGCCTCTTCATGTTGACACGTTTGATCGGTGGGAACCGTGTTATTACCTTGGGAACTGCGATTGAACAGCACTTCTTGACAACGCAAAACTGGGGAATGGGATCGACCATCGGGGTTGTCCTGATCCTTGCCATGCTCCTTATCATGTGGGCTACGAGAGAAAGGAGAGAACGATGAAAAAAGTATCTCATTTCTATCTAGGATTCGTCTTTCTCATCCTGTATCTCCCGATCTTCTATTTGATCTTTTATGCCTTTAATAAAGGGGGAGATATGAATGCCTTCACTGGCTTTACCATGGAGCATTTCAAAGAGTTATTCGCAGATACTCGCTTGATGCTGATTCTGACAGAGACCTTCTTTTTAGCTTTCTTATCGGCCTTAATTGCGACAGTGATCGGGACCTTTGGAGCGATTTATATTTATCAATCCAAGAAAAAATTAGAAGGACCGTTGCTTTCCATCAACAACATCCTCATGGTAGCGCCAGACGTTATGATTGGAGCCAGCTTCTTGATTCTCTTTACCACGGTTAAGTACCAGCTAGGCTTTTTATCTGTTCTTGCGAGCCACGTGGCCTTCTCGATTCCGATTGTGGTCTTGATGGTCTTGCCACGGCTTAAGGAAATGAACCGGGATATGGTCCATGCTGCTTATGATTTAGGGGCTACTCAGATTCAGATGCTCAAAGAGATCATGATGCCATATTTAACACCAGCCATTATTGCCGGTTACTTTATGGCCTTTACCTATTCTCTAGATGATTTCGCCGTGACCTTCTTTGTAACTGGTAATGGCTTTAGCACCTTGTCTGTAGAGATCTACTCTCGTGCCCGTCAAGGGATCTCCCTTAGCATCAATGCCTTGTCAGCCCTTGTCTTTCTCTTTAGTGTGCTCTTGGTTATTGGTTATTACTTTATCACCCGTGAAAAGGAGGAAGCAGCATGAAAAAACTCTATTCATTCCTAACAGGAATTGTCATGGTGATCCTGATCCTCTGGGGAATTAGCCATCAGATTGAAGCCAGCATGAATACCAAGAATAGTGACAAGCTGGTCATCTACAACTGGGGAGATTATATCGATCCAGAGTTGCTTAAGGAATTTACCAAAGAAACGGGAATTCAGGTACAGTATGATACCTTTGATTCCAACGAAGCCATGTATACCAAGATCAAGCAAGGAGGAACCACCTACGATATTGCCATTCCGAGTGAATACATGATCGCTAAAATGATGGATGAGCATTTGGTTGAAAAATTGGATCAATCAAAGATCAAGGGAATGGAACACATTGATCCAAGGCTCTTGAATCAATCGTTTGACCCAGGAAATCAATATTCCGTTCCTTATTTCTGGGGGACTTTGGGAATTATCTACAATACCAAGATGGTCAAAGAAGCTCCAGAACACTGGTCAGATCTTTGGCGTGAAGAATATCGAAACGACATCATGATGTATGATGGTGCGCGTGAGATGATGGGAATTGGGCTCAATACCTTAGGTTATAGCCTCAATGAAAAGGATCCAAAGAAATTGCAAGAAGCAGTGGATAAACTCTACACCTTGACGCCAAATATCAAAGCCTTGGTGGCTGATGAGATGAAGGGCTATATGATCCAAAACAATGCAGCTATTGGTGTGACCTTCTCAGGAGAAGCTAGCCAAATGTTGGATGCCAATAAGGATCTTCGCTATGTCGTCCCAACTGAAGCCAGCAACCTCTGGTTTGATAACATTGTCATTCCCAAAACGGTGAAGAATAAAGAAGCCGCTTATGCCTTTATTAACTTTATGCTTCGACCAAAAAATGCCTTGAAAAATGCTCTCTATGTCGGTTATTCAACACCAAATAAAGAAGCCAAAGCCATGTTGCCTGAAGATGTCCGAAATGATCAAGCCTTTTATCCAAGCGATGAAACGCTAAAACATTTGGAAGTCTACCAACAACTTGGAAAAAAATGGCTCGGCGTCTATAACGATCTTTACCTACAAGTGAAGATGTACCGGAAATAAACCAAAAAAGGACCTTCGGGTTCCTTTTTGATTTAAGATAAACTCCTCTTAGAAACTTTCCTTAAGTGAGTACGGATGTCAGCGAACTTCGAAGAAGTTCCATGACTTATCAAAGATACAAAGGGTGTTCGCGGATAAAGTCAAAATAGGAAGTTTGACGCAGAATCTTTTGATTCTAGGAAAACTTATCATTTTGACACAATCCGCAGCCCGTGTTCAATTAGTTCTGGACCCCTTTGCTTTTTAATTTTTAGGCTCAGGCTAAAACAGTTTCCCAAACTGTTTTACTCCCAAAACTCCCGAGTGCTAGAAATAATGGTGTTTCTAGCACTTTTCTCACAGCGGAAAGTCTCATTATATATTTAGATGCTCTACAAAAATACAACATTTGAATTTTTAGCATCACTTAGCTGTTATTTGTAAAAAATGATTATCTATATTCTAGCAGAACACCGTAGGTTCTTTTATGATTGTTGCATAAAGTCTCTAACTAGTGACTTAGATTGAGATTCAAATGAAAGATGCTATAATAGTAAAGAAAGTGACTGGCCCATTCAGTCATGAAATGATTGATAGGAGAAAAAGAAATGAAAAGAAGAGTGGAATTAGTTTTGGTCATCCTGTTACCGATCCTAGGCCTTATTTTTCTAGGAGGAAAAATCATGACCCTGACCAAAAGGCCCGAACAGAAGATAACGGCCTCTTCTTCAAAGAAAGTCGTACAGAAATCAGAAGAAGAAATAAAAAAAGAACAAGTAGCCTATCTGAAAGAACACGAACAGAAGGTCATTGATTTAGTCAAAGCACAAAATTCAAAAGTTGAATCCGTTCAGATTGATTGGGATCAGACACAATGGGGTGATGGTGGACTGACAACTCCTGAATATTATATGAGTGTTTATGGACGTATAAATCATATTGAAGAATCGGGTTGGAGAGTAGATATCCCAATAAATGATGACAATACATTGAATCTAGATGAGATGTATATAGGATCCGACATTGGTATAGGGGGAAGATTATTTGAGTAATTGGAATTTAAAATGATAGGGGAAAAACGTGCTATGTGTAAGGAATAGACCAATAGTGCAAATTGTCACTAACATCATAGCCTTAAAATTAAAGGTTTGATGATTAAAAGTAAAGTGATCATTAACTTATGTTTTAAAAAGCTCTATGTAGTGAGATAACTTGATTTTCAAACTATAAATGCTATAATAATTAAGATAACATTTATCTAGTTTCCAATCTTAGAATAGAAATTAGCAGATAATAGTATGAGTTGATAAAATGACTATTACAATGTCTTGTTAAAAGAAATGGTAGGTGGAAATTTTAGAGAATAAACTGTACAGAATGATAGGAGGACTCATGAAAAGTCGAAAAATCATGATAATAGTTGCTTCAATTGCAGTGTTGCTAAGTATAGGAGGGTGTACCGTGAAACATAAAGATGATACAAAACAAGGAAAGACGATTGCTACTTCATCTACGAAAGACCTAAAGGAAGATAAGGAAGCTATAAAGAAAAAACAACTTAACTATTTGAAAGAACATGAACAAGAAATGACGACCTATGTGAAAGAACATAATGCCAACATTCATCAGGTGTCTTATGACTGGGATAGTATTAAAACAGTTGTAGGAGGTAATGGAACACCTCAGGGAGGTGATGAAATTTTATTAGTTTATGGTTATGCGAATGAAAGTAAACTCACAAATTTTAGCTTGAATTTTACATTAGATAAAAATAAGATTCCTAAAATAGATTCAATTGGCTCAGACAGTTTATATCGAATACAATAATAAATTTATATAATGAAATTGAATAAAATAATATATGCTTTTAATGAAATGAGGTTGTATGGCGAATTGGAATTTAGATTCTTTTAATAATTTTCATTCTTCAATAGCGGAGAGTTCCTATACTGGTCGGCCAAATTCCTTTGCAAAAAAAGAACTTGAAGAAGAGGCAAAGAAGAAATTAAGTGATGGTCAGTCAGTACTGTTTGATTATAGTGCGGATGTAAAAAAAAATGATCAAATCACCAAAGGCGGAGGAACAGATTTACCTAATGGTGGCAAGGTTTATCTTCAACCAGATAATAAAAAGTTATTAGAGAATGAAGAAACCGGCTACAATGCTTATTATGTCACAGATACTGATACGATCAATGATAATACCCACCAGACCTATTTTTCGATTCGTGGAAGTGACGGTTTTGGTATTGATTTCTCAAATATTTTAGATGCAAATTTAAAGGAGTTTAATTCCAAAGATTGGATCAATAATGATGCAGCTTTTGCTCTTACGAATGCGATCGTTCCCCAAGCACAGTATGCTACAAAAGGGATGAAAGCAAAGATCGCTGAATTAGAAGACAAAGCTGCACCGGATGCTAAGATGGATGTGACAGGTCATTCACTTGGAACAATGGTATCTGTCCAAGGTTTAGCTGGATTAGATGATTCGGAATTGAACCACATTGGAAAAGCTGTTCTTTTTGATGGACCAGATACAACGTTGAGCTTGATAAAAGCAGGATATAGCCCAGAAAGACTGAAATTATTGGATGAAAAACTTGTTTATTATGTCAATCCTTTTGATCCGGTTAGTATGCTCAATCGGGATAGACCTTGGGAGCAACAACTTGGCCAAGTCAATGTAGTTGTCCCGATTAAGTATACTAGTATGACGGACAAGTATTCTTCACATGATTTTGGTGCCTATCAGATAGACAGTTATGGGAATATCCTAACTGCATCGGAATCCTATCATCCAGAGTTGTTAGTTGCAGGTCAGAGACTTGCAAAACTTAATAGAGAAAAAATTGATAAACTGAGGGAATACATTCCTAGAAAAACAATCAACCGAATCGTAACGATGAGTCCAGAGGAATTTAGTAAATTTGCTTCCCTAATACAAAAAGGAAGTAAAGATTTCTGGCATAATCACGATGATTTTTTTGATGGACTTTCTGGTTTAGGAATAGATAGTGACGCGATTGTAATAATTGCTTCTAATCTTCCAGATTTGGCATGGTTATACTATGATTATCAAAATCAATATGATAAGATTATCAAAGATGCTCAGAAAGCTTCTTTGGAATGGGATCGAAAAAATTTAGACCTCAAGAATCCTAATAATTTGCACAACAAAATCAAAAGTGTTGGGAGCTATGCGGAGCGAATCTTACTTCGCACAGAATTGTTATATGCAGCAGTTCAATTGGCAGATGCAGATATTGAGCAGAAGGTGTCAGAAACAGAGAAAATGATCACGTCTGCAGAAGAAAACATAAAAATAGAGGTTGAATTATCTAGAAATGTTATTTTTGGATTGGGATGGGCATTGTCAGCAAGTGAAAGAGAAAGTTTAATGACCGACTTGACTTTTGAACATTTGTGGGATAGCGGAATTGCGGAGACCGATAAAAGTAATTTAAAGAATTACAAAGAAAAAATGAGTGGCTTATCAAAGAGTATGATTCAATGTGCACAGAAACTTGTAGAGGTTGATGAACAAGGCGCTGCTGATATTTTTGGATCTTTACCATAAAAAAGGAAGGTGGGAATGATGCCGATTAGTATACCGTTTTTTAGTGAAAATTTTAAAGAAGGACTGAAAGCACAACAGAGATTGGCAATAAAAGCGGCTGTCGTAGTAGCAGTGAACACTATAAAGCTAAAGAATATATCTCTCCAATCAAGACTGCATATAAAAGCAGATGAATTAGAAAACTATGCTAAAAAAACTTACAGTGAAAATATCACGGATGGTCTTGAGGGGCAAGCCGCAACTGCAGCAAAAGACTATTTATCTAAAGTGAGTAAACCAGAGCTTACAAGTCCGCTTAGAAATTGAGAATTAACAGAAGATGAAGGAAGATATTTATAAATTAGAACTTGAATTTGATAGCAAGATGAAACAGTTAAAGAAAAAAGAGGAATCTCTTGAAGAAGATCTCTCTTATTTTCTACAGCAAACAGACCAGTTGAAAGAAGAAGTCTATCGCATGGCAGAAGGTGAGTTACCTGCGGAAGTTTATACTTATTTTTTCCAAATGGATGAAAATAGTGAACGATTTCGACGTGACGTTTTTGAACAATTGGATCAAATCCAGGATGAGCGTTCAAAGCTCAAATGGGAGTATGACAACGAGATCGATGCTTTCTATAAAAATCAGAAAAAAATAGAATCAGAAGCTAAAAAAAATCAGTAAGGGCGTCCTTACTGATTTTTTTTAGTTAGATCCAGATGTGGCTGTATCTGCGCCACTATTTGTAGCTGTGGAGCCTTGATCTTGTGCGGCAGATGAACTGGTATCTGTAGCGGAGGAACTATTGGTTTCTTTCTGAGAACTTGTCTCTGTATTGCTTGAATCGGTTTGCGTATTGGTATTGGTGTTGGTGTTTGTCGCGGCGGAGTCAGAACTCTTATCGTGAACGACGACCACACTGGTACTACTTGAAGGTTTATTATCGGATTTTTGATTGTCCTTGTTGAGGAGGCTCATGATGGTAAAGGAAGTGACGATAATCCCTAAAAGACTAGCAATCGTAGCTACAACCGTTTGAAATACGGATAGGCCTTGTTTGACTTTTTCACCACGTGAGGGTCTAGAATCTGTAGTATCCTCAGGTTTTTGGTTTTTGTTGCTTCTTGAATAGTGTGACATGTTCTTTCTCTTTCTATCAAAAATTATTTTCTAATACTTTCTTATTATAAGTCATTTTCTGAAAAATGTCTAAAAAGAACTGAATTTTATGAAGTGATTTTACTTCATCTCTCTTTATCAAATCCTTGTCCCGAGCGGTTAGAAATGATAGAATAGAAGTTACGTAAAAAGAAAGTGATGGATGCGTAGGACATGATTTATTTTGACAATTCAGCAACGACCAAACCTTATCCAGAGGCCCTTGCGACCTATACAGAAGTGGCCAATCGGATCTGGGGCAACCCTTCTAGTTTGCATAATCTAGGTAGTCAAGCGACTCGTATTTTAGAGGCTTCTAGAAAACAGATTGCGGAACTGATTGGGAAAAAAGCTGAGGAAATTTATTTCACGTCTGGTGGGACCGAAGGGGACAACTGGGTCCTCAAGGGTGTTGCCTTTGAGAAAGCCCCTTATGGCAAGCATATCATTGTCTCTGACATCGAGCATCCCGCTATCAAGGAGTCCGCTGCTTGGTTAAAGACGCAGGGATTCGAAGTGGATTATGCTCCAGTGGACGCGCGTGGCTTTGTAAAAGTAGATGAACTGGCTCGTCTCCTTCGTCCAGATACGACCTTGGTTTCTGTTATGGCCGTCAACAATGAGATTGGCTCCATCCAGCCCATCCATGACATCGCGGCTCTCCTAGAAGATCGTCCAACGATTAGTTTCCATGTCGATGCGGTTCAAGCTTTAGCCAAGGTAGCAACAGAAGTTTATCTACCAGAGCGCGTGGACTTTGCGACCTTCTCTAGTCACAAATTCCATGGTCTTCGTGGAGTTGGCTTTGTCTACATCAAAGAAGGCAAAAAGATCACACCCCTCTTAACGGGTGGTGGTCAAGAAAAAGAAATGCGCTCGACAACTGAGAACGTGGCAGGGATCGCAGCAACCGCCAAAGCCCTACGCTTAGCTATGGAAAACCAAGAAGCATTTGCCAGTAAGACCCAGCAGATGAAAGAAGTGATCCGCAAAGAATTGGCTAACTATCCGGATGTCACTATCTTTTCTGGTGAGGATCACTTTGCCCCTCACATCTTAACTTTTGGGATCAAAGGAGTCCGTGGAGAAGTCGTCGTGCACGCCTTTGAAGAGTTTGACATCTATATCTCAACGACCAGTGCCTGCTCGTCCAAGGCTGGAAAACCAGCTGGTACCTTGATTGCCATGGGAGTGGACAAGAGTATCGCCCAGACAGCTGTCCGCTTAAGTCTCGATTTTGAAAATGACATGAGCCAAGTCGAGCAATTCTTGACCAAGTTCAAACTGATATATGAAAAAACCCGAAAAGTACTTTAATTTTAGAAAGAAATCAACATGACCTTAACCTATTCAGAAATTATGATTCGCTATGGTGAGCTTTCTACTAAGGGAAAGAACCGAATGCGTTTCATCAATAAATTGCGCAATAATATCCAAGATGTTTTATCTATCTATCCAGCTGTCAAAGTGACAGCCGACCGCGATCGGGCACATGCTTATCTTCATGGGACGGATTATGAACCAGTAGCCGAATCCCTCAAGCAGGTTTTTGGAATCCAAAATTTTTCACCCGTTTACAAGATTGAAAAATCTGTTCCAGCCTTGAAAGCCGCTGTACAAAAGATTATGAAGGAGATTTACAAGGAAGGCCTGACCTTTAAAATCTCAAGTAAGCGCAGTGACCACACCTTTGAGCTCGATAGTCGCGAACTCAATCAAACTCTAGGTGGTGCTGTCTTTGAAGCCATTCCAACCATTCAGGCTCAGATGAAAAAGCCAGATATCAACCTGCAAGTCGAAATCCGGGAAGAAGCAGCTTATATTTCTTACGAAACCATTAAGGGAGCTGGTGGCCTTCCAGTTGGGACTTCTGGAAAAGGGATGCTCATGCTGTCTGGCGGGATCGACTCTCCTGTGGCTGGCTACCTAGCCTTAAAGCGTGGCGTGGATATCGAAGCGGTCCACTTTGCAAGTCCCCCTTATACAAGTCCTGGTGCGCTGAAAAAAGCGCAAGACCTAACCCGGAAGTTGACCAAGTTTGGGGGCAATATCCAATTTATCGAGGTACCCTTCACAGAGATCCAAGAGGAGATCAAGGCAAAAGCGCCTGAAGCCTATCTCATGACCCTGACCCGCCGCTTTATGATGCGCATCACAGATCGTATTCGCGAGGTTCGCGGTGGTTTGGTGATTATCAATGGTGAGAGCTTGGGACAAGTGGCTAGTCAAACCTTAGAGAGTATGCAGGCTATTAATGCAGTGACCAATACGCCGATCATTCGTCCAGTAGTAACCATGGATAAGCTGGAGATCATTGACATTGCACAAGCAATTGATACTTTTGAGATCTCGATTCAACCATTTGAAGATTGTTGTACGATTTTTGCGCCTGACCGTCCAAAGACTAATCCAAAACTGAAGAATGCAGAGCAGTATGAGCAACGCATGGATGTGGAAGCTTTGGTTGAGCGAGCTGTAGCAGGCATCGTCGTAACGGAAATCACACCAAAAGCAGAAAAAGATGAGGTCGATGACCTGATTGAGGATTTGCTATAGGAGAGACTGGGATGCTCCAGCCTCTTTTTATCACTGAATAGAAGGAAAGAAAATGAAAAAAATTATCGTGCTAATGACAAGTGTACTTTTGTTGACAGGCTGTGTGAAGGTGTCATTTACTGGCCCAAAAAAAGAAGAGAAGACTAGCCAGTCAACCAGCAGCAAAAAAGAACCCCTCACATTTGTCAGAGCCGACCAGTATAAAGATCAGGAAAATGCAATCTTGGAAGCGTCTGAGAAATTTATCAAAGAACATCCGACCCTTGGAGAACCTGGAAAATTATTTGTCTTTTTCCCAGGATATACCTTTGGAGATGAAGAAAATCGTTTAGCCTTGTTCTTTATTGTGAATCGCACCACCTCAACGATCGATCGTGATGGATCCTTTGTTCTAAATCTAGAATATAATGGAGAGCCACTTTTCAAAGATGTCACAGTGAACTATGAAGTGAGCGAATCAGGGGTATTGAAACCCAATACCGCTGCCGCAATCCCAATCAAAATTACCAAGGAACAAGAAGAAAAAATGAAGGGGATGAATGATTCTTCAAAAGCCAAAATGAGTTTCAAAGACTTTAAATTTAAGGAATAAAGTAAGGTAGAGAGTCGTACTTCCAAAAAAACGTTAGAAATAAAGGGATTTTTTCTATGAAAATCCGTTTTCAAAGGCAAAAAGACTTGTCATTGTTGGATAGAAGTGTTATACTTATAAAGTTGACTATGCACATGCCTGTGCAACCGCTCGATCATCGTCGCTCATCCTTATGAGCTGAAGTGGTTCGTCCCACGATGCTAGGCGAGTCTTCACAAAAATACGGGGAAACCCAAAAATACATAGGAGGTGCATAATGAGCACATACGCAATCATTAAAACTGGCGGAAAACAAGTTAAAGTTGAAGTTGGTCAAGCAGTCTACGTTGAAAAATTGAACGTTGAAGCTGGTCAAGAAGTTACATTTAACGAAGTTGTTCTTGTTGGTGGTGAAAACACTGTTGTCGGAACTCCACTTGTTTCAGGAGCTACTGTTGTTGGAACTGTTGAAAAACAAGGAAAACAAAAGAAAGTTGTTACTTACAAGTACAAACCTAAAAAAGGTAGCCACCGTAAACAAGGTCACCGTCAACCTTACACTAAAGTTGTCATCAACGCAATCAACGCTTAATTTTTAGGAGAACACATGATACAGGCAGTCTTTGAGAGAGCCGAGGATGGCGAGCTGAGGAGTGCAGAGATCACTGGGCACGCTGGAAGCGGTGAATACGGCTTTGATGTCGTGTGTGCATCGGTTTCGACTCTAGCCATTAACTTTGTCAACTCTGTTGAGAAATTTGCGGGCTATGAACCGGACCTAGAATTAAACGAAGAAGAAGGTGGCTTTCTTCGGGTAACCATCCCGAATGAAATCCCACCCCATCAAAGAGAAATGACCCAATTATTCTTTGAATCATTTTTCTTAGGGATGGCCAACTTATCGGAGAACTCATCAGAGTTCGTCCAAACAAGAGTTATCACAGAAAACTAACTGGAGGAAAACAATTATGTTGAAATTGAATCTTGCTAACTTGCAACTTTTCGCCCACAAAAAAGGTGGAGGTTCTACATCAAACGGACGTGATTCACAAGCAAAACGTCTTGGAGCTAAAGCAGCTGATGGACAAACTGTAACAGGTGGATCTATCCTTTACCGTCAACGCGGTACTCACATCTACCCAGGTGTGAACGTTGGACGTGGTGGAGACGATACTTTGTTCGCAAAAGTTGAAGGCGTAGTACGCTTCGAACGTAAAGGTCGCGATAAAAAACAAGTTTCTGTTTACCCAATCGCAAAATAATAGATTTTATTCTATAGAAAGATGAGTCTTACAGGCTCGTCTTTTTTATGTTCAAAAATTCACTTTTTACATGCAAAATAATCAAAATTATATTGACAATAAGTTATTATAGTGATATACTCATAGTATAGACATTTGGAAAGATAAGGAGGTAATGAAAGTGGCCTTAAATCAGCTTTTTAGTAAAGATCTGGTATTTTGCTTACATGCTGACAATCAAGAAGATCTTTTCAATCAAGTAGCAAATCTGCTCGAAAAGAGACAAATTGTTGCTTCAACCTATCGTTCTGCGTTGATTGAGCGTGAAAAGTCATTTCCCACTGGTTTAGACATGGAATTTCTTGGTAAGAACTTACCGAATGTAGCGATACCGCACACGGACATTGTTCATAATCTTACTGAGAATGTAGTAGTGGTTCGTTTGGATCAACCTGTGACTTTCCATAATATGATTGCTCCAGATAAGGAAGTAGAAGTTTCACTCTTATTCTTCATCATTAATAATTCCAGCTCTAGCCAAACCAATATTTTGGCCCAGCTAATGGATTTCTTTACGTCTAATGGTAATCTCGAAGCTTTATCAAAATTAGATAATGAAGATAAGCTCTATCAATACATTACGGAAAATATTTCCTAAAACATTCGTAAATATTTATAATGGAGGACATCCAAATGATTAAAATTTTAGCTGCCTGTGGTGCAGGCGTTAACTCTAGCCACCAAATCAAGAATGCGGTAGAAGAAGAGTTGTCAAACCGTGGTTATGATGTGCATTGCGATGCGGTCATGGTCAAAGATGTCAATGAAGATTTGATTTCTAGTTATGATATCTTTACTCCGATCGCTGCAACTGATTTAGGATTTGATCCTGGGATTCCAGTGATTGAAGCAGGTCCAATTTTGTTCCGTATTCCTACGATGAGTGCACCAGTCTTTGATAGCATCGAAGCAGCCATTAAAGAACATGGATTACATTGATATTTTTTTAGATGTATTTGTAAACGCTATCCAATAATATTCTTGGATGCATCAATTGTGTATTTTACAAAATAACTATAAATCGGGAGGATTTATTATGAATGGCATTATAGATTTTGCCAATACGATTTTCAAACCCATTCTAGATATGGGTGCTCCAATCATCATGTTGATCGTATTGACATTATTGGCTCTCTTATTTGGAGTGAAATTCTCCAAAGCTCTTGAAGGTGGTATCAAACTTGCTATCGCCCTTACTGGTATCGGTGCCATCATCGGTATGTTGAATACAGCGTTCTCAGCGTCTCTTGCAAAATTCGTTGAAAATACAGGTATTCAATTAAACATTACCGACGTTGGTTGGGCACCTCTTGCTACTATCACTTGGGGTTCTGCCTGGACACTTTACTTCTTATTGATCATGCTGATTGTCAACGTGGTCATGCTTGCTATAAAGAAAACAGATACACTCGATGTCGATATCTTTGATATCTGGCACTTGTCTATCACTGGTCTGTTGATCAAATGGTATGCGGACAAGAATGGAGTGAGCGCAGGAGTTTCACTCTTCGTTGCAACTCTTGCAGTTGTCCTCGTAGGAATTATGAAAATCATCAACTCAGATTTGATGAAACCAACATTTGATGATTTGTTGAATGCACCAAGTTCATCACCAATGACATCAACTCACATGAACTACATGATGAACCCAATCATCATGGTCTTGGATAAGATTTTTGATAAAGTTCTTCCTGGTCTTGATAAATACGACTTTGACGCCGCTAAATTGAACAAGAAGATCGGTTTCTGGGGTTCTAAATTCTTTATCGGTTTCCTTCTTGGTATCGTCATCGGTATCATGGGTACTCCACATCCAGTAGCTGGTGTTGCTGATGCTAAAACTTGGGAATTGGTTGTTAAAGGTTGGTTGAGCCTTGGTTTGACTGCCGGTGTCAGCTTGGAATTGTTCTCATTGATCGGTTCTTGGTTCATCGCAGCGGTAGAACCATTGTCACAAGGTATTACAAACGTTGCTACAAAACGTCTTCAAGGACGTAAATTTAATATCGGTTTGGACTGGCCATTCATCGCTGGTCGTGCTGAAATCTGGGCTTGTGCCAATGTACTTGCACCAATCATGTTGATCGAAGCAGTGCTTCTTTCTAAAGTCGGAAATGGCATCTTGCCACTTGCAGGGATCATCGCAATGGGTGTGACTCCAGCTCTCTTGGTTGTGACACGTGGTAAATTGATCCGTATGATCATCTTCGGAAGCCTTCTCTTGCCACTCTTCCTTCTTTCAGGAACATTGATTGCACCATTTGCAACTCAATTGGCTAAGAGTGTTGATGCCTTCCCTAAAGGGGTAGCTTCTACTCAATTGATCACTCACTCAACTCTTGAAGGACCAGTTGAAAAATTACTCGGTTGGACAATCGGTAACGCAACATCTGGTGATATCAAATTGATCCTTGGTGTAGTTGTCTTCTTGGCCTTCTATATCGGAATCTTCGCTTGGTACAGAAAACAAATGATCAAACGGAACGAAGAATATGCTGCAAAAGCAAAATAATTTCTAATGAAATCTAAGGTTTCATAAAAAATCACTATAGCTGATCGGCTATGGTGATTTTTTGTCTCCGTGCTTTTGAGATGGAAAAGAGGCTTGTATTTTTCATTATCCAGGCTTCTTTCAGTGTGAATTTTATGATATAATTATTAGATACTGTAATGAGGAAATGTGAATGAATATACAACAATTACGTTATGTCGTGGCCATTGCCAATAGTGGGACCTTTCGTGAGGCTGCTGAAAAGATGTATGTGAGTCAGCCAAGTTTATCGATTGCTGTACGTGATCTGGAAAAAGAACTAGGCTTTAAGATTTTTCGTAGGACCAGCTCAGGGACTTTTTTGACCCGTCGGGGAATGGAATTTTATGAAAAGGCGCAAGAAGTCGTCAAGGGCTTTGATGTTTTTCAAAATCAATATGCTAGCCCTGAAGAAGAGAAAAAAGAATTCTCTATTTCCGGTCAGCACTATGACTTTTTGCCTCCTTTGATGACGGAGTTCTCGACGCGTTATCCGGAAAACAAAAACTTCCGCATCTTTGAGTCAACGACGGTCCAAATTTTGGATGAAGTGGCTCAAGGGCATAGTGAGTTGGGGATTATTTATCTCAACCGTCAAAATACCAAGGGGATTATGCAACGGGTCGATAAATTAGGACTTGAAGTGGTGGATCTGATTCCTTTTCAGACTCATATTTACCTTCGCAAGGGACACCCTCTGGCTAAGAAGAAAAAACTGGTCATGGAGGATCTAGCTCAATTACCAACTGTTCGCTTTACCCAAGAAAAAGATGAGTACCTCTATTATTCAGAGAACTTTGTCGATACCAGCTCGAGCTCCCAAATGTTCAATGTAACAGACCGGGCTACCTTAAATGGAATCTTGGAGCGAACAGATGCTTATGCGACAGGCTCTGGCTTTTTGGACAGTCAGTCAGTGAATGGTATTACCGTGATTCCTTTAGAAGACAACTTGGACAATAAAATGGTCTATGTCAAACGTGAAGAAGTGGATCTCTCCCCTGTAGCAGAGAAGTTTGTCGAAGTCATGGTCGAATATTTTGACCAAAAGAGGTAAGTGATGAAAAGAAAAATAGGAATTCCTTTAGCCATTGTCCTCTTGGTGTTTGTAGATCAGTTGGTCAAATGGTATGTGGTGAAGCATATTCCACTGGGTGTCGTGAAATCCTTTGTACCCCATGTGGTCAGTCTGACCTATCTTCAAAACACAGGTGCAGCCTTTTCACTTCTTGAAAATCAGCAATGGTTCTTTACCCTTATCACTCTTGTCGTGATGGTGGGGGCCTTTTACTATCTCTATAAGCACCTCAAGGGATCGCTTTGGATGGTGACAGGCTTGACCTTAGTCATTGCAGGTGGCTTGGGGAATTTTATCGATCGCCTGCGTCAGGGCTTTGTCGTCGATATGTTCCACCTAGACTTTATGAATTTTGCCATTTTTAACGTGGCAGACAGTTATTTGACAGTCGGAGTTTTCTTGCTCCTGATCCTGATGTTGAAAGAGGAAACGCATGGACATTAAAATTGAAGTAGCCGGTGTGCGACTGGATAAGGCTTTGGCGGAATTGACGCCCTTGTCACGAAGTGTGGCCAATGAACAGATCAAAGAAGGCAAGGTTCGGGTCAATGGAGAGGTGAAAAAGGCTAAGTATACGGTCAAAGAAGGAGACATAATCCAGTATGAAGTCCCAGAAGTGGAAGAGGTCAGCTATGAAGCAGAAGACTTGCCTTTAGATATTGTCTATGAGGACCAGGATGTAGTGGTGGTCAATAAACCACAGGGGATGGTCGTTCACCCCAGTGCGGGCCATACCAGTGGAACCTTGGTCAATGCCCTTTTATACCATGTCAAGGATCTCTCAGGAATCAATGGGGAATTGCGTCCCGGGATCGTCCACCGGATCGATAAAGACACGTCAGGTCTCTTGATGGTCGCAAAAAATGACCAAGCCCATATCGCTTTGGCCGAGGAGTTAAAAGACAAAAAATCTCTGCGCAAGTATTGGGCCATTGTCCATGGCAATCTTCCCAATGATCGGGGTGTGATTGAAGCACCAATTGGTCGCAGTGAAAAGGACCGGAAAAAACAAGCGGTGACAGCGAAAGGCAAGCCTGCAGTGACTCGTTTTCAAGTCTTGGAGCGCTTTGGAAATTACACGCTGGTAGAGTTGCAACTGGAGACCGGTCGCACCCACCAAATTCGGGTGCACATGGCCTATATTGGCCATCCAGTAGCTGGAGACCCTGCTTATGGTCCTAAGAAGACACTCAAAGGACAAGGACAATTTCTCCATGCGCGGACACTTGGTTTTAGCCACCCTCGCACAGGAGAGACTTTGGAATTTACAGCAGAAGTACCAGCGATCTTTGAGAAAACGCTGGAAGACCTTCGAAAAGGATAATGAAAAATGAGAGTGGGACAGAAATTGGTCATTCGTTAGAATTCGATTTCGTCGTCCCACCTCCGTACAGTTGAGTAGGGCTGTAAAAGCTGATGAAATCAGCCTAGTAGAGCCCACTCAACCACTGCGTCTTGCTTGACAATCTAAAAACAATTTAGAGGCTAGGACTTTTGACCCAGCCTCACTTTCATTAAATCCGAAATAACTAGTATTAGAAAGGAACATAGAGATGAAAGCAAAACGAATCGTCTTTAAAGTAGGGACCTCGTCTTTAACCAATCCAGACGGGAGCCTCTCCAGACAAAAGGTCAAGGTCATTACCCAGCAGTTGGCTCTCTTACATGAATCAGGTCAGGAGTTGATCTTGGTCTCATCAGGGGCGGTTGCTGCTGGGTTTGGTGCCCTCGGTTTTAAGAAACGGCCGACTAAGGTGGCAGACAAGCAAGCTTCTGCGGCAGTCGGTCAAGGTTTATTGATGGAAGAATATACCTCTAATCTTCTTTTACGCAACATTGTTTCTGCACAAATTTTATTAACTCAGGATGACTTTGCGGATCAACGTCGCTATAAGAATGCCCACCAGGCTCTTTCTGTCTTACTCAACCGTGGGGCGATTCCAATTATCAATGAAAATGATACGGTCTCTATCGCTGAGCTAAAAGTAGGAGATAATGATACCTTGAGTGCGCAAGTTGCGGCCATGGTCCAAGCTGATCTCTTGGTACTTTTGACGGATGTAGATGGCCTCTATACAGCCAATCCTTCTCAGGATCCAACAGCCAAGCGTTTGGAGCGGATCGAGCACATTTCTCGCGAGATGATCGAGATGGCTGGAGGTGCGGGTAGTAGCAATGGAACTGGCGGTATGCTGACCAAACTCAAGGCAGCGACCCTGGCGACAGAGTCAGGTGTACCCGTCTATATTTGCTCGTCTCTCAAGCCTGATGCCTTGATCGAAGCGGCGCAAGAACAAGCAGATGGTAGTTACTTCCTAGCCGAGGACAAGGGGTTAAAAACCCAGAAGCAATGGCTAGCCTTTTATGCAGAAAGTAAAGGGGCTGTTTGGGTGGATGCTGGAGCAGCTGAGGCCTTGTTGGATCACGGAAAGAGCCTATTAATTTCTGGTGTGACCAAGGCAGAAGGGGATTTTTCTTATCAAGACATCGTCAGCGTCTATCATCAAGAGTCAGGACAATTACTAGGGAAAGGGAAAGTTCGTCTCGGCCAGTCGGCTGTACGCGATATGCTCCAATCTAAAAAAGCCAAGGGAATCCTGATCCATCGTGATGATTGGATCTCGGTAACCCCTGAGATTGACTTACTCTTTACAGAATTCTAAAGGAAAATGTATGGAAACAACACAAGAACAATTAGCCTTAGCGAGATCGGCTAAGAAAAGCATCAATACGGCCAGTACAGCTCTTAAAAATCAGGCCTTAGAAGCCATGGCCGGCCAACTTCTGAAAGCGACGGAAGCCATTTTAGCAGCCAATCAAATCGATATGGAAGCGGCACGCGGGAAGATCTCTGAAGTCATGCTCGATCGCCTATTTCTTGATCAAGAGCGGATTGAAGGGATGGCACAAGGGATCCGTGCTTTAATCGATCTGCCAGATCCGATTGGGGAAGTGCTGGATACTGAAGTTTTGGAAAATGGCCTGGAAATCCAGAAAGTTCGAGTCGCCATGGGCGTCATTGGGATCATTTATGAAAGTCGTCCAAATGTAACGTCAGACGCTGCAGCGCTTGCCATCAAGAGTGGAAATGCAGTAGTCCTTCGTACGGGAAAGGATGCCTTTCATTCTGCCCAAGCGATCGTGAGCGCTCTTAAGGCTGGATTGGAAGAAGCCGGACTCAATCCAGACCTTCTCCAACTGATCCAAGATACGAGTCGGGCTTCTAGCCTTGCTATGATGAAGGCCAAGGGCTACCTGGACTTGCTTATTCCACGAGGTGGTGCTGGCTTGATCCAAGCAGTGGTTGAAAATGCCATTGTCCCCGTGATCGAGACAGAAACTGGAATTGTTCATGTCTATGTGGATAAGGAAGCTGATTTCCAGAAAGCACTCGCCATTATCGAAAATGCCAAGACCAGTCGCCCCTCTGTCTGCAATGCTATGGAGGTCTTGCTGGTCGATCAAGCGATCGCGTCTGACTTCTTGCCTTTGGTCAAAGAGCGTTTAGTGGATGAGCGGGAAAGATCGGTTGAGTTGCGTCTAGATGAGAACGCACAGGCTATTATTTCGGGGACAGCAGCGCAGGAGCAGGATTTTGATACCGAATTTTTAGATTATATTTTATCAGTCAAGGTCATTGATGGAGTCGAGGAAGCGGTGGACCACATAGAAGCTCATAGCACCCATCATTCGGATGCTATTGTGACTGAAAATTCGGAGACAGCCGCTTACTTCACCAAGCTAGTGGATTCAGCAGCTGTTTATGTCAATGCGTCTACACGCTTTACTGATGGAGGTCAATTTGGCCTAGGTTGCGAAATGGGGATCTCGACGCAGAAACTCCATGCGCGTGGACCAATGGGACTGCGGGAGATGACGAGTTACAAGTATATCGTCAGTGGAAATGGTCAAGTGAGGTAAGTCATGAAAGTAGCATTTATCGGTCTTGGAAATATGGGAGCTAGTCTGGCCAAAGCGGTCGCAAAAGAAGTGGCTAGCACAGACCTGCTCTTGGTCAACCGTTCCCCTCAAAAGGTGGAAGAGTTTATCAACCAGTATGGGGGAACTGCGTCTCATCTTGAACAAGTCTTTCAAGAGGCTGAAGTGATCTTTTTAGGTGTCAAACCCTATCAGATTTGCCCTCTCCTGGAGGAGTATCAGGGCATCTTGGCCCAACGTTCCAATCTCCTATTGGTTTCTATGGCAGCAGGTCTGGAATTGGAGCAAATGGCAAATGTGGTTAAAAATGAGCGGGTGGGGCTCATCCGCATCATGCCTAATACGCCCGTAGCCATCGGTCAGGGTGTCATCAGTTTGGCCCGCACTCAAGCTGTAACAGACCAGCAAGTAGCCCGAGTCAAACAGCTTCTAGCAGGAGCAGGGACTCTCTACGAAATCGAGGAAAAATTGATGGATACTGCAACGGCTGTTGCAGGCTGTGGTCCAGCCTTTGTCTATCAGATGATCGAAGCCATGGCAGATGCGGCAGTAAGCTTGGGGCTTTCACGAGAGCAAGCCTTGCAGATGGCGGCCCAGACTTTCCAAGGAGCTAGTCAAATGGTCTTAGAGACAGGAGAACACCCAGCCCACTTGCGAGATGCAGTTTGTAGCCCAGGTGGGTCTACCATCGCAGGTGTCAATCGCTTAGAACAAGTCGGCCTACGGGGCGACATCATTGCAGGTGTGGAAGCAGCCTACAAACGCACCCAAGAAATGGGAAACTAGACGAAAGAATAAGAACCGAAATAGGTTAACCTATCTCGGTTTTTTTCTAGTTTTGAGCAAACCTTGGTCCTATTTTTCCCAGCAGTTTTAAGTGCTTTTATGGTATAATTAAAGGTATGCATACAAAACCAACGTCCGCTTATGTCCACATCCCATTTTGTACCCAGATTTGTTTTTATTGTGATTTTTCGAAGGTCTTTATTAAGAACCAACCAGTCGATGCCTATTTGGATCATTTGATCCAAGAATTTCGTCGGGAAGAAATCACACACTTACGGACTCTCTATATTGGGGGTGGGACACCGACAGCTCTATCTGCGGATCAGCTAGCCTATTTGCTCAAGGAGCTGACCAAGTCGCTTGATCTGTCTCAGATGGAAGAGCTGACGATCGAGGCCAATCCTGGTGATTTGGATCCGGATAAGATTGCGGTCCTCAAGTATTCGCCAGTTAATCGGGTTTCATTGGGTGTGCAGACCTTTGATAACCGCTTGCTCAAGAAGATTGGTCGAAGCCACCAAGAGCAGGACATTTATGACAATATTGACCGTCTGAAGCTGGCTGGTTTTGACAATATTTCGATCGACCTCATCTACGCGCTTCCGACACAAACCATGGAGCAGGTCAAGGAAAATGTTGCTAAGGCTCTTGCCCTAGATATTCCCCACATGAGTCTTTATAGCTTGATTCTGGAGAATCACACAGTCTTTATGAATCGCATGAGACGGGGCAAACTTCCTCTACCTAAAGAGGAGTTGGAAGCAGAGATGTTTGAATACATTATTCAGGAGTTGGAGCGAGCGGGCTTTGAGCATTACGAAATTTCCAATTTCTCCAAGCCTGGTTTTGAAAGTCGGCACAATCTCATGTATTGGGACAATGCCGAGTATTATGGTCTGGGAGCTGGTGCATCCGGCTATGTTAACGGTGTTCGCTACAAGAATCATGGGCCTATCCGTCACTATATGCAGGCTGTCGAAGAGGGAAATGCGCGTGTCCAAGAAGAACATTTGACTCAGACAGAAATGATGGAAGAAGAGATGTTTCTAGGACTCCGTAAGAAAACTGGCGTTTCCAAGAAGCGTTTTGAAGAAAAGTTTGGTGTGAATTTTGACCAACAATATGGACTAGTGGTTGAGGAATTGACCCAGCAGGGCCTTTTGGTCCCTGACAAGGACATTGTACGAATGACCAAGAAAGGTCTCTTTTTAGGAGACACTGTAGCAGAGAAGTTTATTTTGGAGTAGAAGATGGCAAAAACATTTGAATATAGCATGAAAATTCCGTTTGATATGAGCGATGTCAATGGGTTTATTAAGATTCCCCAATTGATCTTGCTGTCTTTACAGGTATCGGGCATGCAATCGATTGAGCTGGGCATGAGTGATATGTACATTCTAGAGAATTACAATCTAGTCTGGATTATCACGGATTACAATATGAAGATCGATCGTCTCCCTGCTTTTGATGAGAAGATCACCATCGAAACCTATGCCATGAGCCACAATCGCCTTTTCTGCTACCGGGCCTTTAATATCAAGGACGAAGCAGGAAATATCATCATTGAGATGGTCGCGACCTTTGTCTTGATGGATCGGGATACGCGCAAGGTTCACCCTGTCATGCCGGAGATCACAGAAGCTTTTGACTCCGAATTTTCAAAAACCATGCTCCGTGGACCTCGTTTCAAAGAATTGGAAGGCGGTGTCGAACAAGAATATCTGGTACGCTTTTATGATTTGGATATGAACGGACATGTCAACAATAGCAAGTACTTGGACTGGGTTTTTGAGGTGATGGGAGCAGACTTCTTGACCCATCATGTCCCTAAAAAAGTTCATCTAAAATATGTCAAAGAAGTGCTAGCAGGAGGTGTCATCACCTCTCAATATGAACAAGAGGGCTTGAAAACTCAGCACCAAATTAGCTCAGATGGACATATCAATGCTCAAGCAGAGATCGAGTGGGAAGAAGTAGAAGAAAAGGGTTGGACTTATGGAAAGTAGAAGATTAAAAAATAAAAAACAGGAGCTTGAAAGCTATCAAAAACGGGTTGTGGCCTATGCCAAGCGTCAAAAGAACCCTTTGTACATGTTGGGAGATTGGCTCTTGACTCTTTGTGCTTTGGGGATCATCCTGGTAGAGGAAATTTATAAATTTTTCCGCTATCGCTTGAATTTAGAGAGTTTTAGTCGCTTTTTAAGAGAAGATGTGCGCTGGTATCGCGTTTGGATCCATTTCACCTTGGCCTTTCTCTTGCCTGTTGTGATCTTTTCAGTCGGTATTACCAGTCAATCAGGCTCCTTCTGGTCTAATTTCTATCATCGTTTGTCTCAAGGCGTGCTCTTTAGCACAACCGTCAGCCTCGCTGCGACCTTGGTAACGGATTTTGTAGAAAATTTGCAACCGGAAACCAAGTCAGACGGCCGAAACCGGAGTAGCAAACGCACCGTTTATCAAATCAGTGTGGATCAGGCGACCGTCATTGGTCTCTTGGTGACTATTGTCATTCTTATGGTGGCTTCCTTCTTGTATACCCAATCGGGAAGTCAAGGGATCAATTTTACTGGTTTGATCCTACAGTTTGTCCTTTATGCTGGTGCTCTACTTCTGTATGGTTCTGGTGGACGAGTGGACGCTGAAAAATTGAAAGAAGAAGCAGAGACAGAAAGGAAAGAATAAATGCACTACAAAGGCTATTTGATTGATTTAGATGGCACCATTTACAAGGGAAAATCACGGATTCCTGCAGGGGAAGCCTTTGTCCATGAATTGCAGGCGCGTGAGATTCCTTATCTCTTTGTGACCAACAATACAACCCGCACACCAGAGACTGTTCGGGAGATGTTAGCAACTCACTTCAACATTGAAACCCCAGTTTCGACCATCTATACAGCTACCCTTGCGACCATTGATTATATGAAGGATCAAAATCTGGGCAAGAAGGCTTATGTGATCGGAGAAGCAGGCCTCAAAGACGCCATCGAAGAAGCAGGTTTCATCTTAGATGAAGAAGCACCTGATTATGTCGTGATTGGACTTGATTGGCAAGTAGATTATGAGAAATTTGCAAAAGCAACCTTGGCGATTCAAAAAGGTGCCCATTTTATCGGGACCAACCCGGACCTGAACATTCCAACAGAGCGTGGCTTGTTGCCGGGAGCGGGATCCCTGATTGCCCTTGTCGAAGCAGCGACACGGGTCGAGCCTGTCATCATTGGAAAGCCAAAAGCCATTATTATGGATAAGGCCATTGAACACTTGGGTCTTGAAAGAGAAGAAGTTGTTATGGTAGGGGATAATTATCTAACAGATATTCGTGCAGGTATTGACAATGGGATTCCAACCCTTTTAGTGACGACAGGTTTTACCAAACCAGAAGAAGTGCCAACCTTACCCATTGCACCGACACATGTCGTTTCTAGTTTAGCGGAGTGGGATTTTGATGCTTAGAAGTTTGAAATCCATGAACCTAGTTTTCTTTATCTTGTCAGCTGCCATCCTTCTCACCATTGGCCTAGCATGGGTCCTTTATCCCATGGAGATCCATTGGTTGGGAATCCAAAGTCGGACCGGTTTTTCGGCTTCAGTCATCATGAAGAATGTTAATGTCTTGATGAACTACTTGACCAATCCTTTTCAATGGGTGTTGAAGATGCCTCAATTCCCCTCTTCCAAAAATGGCTTGCACCATTTTGAAGCCGTCAAGTACCTGTTTCATTTGGTGACGGTCGTTTTCTTGGTCACTCTACCTGGTTTTATCCAGTTTATGCGGACAGTCGTCAAAAAAGGCTACCTGAATGTCTACCGCAATCTCTTCTTTTGGATGATGGTCTTTCCGATCCTATTTGCGGCTCTGGCTGTTTTCATTGGATTTGATCAATTTTTTACGCTCTTTCATCAGGTCCTATTTGCTGGGGATACTACCTGGCTCTTTGACCCGCGCGTGGATTCCATTATCCTCGCTCTACCCGAAGACTACTTTATGCATGCCTTCTTGATTTTCTTTGTTCTGTATGAAGGGATTTGTGCGAGTTTTTATTTATTATCTAGGAGAACCAAATGAACCAATACAATCGATTATTAGACCCTAAAAAAGATCTAGGAAAGTATTCCGGAACACTAGCCATTTATCTCTTTATTATGACCATGGTAGGTTTGATTTGGGGAGCTCTCTTTAGAATGGTCCTATTTGGCTCGCTTCGGAAAGATCCGAGTAAGGCGTTAGAGAAAATGGATGTCTGGGCCGGAGTTCCCTACTTTATTGCTATTGCAATTGGTCTCTTTCTTTTTAATGCTTACCGCAAAAAGGCCCTTTTTAAATTTGACCTCAAACGGAAGGGACGCAAGATGACCCTTCCTGTCTTCTTTATCTTCCTAGCCTTTCTAGGCTTTTCTCAAGTCTTTGCCTCTATTATGACGCAAGTAATCGAGCGCATGTTTGAAACGATTGGTCTGCATTCTTCGTCTACAGATATAGGCAATTCTATTGAGCGTTCATGGACTATGCTTTTGTACGCAGGATTTTTAGGCCCAGTTACAGAAGAGTTTTTCTTCCGTGGAGCCGGTTTGCGAGGCTTGGAGCGCTACGGCAAAGTCTTTGCCATTGTTATGACGGCTATCTTATTTGGTCTCTTCCATGCCAATTTTGACCAGCTCTTCTTTGCAAGTATCATTGGGCTAGGATTTGGCTACATTGCCTTTGAATACAGCATCTGGTGGGCGATTTTCTATCACATTTTTAATAACTTTGTGATTTCGCAAGGTCTCTTTTATGTCGCCCATCATGTAGATGACGGATTGGCAAATTGGTTACAAATTGGAGTCTTGGCTATCGGATCGATTGTCATACTTGTGGTTCTTGCGACCAAATGGACAGATATTAAGGCTTACATTCAGGTCAATAAACCCCAACCAGGAGTCTTCCAGCGTTCGCTCGCTTCCTTCTGGTTCTGGTTCTTCGTTTTATTTACGATCTTTATGTCCATCCTTCCATATGTGGTTCCAATCTTCCGGCTAGCCTATCTCAAGGGCTAAGGCTTAAATATGTATGAATAGTGCAGAGAGGCTAATACCTCTCTTTTTTGCTATAATAGAGAGTATGAACAACTTGATTAAATCCAAGCTCGAGCTCTTGCCGACGAGTCCGGGCTGTTACATTCACAAAGATAAGAACGGTACCATCATCTATGTGGGGAAGGCCAAGAATCTTCGCAATCGGGTGCGGTCCTATTTTAGAGGGAGCCACGATACCAAGACGGAAGCGCTGGTATCTGAGATTGTGGATTTTGAGTTTATCGTCACCGAGTCTAATATTGAGGCCTTGCTTCTTGAGATCAATCTCATCAAGGAGAACAAGCCCAAATACAATATCATGCTCAAGGATGACAAGTCCTATCCCTTCATCAAGATTACCAATGAACGCTATCCGCGTCTCATCATCACGCGCCAGGTCAAAAAGGATGGCGGTCTCTATTTCGGTCCCTATCCGGATGTGGGGGCGGCCAATGAGATCAAGCGACTCTTGGATCGGATTTTCCCATTCCGCAAGTGTACCAATCCGCCTTCCAAGGTCTGCTTTTACTACCATCTAGGACAGTGTATGGCCCACACAGTCTGCCACAAGGACGAGGCCTATTTCAAGGGCATGGCCCAGGAGGTTTCTGATTTCCTAAAAGGACAGGACGACAAGATTATCGATGAGCTCAAGATCAAGATGAATACCGCGGCGCAAAACATGGAATTTGAGCGGGCGGCCGAGTATCGGGATCTGATCCAGGCCATCGGGACCCTGCGGACCAAACAGCGGGTCATGGCGAAGGATTTGCAGAACCGGGATGTCTTTGGTTACTACGTGGACAAGGGCTGGATGTGTGTACAGGTCTTCTTTGTTCGTCAGGGCAAGCTGATCGAGCGGGATGTCAATCTCTTCCCTTACTACAATGATCCGGACGAGGATTTCCTGACCTATGTGGGGCAGTTTTACCAGGAGAAATCTCACCTGATCCCCAATGAAATCCTGATCCCTCAAGACATCGATGAGGAGGCGGTCAAGGCCCTAGTGGATACCAAGGTCCTCAAGCCCCAGCGAGGGGAGAAGAAGCAGTTGGTCAATCTGGCTATTAAGAATGCGCGTGTCAGTCTGGAGCAGAAGTTCAATCTCCTTGAAAAATCCATGGAAAAGACCCAAGGTGCCATTGAAAATCTTGGAAAACTCCTGCAAATCCCAACTCCTGTGCGCATTGAGTCCTTTGATAACTCCAACATCATGGGGACCAGTCCGGTTTCAGCCATGGTCGTCTTTGTCAATGGAAAGCCAAGCAAAAAAGACTATCGCAAGTACAAGGTCAAGACCGTCGTCGGACCAGATGACTATGCCAGCATGCGGGAAGTCATACGCAGACGCTATAGCCGGGTCATGAGGGATGGTCTGACGCCACCAAATCTGATTGTTATCGATGGGGGTCAGGGCCAGGTTAATATTGCCAAGCAAGTCATCCAAGAGGAGTTAGGACTGGACATTCCTATTGCAGGACTTCAGAAGAATGACAAGCACCAAACCCATGAGTTACTCTTTGGCGATCCTCTTCAAGTTATCGAACTTTCTCGGACCTCTCAGGAATTTTTCCTTCTGCAACGGATCCAGGATGAAGTTCACCGTTTCGCCATCACATTTCATCGCCAGCTACGGTCCAAGAATTCCTTCTCCTCCCAGTTGGACGGCATCGAAGGCTTGGGACCAAAACGCAAACAGTTGCTGATGAAACACTTCAAGTCACTGATCAAGATCAAAGAAGCTACTATGGATGAGATCGTCACAGTCGGCATCCCACGAGCAGTCGCGGAGTCAGTGCAGATCAAGCTCCATCAAGGAAAGCAAGAAGAAGCAAGTTCCTTGATGGAAGTGGCGGAGGATTCTGAACCATACCAATCATAAGGAGTTTATAATGAACCATCGAATTGCTATTTTATCTGATATTCACGGAGATACGACAGCCCTGGAGGCAGTGATTGCGGATGCGCGTGCTCTAGGCGCGACGGAATACTGGCTTTTAGGGGACATTTTGTTACCAGGCCCAGGAAGAGAGGACCTTTTTGACTTGCTGGATGCGATTCCAATTACAGCAGCTGTTCGTGGAAATTGGGACGATTGTGTCCTAGAGGCTTTGGATGGCGAGTACGGGCTTGAGGATCCGCAGGAGATCCAGATGCTTCGTCTCACTCAGTACCTTATGGAAGGGCTGGATCCTAAGCGGATTGATTGGCTTCGTTCGCTTCCTCTAATGGAGAAGAAGGAGGTCAACGGCATTCGCTTTTCACTGACCCACAACTTGCCAGAAAAGAATTATGGTGGAGACTTGCGTCCAGCAAATGCGACGGAGAACTTTGATCAATTGCTCGATGACCAGACAGATATGGCCATCTACGGGCATGTCCACAAGCAGTTGCTCCGCTATGGCAGTCAGGGCCAGCAGATTCTCAATCCAGGGACTATTGGCATGCCTTATTTTGACTGGGAACCAATTCAAAACCACAGAGCTCAGTATGCACTGATCGATGTCGAAGAAGATGGGGTGACCAACTTGCAATTTCGGAAGGTGGCTTACGACTATGAAGCAGAATTACAAGATGCCAAGGACAAGGGCCTTCCTTTTATTGAGATGTACGAAGAATTGAGACGCGAGGATAACTATCGGGGTCATAACAATGAATTGCTAGCTTCCTTGATTGAGAAATACGGTTATGCCAAAGAAGTAGTTGCCTATTTCAATCTTTCCAATGAATCATAGGTGGGTCTCTTGTGTATTCAACCAATCAAAAAAGCAGATGTACAAATGTCCGCTTTTTTATATCGCTATTCTATTCAATAATAATAATTGCAAAATATAATGAAAATAAATTTATGATTTTTCTGAATTAAGATTAATAAACAATAAACTTACAAGATAGATCACTAATTGGCCAATCCCTATTAATTGAAATATTTGCCAACTTTTAATATCTATCCAAGATGCGAAAAGAGTTCCGAATGGTGCAAAGAGACCACTAATAGTAAAAATAATGCTGAAGATACGCCCTAAAAAGTTTGAATCAATAGATATTTGAAGGTGAGACATGAGATTGACGTTAAACATAGCAACTGTTGTTGAAAAAATAGCAAATAAAATCAATATAATCACTTGCGAAAACTTTAAACTATTAATTAACATTAGGGAGATAGCACCTGGTAATAAAAAATGAAGAAAGTGTTTCAATTCGATCTTTTTCTTCACTAGACTAATGATCAATGCTCCTATAATACTACCAATAGATTGTGCTACAAGAATATAGGCAAATATATTATGAAAGTTAGAAAAGCTTGATGTAAATGGAAGATAGAAAGCGTAAATGGCATCAAGAAAATTAAGAAATGTGGCAGTAATTAAGATAGTTAAGAGCGTTTTATCTTTATAAAGGTATAAAAAGCCTTCTTTTATACCGGAAAAAAATTTTGACTGGATGATCTCATGCTGATATTGTATATGGAAATGGTACTCACATAAAGCGGAAACTAAGAATGATAGTGAGTTGATGAGCATACCATACTTGAATCCAAACTGATGGATGAAAAATACTGAAGCGAGTGGTGCTCCAACGCTAACAATCTCAGCTACAATTTTTGAGAAAGAGTTATATGTCAAAATTCCATCACTTGAGAGCAAGTCTTTTATAATAGCTTTATAGGCTGGACCATTAAAACTAAATAGAATCGCTAATAATACATTGACGACAATTAATGCCCAGATATTTTGTGGGCTATAAAATAGGAAGAGGAAAAAGGTTGCAATAGCAGCAATTAAATCGGTTGCTATTAGCATTCGTTTCCTATCACTAAAATCAGCAACGTAGCCAGCAAATAAGTTGAAAATTAATTGAATGACAGACTCAGTACTTTGATAGATCATCATAAAAAACGAAGATCTAGAAGCAAGATTAGCAATTAAAAGCTTATTAGCATAATCAAATATAATGTTTCCGAAATTAGTTGTTTGTCCACGTATTATTAGTAATAGTATATTTTTATGTTCTTTGTTCATTTATATATCCTTTAAGTAAATTATTTACAGTAGTAAATTCTTTCTCATCCTTAGCACTACAAGATATAAGATAGCGTAAATCATCTAGAGACTGAGCAGCGAAACCTATATTTTCAGGATATTCTCTAAAAAACTCAAAAGAAACAGGGAGTTGTGGAGGTAATTGATGATGCTTGTTTTGAAAAATAGCTATGGTTACAGCGATCTTGGATGGATATTTAGGAACTGTTTTTTGTATAGGTATTGAATTTATTAGTTTCCAGTAAGTATCTAGTATGTCAAAATGAAAAGCAGACTTTATGAGTAGTGGAATATTGCCTCCGCCAAATCGTTTTCCGATTTCACAAAAGCTTAACTCGTCTTTAGTAGAGTTATAAAAGAACTCAGCATGAAAAGGGTGAATCTTCTCTGTTCCAAGACAGTCCAATACTTTTTGGGTCTCAGCTTGTAATCGTTGAATGAAAATGGAGTTATTATAGCGGGAGTTAGTACGGATGATATTGATGAAGGTTGTTTTAACATCTAGAATATTTCCTACATATTCATGTGTGAAAAAGAATTGGATTTTTCCATTTACCGCTATCCCATCACAAGTAAACATCGTATCAAAATCCTTTCGTGTTTCTAGAAGAAAATCTTCGCTTCGATAATATTCTGGTATTTTAGATACAATATGAATGTCTTTCCCGGATGCTCCACATCTTGGTTTGATAAGAAAAGTTGAAGGAAGAGAATCGTTTGGATCCAGTAATTGAGGTTGGTTAACACGACCATCTAATTGTTCTCGCATGAACTTTTTATCTTTATAGGCATAGGAGATTTTCCAAGCCTCTTTTTCTAAAGTGAAAAAGGATTTTAGCACACCAACAATGTGCATTAATCCTTCGTCTAGTGTAAAAATATTTTCAATGTTTTGAATATTATTGAAAAAAAGAAGGAGGTTCAGCTGGCTAAAATCATCTATTCCAAAAATTTGGTTTTTTGAAAATCCTAAAGTGATATAATTTTCTTTTTGTTTATTAGGGCAAACAATACTTAAATTTTTTTGTGCTTGTATACCGATACTTGCAGGAGAAAAGCGATAAATAAAATACTTCATTTCTCATACCTCGTATTTTCTAACGCCCAAGCTTCAGCTCCTTGAAGGTTTTTCTTGGTTTCTAGAAATGTTGAACCATAGCAAGAGAAGCCGACAATAGCATCCGCGCTATGAAAGGCATCATTTAACTGTTTACCAACTTGTGTGTAAGTTGTGTAATCAAAAATTGAATATTGTTTTTTGATAGTTTCAGTTAATTCTGGGAGTTGTTTAATGATTCCTTTCTTTTTTGCTGTTAGAAGCCAGCCAGTGACAGGGAATGTTTTCGGAATTGTAGGTAAGGAATCATCACAAATAGCTTTTAAAAGAAGTTCTAGTGGATTGTGATTGAGCTTATATTGTAAATTTTGACGAATTCGTGCTCCGCCAATGCGTGAAGCAATTTCCAAAAAAATAATTTCGTGTCCATCGTAAAACACTTCTAAGTGAAAAAGAAATGTTCCGTCTGGGTAGAGTTTTTTAGACAGTTCAGAGGCGTAATCAACAAGTTTTTTGAAATGTTTTGAAGTGTGATCCAAGGAAACTCCCGCAGCTGAAATTCCTTCTTTAATTAACAAGGGATTGTAGATATATTGGGACGGTTCACAGTAGATGACATTTCCCTGATAAACAAAGCCATCTATGTGATAGACATCTGCATAGATGTATTCTTGAACAAGGAAAGTCTTGTCCTTCCAAAAATGATCAGAATGAAAAGAAACCAAATCAGTCTCTCTCTTTAAATGAAAAGTATCAACAGAACCAGCTCCATCCAAAGGTTTTAGAATAATATCTCCATGTTGTTTGAAAAAGTTTTTCAATTCCTCATAAGATGAGATTTTCCGAGAATGGGGTATTTTAAAACCTAGTTCACTGACTTTCTGTGTCATTTTGTCTTTATCACGGAAGGTTTTAGCTTGACTGACTGATTGTCCTTTAATATGAAATTGTTCTCGTAATTCTGCAGCCAATACCATATCAAACTCATCTAAAGCAACAATCGCATCGAAATGAGATTGTTGTAAGATTCTTTGTGAGGTTTCTTTTCTCTTTTCAGGATAATGTTGGGTAGTAACTAAAGTGACATTGGTTGGTTTATTCGTTTCAAATGAATCACTTTTACTATCATCAATTAGGATAGTGTATTGATGATTTTGGGATAGGCAGGAATAAATATCGGTGTACGTTTCACGATATGGGTGTAAAATAAGTAATTTTGACATGATTATTTATAACTTTCTATAGGATTTTGATAGCGATTTTTATGGGAATCTCTATAATAGGCAAAGTTGCTAGGCAACTCAGGTAGTTTATAAGTAGGGTCAATTTGATTTTTGTAGAGTTTATAAGGAATACCTAATGTCTGATAGGCATAATCTGCCTCCATTGTATCCCTACTCTTTTTGACTTTCTTTAATGCTTTATTGATATTCTGAGAATATTCCTTGTACTGTTTTAGCAATTCGATTTTAATCGTTGGAAACTCATTTAAGACGTCCTCTAGTGAGATATTATGAATATCACATTCCAAAAAGATTTCTCTAGCTAGTTTTTTTAGAGCATAGCTGTGTTTATGATTGCCAAATGTTCCAATTTCCGGTAATAAAATGGTTAAAGCTTCTAGTTGACTGATGAAAAAATGTGTCAGTTCATGACTACTAGAAAATTTATATAACTTATTGTAGATGGCTAGAAAATTTTGCGACTCGTAAATAGATTTCGCCTGTTCACGAATCATATCTAATCTTAAAGGGAAAAGAACACTGTCTATTTGTGATTGAAGTCCTCCTTGATAATTTATCAGTACAAAATTTGCCAGAGTCACTAGACCGTTATGGTATTGGACGCAAATTTTAATGTAGTAGTGATTTCCAGACAAGGGAACATCACATCGTAGACGTTCTTTATCAATTTCGATAATATGGTTGGTAACCTTGTACAGTTGCTCAAGAGCATCAGTAATGTTGGGACAGATAATGTAAATATCATCAAAAGGAATCCATTTATTTAAAAACTTAGTAATAAAAGTTTCAATAATTTGTCCATATTTCTCTTCATAGAATGAAAATAAACTAATTAAAGTTTGGCATGGGGTAGAGATAGGGTTTACTAAGTTAGCAGGGTAGACATTTCGGAAACAAACTTGTTCTTTTATATATAAACCATATTTCTTTTCTTTAAAATACTCTAGCTCATCTTGAATGGGTGAAAAAGTAAATAAGTTCTTTTCTTCTCTTATCAAAGGCGATGATGGGAGAGTCTGAGCTTTAAAGATACGTTGTAAATCGTCACTATAAGTATTCTTTACCATTGATTTTACCTCGGCTATCGACTTTGTTGATTGCAAATGGTTTGTTGGGTGTATCTAATAGATAATCCTTGTTAATTTCTTTAACAATGTGTTTAGATACATCTGCAATTAGCTTTACAGAAGGATGCCTTCCATCCTCTTGGAAAGGATGATTATTTTTTTCAACATAGTATTTGAATAGTTCATATTCAGGAAAGTAGTAGTCGTACCCTAATTCCATAATAGCATCTTTGATAATCCGATAATTTTCAGTTGTAGCTAAATGAAGATTTTGAAATTTTTCAGAAGCTTTAAGAAGTACATAGGGGATTGAAAATTGAATCTTAATGTCAGGATTGATAAGGTGCACGATTCGCATAATTTCCTTAGAAAAGTTAAGAATATCGTCGGAGGATAGATAAACATTTTTAATCTCTGGGTTGAAAAACTGATTTTTTGGAAGTCTGTTCATTACGTGTTCAGACTTAGACCATATTTCAACGGATCCGAGAGAGACGATTAGTAAATCTGATTCAGTTATTGCTCTCTTAACACAAGTATCAATCTGTAAATTTTCGTTTATGACCTTTTTAAAACTCTCTGAACGATTCCAAAAACGAACTTCATCGTAAAATACTTTTTGTTTGGTATCTATTAAGATATGATGATTCAATTCAAATGCAATGATTTCTAAATCCTTTAGTAAGGATGGTGCATTAAAAATGGTATCATAAGGAGAAAAAGTTTTAATTTGACTGTTGGAAAAATAGTCAATTCCAAGGGCTAGATTTTGAGCAGTGCATGCACCTAAGAAACAAGTTGTCTTGGGAAGATATGTCAGAAATTTCGTAGATTACTTTGATGAGTAAAAGTGTAGGTTATCCATAAATCTCTCCTTTATATCCTAATGAACTTAATACCTTTTGTATGTTTCCGAATCCGTGAAGAACAGTGTCAAAATTTGATAGCATCACTTTATCAAGATGAACTTGAATGATTCCCATCAAGATAGCCATACCTGCACATGTATCATTTAAATGATACATTTTTAAAGTTGTGTCAATATCTGATAGTTTGTCTTGTGTTTTTAATGCACCGTTACTCAAAACTTTTATTCTAATTCCCAATTTGTGTAATTCTGCAATATGATTGGTTCTTTGAATAAATACTTCATCAAATAGGATGGATGATATATTGTGAAAGGCTAAAAATTCTGATAGAATAGGACCTAAATCACTTGTAATAAATGGTGCAGCACCTAAACGCAAAAATTCAAAGTACTCGGACTCTATTTGAGATGTTTTTTTGAACTGAATTGTGTGTTTGTCTTCAATGATATTTAGACCTAATTTTGTAAAAAGGTCAATGTAACTTTGAGGAATATCTCTGATAAATACATTGTCAAAAATGATATTTTCTATCTCATCCCAGAATAGCAAGACATAAGAAACAAACATAGTCATATCGGGAGGTAACGTTATTTCAGTATTTTTCATTTCGATAGAGTCTACCTTAGGGATTAAAATTTTGTCTGGTGATAAATATTGGACGGTTCGATTCGTCGCGGACTCTAACAAAGAAATGAGGTAGGATACAGTAGGGTCTGGAGAAAGACCGTTGATTTTTATTTCATTTGGATAAAAGTAAGCTAAACTAATAGCATTGAAAAAAGCTCCAACACTTTTACTTCCATCTGCGTAACAATTTAAGGATATGTTTTTATTTAGCAAGTCGTTCTTCTCAGAATAAAAGATTTTATTCTCTTCTTGATAAGTATAGCTCGCTACGGTGGAGAGCATATCAAGGTGTAAGTCAATAGGTCTGAAACAAAAATCGTCTCCTCCAGGAAATGCAAATAAAAGATGGTGATAGCGATAAGTTAAAGCTGTTATAGTACCAATGCTAGCTCGACTAATTTTATTGAGAGATGTAATATCTGTAGGCATCCTTTTAGAGCTAACCTCGATAGTATCTTCATAGGTGAAAGAATCAGACCACTCATTCTTTCCAAATTCATAGAGTATATTTAGAAAATCAAAGGCAGTAGGGCAGTTTCTGATTATTAACTTGTTTTTATTCAAAAATAAGCAAGATAATAGAATATGAACGCCGATAACTTTATCTCCTTCGATTTTGACGTGAAGCTTTTGAGTGCTGGTAGCTTCAGTCTGCTCTTGTCTTTGTAATTTTAAATTAAAATGCTTGGGTACAACGCCATCTGTTATTTTAGATATGCTTTCTTTAGTTAAAGCACTTGGTTGATTTAAACTAACTTCTAAATCTTCGAAGGATATTTCTAGTAGCTTTGCATAGGCTATTAAGTCTTTAACATTGATATCACGAGAGCCATTTTCCCAGTTTGAGATAGCCTGTCGGCTTAGTTTTAATTGATTTGCTACAAATTCTTGAGTAAAGCCCATTGCTAATCTACGCTGTTTCAAAAAGTCACCAATCATAAACATTACCTCTCTTGTGTTAACTTAGTTTTCATTATACTCGCATGAAGTTTATTTTCAATAAAATTCATGAAACAATTTGTTGCGAAGCTGCAAATTAAGATCAGATATTCTTTCGCTATATGAGATGTTTGCATGCAAAAACCTCGAATGTAATTAATAGATATTGTTAAAAGAAATTTAATCAAATTCTTTTAATAATTGACTATATTCAAATCTTAGGCTGTAAAACTCTGCAAGCTCTTTCATTTTGTGTTAAAATAGAGGCAACCGAAATAGAAAAGGAAGAAGCTTATGAAATTTCTAGAGCTCAATAAAAAACGCCATGCGATCAAGCATTTCACTGACCAACCGGTCGATCCAAAGGATGTACGGACTGCCATTGAGATCGCAACCTTGGCCCCTAGCGCCCACAATAGCCAACCTTGGAAATTTGTGGTCGTTCGTCAAAAAAATGCAGAATTGGCAAAATTAGCCTATGGTCCAAACTACGAACAAGTCATGGAAGCACCTGTGACCATCGCCCTCTTTACAGATACTGATTTGCAAAAACGGGCTCGCAAGATTGCGCGTGTCGGTGGGGTGAAAAACTTCACAGATGAGCAGTTGCAATACTTTATGCAAAGTCTTCCTGCTGAGTTTGCGCGCTACGATGCCCAACAGACAAGCGATTACTTGGCTTTGAATGCCGGTCTTGTGGCGATGAACTTGGTGTTGGCTTTGACAGACCAAGGCATTGGAACCAATATTATCTTGGGATTTGATAAAGAAAAAATCAATGAAGTATTGGACATCGAAGAGCGTTTCCGTCCGGAAGTTTTGATTACGGTTGGCTATGCGGCTGAGAAGGTAGAACCTAGCTACCGCTTGCCAGTAGACGAAATTATTGAAAAACGCTAATCTAAAGAGAAATTTAGAAGCTCGAGGAGGAATTCATGACAACAGTTGACTTTAAAGCAGAAGTAGAAAAACGTCGCGATGAGATGATGGCTGACCTATACAGCCTCTTGGAAATCAATTCGGAACGCGATGACAGTAAGGCAGATGCAGAGCATCCTTTTGGACCTGGTCCTGTAAAAGCTCTTGAAAAATTCTTGGAAATTGCCAAGCGTGACGGCTATGAAACCAAGAATGTGGACAATTATGCCGGTCACTTTACCTTTGGTGAAGGAGAAGAAGAGCTTGGGATTTTTGCCCATATGGACGTCGTGCCTGCAGGTAGTGGTTGGAAGACCGATCCATACAAACCAGAAATTATCGATGGCAAGCTCTACGCGCGTGGCTCATCTGATGATAAAGGGCCTACAATGGCTTGCTACTATGGTTTGAAGATCATCAAAGACTTAGGACTTCCTGTTTCTAAGCGCGTGCGCTTCGTTGTCGGTACGGATGAAGAATCAGGCTGGGGCGACATGGATTACTATTTCAAACACGTCGAACTTCCTGAGCCAGATTTTGGCTTCTCTCCAGATGCGGAATTCCCAATTATCAATGGGGAAAAAGGAAACATCACGGAGTACCTTCATTTTGGAAATGACAACACTGGAAAGGCTAAACTTCACAGCTTTACAGGTGGCCTTCGTGAAAACATGGTGCCAGAATCAGCGACTGCAGTCGTTTCTGGAGAACTCCCTGATCTTGCTGGTTTCTTAGATGCTTTTGCCAAGGAACATCAGCTCAAGTTTGAAATCTCAACAGTAGATGAAGAAACTTATACCGTTACGATCGTTGGGAAATCTGCTCATGGATCCACTCCTGAAGATGGGATCAATGGTGCAACCTACTTAGCGCTTTTGTTGAACCAATTTGATTTTGGTGGCGCTGCTAAGGCTTACCTTCATGTGACGGCTTCACTTCTTCACGAAGATTTTGCCGGTGAAAAATTAGGGATTGCCCATACAGATGCCAAGATGGGACCATTAAGCATGAATGCAGGTGTCTTCCATTTTGATGAAAGCCAAGCAGACAACACCATTGCATTGAACGTGCGCTACCCTCAAGGGACAGATCCTGAAACCATCAAAGCCATCCTTGAAAAGATCGAAGGAGTGGCTACTGTGAGCTTGTCAGCCCATGGCCACACGCCTCACTATGTTCCGATGGATGATGAATTGGTCTCTACCCTCTTGCGTGTTTATGAAAAACAAACAGGTCTCAAAGGCCACGAACAAGTCATCGGTGGTGGTACCTTTGGTCGTCTCTTGAAACGTGGAGTTGCCTTTGGTGCCATGTTCCCAGACTATGTCAATACCATGCACCAAGCCAATGAGTTCGCAGATGTTGAAGATCTCTATCGTGCAGCAGCTATTTACGCAGAAGCCATCTACGAATTAATCAAATAATCCACTACTCGGCCAGTTTTTCTGGCTGAGTTTTTCCATAGAAGGAGAACTTATGTCAAAGATTGAAACCATTAAAGAAGCCATTATGGCAGATCCTCAAAACAAAGGATATACAGAGAAAGGGATCGAGCCACTCTTTGCAGCACCAAGGACTGCTCGCATCAATATTATCGGACAGGCACCTGGTTTGAAAACGCAAGAAGCGGGAATTTACTGGAAGGATAAAAGTGGTGACCGTCTGCGCGAATGGTTAGGAGTTGATGAAGATACCTTTTACAACTCTGGTCTGTTTGCGGTCATTCCCATGGACTTTTATTTCCCAGGGCATGGAAAATCAGGTGATCTGCCACCACGCAAAGGCTTTGCGGAAAAGTGGCACCCTCAACTTCTTAAGGAGTGCCCGGATATTGAGTTGACCCTCTTGATTGGACAATATGCTCAAGCTTACTACCTTCATGAAAAGGTGAGCGGCAAGGTAACCGAACGGGTCCACCATTTTAAAGACTATTTGCCAACCTATTTTCCACTGGTGCATCCATCTCCTCGTAATCAGATTTGGATGGCTAAGAACCCTTGGTTTGAGGCAGAGGTGGTGCCAGAATTGCAAGCGTTAGTACAAGAGATCATTCAAAAATAAAGGAGATCGAAGATGGATGCTTATCGACAAGTTAAAGAAAAATTAGACGAGTTAGGCATTTCATTTGATGTGGTGGAACACCCACCGGCATTCACAACTGAGCAGGCCGATTCTTACATTGAAGGCTTAGAAGGTGTCCGGACCAAGTCCATGTTTTTGACTAACAAGAAGAAAACCCAATACTATCTGCTCATCATGGATGACAGGAAACCATTGGATATGGATGATTTCAAAGAGCAAGTGGAAGCCAACCGGATCCGCATGGCTTCAGCAGATTCTTTAGCTGAAAAAATGAAATTACTGCCAGGAACGGTTTCTCCATTTGGTTTATTAAACAATGAAGATAAAGATATTCGAGTCTATTTCGATAAAGACATTGTGTCAGAGGAGATCATGACCTTCCATCCCAATACCAATGAAAAAACGATCTTTATTAAAACCCAAGACTTGTTCCGATTTTTAGAGTCAATTAGCTTTAACTATGAAATTCTAACCCTACCATAAACTACCCTATAGGAGAAATCATGAAAGAAATATCATTTAATGACTTTTTAGCAAAGTACCAGGCGGGAGAAATCCAAGTCCTCGACGTCCGCGAGCAGGAAGAGTATGATGCCCGTCATCTGGATGGAGTGACCTTGCTTCCTTTATCAGTGTTAGCAGAACGGTATTCAGAACTAGATAAGAACCAACCCTTTTATGTCATTTGCCGATCGGGCAAACGCTCAGCCCGTGCCTGCCTCTTTTTAGAAAAGAAGGGGTATGATGTGACCAATGTGCAAGGGGGCATGAATGCCTTGGAAGATTAGAAAGTTGTGATAGATTGCAATTTTTTTCAGGAGATATTGCAGGCTATTTCCAGTCTTTCATTGAAAACCAAGTAAAAATTTTGTATAATACCTTTGTATTAACTATTTATAAGGAGATTAACTATGTCAAAACAAGATTGGCTTGATTATTTCGAAGCCGTAAATGGTCGTTCTGCCAGTGCAGAGGAAATTGCTCAAGCTCTTGCTGCGGGTGAATTCCAAGAAGAAGTAGCAGCCCCACAAGAACCAGTTGCAGCTCCGCAAGCCCCTGAGTTTGTCGCAGCGCCACAAGAACCAGTTTCAGCACCACAAGCTCCTGAGTTTGTCGCAGCGCCACAAGAACCAGTTGCTGCCCCACAAGCCCCTGAGTTTGTCGCAGCCCCGCAAGAACCAGTTGCTGCCCCACAAGCTCCTGAGTTTGTCGCAGCACCTCAAGAACCAGTTGCTGCCCCACAAGCCCCTGAGTATACTGCAGCACCACAAGAACCAGCTCCTCAAGCTGCTCCAACCAATGGTCCTGCTTTCCAACAAGCTCCACAACAAGCTTATCAACAACCGGTTCAACCAGGCTACCAACAAAACCCTTATCAAGGTCAACCTTATCCTGCTCAACCTAGTCAATTTGGTGTGGCAGTTGGTGGTTACTGGAGTTGGTTTGTTTCTGCTTTGAAACGCCCAACTGCTGTAAATCAACCAAAAGCGCTCAATGGTATTTTACAATACGTCTTCACTGCTTTTGTAATGACCTTGGCTACCTTCTTTACTGCAAGTGCCTATACAGGTGGTTATGGTGTTGATTTCCGTGCCTTTCTCATCATCTTGATCATGGTCTACTTCAATATCTATGCCTACCAAGTAGCAGGTTTCTTTATCCGTCGTGTCGTTCTTCAAGATAAAGAATATTCATACGGCCGTTCATTTGAAGAGTTTGGACGTTTGTCTGTATATACCTTGCCTATTTCACTATTTGCTTTCTTAGTTGGACTTGTAAAAGCTTTTGAATTCTATAAATTCCTTAACTTCTTGGTCTTCTTCTTGTTCACAATTGGAGCCTTGTATGTAGTTTATCAAGCCTTGAACAAAACGAAATTTAAAGCAGATAAATTCTTATTGCTTGTAGCATCCGTTGCAATTCTAATTGTTTTTGCAGGCCTTGTTGTATACTTGGATCGTCAAATTTTGGAACAAGCTATTATGGGATCTATTCCAAGTACTCCAAATTTTGGAGACTTGGGTAATTTAGGATACTAATCATATCACAAAGAGGAAGGTGGGGGGACCCACTTTCCCTATTTTATAATAAGGGAGAAAAAATCCATGCAACAAAAATGGGTTGAATTATTTGAAAAAGTGATCGGGCGTAAGCCAACCCCAGCTGAATTTATGGCTGGTAAAGAATCTGGATTTGATTTGAAACAAATTCAGTCTATTGCTGGGAAGGATTTAGAAGCTACACAAGTTTTCTCTGCGCAAGAAGTAGCTGAACCAGTCGTCGAAGAAGAAACCATTGATCCGCTACTTGCAGCTCGACAAGCTTGGTTGGCGCATTTTGAAGAAACTTATGGGCGCAAGCCAAGTCCAGATGAATTTGCTGCAGCCAAGAGCCAAAACTTTGAATACGTGACGGCTCCAGTTGCTGAACAAGAAGTGTATAGTGATTATGCGCAAGAAACTCAGGAGTATACGACACCACAGCCAACTCCATCTTTTATCACAGCTGAGAGTGCACCTGTCTCACCGAAGAAGCAAAAAGCACCGAAAACAAAGAGTGGAAAGAAACTTTCCAAAAAGAAAATTTGGATCATTTCTGCCGTCTCCGCGTTGGTGATTGCCTTAGTCGCAGCTTTCATGTACTTCCGTTCTACGACCAGTGTAGAAGTCACAGCTGATAAATTTATCAAGGCTGTGGATACCAAGGACTATCGCGAAGCAGCCGAATTGCTCTCGTCTGGATCGGACAAGTGGACAAAAGATGAAGCAGAAAGTTTCATCACCAGTATGGCCGATCAAGGGATTGACATCGGTAATGAGTTGAACAAAATCATCGATGATGGTGGCGTAGGTGTCTACAAGGATAAATCCAACAACAAGATTTTTGGTCTGGAAAAAGCAGGCAAAAAATTTGGGATCTTCCAAGAATACCGTGTCGCGAGCTATCCAATCCAATTTAAGGTGAAAACCAATCTAGATCAAGCCAAGCTAAAAGTCGGCAGTAAAACTATTTCTTTGAAAAAAGAAGGGGTAACAGACATTGGTTCTCTTCATTACAGCAAGACGGATATGGAAGTAACAGCCAAGACAGAAGTTGGTAATGTATCAACGAAAATCCATTTTGATCCGAAAAAGGCCACCAAAAACGAGATTGAGTTGCTGATGAATTCGGAAAAACGCAATTTTGAGATTGAATTTCCAGATGAAGTAGAAAATCCTACAGATGTCAAGGTTGTTGTCAATGGCAAAGAAGTGGGCACCAGTACAACTTTTGAAGTAGACTGCATTCCTTATCAAGAAATTGAAGTCCATGCTGTCTTCAATATGAATGGGGAAACCTATTCAACGGAAGAAAGCAAAGTAACAGTTGAAGAGGATGAAAATGATCCAATTGAATTGAAACTTTCCAAAGATACTGCCAAACGGGTTAAGAGTGCACAGGATGCTAAAAAGGCTAAGGATGCTAAAGAAGAACAAAATCGGACCTTGGCTGAAGAGTTCTTGAAAGAATACCGTGACGCTGTCTTTAGTTCCGTATCAAACCGTAACAACACCTATTCTAAGTATTATGATACTCAAAGCAAAGCTTACAAAGAAATGGTTGAATTCACAACTGGTGATGGGGTTCGGAAGGCCAAGATTGACTACTATACTCCAGGAGCTTTGGATATTCAAAGCGTTACCGAGGAAAATGGTGTTGTCACGATCAAGACCTATGAAGACTTCACAGTGCATTACACGGATAGCCATCCAGATTCACAAAACCGTAGATACAAGACCTATACTTTGAAAAAAGTAGGAGCTAGTTATGTGATTACAGATATTGTCGTCACAAAAGAATCATAGGAGAACCCACATGAAAGCAAGATTTTCTAAATTTACCTTGGTGACAGTTGCCTTGTTAAGTCTGACAGCTTGCTCCCAATCTAAACCGGATGCTTCGAAATCTTCTGCCAAAGAAGTGACCAAGCAAACTTCCACCAAGTCTTCTGCTAAAACATCTGTTGCAACAGATAGTAGCAAAAAAAATAGCAATGAAGGCTCCTCTAAGGCTGGCAAGCCGGATGTTAAACTGGACGCTGGTGTGACCTACAATGGGTCTTACTATAGTGTTAAAGGGAAATATGGCGAGGTGATGATTGCCAACAAGCACTATCCCTTGTCACCAGATTTTAACCCTGGAGAAGACCCAAAAGTTGTGGCAGCCCTTCATGAATTGATCGCTGCCATGCAGGCGGAAGGCTACCCAATTAGTGATCAATACAGTGGTTTTAGGAGTTATGAGACCCAAGTTGGGCTCTACCAGAACTATGTCAATCAAGACGGCCAAGCAGCTGCCGACCGGTATTCAGCAAGACCTGGCTATAGTGAGCACCAAACAGGTTTGGCCTTCGATTTAATCGATACGAGTGGTAATCTCGTAACAGAACCAGGACCAAGTAAATGGTTGCTCAAGAATGCTGCAAAATACGGATTTGTCGTTCGTTACCAAGAAGGAAAAGAAAATGTAACGGGCTATGTACCAGAAAGCTGGCATCTTCGCTACATCGGAAAAGAAGCCCAAAAGATTGCTGACTCAGGTTTGAGTTTAGAAGAATATTACGGCTTCACCGGTGGCGATTACGTAGATAAATAAAAGAGAGTGGGACAGAAATCGGTCATTCGTTAGAATTCGATTTCGTCGTCCCACCTCCGCACAGTTGAGTAGGGTTGTAAAAGCTGATGAAATCAGCGTAGTAGAGCCCACTCAACCACTGAGTCTTACTCGACAATCCAAAAATAATTGAGAGGCTAGGACTTTTGTCCCAGCCTCTTTTATTCAATTGATTTTAGAAATTTATCTAGTTCTTTTTGGTTCCTTAATTCGTAGAATTTCTGAGGAAAGGTTTGATGGATTCTCTTATATCTTGCTAGTGCTGTCTGGCGCCGTCCCTTCCAGAGAACCCAGCTGATAAATTCCCAGTCAAACTTTTCGGGACAACCTGGAGCCATGCTTTCTCTAGTTTTATGACGGTATTTTAGATAACGTTTGAAAGCTCGATAGAGACAGTTCCAACGAGAAAAGTTAAGAAAGATAATGTAGTCGGCTTGCTCCATTCTTTCCTCATAACAGCACCATGAGTAATTGCCATCAATGACCCAGTCTCTATGAACGCTCAGAAACTGTTTCATCTCTTCCTCCATCCAGTCCCGGTCACTGTCTATCCAACCCGGTTGAAATTGAAGGGTATCCATATGAAGCTTGGGGATGGAGTAGTGGCGAGATAAGGCTCTAGCCAAGGTGGATTTGCCTGCTCCAGAATAGCCGATAATAACGATTTTCATGAGGCCCTCTTTAAAATTTTTGCACAAAAAAAGCTCCGTAGAGCTCATTTTGTATGCAATTCTTGATTAGCCAAGTTTTGCTGCAAGACGTGCTTTATCACGACCAGCTTTGTTCTTGTGGATCAAACCTTTAGTTTCTGCTTTATCGATAGCTGAGCTAGCAGCGCGGTAAAGTTCTTCAGATGGGTTTTCTTCAAAAGCTTTGATTGCAGTACGCATAGCTGATTTTTGAGCTGAGTTTTTTTCGTTTTGTTTAACGTTCAATTCAGCGCGTTTGATAGCTGATTTAATGTTTGCCAAGTTATTCACCTCCATTGATAATCTAACTATCTCATTATATATGAAAAGTTAAGATTTGACAAGCCTAAAATGGCTTTTCCTTAAAAAAGTGGTTCTAAAACAGGAATTAGTTAGCGTTTTAGATAGATTTCATCGATTTCATGGTTGGTGGCTTTATGGAGGATCAGATCGACCCGGTTTCTGGTTGGTTGGATGTAGTGCTGCAGGTTAACCAAATTAATGGATTCCCAGACCTGATGCGCCATCTCTAGGACTTCTTCTAAAGGCTGTTTTGTAAAGCGATAATAGTAGTTTTTGGGATCATTATGGGCCAGTTTGAGGAGCTTTTGGAAGCGATCAATATACCAAGACTCGATATCATCCACCGCAGCATCTACATAGATCGAAAAGTCAAAGAAATCTGTCATGTAGAGATTGTCATTTTGCGGATTTTGAAAGACATTGATCCCTTCGACGATGACAAAATCAGCAGGTAAAATCGTCTGTTTCTCATCTGGGACAATATCATAAATCTCGTGGGAGTAGACGGGAATCTCAACACTCTTATTATTCTTAATTTGGTTGAGAAAATGAAGAAGCAACTCCATATCATAACTTTCAGGAAAGCCCTTGCGGTTGAGGAGACCTTGCTCCTTTAGGGTCTGGTTCGGATAGAGAAAGCCATCTGTTGTGACCAATTCGACGCTTGAGCCTGCAAAGGTCCGTGACAGAAGAATCTGTAGCAAACGACTAGTGGTTGATTTGCCAACAGCGACACTGCCTGAAACGCCAATAATGAAAGGTTGGCCTTCACTTGGCTTTTGAAGGAAAATCCCCTTTGAAAAGGCCAGGTCTTCTTTGGAGCGCTTGTAAATCCCGATTAAGTTGGTTAGAGGAAGGTAGACATCGCGTACATCCTGTAGGTTGATTCGGTCGTTAAAACTCTTGATGGAATTGAGCTCGGTTTGCGAGAGAGGTGGGGTGGTTTTTCGGTGTAATTGCTGCCAGGTTGCTCTGCTGATTTTTTCAAAATGTAGAAATTCTTTGTCCATATGTCCCTCCTATGCAGTCTTTAGTATACCAATTTTTGGAAGTCGTGTAAACGGTTCAAAAATGATTTTATTTATGATAAAATGGCTTTATGAGTAAAATGTATTTCGATGTGAACCCAGATGCAGCTCATGACATTCATGATCTTGCAGTTGTTTTACTGGGACAAAAGATGAATTTCTATACGGACGCAGGTGTCTTTAGTAAAAAAATGATTGACTTTGGGAGCCAAGTTCTTTTGTCGACCCTTGATTTTTCAAAGGGAGAAAGCGTCCTTGATGTTGGATGTGGCTATGGACCGATTGGCCTGTCTCTTGCCAAGGCGCAAGGGGTTGCCGTGACGATGGTAGATGTGAACGAGCGAGCACTGGAACTAGCTCAAAAAAATGCGGCTCGCAATCAAGTGGAAGCGCAAATCTTTTCGTCTAACGTCTATGAAGCAGTGGAATGGGTCTTTGACCATGTGATTAGTAATCCTCCCATTCGTGCAGGTAAAAAGGTAGTTCATCAGGTGATCACAGGCAGTGTTGACCATTTGAAACCAGGTGGAGATTTGACCATTGTCATTCAGAAAAAACAAGGAGCTCCAAGTGCCAAAGCCAAGATGGAAGAAACTTTCGGCAATTGTGAGATCGTAAAAAAAGACAAGGGTTACTATATTTTAAGAAGTGAGAAAGAAGTATGAGAGCAGTAGATATCATTCAGAAGAAACGGGATGGCCTTGCCTTAAGTCAAAAAGAAATTGAATGGCTGATTGAAGGTTACGTGTCTGGAAGTGTTCCAGACTACCAGATGGCCGCCTTTGCAATGGCGGTCTATTTTAAAGGGATGACGACAGAAGAAATCTCTCATTTGACCATGAAGATGGTGGAAACAGGCCAACAGTTTGATCTATCTGCTATTCCGGGAATTAAGGTTGACAAGCACTCAACGGGAGGTGTCGGAGACAAGGTAACCTTGGTCTTGGTGCCTTTGGTTGCAAGTTTTGGGGTGCCTGTCGCTAAGATGAGTGGGCGTGGTCTGGGCCACACTGGCGGAACCATTGACAAATTGGAATCCATCAAAGGCTTCCAGATTGAGAGGAGCCAGGAAGAATTTATCCAGCAGGTACAAGAAATCGGCCTTTCTGTCATTGGTCAATCGGACCAACTGGTGAAGGCTGATAAACTTTTGTATGCTCTTCGTGATGTTACCGCAACGGTAGATACCATTCCTTTGATTGCAAGTTCTGTTATGAGTAAGAAAATTGCGGCAGGAGCAGATGCGATTCTCCTAGATGTGACGGTGGGCGAAGGAGCCTTCATGAAAACTATCGAGGATGCTCGTCGCTTGGCTCGAACCATGGTAGATCTTGGAAATGCAGTCGGTCGCAAGACCGTTGCAGTTATTACCGATATGAGCCAGCCTTTGGGAACCAGTATTGGCAATCGGTTAGAGATTTTGGAAGCGCTTGATATTCTTAAAGGTCAGGGTCGAGATGACGTAACAAGCTTCATCTGTGAATTAGCTCAAATCATGTTGCAATTAGCCCATGTGGACCAGTATATTGAAGCAATTCACGAACATTTAACCAATGGGCTTGCTTTGAAAAAATTTGAAGAGATGGTCGAGGCACAAGGCGGGAACTTAGAAGATCTGTATCGCCCAGTCAAAGTAGATCAGGTGCTAGAAGTGACAGCAGATCAAGACGGAGTTATTGCTGCTCTGCCTGCGATGGATTTTGGCTTGTTTGCCATGAGACTTGGTGCAGGGCGGGCGGTCAAGTCGGATCCTCTGGATTATGAAACTGGAATTGTCTTTGATAAAAAGGTAGGAGAGCCCGTCAGAAAAGGCGAACGAATCGCTCGGATCTACATGAATGAAAAAAATTCACAAGAAAGCGTTACAGATTTCAAAAAAAATGTTAAAATATTAGATAAGGCTGAAAACGTTAAAGAAATTATTGAGATAATATCTTAAACAACTCAGGAGATTGTATGAAGTTAAATAAATATATTGATCACACTCTTTTAAAACCAGATGCACAACAAGATCAAATCGAAAAACTGATTGAAGAAGCGAAGTCTTATGATTTTGCTAGCGTCTGTGTCAATCCTACATGGGTCAATTTTGCAGCAGAGGGCTTGCGAGATTCAGACGTTAAAGTATGTACGGTAATTGGTTTTCCTTTGGGAGCGACTACCCCATTTGTCAAAGCCTTTGAAACAAAGAATGCGATTCAAAACGGGGCCGATGAGATTGATATGGTCATCAACATCGGCGCCTTAAAGTCTAAGAATTTAGCACTAGTTGAGGACGATATCCAAGCAGTAGTTGAAGCAAGTGGTGACAAGGTGGTCAAAGTTATCATCGAGACTTGCCTCTTAACAGACGACGAAAAGATTGCTGCTTGTCAGATCGCCAAGTCAGCTGGGGCTGATTTTGTCAAAACCTCAACTGGATTTTCAACAGGTGGAGCAACAGTGGCAGATGTAGCCTTGATGCGGCAAACTGTCGGACCAGATATGGGTGTTAAAGCTTCTGGTGGGGCTCGTTCTTACGAAGATGCTCTGGCCTTTATCGAAGCCGGGGCGACTCGCATCGGTACTTCATCAGGTGTAGCGATCGTGGAAGGACAATTAGCGCATGGCGACTACTGAGCTGATTGATTTGGCAGTCGAAGTGAGCCAGCAGGCTTATGTGCCCTATTCTCATTTCCCGGTTAGTGCAGTCCTTGTGACCAAGGATGACCAAATCTATACGGGTGTGAATATTGAAAATGCAAGTTTTGGGTTAACCAATTGTGGAGAGCGCACGGCGATCTTTAAGGCAGTTTCTGAAGGGGCTCGCTCCTTTAAAGAATTAATTGTTTATGGACAGACAGAAAAGCCGATCTCCCCTTGTGGTGCCTGTCGCCAAGTTATGGCCGAGTTTTTTGAGCCAGATCTTCCGGTGACCTTAGTTTCTAAAGATAAATCGACGGTCGTGATGACGGTCAAGGAATTACTTCCATATTCCTTTACAGACCTTAGCTAGTAGGGTCTGTGAGGCGGTCTTTTGACCCTTTCAATACTTCGCAACAATGTTGCACAATAATTTAGGAGGTTCAGTAATGAACAAGAAACAATGGCTAGGCCTTGGTCTAGTAGCTGTCGCTGCTATCGGACTTGCAGCATGTGGAAATCGTGCTTCTAAGAAAGATAGCGCAAACTCAGATGCTAAAACAGATTTGAAAGCTGCTATCGTAACCGATACTGGTGGTGTGGATGATAAATCATTCAACCAATCTGCTTGGGAAGGTTTGCAAGCTTGGGGTAAAGCAAACGGACTTTCAAAAGGGAATGGATTTGATTACTTCCAATCACAAGACGAGTCTCAATATGCGACAAACCTTGATGAAGCTGTTTCTAATGACTACAAATTGATCTTTGGTGTTGGTTTTGCCTTGAGCGACTCTGTTAAAAAAGCTGCAAAAGACAACGAAAATGTGAACTACGTCATCATCGATGACCGTATTGAAGGACAAAAGAACGTAGCGTCTGCTGTCTATGCTGATAACGAATCTGGTTACCTTGCAGGTGTCGCAGCTGCGAAAACAACTAAAACAAAACATGTTGGTTTCGTAGGTGGTATGGAAAGTGAAGTTATCACACGTTTCCGCGCTGGATTTGAAGCTGGTGTTAAATCTGTTGACCCATCTATCAAAGTTCAAGTAGACTACGCTGGCTCATTCGGTGACTCTGCTAAAGGTAAAACAATTGCTGCTGCACAATACGCTGCAGGTGCAGACGTTATCTACCAAGTGGCAGGTGGTACTGGTGCTGGTGTCTTCTCTGAAGCAAAAGACTTGAACGAAAAGAAAAATGAAGATGAAAAAGTTTGGGTTCTTGGTGTTGACCGTGACCAAAAAGCTGAAGGTGAATACACTTCTAAAGATGGTAAAAAATCAAACTTTGTATTGGCTTCAAGCTTGAAGAAAGTCGGAGAATCTGTTAAAGACTTGGCTAAGAAAACTGCCGATGGCAAATTCCCTGGTGGTAAAGTGATTACTTATAGCTTGAAAGATGGTGGTGTTGATTTGACAACCGACAACCTTTCTGCAGATGCTAAAAAAGCTGTCGAAGATGCGAAAGCTAAAATCCTTGACGGTTCACTTAAAGTTCCTGAAAAATAATACTTAATTGGATCGGCCCGACCTTCAAGGGCCGTTTCTTTTAAAGTGAGACATTTTTGTCTCAATAAAATCTGTCAGTTCCACTAACAGGTTTTATTGAAATAAAAATAGTTTGAAAGGAAACACACCACATGACACAACAATATGTCATTGAAATGCGTGAAATTACCAAAAAATTTGGTGAATTTGTAGCAAATGATAAGATTAATCTTCAATTGCGCAAAGGCGAAATTCATGCACTTCTTGGAGAAAATGGTGCAGGGAAATCTACCTTGATGAATATGCTGGCTGGTTTGTTGGAACCAACGAGTGGAGACATCTTGGTGAATGGGGACCCTGTTACCCTTGACTCACCTTCAAAAGCTGCCTCTTTAGGGATCGGAATGGTGCACCAACACTTTATGTTGGTTGAAGCCTTTACGGTTGCTGAAAATATCATCCTTGGTTCCGAAACAACCAAGCATGGTGTATTGGATCTTAAGCAAGCCAGTGAGGACATTCTGGCTTTATCTAAAAAATATGGTTTGGCGGTGGATCCAAATGCTAAAGTTGAGGATATTTCTGTTGGTGCGCAGCAGCGTGTGGAAATTCTAAAAACCCTCTATCGTGGAGCTGACATCTTGATCTTTGATGAACCGACAGCGGTATTGACCCCAGCGGAAATCGAAGAATTGATGACGATCATGAAAAACTTAGCGAATGAAGGAAAGTCTATCATCCTGATTACGCACAAGTTGGATGAAATTCGTGCGGTTTCGGATCGTGTTACAGTTATTCGTCGTGGTAAATCCATTGAAACAGTTGATATAGCAGGTGCTACCAACCAAGACCTGGCTGAAATGATGGTCGGTCGATCTGTTTCCTTCAAAACGGAGAAAGGTCCTTCTCAGCCAAAAGAAGTCGTCTTGTCGATTGAAAACTTAGTTGTGAATGAAAATCGTGGGATTCCAGCTGTGAAGAATCTATCCTTGGAACTTCGTGCTGGTGAAATTGTTGGGATCGCAGGGATTGATGGCAATGGTCAGTCTGAGCTGATCCAAGCCATTACAGGTCTTCGAAAGGTTAAATCTGGTTCGATCAAGATTAAAGGCAAGGAAGTTGTGGGACTTCGTCCCCGTCAAATCACTGAGATGAAGGTTGGGCACGTTCCTGAGGACCGTCATCGGGATGGTTTGGTCCTTGATATGATGATCTCTGAAAATATTGCCCTTCAAACTTACTACAAAGAACCTCTTAGCAAGAATGGAATTCTCAACTATCCAAAGATTACTTCATACGCTAAGAAATTGATGGAAGAATTTGACGTTCGTGCAGCTAGTGAAGTGGTACCAGCTAAGGCGCTTTCTGGAGGAAACCAACAAAAGGCCATTATCGCGCGTGAAATCGATCGTGACCCAGACCTCTTGATTGTCAGTCAACCAACTCGTGGTTTGGACGTTGGTGCCATTGAATACATCCACAAACGGTTGATTCAAGAGCGGGATAATGGAAAAGCTGTCCTTGTGGTTAGCTTTGAATTGGATGAAATTTTGAATGTTTCTGACCGTATTGCGGTTATTCATGATGGGAAGATCCAAGGGATCGTAACCCCTGAAACAACGAATAAGCAAGAACTTGGAATCCTCATGGCAGGAGGACAAGTAAAGGAGGGAGCATCAAATGAATAAGAATTTAAAACAAATTGCCGTTCCATTGGTGTCTGTCCTTTTAGGATTGGTCTTGGGTGCCATTATTATGTGGGCCTTCAGCTATGATGCCCTTTGGGGATATGAATTGCTGTTCAAGAAAGCCTTTGGTTCGATTAAGAGTTGGGGAAATATTTCCCGCGCCATGGGGCCACTGATTCTAGTTGCTCTTGGGTTTTCAGTAGCCAGCCGGGCCGGTTTCTTTAACGTCGGACTTCCTGGTCAGGCTTTTGCTGGATGGATCATGGCGACTTGGTTTGCCCTTTCCTTCCCAAATATGCCTCGCTTACTGATGATTCCGATGACCGTTTTGATTGCGGCTATCGCAGGTGGATTTATCGGAGCGATTCCTGGTTTCTTACGGGCCTATCTGGGTACTAGTGAGGTCATTATTACCATTATGATGAACTACATTGTTCTCTATGGTGGGAATGCCTTGATTCATAGCTTCCCAGCTTCCCTTATGAAGAATAAGGACTCAACGATTGATGTGGGAGCTAACGCTGTCTACCAGACCGAGTGGTTGCGTAATTTGACAGACAAATCACAGATGAACATTGGGATCTTCTTTGCTATCATCGCAGTGGTAGTCATCTGGTTCTTGATGAAGAAAACAACACTTGGATTTGAAATCCGTGCCGTTGGTCTCAATGCGAATGCGGCAGAATACGCAGGGATGTCTGCCAAACGGACCATTATCCTTTCTATGATCATTTCTGGTGCACTTGCTGGTATTGGTGGGGTTGTAGAAGGTCTGGGTATTTACTCAAATGTCTACGTTCAAGCCAGCTCAATGAGTGTTGGATTTAACGGAATGGCCGTTGCCCTTCTTGCCATGAATTCACCAATTGGTATTCCATTTGCTGCCTTCTTGTTTGGAGCGCTTCAAATCGGGGGAGTTGGTATGAAACCAGCTGCCATCCCTGAAGAAGTCGTTCAAATTGTTACAGCATCCATTATCTTCTTTGTATGTGCACACTACATTATCGAAAAGATGCTGTCTATGCGTTCAGCTAAAAAAGGAGGAGCAAACTAATGAGTATTGTAACGATTTTAAGTATTCTTGTTTCCTCTATGATTGTGTATGCGGCACCGCTGATTTTCACAAGTATCGGAGGAGCTTACTCAGAACACGCTGGGGTTGTTAACGTTGGTCTTGAAGGGATCATGGTGATGGGAGCCTTTGCGGGAATTCTCTTCAATTTGAATTTCACCTCTACATTTGGAAAATTCACGCCATGGGCATCCTTGCTAGTCGCAGCTATCATTGGGATTCTCTTCTCTTTGATTCATGCGGTGGCTACGGTTCACTTCCGTGCGGACCATATTGTCTCTGGGACAGTCTTGAACTTGATGGCAACACCATTAGCTGTCTTTCTTGTCAAAGCCATCTATAACAAGGGGCAAACAGATAATATTCAATTTGGATTTGGGAAAACATCGATCCCAGTTTTATCAAATATTCCTGTTATCGGCGATATCTTCTTCAAGGGGACTAGCCTGATTGGATGGGTTGCCATTCTCTTCTCATTTGTTGCATGGTTTATCATGTTCCAAACCAAATTTGGTTTGCGCTTGCGTTCTGTAGGGGAACACCCACAAGCAGCAGATACTTTGGGAATCAATGTCTACAAGATGCGCTATTTCGGTGTCATGATTTCAGGTGCCCTTGCAGGGATCGGCGGAGCCATTTATGCGCAGTCAGTTTCAGTCAACTTTGCTGCAACGACCATTGTTGGACCTGGATTCATCGCCCTTGCCGCTATGATTTTCGGGAAATGGAACCCAATCGGTGCCATGCTGGCCAGTCTCTTCTTTGGAGCTTCTCAAAGTTTGGCCGTTATCGGGAACCAATTGCCATTACTTAAAGGGATCCCATCTATTTACTTGCAAATTGCACCTTACGTCTTGACCATGGTTGTCTTAGCTGCCTTCTTTGGACAAGCCGTTGCGCCAAAAGCAGATGGTGTCAACTATATTAAATCTAAATAATACGAAGAGAGAGGTTGGGACAAAAGTCCTAGCCTCTCAATTGTCTTTGGATTGTCGAGCAAGACGCAGTGGTTGAGTAGGCTCTACTACGCTGATTTTATCAGCTTTACAGCACTACTCAACTGTGCGGAGGTGGGACGACGAAATCGAATTCTAACGGATGAACGATTTCTGTCCCACACTCTTTTTTGCTTTTGTCAAACACTCCTTAGTCGCATTTTCAAGAGATTTAGGGTACAATAGACATACAATTTACACGTCTTGGAGGCTATCATGTTTAAGTGGATCAAACGATTGTTTGGGATTTTTCTTCTTCTTTTTATCTTCTTAGTAGTTTTATTGGTACCAGGTTCTATTCCTGAAGGAGAACAGCTGAGAAATGTACAAGCTGGTAGCTCCCTAGTAGACCTGGCTAAAAATGCTGCCTCAAATGGATCCGTGACCACAGAAGGATTATCAACTGAACTGAGTTTGAATTCTGTGCAGCTCAGTCAAATCGTGAAAACTAGTGCTGGCGATGCACTTGAACATTCAGATTATCAAAAGATGGCCCTTGAGATGAATGGCAATGATCTTCATGTCAAAATTCCTGTTTCTTTAGGTCCGGTTGATAGTTATTTGGATTTGACGATGACGACACAGGTTGAAAACAATGTGTTGACCAGCCACCTTACAGATGCTAAATTAGGAAAATTACCGATTCCAAAATCTTTGGTGCTCAACTATTTAAAAGAGAAGGAGGGCCAAAACGGAGCCGGTTTAACAGTGAATGATGACAACGTGACCCTCCAGCTCCCTCAGGCAGTCTATACTATTTCAAAAGCGCATGTTGAAAATGGGATTGCCAAAGTGACCATTAGCATTCCCTTGTACTAGTGATGTAAATAAGGGATCTAGGGATCCTTTTAGGGACTAGTCGGAGTGTTACAGTTTAGTCAAAACAGTCTGTCATGAGAAACGGGTGCTAGTTGATATAAAGAGGCTGGGACAAAAGTCCTAGCCTCTCAATTGTCTTTGGATTGTCGTGCAAGACGCAGTGGTTGAGTGGGCTCTACTACGCTGATTTCATCAGCTTTTATAGCCCTACTCAACTGTGCGGAGGTGGGATGACGAAATCGAATTCTAACGAATGACCGATTTCTGTCCCACTCTCTTTCTCGTTGGTAGCCATAGAAGGGAAGATAAGATGTTTTTAGAGCATTATTTTGACCGCTATACCTTTCAGCCTGAAAAAGGGCTGGCTTATGGGTTTAGAAAGACGGATACGGGTTACGACTACCAGTGTTCGCTGTTAGAGGATAGCTTTTTGCTGAAGTTCTGGATCAAGAACCAGGAGATTTCCTTTAAAGTTTATGATCAGGATACGGGGGATGAATACATCCAGATCCATTTGGAACAACTCCAAGGAAATTTTGTCGGCCAAGTTCGACAAGCTTGTCAGGAGACCCTGGCAACCATTCGACAGTCCTGTTTCGAAGTGGAAGATTTTCTCTATCCTCAAGCAAAACGGTTGATGGCTTATATTTCCCAGCGCTATCAAGGATCTATTGAGTATCTTTGGGAACGTTCTCCCAATTCAGGAGCTATTCGGCACCGAAAGACGCTCAAGTGGTATGGGGTTTTTATGACCATTGATTGGGAGAAATTGGATGCTAGCAAGTCTGGGAAAATTGAAGTTTTAAATGTTAAGGCTAATCAAGCTGCGGATTTAATACATGAGAAGGGGATTTATCCGGCTTTTCATATGAATAAGAAGTATTGGGTGAGCATTCCGCTAGACGATTCACTTACCGATGAAGAGCTATTTGCTCTAGTAGATACCAGTTGGCAACTTACGAAAAAAGGAACTTAAAATGAAATTGTTACACAAACTATCCTGGTTTTTTAGATTAGAAAAGAAACACTATCTGATTGGTATTTTATCCTTAATCCTGGTTAGTTTTTTTAATCTGATCCCTCCCAGAATCATGGGGGTCGTGATTGACCGGATTGATAAAAAAAGACTGACGATGGGGCAATTGGCCCTGGATATTTCGCTCTTGGTAGTTGCGGCCCTTGCTATGTATGTTCTTCGTTTTATCTGGCGGCGCTATATTTTTGGGACAGCTAATAAGTTGGCTCGGATCTTGCGCTACCGTTTGTTCAAACAATTTACACTCATGTCGCCTTCTTTTTACCAACGTTATCGGACAGGAGATCTCATGGCCCATGCGACCAACGATATCAATGCGGTAACCATGTATGCAGGTGGCGGTGTCATGTCTGCAGTTGATGCTTCTGTGACGGCCTTGGTCACCTTGGTGAGCATGTTTTTCATGATTGATTGGCGCTTGACCTTACTGGCGATTTTGCCCCTACCTTTCATGGTGGTTGTGACTTCCGCGATCGGTCGCAAAAATCACCAGGCCTTTAAAGAAGCCCAAGAAGCTTTTTCGGATTTAAACAATTTTGTTCAGGAATCAGTTTCTGGCGTCAAGGTGACCAAATCCTTCGGATTTCAGACAGATGAAATTCAGGCTTTTGAAAAGACCAATCAAATGGTTTTCGGCAAGAATATGCGATCAGCCAGTTATAATGCCTTATTTGATCCAACGACGCTTCTATTTGTTGGGTTGTCCTATGTGGTCACACTCTACTTTGGAGGGTTATTTGTCCAAGAAGGGTCCCTGAGCGTTGGGCAAATTGTAACCTTTATCACTTATCTCAATATGCTAGTGTGGCCTCTTCAAGCCATGGGCTTTTTGTTTAATATCAGTCAGCGGGCCAGTGTATCTTATGACCGTATTGAAAAGCTACTAGCAGAGTCTGCTGATATCAAGGACCCAGCTCAGCCTGTTACTGAAATTCAAAATGGAGACCTGGAATATCAGATTCAATCCTTTGCTTATGAGGATGAGCCGGTTCTGTCTCATATTCATTTTCGTCTAGAGAAGGGGCAAACTCTTGGGATTGTGGGACCGACTGGTTCTGGTAAAACGACCTTGTTGCGCCTCTTACTAAGGGAACACGACCTGGAGAAAGGCACGATCTTTCTCAATGGAGTCTCTCTCAAAGACTATCGTTTAGAGGATTTGCGTGGCCTGATCGGCTATGTCCCGCAAGACCAGATTCTATTTGCGATGACCATTCGTGAGAACGTAGCTTTTTCTGATCCTAAACTTTCAGAAGAAGCGCTGGTAGAGGCTTTAAAGATCTGTGATGTTTACGAGGATATTTTATCCATGCCAGATCAGCTAGAGACCGTGATTGGTGAGCGAGGTGTTTCACTGTCAGGAGGACAAAAACAGCGAATTGCTATGAGTCGGGCCTTGGTTATGGATCCGGAGATCTTGATTTTGGATGATTCCTTATCGGCAGTGGATGCCAAGACCGAGCATCAGATCATTGAAAATATGAAACAAAACCGGACTGGTAAAACAACGATTCTAACAGCCCATCGCTTATCGGCTGTTGTTCATGCAGATGTGATCCTCGTGATGGAAAATGGACAGATCAAGGAACGGGGTAACCACGAAAGCTTGATGGAAGAAAAGGGTTGGTACTATGAAACCTACCAGGCCCAACAATTATCTCAAGAAATGGAGGGAAAGCTAAATGAAACTATCTGAAGCTAGTGTGATGAAGCGACTCTTGGCTTATATGTGGCGCTACAAATGGCTGACGGCACTGGCCTTGGCTTTTACCTTCCTAACCAGTATTCTCTTAACAGCTATCCCTCTTGCGGCACGCTGGTTTATAGACAATCTGGTGGATCCAAAAGGGGAAACGGCTCCCGTCCTAACAGCTCTTCAGTTTTTGGCACTCTATTATGCCTTATTTGTTGCCCGGGTGCTGGCGACTTACCTGAGTCAAATCAGTTTTGCACGCGTGTCCAATTCCATTGTAAGAGATATTCGCTTGGATATTTTCCGAAACCTCCAAGGCCTTGGCATGTCCTTTTATGACCAGACAGCAGCAGGTTCCATTGTTTCGCGCGTGACCAATGATACCCAGGCAGTGGCAGATATGTTTTCTACCGTCTTTTCAAGTTTGGTTTCTTCCCTCTTGCTTTTTCTAGTGACTCTAGTAACCATGTTTAGTTTGGACTGGCATTTGACTATTTGGATCCTGCCGTTTCTGCCGATCATTTGGATTTCGATCAAGCTCTATCGCAAGTTTTCCAATCGATTGGTCAAAATGACCCGGCAAAAATTATCGGATATCAATGTCAAATTAGCTGAGTCTATTGAAGGCATGCGGATCGTGCAGGCCTTTCGTCAAGAGAAGCGCCTGACCCAAGAGTTTGAGCAAATCAATGGCGAACATTTGTCTTATGCCAATCGCTCCGTGGATGTCAATTCCATCTTTTTAAGGCCAGCTATGTCGCTCTTACAGGTCCTTGCTTATGCCGTTATTCTGACCTTCTTTGGACTAAATTGGCGCAATTCAGGCTTTACAGCAGGCTTGATCTATGCCTTTATCCAGTACGTTAACCAGCTCTTTCAACCCTTGATTGATGTCACTCAGAATTTTGCGACCTTGCAGACGTCAACAGTCTCTGCGGCGCGTGTCTTTGAGATGATGGATCGAACAGACTACGAACCCAAGCAAGCTGGCTATCTAAACGAAATCGAGCGAGGAGATATTCGCTTTGAGCAGGTTTCCTTTTCATACGATGGCAAACGGGATGTTCTAAAAGATATCTCTTTTGAGGTCAAAAATGGCGAAACCATTGCCTTTGTTGGTCATACCGGTTCTGGGAAATCCTCTATCATCAATCTCTTTATGCGCTTTTATGAATTTGATCGCGGTCAGATCTTGATTGATGGACAGGATATCAAGGACTATAGTCAAGAAGCCTTGCGAAAATCCATCGGTCTGGTTCTACAAGAGCCCTTTCTCTACCATGGAACCATTGCTTCTAATATCCGCATGTATCATCAAGAATTGACAGACGAGGAAATCCATCAAGCTGCAGAATTTGTGGATGTGGCAGATTTCATTGAAAGTCTTCCAGGAGCTTATGACCATCCTGTGACAGAACGTGGTTCGACCTTGTCTACTGGGCAACGCCAACTGCTTGCCTTTGCCCGGACGATTGCTGCCAAACCGAAGATTTTGATTCTCGATGAGGCTACTGCCAATATTGACCAGGAAACCGAAGAGATGATTCAAAGCTCTCTGAAGAAGATGCGACAAGGACGGACGACCATTGCTATCGCCCACCGCCTTTCCACCATCCAAGATGCCAACTGTATTTATGTGCTTGATAAAGGAAAAATCATCGAATCGGGAAGCCATGAGGAGCTCATTGCTCTTGAGGGAACTTATAAGAAAATGTATGACCTGCAAGCTGGTATGATGCAGTAAAGGATGGGTGTTCATTCCAAATTTAACCTTGTAATTTTGATCTATTCGCAGTAAAATAGAGAAAAGAAGAAAAGGGAGCAAGGCATATGTCAAATGATTTCATCCTCATGGGAGTTGTGATGATCTTGTTTGGACTCTATTTCACCCTTCAAGTAGAGCTCAATAAGGTAAGGAATCAACTGACCCATTTCCTCCTTCAACCGGGAAGCATTTCTAATGAACAAAAAGAAAAGTACCTCAAGGCTCCAGAGATCGAAGCGATTCGCTTGATTCGTCTGGACTATCATATTGGCATTCAAAATGCAAGAGTGGTTTATCAACAGCTGAAGAAATAAAAGAGAGAGTGGGACAGAAATCGGTCATTCGTTAGAATTCGATTTCGTCGTCCCACTCTCTTTCCTATTCAAAATAGCTCGTCAGTTCTGGTAAGACTGTGGCGACGACTGCTGATGGAATCTTGGCGAGTTGGTAGGGACAAGGGCCAATATAGGCATCTTCAAAGAAGTCAAGTGAAAGGCCACTATGCTTTAGGGTTGCTATGGATTTGACCTGACTGAGATCCAGCAAGACCCCGTCATGAATCAGTACGAGGTGAGGAAGAAGGGAGGAATCAGCCAGCAGGGCCTTAAGCATCTCTTCTTCCTTTTTTCGTCTCGTGAGGAGTCTTTTTTTATTGGTCAGATACATGCCATTTTCGATATAGAGGCTCAAGGCCTTTTGCATGATGAGGTTACTATCATAGTCCAGAATGGTTTTATAGCTCAAGACTGGATTTACAAGGTTTTTAGGAAGAATCATAGAAGTGATCCGAAGGGCCGAGAAGAGGTTGGTTGAAAAAGACTTGATATAGATCACTCGATTGTGCTGATCTAGATAATGAAAGGAAGGCGCATTATGCCCATCCAGATCTCCTAGATAGTCATCTTCAACGATATAGACGTCGTATCGCTCCGCTAGGGCTAGAATCGCTTCCTTGTCCTTTGTGAGATAGCTATGGCCAAGCGGATAGTGGAAGCGCGGAATTGTATAGAAAAATTTAATATGCCCACTTTTGAAAATGGCTTCAAGCTCTTCTAGATCAATCCCATCTAGATTTCTTTGAATGGTCCGGTAAGCTAGCTGTTGGGCAGAGAGCAGCTGGTTCATACGGTGATAGGTGGGCTGTTCAATCAAGATCTGAGATTTCTTATTTGGAAAGTCAATCTGACTTAGGATGTTCAGAGCTTGTTGCGTGCCCGTGGTCAATACAATCTGATCTATTGTAGAATAGATACCTTCGTCTTCTAGTAGGCCTTGAATGGAGGCTCGTACCTCAGGAAGACCTGCTTGGTCGGAAACGTTATTGAAGAGATAATTTTCGCGACCAATTAAGGTCTCATTGATACAAGTCCGGAAGTCCTCAAAAGCTTGGTTACGATCCTCCTCTAATTTGATGGGGAGATCTTCATGTTGATTCGACTCTTGCTCCAAGACATAGTAACCACTTTGGGGTTTGGCATAGAGCACATGTTGGTAGGTCAAGTCCAGTAAGGCCCGCTGGACCGTATCCTTGCTACAAGAAAACTGACGAGCCAACTGGCGAACGGACGGGATTTTCTGCCCGGTTGCGAGTTGCCCCCCTTGAACGGCTTCTTTTAGATAATGAATGATGTCTTTGTATTTACTTGTTTTGGTCATGACTGTCCCCATACAGTTTTTTTCTATTGTACAGAAAAACCGACAAAAAAACCACTCCGAAGAGTGGCTCTCGGTTACATATAGTAAACAATGGCTAGATACTGAAGAGCAGAAGCAGCTAGAATAAAGAGGTGCCAAATCATGTGGAAGTAAGGTTTTTTCTTAGCATAGAAACCAGCACCCACTGTGTAGCAAAGACCACCCATGAGCATGAGGCCCCAAAAAATCGGAGTGGTTTGGCGAATGATGGGTGGAATGATAAAGACCACCAACCAGCCCATGATTAAGTAAAGAGCGAGACTGAATTTTTCGTTGACCTTTTTAGCAAAGATTTTGTAGAGGATCCCAAAGATGGTCGTCCCCCATTGGATCAGGATAATACTGTAGCCTACCCAATTATTCATCAAAGTCAAGACAACCGGTGTGTAGCTACCGGCAATGGCGATGTAGATCATGGAATGATCAATAATGCGAAGAACATACTTTTGAGGTGAATCATAGGACATAGCATGGTAGACTGTCGAAGAAAGAAACATCAAAAAGAGGCTAATCACAAAAATAGATGTTCCAACAGCACTGAGAAGGCCGTGCTGTTCGAAGCTATAAATGGCAGAGATTGGGAGCAAAATCAGCATGAGAAAGGCCCCAACAGCATGGGTTACACTATTTGCGATTTCTTCTCCAAAGGATAATTTTTTACTTAGTTTCATGGTGTAGTTCATCAGGGATGTCCTCCGAATTTTCTGGTTGAATATAAGAGACGGTTTCAAGATACAGTTGAACTGTCTGGCAAGCTGCACGGATAATGGGAGCTATTGGTTCTTTTTGCTCATTGAGATAATCGACAAAACTATTGTAGAGAAGGTCTGAATTCGCTTGCTGGTGAAGGTAATTCAAGGTGGAAGCGATTTCTTGGATAGAGAAGACGGTCTTCAGGGTCGTAATGGCGATCAAGCGTGCTATTTGATGGCGCTGGTATTTCTTCTTGTCTGGTTTTTCGACATAGCCGTGTTTGACATAATTATTGATCATAGCAGCGGTTAAGCCTTTGTCTGAAGAAGAAAGAACCGGTGCACAGGTCTTATTGACATAGAGCAATACTTGATCCAGATAGAGATCCAAATCAGGAAGCTCCTCCCAACTAGGATAGTGAAATGTAGTCACAGAATTTTCACCTTTCTTATATCTAGTTTTGATAACTAGATAATACCATTAAAAAAAACTCCTGTCAAGGAATTTTCAAAAATATGGTACAATGGTCCTATGAAAATTTTAATTCCATCCGCTAAAGAACTTAATGAAAAAGGGCGCACGGTCGTACCCAAACCGTTATCCCCCCAGACCAAACAGATCCTCCAAAGCTTAGGGGACTTCTCGCTTGAAGATTTAGCTAGCTTTTATGCGATCTCAGAAGAGAGAGCTCAAGTCGAGCGGGAAAGGATCGAAGCCTTGGTCAATGGAAGGGCCAAGTCTTATCCTGCCTTGGAACTGTTTGATGGTCTCATGTACCGCAGTATGGAGCGAAAAAACTTATCCGACAAAGAGCAGACCTATCTTTCAGAGCATTTGCTAATTACCACAGCTTTGTACGGTGTCATTCCTGCTTATGAAGGAATTGCTCCTCATCGTTTGGACTTTATGATGAAGCTAAAACCGGCCGGTCAGTCCTTAAAAACGATCTGGAAAGAGAGCTATGATCAGGCAGTAGTAGAAGAGGATCAAATTCTTTCTCTCTTGTCATCTGAGTTTGAATTGGTCTTTTCAAAAGCCATTCGTGAACGCATGATTCAAATTAAATTTATGGAGAATCGTGGTGGTAAGCTTAAAATTCACTCGACCATTTCAAAAAAAGCCCGTGGGGCCATGGTCACAGCCATGATGAAGCAGGAAATAAACCAGTTAGAAGATTTGAAGAAACTCGAAGTGGCCGGTTTTTCTTATCGTCAGGACCTGTCACGAGAAAAAGAGTGGGTATTTGTAAAAGATTAAAAAAAATTCCTGACGAGGATCAGGAATTTCAGATTGAAGACAAAGTCTTCTTAAAAACTTTCCTTAGGTGAGTACGGACGTCAGCGAACTTCTTTGAAGTTCCATGACTTAGTTTTGGACCTAAGGTTCCAAAACTCCCTAGTGCTAGAAACAATAGTGTTTCTAGCACTTTTCTCACGACGGAAAGTTTTGGTATTTTCTTGTTCATTTTAAAAATTTGAACTCATCTTTTTGTAGAATCGCTAAACAAATATTAAAATAGTTTGTCTACATTAAAAAAATTCCTGACCAGGATCAGGAATTTTTGGTTCAGTTTATGGAAATGCCTCACCACAAAAACTCCAAAATAGAAGATTTTGGAGTCATATGGCTCTTTTTAGTGGTGGTTTAGGCGATGGTTTTAAACTTCTTCAAAAGCTCTTGCAATTCAGCCTGTTCACCAGTGTTAAAAACCTGCATCAGGCGTTGGATGTTTTTGATATGATCGGGAAGGGCTTCTTCGATTTTTTTACGCCCTGCATCAGTAATCGATACCAGATAGGCGCGACGGTCTTCTGGATCAGTCTCACGGGTAATCCAACCATCACGGACCATGTTACGGATCACGACGGTCATATTACCAGATGTCGCAAGAATACTCTCAATCAGATCTTGGATACGGAGATCGCCTTTGCTGTACAAGGTCTCTAAAACAGAGAATTGGGTTGGTGTCAACTGGTGCTTCTTAAAGATATTCGCCTCAGATGCACGGATCAATCTCTCTGCCTTGTGAAAGACAATCATGGTTTTTAAATCTACGTTTGCTTCTTTGAATAGTCTCTTTAAATTTTCCATACTTCTATTTTATCAATAAATAGTATTTATGCCTTTTAAATTTATTTTCAAATTCGTTACAAAAATGTAACAAATTTATATAACTATAAACAAATCAGCGTCAGTTGTTAATTTTACTTTGTTTATCAAATAAATTTATACTAAAATATTGTAAAAGGGATGAAATATTAGTAATAAATCTTTCTTAAAAATCTATAGAATTCTGCTAGGCTTTGGTGTATAATGTGAGGGTGAAAGAAAAAAAGAAACATTTTATCATGTGGCAACATCTTATTGGGATTTGCCTCTTATTGCTAACAGGGATTTTTTCGGTTTTATTTTTGGCCGTTCATACGGTGGACCAGGAAGCTAATCGGATCGCTAAAGCCAAACAAGTGGCTTTATCTCGGTCTACGATGGTTCAGATTGAGGATACGTCAGTCTTTAATGGCCAGGATTCCTATGTGACAGTGATGGGAGAAGATCAAGAAGGCCAAAAGCTGGCGGTTCTTGTGGCAAAGGAGAATCATGCCGTTTATTCTTACCCATTAAACAAGGGGATCAGCCAGAAAAAAGCTTCTGCAATTGTAAAGGACAAAAGTAAGGATCCCATTGAGCGGGTTACTTTTGGTCGCTATCAAGGAAAGGCGATCTGGGAAGTAAAGGCTGGTAGTTCCTTTTATGTCGTTGATTTTAAGACTGGAAAAGTCATTCGTGTATTGTAAGTGTTGAGGAGAAGGTATGAAATTATCACATCGTGTAATGGAAATGGAAGAAAGCGTGACGTTGGCCGCAAATGCGCGCGCTAAAGCTCTAGCTGCAGAAGGTCGGGATATTTTGAGCTTGACCCTTGGGCAGCCTGACTTTGCAACTCCAAAAAATATTCAAGAAGCAGCAGTCGCATCGATCGAGGATGGTCGCGCCAGCTTTTATACGGTCGCTTCTGGGCTTCCAGAATTGAAAGATGCCATTAGTGACTATATGAAACAATTCTATGGTTATGCAGTGAACCGGAATGAGGTTGTGGTTGGTACTGGGGCCAAGTTTATTCTTTATGCTTTCTTTACTTCTGTTATCAATCCAGGTGATGAGGTCATCATTCCAACACCTTGCTGGGTCTCTTATGTAGACCAAGTCAAGATGGTGGAAGGAACACCCGTTACTTTCCAAACAACAGAAGAAAATCACTTCAAAGCCACTGTAGAGCAACTGGAAGCAGCGCGTACAGACAAGACTAAGGTGGTCTTACTGAATTCGCCTTCTAATCCAACAGGAATGATATACAGCAAAGAAGAATTGGAGGCGATCGGTAACTGGGCTGTCGAACACGACATCTTGATTTTGGCAGACGATATCTATGGCCGTTTGGTCTATAATGGCAATACCTTTACACCCATTTCTAGTCTCTCTGAAGCCATTCGCAAGCAAACCATCGTGATTAACGGAGTTTCTAAAACTTATGCCATGACCGGTTGGCGGGTAGGCTTTGCAGTAGGGGATCCTGAAATTATCGGAGCCATGGCCAAGGTCATCAGTCAGACCACTTCTAATTTGACGACGGTATCTCAATATGCTGCTATTGAGGCCTTGACAGGAGACCAATCCTCCATTGAGATTATGCGCAAAGCTTTTGAAGAACGCCTGAATACCATTTATCCTCTCTTGAATGAAGTGCCTGGTTTTGAAGCCATTAAACCTCAAGGTGCCTTCTATCTTTTCCCAAATGTCAAGAAGGCCATGGAGATGAAGGGATACACGGATGTGACGGAATTTACTACAGCGATTTTAGAAGAAGCAGAGGTCGCTCTGGTAACGGGAGCTGGCTTTGGTGCCCCTGAAAATGTTCGCTTGTCTTATGCGACCGATTTGGATACGCTCAAGGAAGCTGTACGTCGCCTTAAGGCCTTTATGGAAAAATAAGCAATAAGGATTCTCAGTTAGCATTCTGGGAATCTTTTCTGTTAAAAAATCAAGATTTTTGGCAGGTAGAATCTAGCGTATATAGGTGAATTGTGTTACAATAAAAGGTAATGATGTCTTTGGACAAGAACAACCAGAAAAGGAAGATGAATTATGACAAAACGGATTACCATCATCGAAGTAAAAGACTACGTCGGTCAAGAAGTGACCATCGGTGCTTGGGTAGCAAACAAATCAGGTAAAGGGAAAATTGCCTTCTTGCAATTGCGTGACGGGACTGCCTTTTTCCAAGGTGTAGCGTTCAAACCAAACTTTATCGAAAAATTTGGCGAAGAAGCCGGACTTGAAAAATTTGATACCATTAAACACTTGAGCCAAGAAACGTCTGTTTACGTTACAGGGATTGTCAAAGAAGACGAACGATCTAAATTTGGCTATGAACTCGATATTACAGACATCGAAGTCATCGGTGAATCGCAAGACTACCCAATCACTCCAAAAGAGCATGGTACAGACTTCTTGATGGACAACCGCCACTTGTGGTTGCGCTCGCGCAAGCAAGTTGCTGTCATGCAAATCCGTAATGCCATTATCTACGCGACTTATGAGTTCTTCGACAAGAATGGCTTTATGAAGTTTGATAGCCCAATTCTTTCAGGAAATGCTGCAGAAGATTCTACAGAACTTTTCGAAACAGATTACTTTGGAACACCAGCCTACTTGAGCCAATCTGGTCAGCTTTATCTTGAAGCGGGTGCTATGGCCCTTGGTCGCGTCTTTGACTTTGGTCCAGTATTCCGTGCGGAAAAATCTAAGACTCGCCGTCACTTGACGGAGTTCTGGATGATGGATGCTGAGTACTCTTACTTGACACATGATGAATCACTTGACTTGCAAGAAGCTTATGTCAAGGCTTTGCTTCAAGGTGTTTTGGACCGTGCTCCTCAAGCCTTGGAAGCTTTAGAACGTGATACAGAGCTCTTGAAACGCTACATTGCAGAGCCATTCAAACGGATCACATATGATGAAGCTATTGACCTCTTGCAAGAACATGAGGGCGATGAGGATGCTGATTATGAGCATTTGGAGCATGGAGATGACTTCGGTTCACCACACGAAACGTGGATTTCAAACCACTTTGGTATCCCAACCTTCGTGATCAACTATCCAGCAGCTATCAAGGCATTTTACATGAAACCAGTCCCTGGTAACCCAGAGCGCGTGCTTTGTGCAGACTTGCTTGCACCAGAAGGCTACGGAGAAATCATCGGTGGTTCCATGCGTGAGGAAGATTATGATGCCCTTGTTGCGAAGATGGAAGAACTTGGCATGGATCGTACAGAGTATGAATTCTACCTTGACCTTCGTAAGTACGGTACAGTGCCACACGGTGGATTCGGGATCGGTATCGAGCGGATGGTCACTTTTGCGGCTGGTACAAAACATATCCGTGAAGCCATTCCGTTCCCACGTATGTTGCACCGTATCAAACCTTAAAAGACGTAAAAACGCCGGTAGGCGTTTTTAACTTTTATATCACAAGATGATTAGGAAAGGGATTCTTATGCTGAAAAGAGATATCATTGATGGAAAAGAATATGATTGTATTCATGGTGCTTTGATTGCTGACTTGTATCATACCATCCAAACCATGTTGCAGATTTCTTATCCCGATAGTCAGATGGATGACTTCATTACCTACAAGAATTTAAGTCAGTATTGTATGGATTATCTGTCCCAAATTATTGACCGGGCCAATGAGAAAAATGAGGCGATCAAGCAACAGGTGACGGCAGTCTTGCCAATGACGGAGGCTCCCTTTAACGTTGAAGACCGCTTAACGGCTAGCTATACCTTTGGTCAGCGGGTGGCGGATTCGGTCGCACGTTTTGGTGGATCATGGACTTTTATCATCACCTTTATCTTGATGATGGGGATTTGGATGTTGATTAATGTCTTGCATCCTTTTGGCTGGAATTTTGACCCTTATCCATTCATCTTGTTGAATCTAGCCCTGTCTACGATTGCGGCCATTCAAGCTCCTTTGATCATGATGAGCCAAAACCGGGCGGCAGATTATGACCGCCTGCAAGCGCGAAATGACTTTAACGTCAATATGGAGTCTGAACGGGAAATTCGTTTATTGCATACGAAGATTGACCATATGGTCCAACAAGACCAGACGGATTTATTGGAAATTCAAAAGTTGCAAACGGAATTGTTGGTATCTTTGTCTAATCAAGTCATCCAATTGCGTCAGGAAATGAATCAAGAAAGGATGGAGGAGGTGGAGAAAATGTAGGCAACTCTAAGTAAGTCTTTTAGAAACACTAAAAATATCTATTGAAAGAGGAAAAAATGTTTAAAAGAACTTACAAAGTCAATATTCCACTCCTAGCAGGACTGGAAGTTACATCTTATTTTGGAATTACCAGTTTTTGGATTTTATTTTTCATTCAGAATGGTCTTTCCCTACTTCAAATCGGTTTACTAGAAAGTATCTTCCATGGGACCAGTCTCTTGTGTGAAATCCCATCTGGTATGCTGGCCGATCGGTTTAGCTACAAGACCAATCTCTATTTGGCTCGCTTGGCCAGTATTGGATCCTCCATCTTGATTTTGTTTGGTCAGGGGAATTTTTGGATGTATGCGCTTGCCATGATGGTCAATGCCTGGTCCTACAATTTTGACTCGGGAACCAGTACCGCTTTCTTATATGATTCAGCAGTAGAAGCGGGTCAAAAGGACCGGTATCTTCAGATTTCTAGCTTTTTGTCTGGTGTGGCTGAGGTCACCCGAACTTTAGGTACAGTTGTGGCAGGCCTCTTTGTTCATGGCGCCTTGGCTTGGACCTATTATATTGCCATTGGCCTTTCATTAGTTTCCATTCTCTTGATTTTTCTGATGAAAGAGCCTGAAACCAAGAATAATGAAAGAGACCGGCTTACCTTAAAACGGATAGTGGTGGTAGTCAAACAAGAATGGCAGGAAAAACCAGTACTTTTTTACTGGATGCTCACCTATCAGTTGGTAGGGACCATCATGTGTATGTTTTATTTTTACTACCAACAGAAAATTAGTGACCTAGCTAGTTGGCAAGTGTCGCTCGTTATGCTTGTTGGGAGTCTCTTAAATCTCCTAGCGGTTTATCTGGCTAGTCAAATCGGAAAAAAATGGAATAGTGATCGCGTCTTTCCGACTCTGGTTGCACTGACAGGTTTGGCCTTGTTTTTGGTCGCATTCAGGACTCCATTCGCATATCTAAGTGTCTATCTCTTAACCAATGCCCTTTATGCAGTGTACCAACCCATATACTACAATGAGTTACAAGGCTATTTACCGTCCAGTGTGCGTGCAACCATGCTGAGTATCAATTCGATGATGTTTAGTCTATCCATGATCGTTATCTTCCCACTGACGGGTTGGTTTATTGATAGTTATGGATTTGTAGCAGTCTTTATTGTGCTAGGACTTATAACTTTATTCTCTTTCCCTCTCTTACTGATTGGACTGAGGAAAATGGGTAAGAGCTTAAACAAAAGCCTAAAGAGTGAATAAAATTCTGACGGTTCATTTGTCTAACAAGGTTTAAATAGAACAAAACTAAACGAACTCTCTCTGCTTTGCAGGAAGATTAAGATTAAAGAAAAAGTCATCTTAGAAACTTTCCTTAGGCGAGGACGGACGTCAGCGAACTTCTACGAAGTTCCATGACTTAGTTTTGAACCTAAAGTTTCAAAACTCCCGAGTGCTAGAAACAATAGTGTTTCTAGCACTTTTCTCACAGCGGAAAGTTTCAGTAGATGATTGAATAACTTTTACAAATAAAATTATTTTATCCTTAAAGAAGTTAATAAATTTGTATAAAAGTGCAGATTATATATGTTCTCATTCTCTCCGCTATGCAGGGAGAGTTTTTTTGTCTGTGAAAATTGTGGTAAAATAGGTACATCCTTTACAATTAGAATCGAGTCGTATGAAATCGTTATTGAAGTATTTTAAGGGCTATCTGGCAGAAACCTTTTTAGGGCCCGTGTTTAAACTTTTAGAAGCCATTTTTGAATTATGTGTTCCCTTAATCATTGCCCACTTGGTCGATCAGGTTATTCCGAAAAAGGAAACGAGCGGAGTGGTGTTGACGGTCGGAGTTTTGTTTTTATTTGCTGGCCTTGGTGTTGTCGTAGCTATTACGGCTCAGTATTTTTCATCTAAAGCAGCTGTCGGCTTTACCCGTGAGATGACAAAGGAGTTGTATGATAAGATCTTGTCCCTTCCGAAGGACAAGCGAGATAGGATTGGTACTTCTAGTTTGGTAACCCGTCTCACTTCGGACACCTATCAAATTCAGGTTGGGATCAATCTCTTCTTGCGTCTCTTTTTGAGAGCACCAATTATTGTCTTTGGCTCGATTATCATGGCCTTTACGATCAGTCCGAAATTAACCCTTTGGTTCTTGGGGATGGTGGCCATTTTGACACTGATTATTGTCCTCATGTCTCGGATTGTCAATCCTCTCTTTGCAACCATTCGGAAAATCACAGACCGAATGGTTACGGTAACCCGTCAGCAATTTCAAGGGATGCGAGTGATTCGGGCCTTTGGACAACAGGTTAGCGAATTAGAAGATTTTAGAGAGGTCAATCAGGACTACAAAGTCTGGCAAATTCGCGCTGGTATCTGGTCTAGTTTGGTGAGTCCCTTGACCTTCCTTGTGGTCAATACGACCTTAGTCTGTGTTATTTGGCAGGGACAATTGAATATCTCTGCTGGTCTTCTGACTCAAGGGATGTTGGTCGCTCTGGTCAATTATTTATTGCAAATTTTAACAGAATTGATCAAGCTGGCGATGCTGGTCACGTCTTTAAATGTCAGCTATATTTCAGCCAAGCGGGTACAAGAGATCTTTGATTTGAAAGAAGAAGACCTCCTAGAAGCTTTGGCAGAGGAAACCGCAACAGAACAAGAAGCGATCAGTGCAGAGAAAGTTTCTTTCACCTATCCAACGGCTTCAAGCCCAGCCCTAGAGGGAATTTCCTTTGATCTTGACCAAGGACAGATGCTGGGAATTATCGGTGGTACAGGATCTGGGAAGTCCACCCTTATTCAGTTATTGAGTCATTTGTATGACGTTAGTCAGGGGAAATTGGCCCTCTATCATCAAGCTCACTCTCCTAAAACTCTCAAGGAGTGGCGGGAGTGGGTAGCTGTTGTCCCACAGAAGGCAGAGCTCTTTAGAGGAACTATTCGCTCCAATCTCTTACTGGGAATGGAAGAAGTTGTCACGGATAATGATTTGTGGTGGGCACTAGAAACAGCTCAGGCGGCTGATTTTGTCCGTGAAAAAGAAGGACAACTTGATGAGCCCGTTGAAGCCTTTGGTCGAAATTTTTCAGGTGGCCAACGCCAGCGGTTGACCATTGCGCGTGCCCTTTTAAAGAAGGCACCCTTCCTGATTTTGGATGACTCGACCTCCGCCTTGGATTATTTGACGGAAGCACGTCTTTTAAAATCGATTAAAGAAGAATTGCGTGATACAAGTTTGATCTTAGTATCTCAACGAACCAATAGTCTCAAGTCTGCTGATCAGATTTTGGTCTTGAATAAGGGACAGCAAGTAGGACTGGGAAATCATGATTTTCTCTTGTCTACGAATGAGATTTATCAAGAAATTCATGAATCACAACACGGGAGGGAGGAAGCATGAGACAAAAACGTTCCAGTTATTTAAAACGTCTCTTTAGAGATGTTGCCAACCATCCCGGGCTCCTGATTCTAGCCAGTATCGGTACGATCCTTCAAGTCGCCTTGACGGTTTGGTTACCGATCTTGATTGGACATGCGGTTGACTTGGTTATCAATCCTCAAGGGATGACAGTCTTATTGCCAGTTTTGGTCCAAATGGTACTGATTATTTTGGCGAATACCTTGATTCAATGGATCAATCCTCTTCTCTACAATCAATTGGTCTATCGGTTTAGCCAAACCCTGAGAGCAGAAGTGATGGAAAAAGTTCACCGCTTGCCCTTATCTTATCTGGATAAACAAGGGAGTGGGGACTTCGTCAGTCGTCTCACGACCGATGTAGAGCAGCTCAATAGCGGGCTTCTCATGGTCTTCAACCAGTTCTTTGTTGGGCTCTTAACCATTCTTGTGACCATCGTGACCATGGCAGAATTGGATTTCTTTATGATGATGGCGGTTCTGGTCTTGACTCCTTTGTCTCTTTTGATTGCTCGTTTTATTGCCAAGCGTTCTTATACACTTTTCCAAAAGCAGACCAAGGCGCGTGGCCTGCAAACTCAGTTGATCGAAGAGTCTTTGACGCAAGAAAGTTTGATCCAGTCTTTTAACGCTCAGGATCAATTCCGCGAGGCCTTTAAGGGGACGAATGAAACCTACGCCAAGTATTCCCAATCAGCTATCTTTTATTCTTCTACTGTCAATCCTGCGACTCGCTTTGTGAATGCTATGATTTATGCAGTGGTGGCTGGATTTGGTGCGGTTCGAATCATTTCAGGTTCTCACTTCACAGTTGGTCAATTGGTGACCTTCCTCAATTATGTCAACCAATACACCAAGCCATTTAATGATATTTCCTCTGTCTTGTCAGAACTCCAAAGTGCCCTTGCCTGCGCAGAGCGCTTGTACAGTGTATTGGATCAAGATGAGATTGAGGAAACCGGTCATCAATTTTTGGAAACGCAGGATGTCAAAGGGGCGATTGACTTTGAGCACGTCACATTTGGCTATGATGTAGGACGGACCTTGATCAAAGATTTAACCATCCAAGTTCCAGCTGCTAGTAAGGTAGCGATTGTAGGGCCTACAGGAGCAGGGAAGTCGACCTTGATCAATCTGCTCATGAGTTTCTACCCTGTGAACTCTGGGATGATTACGATTGATGGGGTGCCGATTACGGACTACACCCGTGCTTCCTATCGCCAACAGTTTGGCATGGTTCTTCAAGAAACCTGGCTTAAGGTTGGGACCATCCATGAAAATATCGCTTTTTCTCGTCCAGATGCGACCAGAGAAGAAGTGATAGAAGCAGCCAAAGCAGCCAATGCGGATTTCTTTATTCTGCAGTTACCACAAGGCTATGATACCTATCTTTCAGATGCAGGAGAATCCCTCTCACAAGGGCAACGCCAGCTCTTAACGATTGCGCGTGTGTTCCTTTCGGTTCCTAAGATTTTGATCTTGGATGAGGCGACATCGTCTATTGATACCCGGACTGAGGTCTTGATTCAAGATGACTTTTCTCAGCTCATGAAGGGACGGACCAGCTTTATTATTGCCCACCGCTTATCGACCATTCAAAATGCCGATATGATCCTTGTCATGGTGGATGGCGATATTGTTGAGCATGGCACTCATGAAGAGCTAATGCAAGCACAAGGTGTTTACTACAAGATGCAGACAGCTCAGCAACAGATTGGTTAGAATGTAAACAAACTATTTTTAAAGTAAACAAAGTATAAATTTCTAATTATCTTTTTATATTTTCTTAAATGCTCGTAAAGCCTTATTCTATGTGCTTTCGAGTATTTTTACTGTAGGAAGATACTTCACGTTTCTTTGCATATTTCCTCATGTCTTAGCTGTCAGAAGTGGTAAATAAGTAGTAAATTCATTTGTACTACTAAGCAACAAGACGCTCCTGTTGCTTCTCTTTATTCAAGCGTTTCATTTCTGCCATTGCAGAATCGAATGTTGCATGTGCGTAATAGTTCAGCGTCATGGCTATATTAGCATGTCCCATAATGTACTGTAATGCCTTTGGATTCATTCCTGCATTTGCATAGTTGGTACAGAATGTATGTCGCAAACTATGTGGAGTGATGTGTGGCAATTTATCCTCGTTATACTTATTGTATTTCTTAACAAGACCTTTCATCATGCCGTTGTAATCACTTGCCACTTTTGGATAGTTCTTTCTATTAAGAAAGAGGAAATCACTATATCCATCAATCTCAACACGCTTATCATTCTTTCGATTCGCTAACACTCGCTTAAATGCTTGATAGGCTTCTTCAACCATAGGAACTTGACGTTCGCCACTTTTGGTCTTTGGTGTTTCAATGTAGTACCCAATTTCAGTATCTCTCAATAGCTGATGGTCTATATTGACAAGACGATTCTCAAAATCTAAATCTGGAAGTGTCAAACCACCAAACTCTGAAATACGAAGACCTGTTTTTAAGAGTATCAGAATTTCATCATAATTTTTGCTGTAGGTTTTATCAGCTTTTGCAAAGGCTAACAGTTTTTCTTCCTGTTCTTCTGTTAGTACGGTCTTAGGGACAGTATCATCATCAAGAACTGCTTTCAGTTGAAAGTCAAATGGATTCTTCCGAACACAATCATCTTGTATAGCAATATAGAATGAAGCCTTTAAAGAACGTTTGTAGTTATTGATGGTTTGATAAGCATAACCATTTTCACTCATTCTAATAGCCCATTCTTTAGCGTCTGATGGCTTAATACTGTCAATACTTCTTACACCTAACTTGTCTTTCTTCAAAATATCCATAAGATATTTGCGTCCAGTTTCAGTGTTTTTTCTAACCTTTGGTCTTTGAGCGTTCTGTTTTGCGTAAAGCTGGCAGAGTGTCATTTTCTTTCCTACAACATCAATACCATCATGAATGTCTTTCTGTAACTCTGCGATTTTCTCTCTAAGTGAGATACAATCACGCTTTCCTGCTGGTACTCGGTCTGTAGCCACAAGTTTCCACGAGTAAACAAATTGCGGTTCTCCAAATGAATCTATATATTTGTATAAGTATCTTCCGTCTTTTCGTTGGCTCTCTCCAGTCTTTAAGATTCGACCTTTATTGTCACGTCTTTTTTCTGACATGGCATTTGCTCCTTTCCTTTATGGAAAGAGCCTTGATACGACTTAATACTATTTTATCATATACAAGACCCTTTGGCGACGCTAGATTGCGTCCAATGTATCTATAATTTTTTCAAATTGTTTTCGTTTAATCTGAATACGATTGCCATTCATAATCAGCCAATTTGCATTTTTATTTTCCTCTGCCAAGCGTCGTAGCTTGTTTTCGCCAATACGAAAATATTTTGACGCTTCTTCAATGGTTAGGGTATAACGTTCCCAAATAGGAATGTCAGTCTGCTTCATAAAATCCTCCTTTCCAAATCACTTATTTGGATTTCATAAAAGTTGTTTTACCAGCAATCGAACAGCTTTAGCAAAGCTCACGGGAGTTCCACCCCTGCATGGTTCTCATGTAGCCATACTCATTGCCTGCGACGGTTTTATCACGCTCGGACTATTGACTGTATGGGAGTATCATTATCACGATAAGAATGTCGTTGCAGGCAATCCTGCTAAAGATTGCTTCTCGGATCACTAACATGAATCGCTCGCTATCTTTATAAGATAGGTCATGGCGGTTAGTTCCGTTGGCTCTTTTCTTATCGAAACGTATTCGATTACTTTTATTCAGTTTTCAAAGAACAATGGCTCGTTAGCCTATCAAAACACATTGAAAGCTCAATATGCTTTGGTGGAATAACAAACCTCCCTGTTCGGGAAGCGTGGAATGGTTTAGCACGCTTCCACGAAAGGAGAGAGGATATTACTTAATTTCAAATGACAAAATCTTTGTAATCAGTCTGGTTTCCATTCTTCCACGTAAGACTTCATCAACGACCATACTTTGATTGCCATATTCATCTTTCATAAGTCGTAGGGAACGCTTCGTTATGTACCCTCTGTAATGATGTAGAATCTGGTTAATCGCTTCGGTATCGCCATCTGTTGCCTTTACAATGAGAGGAAAGGGAATCATAGGATATTGTGTTTTCATTCTTCAAATTCCTCCATAAACTTTTTAATTAAGGCTAGTCCACTGGTTCTATGCCGATAGACAGTAGAACGGTTCAATTTCAACAGGTCTGCAATTTCTGAATCGCTCATGTCCATAAAGTAAAACAGCAGTAGAATTTCACGTTTCTTGTCTGGCAACTCACGTAATGCTTCACTCAACAAATCATTTTCAACGCCTACTGATAACCCATTGAGTGTAAAAATCTGAAAGTCAGTTGAATAGTTATCTGTTGTCGCAAACTGGCTAACAAGATAATCGCCAACATCCGAAAAGGACACCTCACGCTTTGCAATCCTTGAAAGATAAAGCATATAATTCTTTCGCTCGTCTTCCATAGCACGTTTACAGATATAGTCAAACTGATTTTCTATTGTGGTCTGAAAAGAAGATGGTTTCATGTTTCTCACCCCCTTTCTGTCTAGGAAAGGAAGTGAGCCTTGCTCGTTTATCTCCTTTCACTCTTAGTCCCAATGTGAAAGGGGGATTTGTTGCATTACTGATAAATAAACTTTGTAAAAAAGTTCTGAATAGCCAAAAAAGCATATAAACAGATTTATTTCTCTGTTTACATGCTTCTGTTATTCTATCTATATGATTTATAAAACCACATTGGTGGACGTACTTATCTATTGCAGATAGACGACTTTTTTTGACAAGAACCCAATGTAAGGAAATTTATTGTATATGATGTACTTCATGGCGACGTTGACCTCCAACAAACCGCCATTTGGAAGTAATATACAATATTTTAACAGCGTAAATAGCACTACCATATAACGGTTTTTTTTTATTGGCGTTTAGTAGTGCTTTTTATTAAATATAAACCTATAAACCATATAACACGTTTTTCTATACCTGTTTTTAATTCAGTAGGAACAATAAAATGTATAGAGGTGGTCTACTATGCGTAAAAAAGAAGATAAATATGATTTTAGAGCCTTTGGTTTAGCCATTAAAGAAGCTCGATTGAAACGAGGTTTAACTCGTGAACAAGTGGGAGCATTGATTGAAATTGACCCACGGTACTTAACTAATATTGAAAATAAAGGGCAACACCCCAGCATACAAGTTCTTTATGACCTTGTATCGTTACTTCATGTTTCCGTTGATGAATTTTTCTTACCTGCTAATAACTTGGTAAAAAGCACCCGACGATTACAGATAGAGAAATACATGGATAGCTTTACAGACAAAGAACTATCCTTAATGGAATCTTTAGCCAGCGGTATCAACGAAGCAAGAAACATCGAAGACTAATTAAAAGAATCCATACATAACGGAAAGAGCCGATAAAATGAGATTGTATTAATCTCATTTTATCGGCTCTGCGTCTTTGCGTCTGGCTCTGTAATCACAGTTACTTTGAACTGCTTTATTTCAATTAAATTTTCTTGTCTGCATTTCGGACAATAGAGGGGGAATTTTTTTAATTCAGTATCTTCCCTTATCTTTAATCGTGTTTTATTTCCACATACAGGACACAATATCCACTTGTAGTTTATAATAACTATCTCCTCCTTTACACTTTAATTCAAATCTTTATTAAAAAATATTTCATCTTATTTAACAAGAAACCATATTTATATAACAACATAAAATACACTAAGTTATTTTATTGAACATATATCGTACTTTATCTATCCGACTATTTGGACGACGGGGCTGGCAAACAGGTTCACCGGTAGTAACATGGTACCCTTTTAACTCTGTTAAACAAACACTACGTCCATTTGTAAAGAAAGTTAAATCACTACGATATTCTTGAATACACCGAGCAGGGATTTCTCCACTAAGAATGACCTCATTATTTTTCAATTGAGTGTCTACGATGTTCGCACAATATTTAGGAGCATCGTTGTATGCTCGTGAAAGATATTCCTGTGGCGCATAAATTTTAAAACTAAGATATGGCTCTAACAATTCTGTTCCAGCTTTTTTTAAGACTTGTTCCAATACAATAGGAGCAAGCATCCGAAAATCTGCTGGGGTACTAACAGGGCTATAGTATAAGCCATACTTAAAACAGATTTTACAGTCCGTCACATTCCAACCATACAATCCTTGTTCACAGCCATAGCGTATCCCTTCCATAACTGCATTTTGAAATGATTGATTTAAGTATCCAAGAGAAACCGAGCTCTCATACTGCATTCCACTTCCCAACGGAAGCGGTGATACAGATAAACCAATGGAAGCCCAGAAAGGATTTGGCGGCACTTCGATGTGAATGGTATATTCTGCATTTTTTAACGGTCTCTCCATATAAATGACTGTAGGCTCTTTTATTTCTATCTCCACATGATACTTTTCTTGCAGCAGAGCACAAGTCACTTCCATTTGTACTTTCCCTAAGAAAGAAAGTATGATTTCATGTGTCGCAGAATCCACATAATATCGCAGAAGCGGGTCACTGTCGGAGATTTCTAAAAGTGCATCAAGTAACATTTCCCTTTGTTGAGGTTTGCTCGGTTCAACAGTCGTTTGCAGCAGAGGGAGGGGATTTTCAATTCTCTCTCTCTGTGGCAATAGCTTTGTATCTCCAAGAACACTATTTAACTTCAAAAACTCATTCTGCAAAATAACAATTTCCCCGGAATAAGCCTTATCAATTTTACATAATTCACCATTTATTGAAGTATACATTTCTGTAATTTTTATTTTTTCCTTTTCCGATATTCTAACCGAATCTCGCAAATGCAGTACGCCACTATAAAGACGTATATATGCAAGACGCTGTCTTTTTTCCGAATACTCAATTTTGAAAACTTTTCCGCAAAGTTCAGACTGACCTCGATGTGTTGATGAATAAAATTTATTCGTAATCACTTCTATAAGGTTATCAATCCCTATATTGTTTTTTGCACTTCCGTGATAAACAGGGAACAGAGAACAATTCTGAAATCTTATGCTTTCCTCTTGTTCGAGTTCCAATGCTTCTAATGATTTACCGGACATATATTTCTCTAAAAGGTCATCGTTTCCCTCTATTACCGTATCCCATTGTTCAGATTCGGTAAAGTTCGTCACACACATATTAGGATACAGTTCTACCTTCTGTTTGATTACAATTTCGGCAGAAAGTTTCTCTTTAATATCCTGATAAACCGTTGATAAATCAATTCCATTTTGGTCAATCTTATTGATAAAAAAGATTGTGGGAATCCCCATTTTCCTAAGTGCATGAAATAATATACGAGTTTGTGCTTGTACGCCATCTTTTGCAGAAATCAGTAGAATTGCCCCATCTAAAACTGATAATGAACGATATACTTCTGCTAAGAAATCCATATGTCCTGGCGTGTCTATGATGTTCACCTTCGTATTTTCCCACTGAAAAGAGGTTATTCCTGTCTGAATTGTAATTCCTCTCTGACGTTCTAAAAGCGTATTATCCGTCCTCGTTGTACCTTTGTCCACGCTTCCTAATTCTGTAATCGCTCCACTGTTATATAATAAGCTTTCTGTTAAGGTAGTTTTTCCTGCATCAACATGAGCTAAAACTCCAATATTAATAATTTTCATGTGATTTTCCTCCATTCAAAAACCCAAAAGGGCATAAAAATCCCAGTGATAAATACTTTTATCACTGGGATTTTTATGCATAACCATAGGCATACAAAGCATACAGATATTCTCCGGATACTTTAGAATCACATGATAAAGGTATTCTTAAACTGGGTACAAAAAACTAAGCCCTCCTAAAAAAGGACATCCAATTATTTGTTCCCACTATCAAATTGACAGTTTATTTAAGAATACCTTGCCGCATATTTATTAACTCCTTTTAAATAGATACTTAAATTATAGCACGTAAGAGCATATTTGTAAAGGAATCTCCAATTTTTTATCAAAGAGAGTACGTGATTACAAAATAGCTGTAATAATGTACCAATATTTGTTATTCTATAATCTTCCAATTACTCCCGTTCTTTTCAAGTACCAAATCAAATTGAGATACCTGCGTTGCTTTGGTCTGCTGGTCGATATACTCCACTGTCAGCGATACCGTGACTTGATTATCCTTACGATTGTGAATAGGATTTACCAGTTCTTGAAAGATGTACTCTTTTCCGATTGGTTTTAATATCCCGTCATTCACATAGTAGGAAAGTTCACTGGCTGTCGCTGTAGGATAGAGCTTGAAGAACGTCGTTAAAAACTCATTGATTTCATTGGTTGTAATGGAATCAACCGTCCCCTCACTTTCAATGGCTTTTGGTTTATAACTTGATTTCTTAGGTATGTTGGTAATGGTCGGATTCTTAACCAGTACCATATTTCCAGAACCATCTACATAGACACTCACTATATAAGCAGAGTGGACGGTCTTTGTATTTTCTCCCTCTGTAATGAGCTGGTCTACACTGTAGGTTACATTAAACTCATTGTCGCCAGTTGGCTCTACCGTCCATATCTGAAATCCTCTTACAGAAGACGATACAGGAATATCTTTGCGTACTGTATCAACATTGAGAGCTTGAAGTTCATCTGTCAGATAGCCTTTTAGACTTTCCATTCGATTATCAATGGACTTATCGGATTGCTCCCATGAATAGTAGACTTTCGCAAAGTTCTCTACAAAATTTTCTACATGATGAGTATCAACGTATTCCTTTTCTATGATAGTTGTTTCGTGAATAGTATGAGTATCTATAGCTGTAAAGTGCTTGAATATCGCAAAGCTGAAACTAAGCCCTAAAAGTACCCACAAGGCAATCACAACCTTTTTATGAGGATTGACCTTATAGACACGAGGTTTCTTTTCCTTTGGTATCTGTTTTTCTTTATTCTGATTTTTTCTAAATTTCATCATTAAATCTTCCTTTCTCATTGTTTGATTCGTCCTGCTCCCACTAAATGCTGTTGCCAGTAGGGGCTTGTTAAGTCGGCATAACCGATTGGGTCGCCTGCATGAAACATACGGTTATTGCCAAGGTATATCCCAACATGAGTAATATAAGAGCCAGCGTTATAGGTAGAATGAAAGAAAACCAAATCGCCAGCTTGTGCTTCCGATAGTGGGATATGCTGGGTCACATCATATTGCTGTTGTGCGGTTCGTGGTAAGTTAATTCCAGCTTTTCCATACGTCCATTGTGTCAGTCCGCTACAATCAAAAGAAGTAGTCGGGGAAGCTCCACCGTAAACGTATCGCCAGCCCTCATATTTCAGTGCTTCGTCCATGATGGCTTGTACCGTATCATCATCAAACTCTGTTGTGACAAGATACTGCGTTACCAGTTGCACATAAAACATATTGCCATAGTTGTATCGCCAGCCCCCATTGATAGGTATGGCTATGGGATTGGGGTAAGACACTTTTTCGCCACCTGAATACTCTTTTGAGAAACTTTGAGCCAGTTCAAAGGTATATTTATTTCCACGATTAGCCACATACCCTAAGAAACCACCACCATAATTGTAGGACTGGATAACCGATTCTAAATCTACACTGAGCCTTTCGCTACTGGCTAATAATTCACTGAAATACTTCACACCTTGCTTAATGGATTCTTCTGTACTCAATGAATTAGGTGGAAGACCGAGGGATTCCGAGGACTGCATAACATCTTCCGCAGTACCGCCCGATTCCACCTGTATAATCGCAAGAAGTATGTTGACATATTCTTCAACGCCATATTCTTTGGCATATTTTTCTACCATAGGCTTATGAGCCAGCACTTCTGCGGAAACATTCACACCTCCATAATGAATATTGGAAATTCCGCTGTCCTGTTCATCTGAAAATAAAATGGCAACAAACAGAAGCAGTGAGAAGACCATCAAGAATAATCCAGAACCACCAATCACTAAAGTTTTCAACTTCATGGTTTCTTACCGACTTTCTTAATGGTGGCGGTTTTGATTGGTGGTCTACTTCTTGTATTTTGTAGTGGTACTCTTTGAACAGTAGACGGACGTTCTTTTGTGATTGGACGTTGTGAAGTTCTATCTGCTGTAGTGGTTGAAGTTGCTGGCTTTTGAACGGTTTTTTCTTGAACGGTATTGCCTTGGCGTTCCACTTTTGGACTTGAAAAATCGGACTTAACTGCTGGACGCTCTTGTTTGGCTTGTTGAGATTCCTTATATGAAGTCTGAATATTAGACTGTTTTGAGGTCTGTTCATCATGATATTGTTCTTGTCTTGTAGTCGGTCTTTCATGAACAGAAGAAGCAGGCTGTTTTTTCTGTTTGACCTGTTCCATTTCAGAGCGACGCTTCGCAATGGTTTTTCGCCTTTGTTCCTGCTGTTCCTTGCGTCCACTGGCTCTGTCCGCTTTGGTTTGAGAAATACTACTGGTTAAATCACGGACATTCTCTTTTACTTTGGATTTTCCTTGATATACTGCATATCTTGCATTGGTCGGCAAATCTTTAACCTGTTCTTTCAAACCACTAGCAGTGTCTACCATTCTGTCTTTGGTATCAGCTACTGTACCGATGGTTTGACCGATACGTTTTCCAAGTGTTGATTTTTCCTTTCCGTCTGGTCGGGAGTGATCTGCTTGTGTCCTTGCAGAACTCCCCGAACCCGACTGTCCTTTTTTACCTGTAACAATGGCAGACCCAGCCCCTAGAGTAGTCATGGAACGTCCAAGTTTCCGCTGTAGACGGTGCATGTGAGCGTGCATAAGCATACGAGGTTTTCTCATCACACGACTTCCCACACTTTGAGAATCGTTACTCTGTAGAGAAAACATACTCATTAAATCGCCCAGCTTGAAGTAGATTCCTGCAAAGGTCACAATCTGTAGAAAAGCAATCAAAAAGAACGGATAACCAGCCGATAAGGTATAGAGCATGGTTGAAATACTAAATGCTGTCGTAATAATCAATGTGATTCCAGCTCGTGTCAAAATGGTATTAAAGAGCTTTGTTATGGCTCGTTTTGACATACCATCAAATGATGGAATCATGCTTAAAATAAAGCTCACAGGCAGAAACATAGCATAGATGATAAAAAGTACCTGCGAGAAAATCATGATTCCTGTTAATAGGAATACAAATATGGAAATCCCAATATTGAAGACAAATAGGAAGAAGACTGTACCTAAACGGTTAATGGTCTTTGTAATGGTTAGATTGGTATTGCTTCTGTCTTCAATTTCTTCCGCAACAATTTTTTCTCTGTCTTCGCCATTGTTGGAATCTGGGCTGGTGGAGAGCAGGCTTTCCACACGGTCAATACCGATACTTTCAATGTCTGAACTGTTGTATTGAAGCAGTAGCCACGGTTGCTGAACCTGTATGGAAAACAGGCTATCTCTGATTAAGTCCACTCTGTCCTTGCCTTGACTATCGGAATGGGGCATGACAATCTTCGTGCCAAGTGATAAACTGGCATTACTGATGTCTGATGAAAAGTCATTGATTTTTTTAATGTAGTCGGGAGCGTAGGCAATAAAGGAAGCCGATAGGATAAACACCAGCACAAAATTCATAATGGCATGAATTGCCTTTGTGGTTTCTCTCTTTATCAGTCCCGTATAGGCAACATAAACCCCAAGAACCAAAATCAAGAGTAAGAGGAATCCAACATAGAAACCCTCTGTTGAAAATCCGTTTGCACTCACACCAGCTAAGGTCTGCATATTCTTACCAATGGAATCTGCTGTAGCGGAAATGAAGTCTAAGGAATAGGCTTCCTGTACTAAGTAACCTGTCGCATTGGAAACATACAAACTGATTGTCCAAATAAAATTGGTAATGGCATATAGTCCATACATGACCTGTTTTCCAATCCCGTCCGACCAGTTCCACGGAAGCCAGCCCCAGCTATTATCCACATAAAAATCCAGTTGATAGTTTTCAAGTGGGTATCGGCTGTATTCATTTGCCACATTGACCGTATCATCTACCAAGCCCGCAGCTTGAACCACCGTTCCCAGCATGGCTAAAAGAAAAATGGCAATCACAAGTGTGAAAGCCACTGTCATTGCCACTTTACCTAGACGTTTCAGCGTCCAGTTTGATTTTATTCTGTTTACTATTGATGGTTTCACATTTACACCTCTTTTCGCACAGGTGGTCTGGTATCAAAGGCATGGAGCAGTTCTTCAAATACAGGGTGGAACTGTATCACACCGACACGACCATATAAATCACTGATAAAGCATTGCCCGTTTTCCAAATCACGCAATCGCTTCTGATTGTTTTCGTCCTCTGGGTCTACACCAAAAAAGGCTAAGGTCTTTTTAATCTCGTTAAGGTCAGTGGAACGAAATGCAAATTTTAAGCCGAGGTTATTTTTCAGTTTTTCATCTAAGAGGTCGTCTGTATTTTGGGTCACGAAATATACCCCAGCGTTCATAGCACGACCAGCCCGAACCAGCTTCATAGATAGTGTTTTTCCTTGTGCTACCTGTAAAAAGCTCCATGCTTCGTCTAAATCTACAATCTTGAAAATGCTTCGGTCTGTATGGATAAAGTCTAAAGCAAAGGTACTAATGACAATCAGCATAGCAACGGATAAAAGCTCCATAGTGGTATATTCCTCAAAGGAAGTTTCCTTGTCGGGAAGTACCAAGTCCGCAACCTGTATAATGTTCAGTTGTTTTTCTAAGCTGATAGACTGCTCCACATAACCATTACTGAATAATAAATGTGCAAAGTCATAGTCTGTAAAACTTTCGATATGGTCGGCTATACTGGTACTTAGTGGCGTATTCTCAACCCGTAATTCCTCAATCACTTTCATCAACCCTCGTACTTCACTATTGGTTACTGCACGAATGGCTTTTCTAAGGATTGGGAAGCGTTCCCCATCACGAGAGGAAATCCCCGTAAGGAATGTCAGAATATCAATAGCCAGTGATTCAGAATCTTTGGGATTTTTCATAATCACATAAGGGTCAAGTAAGCCTTTGTTTTTCTCATCAGAAGTCAGAGTGACGATATTGATTTCATGGGAAATCTCTGGCAAGGTTTCTTTCCATCTGCCACGTTCTGCTTTTGGGTCTACAATCACTGCTTGTGCCCCATAAAGCACCGCATAATAGACGATAAGGTTATTCGCAAAGGATTTACCACCACCCAGCGAACCAACAAAAGCCGACGCTAACGCATTGGTTACTGAACCCTTAACCCCTTGACTGGCAAGAGCAGGTTTCAGATAGACATTGCGTCCAGTATCTAAGCTGTAGCCAACATAAATCCCCTCATTTTCCCCCAGCATTTGAGTAGCACCAAAACCTAAACCAGCGAGGAAATCAGAGGTCACGTATTGAATATAATCATTCATATAACGCTTGCTGGCAGGTAAAAATTCTTCATGTAAGCCGAGCATATCCCCAAATGGTCGTACCAGTTTTACGCTTAAATCGTCATAAAAATCTTTCACTTCATTACAACGACGTTTGAGTTCGTCAAGATCATTTGCTGATACCCTTACCACATAAGACAGCTTGTACATAGATTCCTTGCTTTGGTCTAAATTGGTTTCCAGCTCATTCACACTTTCCAGAGCTTCCGCCACATTGGAGCTGGTTTCATTATCACTTTGCCAAGCGTGGTTATCCAAGTCTTTCAGTTCTTTCTTTTTATTGCGGACAGTAGATAGGGCTTTACGATTCGCTACAATTTCCACATTCATTGACGTATCAATCGGGAATGTAAATTGCTGTTGCTGGTAGTAGAAGATTTCAGAGGACGGGAAGTCCAGTTCTCCGACAATGCTGTTAATGGTAAAGTAAGCTACATAGACGGTTTCATCTTCCTGCTGGATTTTCAAATATCGCTGTTTTTCTTCCACCAAACAGCGAGTAGGCTTAATCAAGTCATAGTATTTAATCAGCGTTTCATTATCCAGCTTTTTCTTTGATAGATGGTACTCATACTCTTCATAGGCAGTGCCTGTCTGTCCGTAAAGGTGTTCAATCAGATAGCCGAAGTCGTCCTTATCTAACCTGCGGATTTTGAAACGACGAGAGATTTTATTTTCTAAGAGCTTTTCCATCTTCTGAAAACGCAGGATTTCATCATTACTCATACTAACAAAATCGTCCATCAGCTTATGGTTCACATCATAGACAAAATCAGACAAAGCATTTTTTGCTTCAACGGTAAGACTTTTCATAGAAAACTCCTGATCGTTGAGAAGCAACTTAAAGCCGATAAAGAAACGGTAGTTCACTTGATTTTCGCCAATCATGGATATTAAAGCGTCTGTCTGTTGGTCGATTTTGTCATAGGCAACCGCTTTGAGCTTGCCAGTGACTTCATTTTTGGAACGCTCTTGTGCAGAACGTATGCTGGATTCTGTACTGATTTGTAAAGCATGAATTTTGCCATCACGATTTTGTGCGATAAGCTGTCTGAAAGAATCATGCACTTGTATTTTCTGTTCTGGACTTAGAAATGAGTAATTGTAAGGAACAAGCTCATAGTAAGCATAACATTCCCCGTCTTTATTCCAGACGAGATTGTTTTCAATGTATTTAATTGGATATGCCATAAAATTCACTCCTAACTGCTGTAATGGCTTCTTGTGGCTGGTTTCTGCCAAGCGTTACTTTTTTTCCTGCATAGGTCAGCTTTGGTCGCAGTGCATAAGCAATGACAGACTTCAAAAATCCATAAGGCTTTTTACCATCAAAAGTTTTTGTAGACATAAACCATGTGAAAGCCACAGGAATCCCAAAGTATTTGAGAAATGCTCCCTCTATCATGGAAAGAGGGGGCAAGTTGCCAAGTATCATCACTGCAAAGAGTGACACGACAAACCATGTCATTTGCGTAAAGGTTATGGGAAACGGAAGTCTAAAATCATTGATAGAATACAGTACCTTTTCCACAGACCAGATACTGGTATAGCTTCGTATTTTCTTCATGTAATCAATCCTTTCATAAAAAATAGGGGTAGCTGATTGAGCCACCCCGTAAAATAGAAAATCTGCCAGTAGTAATGTACCGACAGATTTAATAGACGATTTCAAAAATCCCATGATTGGTTGAGATAAACGTTCCTGAAAGGTCTAAATCCCGACCATAGGCTTGATAATCAATATAGTTTTGAAGACTAGCTGGTACTTCGCCTAAAGCACCCGTTTCTTCAATGTAGTAGCGTGCCACGTCATACATATCATCACAATCGGAATGAATGATAATATCCTCTTGATGTTCGCTTAGTTCTTCAATGCTTGAAAAATGAGTGAGCAGAGCAGATAGCTCCGATTGTAATTCTTCGGGTAATTCCGATACCATTTCCCATAGTCGATTGAGTTCGCCAATGGAAGTGTATTCGTCAACCGTAAAGGGTAACTCGTAGTCATGAATGGCGTATTCCTCATATTCATCATTCAAGCCGATTTTCTCTTTGACTTCCTCAAAGTCAATGGGAAAGGTAAACCACGCACCGACCAATTCGCCCTCATTGTATTTGCCTAAATTCGCAATATAGACTTGCATATCGTCCATATATTCACGTCCTTTCTTTGTAGAGATTCAAAAATCCCTACCGCACTTCGTTTGGTGTACCATTCCTTTGCGGAACATAAGAAAACCACTTATATTCCACAAAAGAACGGTTTTATTTAAGCACCAATAATGCGATTGAATAGCTCTAGTAAAATGTCTTTTACTCCAGCAGCGTTGAAGACTAAGCCAACCGCAATAATCGCAATAATTAAAAAGCCAATCAGTTTGCTAAACTCACGCTTGAAGCCAAGATACAAGCCAATCACAACGATTGCTAAAAGCACCAGTGATTGAGCGTTTGATAGAAACCAGTTATAAAGGTTTTGTCCAAAATTCATAAAAATGTTCTCCTCTCTATATTCAATGAATTTGTATTTGAGTTATTTTTTTGTTGTTATCACGTCCTGTTCTTTTACTGACTGTTGCTTCAAAATCTGCTTGTGTCGGTCTGTCAGTTTCGCATGGTCGAGAATGTCTTTTACAACCTGCGTCTGGTTGATTTCATCAAGTTTAATCGCAACCTTTAAGGTCGGGGCAACTTGATGAGATAGCCAGTTCAGCGTCCTTTGGAAGGAGTAAGGCTCTGGTTTTGTGGTTAGTTTTAATCGTTCACGATTGTTCCCAATAAACCAAGCCCATTCTTCATTCAGTTTCCAATCAGAACGAGGTTTGGAATCGTCTTTATCTACAAAACGGATATACCGATTGATAATTTTAAAGGCGGTATGCTCTGGATTGTCATAGACGAGTAAATCACGGACTGCATAATAGCACGCTCATTTTTCAATCGAATCTCAAAACGGTTTTTTACTTCTGCGTCTTCAATGGGAATATCATTTTTCTTGTACTGCTCGTAGTCCTTTTCATAGATACAGAAATAAACTTCACTTTGTAATGAACCGATATAGAGGGTGTTTCCCATACATTCCTTTTCCTCTTTGCGTACCAGTTCGCCACTGCGATAGCTTTTAAAACTGCGGAAGACGGAGATACATTCTTCCTGTTGGCACTTTTCAGTGAGTACAGGGATATTTAAAATCCCTGTCTTATCGTTAATGGCAAGGTCAAGGCGTTTCATCACACCGCCAGCCACCAAAACGTCCATAAAGAACTCATACCAGCTTCTTTGTTGTGCCAGAAGATAGCTTTCAAATTGTCTGCACCCACGACCTTTCAATTCCACCAGAACTCCTTTGTCCAGTTCATGGGAGCAAAGGACGAATATGTCGCCTAAAGCATAATGCTCTGAATAAGAATAGAAACCATAGTCCTCATGAAGAAAATAGGACAGTTTCAGTTGTAAGATGTTTTCGACCACCTGCTGTACGTCTGTTGTCGGAAAGCGAATTCTTACATAATCAAACAGCATTTCAAGGGGAGCGTCGGGATTGAAGCGTTCCAGAGCTTCCCAAAGGGACTGCTGTAAATCCTCTGATGGCTTGACTTTTCCTGTTTCAATATCGCTTAGATACTGCCTTGTAATACCAGTCGCAACAGCTAAACGGTTTTGAGATAGTCCATAAGCCAAGCGTTTTTCTTTTAAATGCTGTAACCAAGTTTGTTCATTCAGTAAAAATCCCTCCAATCAAAAAGGCGTATGTCAACTTTTAAAGCCCATTTGACATACGCTGAAATTTTGTAAATCCCTTGTAACCAAAGGATTTTCTAATGTTTTTTTGACTGTTTCCTGTCGATTTGTACCCCCCTGTTAGATACGGGGGGTTAAGTGCTGGCGTGGCTATTGCCACACCAGCCAGCAAGATCAGTCCACACCTGCGACTTCCGCTTCGCACGTCGCCTGCGTGGACTGTCTGCTGTTGGATAACTTTTTAATTTCCTCCAAGAAATCATATCCTTTTGGTACAAGGGGAGTATAAAACTCTGATATGACACTTGTTCCTACATCAACATAGCCACGACCTTTGATTCGCTTTAAGAAGAAATCCTTTTGTACGTCACTGCCAAACATCATGCCATAGCCCATTTCAGACATACGACCTAAAGCCACTCTGAAATTAAACTGATCACGGATTCCGTCGCCTAAATATTTTGCGTCTGGACGTTGACAAGCCAGTATTAGAAAGAAGCCAGCTTGACGACCTAACATGACAATCTGTTTCAGCTTATTCATAACTGCGGTGTTTTCTTTTGTTCCCAGCATTTCCATGAAAGCGACGTATTCATCAAAGATTAAGAAGTGTGCCGGGAGACCTAAGTAAGCATAATTTTTGCCAGTCTTATAGTTCTTCATCTGCTTCATTTCCTCACTACGTTTCATCATTTCTTCATAGAATGTTTCAATGCAAGAAAGCAAGTCTTCTTTTCTATAGTAGACATTTGCCATCACAGAACCTAAGTCCGCAAGATCAGCATTTTTCGGGTCAAGAATATACAGTTTTGAATCTGTATGAAGCAAGGCTTCAATCAGTGTCAGTATAAAGTAAGTTTTACCGCCACCTGTACCACCAGCAATCAACATATGAGGGAGCTTATCATATTCCCACCATACGTTTTTCATTAAGCGAAGTTTACCATCTTTAGCTTCTACTTCATCAATAGAAATACGACTGGCTATGGTGTCATAGAGCAAAGTATATTCCACATAGGAATCCTTTAACTCTTTATCCGTCAGCTCACAGTACAAGCCACTCTCTAATTTCTTTTCCAAGTGTAAGAGTTGGTCTTGATATTTTCCCAGCGTGATTTCCACCCGTATCTGTATCAAGCCATTTTTAAGTCGATAATACATTTTAGGGAAGTAGGTTATCTTTTCCTTTGTACGACCAGCACTATCTTTAAAGAAACCCTCTGTTTTGACCTGTTCAGATTCATACCACTTGTTTTCAAGTATCATCTTTGCCAGTTTTTGACGGTGGTAAAGTTGTTTAACCGTATCATAGCGAACCCGTTTGAATACAAACGCTACCAGCAAGCAGATAAGAATTGCGACACTGAAACTGATAATTAAATAGGGAATGTCAATCTTATCTGCTTGTGATAGGTTAAAATCCTGCCAGTTGATCTGCTGGATTGTCTTCACATGAAACAGTCCGACAACCAGCAGGAAAACAGGCAGGAGTGACGCTATCGTAAAATGAAAGACTAAATCTTTACCAGATGGGCGAATCCTTTTACCACGCTGTTTCATGCGAAAAAGTCTCCTTTCTACCTAGCGACTATTTGTCTTGTGTCGGTTCTTTCTTTGCTTGTGGTTGAGCTTTGAATGAACTAGAATCCTTTGTCAGCACAATATCGTCTGCCTTGATATACCAGTCAACATCTGCTCCTTGATAGGTGGCAGTAGCAACGGTGTCCGCAATGGGATTGATAAGTTCCACCCGTGCGTTATAATCAAACTCTTTCAAAGGCACGCTGGCAGGAATACTTACTTGAATCATGCGTCCTTGTCCTTTGGATTTTAAGTCATAGGTACGTTCCTTGATTTCATCTGAAACCGACCCGTCTTCATTTTGGATTCTCACTTCACGACGTAGAGCAGAGAATTTCAATTCTCCAAAAGTCGTGTCTTTATCTAATACAATGCCATTTGCTAATCTCATCATTTTTCCTCTCTTTCTTTATTCTTTTATCATGTCGTCAGCATGTAAAAGGTAATTTGTAAAACCACGAGTGCCGATTTTGTAGCCCTCTGCGGTAATACGTGGATTGACTAACTTCACACGTTCCTCAAAGCCGAAATGTTTTTCGCCAGCTTCAGCAGGAAGCACCACCACAATATCATCTGCTCTTTGAACATCAGAATAGAGATTATAGCTTCTTGATAAGACAGTTAGCCGTCCGTTGATTCTTCGCTGAACGACTTTATCCTCGCCAGCAAATTCTAAATTGCCGAATGTTTTTTCCATGTTGGGAATCACAAATTTAAGTTCCATATTTTTACCTATCCTTTCTTTTTTATTGGCTGAATGAATGTTTGATGGTCTTAAAGAGTGGGGAACGACCTTTTGATTCTTGATTTTTTGTTTTCATAAGTTCACTTCCTTTCAAAATCGGGTAAAAAAATAGACACCTCATTTTTTGAAGTGTCTACCTATTAAATATTCAAATTTTATTGGAAGTATCTTTATATCTTCACTTTTCAAGGATAAATCGTCGTATCAAAGCTCATTCATAAGTAGTAAATTAGTAGTAAATTGAGTGGTTTTGACCTTGATAAAGTGTGATAAGTCCAGTTTTTATGCGGATAACTAGATTTTTATGCTATTTTTAATTCAAAATAAGTAAAGTGATTCTGCAAAGAAATAAATATCTACCCAATTTGTATAACGAATTAAGAGAACATTAAAACTTTCCGCCGTGAGAAAAGTGAGGCTGGGACAAAAGTCCTAGCCTCTTAATTGTTTTTGGATTGTCGAGCAAGACGCAGTGGTTGAGTGGGCTCTACTACGCTGATTTCATCAGCTTTTACAGCCCTACTCAACTGTGCGGAGGTGGGACGACGAAATCGAATTCTGACGAATGACCGATTTCTGTCCCACTCTCACTCGGAATTATTGAGAGTAAAACAGTTTGGGAAACTGTTTTAGCCTGAGCCCAGAAATTAAAGAGCGAAGGGGCTCAAAACAAATTGAACACGGGCTGCGGATTGTGTCAAAAAGATAAGTTCTCCTAGAATCGAAAGATTTTGCGTCAAACTCCCTATTTTGACTTTATCCGCAGACGCCCTTAGTATCTTTATTTAGTCATGGTACTTCCTGGATTGCTGAAATCATCCACTGGATAATTTCCCCTAACGTCCGTACTCACCTTAGGAAAGTTTTTAATATATCTTTTAAGCATTTTTAAATTTGAAAATGCTTTTATAGTACAAAAAAAGCATCTAGCAAAATTGCTAGATGTAAGTGTTATCACCAGGAAGTGTCTATTTATGTTTGGAATTCATAACTTGTCCCTTAAGTATGGCAAGAAAACATTATTGCATCCAACATCTCTAAAGTTCCAAGAGGGGAAATCATATACAACTTATAGAAAATCCTCGTTGTTGAATAAGATTGGACTGATTTCAATCAAGGTTTCTAAAGGGGATATAGCTGTAAAATATTATATATATACCGTATTGTTAAACCAAGAAGGTACCAAAATTAAGGTTTCGGAGCTTATAAACTTAAGAAAGTTGTCTCATGTATTTGTACTTTTTTTATTGTCTTTTTGTAACAAAGTGACGTAGTCACTTTTAGTGTGGAATAGGTGAGATAAAAAAACAGTGTTTCGTTTTTGGTCAATGAAGTAAAGCAAAACATATTGGTCTATAATTTTTCCTCGTGAGGGATACTTGCTGTTAATCTTTACTCCGATTTTCTCATCAGCGTCAAAACCTGCTTCAGGAAAGATTTCTAAATTTTTTAAGCTGTCTAAGATTTTAGCCACAGTATTTTTGGCGGATTGAGGGGATAGAAGTACCGTAGCTATATAGTTATGTATATTGTCGATAGCTTCCTCGACCTCTTTTGAAGCAATCACTTTATAAGCCATAACGTACCATCATATCGTCTAGGGAAGTTCCTTCGCCTGCCTCGTATTCTCTCAAGGCACGCTCAGATTGGGCTTGTAATTCTTCAACCAACTGTTCTCTATATAGATCTTCGGCCGTCTTAATAGGCAAATCTTGCTCCAGGACTATTTGCTCCACAAATAAAGAAATAGCATCTGTCATTGTCATTCCCTTTTCCTTGATAATTTTTCGAGCTTGTTCCATAGTGGCTTCATTCAGTTTAAAATTGTATTGTTTCGATAAAGTTATAGCCATGATATATCTCCAATCTATACGTTATAGATTGATTATATACTAGATATAGACTTTAATCAAGAAAAAAGAGAGCGGGATAGAAATCGGTCATTCGTTAGAATTCGATTTCGTTGTCCCACCTCCGCACAGTTGAGTAGGGCTGTAAAAGCTGATGAAATCAGCGTAGTAGAGCCCCCTCAACCACTGCGTCTTGCTCGATAATCCAAAAACAAGAAGAGGCTAGGACTTTTGTCCCAGCCTCCTCAGAAACCATAAGGGTATATTATCTTTTTAAACGTTTAGCACCTTATCCAAGAATTCTTTCAATCGTGGGTGTTGGGGGTTGTCGAAGATTTGGTCTGGTTTGCCGTCTTCGAGGAATTCGCCGTCTGCAGTAAAGATGACGCGGTTGGCTACTTGGCGGGCAAATCCCATCTCGTGGGTGACGATAATCATGGTCATCCCTTGCTTGGCCAAGTCCTTCATAACGTTCAATACATCTCCAACCATCTCAGGGTCAAGGGCAGAAGTCGGTTCGTCAAAGAGCATAATATCTGGATTCATGGCGAGTCCACGCGCAATGGCCACACGTTGTTTTTGACCACCGGAAAGGCTGTTTGGATTGGCATCGGCTTTATCTGCGAGACCAACTTTTTCCAATAATTCCATCCCGACTTTTTGAGCTTCTTCACGGGTCATCAGTTTGTGCTCTACTGGCGCAAACATAATGTTTTCTATGACACTCATGTGAGGGAAGAGGTTGAAGTGTTGGAAAACCATCCCAATATTTTCACGGACCAAATCAACATTGGTTTTTGGATCGGTTAGATCATATCCATTTACGGTAATTTGACCTTTTGTCACTTCTTCGAGTAGATTGAGACTACGAAGGAAGGTCGATTTACCAGAACCGGACGGTCCGATAATACAGACCACATCCCCTTCGTAGAATTTCGCGGAGATTCCTTTTAAGACCTCATTTTCACCATAGTATTTGTGGAGGTCATGGACATCAATTTTTAATTTAGCCATTAGTTAACCTTCTTTTCTAATTTTTTTGCAAATCGTGTTAGCAAGGTGATAATCACGAGGTAGAAGACGGCAAGGATAGCATACATCTTGAAACTTTGGTAGTTTCGAGCAATGATGATCTTACCAGTCTGGAAGAGCTCGACCAAACCGATAGCTGAAACGATCGTCGTATCTTTCAGCGCAATGACGAATTGGTTAACAAAGTTTGGAAGCATGAGTTTAGTTGCTTGAGGCAAGATAATTTTGCGCATGGTCTTGCCATAAGAGATTCCAAGGCTTCGGCTGGCTTCCATCTGTCCAATTGGTACAGCTTGGATCCCCCCACGGACAATTTCTGCGATATAAGCAGCAGCATTGAGGGAGAGGGCGATGGTACCTGCAACAAAGTCGTTGATTGGCGATTGATGACCTGTGACAGACTCAATCAGGTTTGGAATTCCCCAGAAGATGAAGGCAGCAAGGATCATGAGTGGGATCCCGCGAATAACATCGACAAAGATTTCTGCTGTCCAGCGGAGCCATTTATAAGGGCTAACACTAAACATCCCAAAGATAACACCGATCACCATAGCAATCGCGAAAGAGAGAAGTGCAAGGGCAAGGGTTACACCCAAACCACTTAACAATTGTTTGTAGTTGTTTTGAAGTAAGCCCAAGATCGTTGTTTCATTTGCTGTTGTACTTGAAGTACTTGATTTGCTATCTGATTTAAGGTATTTATCGAGAATCTTTTGGTATTGTCCACTTTTCTTCAAGTTTGCAAGACCGTTATTGAACATTTCGATCAATTCAGGATTTTCACCTTTTTTAACGGCAAATGCTAGTTGACCACTTGGAGTACCTTCGATAGGTGTTTTGAATTTACGTCCTTGTTTAATGGCGTATTTGATGACGGGTTCGTCATCCATAATCGCAGCGACAGAACCTGAGTTCAAGCTGTCGTACATAGAAGCGCCGTCAGAGAACGTTTTGATCTTGTAGCCATATTTATTTTTATTCTTTTCAAGGAAGGTCTGCGATGCAGTTCCGTTTTTTACACCGACCGTCTTACCTTTTAAGTCATCGTAAGAATCAATCTTGCTATCCTTTTGGACTGCAAGAATAGAGTTAGCAGTATAATATGGTTCAGAAAAATCAAATGTTTCTTTCCGAGCATCGGTCACGGTCATCCCTGCGATCATTCCTTGCGCATGACCAGATTGGACATCACTGACCGCAGCGTCAAATCCAGGGTTATCAATTTCAATGGTAAATCCTTGGTCTTTGGCAATGGCCTTGATCAAATCCATATCGATCCCTGTATACTTATTTTTCCCATTCTGGAAAACGAATGGTGCAAAGGACGAATCACTTGAGATACTGTATTTTGATTTTTTAGGGGTCGCTTTTTGACCAGCAGGAGTAGTGGTTTCTGGAACGGCACTGTTCCCTGATGATTGGCTTTCACCTGTCCATTTCTTGATGATCTTATCAAGTGTTCCATCGGCTTTCATTTGAGCGAGGGCCTTGTTAAATTGAGTGATCAATTTTTCATGTTTCCCACCTTTTTTAACACCAAAGGCAAAGCCACCGACTGCTTCTCCATCCATATTGATCGCTAGGTCCTGACCTTTTTGGATGGCATATTGAATGACCGGCTGGTCGTCCATAACTGCATCCACTGCACCAGTTGATAAGCTATTGTACATAAGATCACCCGTATCAAAAGTTGTGATACTGTAGCCGTACTTGTCCTTGTTTTTATCAAGGAAGCGTTGAGCTGCAGTACCGTTTTTGACACCGACTTTCTTTCCTTTTAATTGGCTGTACTTCGTGATTTTGTCAGCTTTCGTAGTCGCAATGACAACTTTTGTATCGTAGTAAGTATCAGACATGGTGAAGACTTTTTCACGTTCAGTTGTTTTGGTCATTCCAGCCATAATGGCATCCGCTTGACCAGCTTGAACAGCATTGACTGCAGCATCAAATCCAGGGAAGGATTTATCTAAATCCCAGCCATTGATTTCAGCGACCTTGTCCAAGATTTCTACGTCAATTCCTTTATAGGTTTGATCTGAATCCTTAAATTCAAATGGTGCATAAGCTGTGTCGAAAACGACCTTGATCGTCTCAGCATGAGCATGACCAGCGAATGCTACCAGTGGAAATAAGAAAAGCAAATAGGCTAGTAATTTTTTCTTCATTTCTGACTCCTTTTTCTTCATTTCTCTTTGGGTGTTTGACCCATGAGTGCATTGACCAAAGGATGGCCTGAAAAAACAAAACATTCATACCAACTAGAGTATGAATGATCTTATGTTTTTCTATAAAAGCTATTATATCAGAAAAATATCAGTTAAGCAATAAAAATTAACTTTTTATGTTAGGTTTTCTGACATGAAGTTTCATACATTACTGATTTTTTGGAGTCATTGGAGTCATAAATGAAGGAAAGCCGAACTCATATTGATGGGTTCGGCTTTTTCTATATAATAATAGGAATAATTAGCTTGACTTGGGCACCATGATTAATATTTTCTAAATGCATCGTTCCATTATGAAGTTTCATGACGCGTTTTACGAAAGATAAACCAAGTCCATAGTGACTTTCTTGAGAGGGTGTTCTTGCTTGGTCATCTTTATAGAAAAGATTTCCAGCATTCTGTAATATATTTTTTGAAAAATTAGATTGGTTATTCCATATAGTTAGAACTAATTGACTATTTTCTTGTGAAATTGTTAGCTGGATTTGTGCATCATTTTCTTTTTGATGTTGTATAGCGTTGTTAATAATATTTGTGATTGCTCGGAAAAATAGATTGGAATGAATAGCAATTTGTGCCGATGGAGTTACTGTGTTTGTAAAAATAAAATGTGTATTTCTGGGAAGTAAAGGTGAGATATGTTCCTGTAATTGATAAGTTACTTGTTTAATTGATATGTTTTCAAGTTGAATATCACGGTCGTAAAAGGTTTTGGAGTATTGGATGAAGTGGTTAAAATAATCGTTTAATTGAATACTTGCTTGCTCAAGATCTTTTAGACATTCCATTGCTTGAGGTGTTTGTTCGGTAGATTGTAAGAATTCAGCATTTCCTCTGATGACAGTTAGAGGGCTACGAAGATCATGTGCAGCGCTAGATACTTGAAACATGAGTTCTTTTTTTTGATCTTTTTCATTTTGAATTCTATTTTTTATTTCAGATTGCATTTTTTCAATCAGATCATTTGTTTCAATAAATTCTTTAATCTGTAAAGGCGGATTATCATTTTTGTTGAAATATAGACTGCTATGATAAACCATCTTCATTTCTTTTTGAATCTTGGTTAATAATTGTCTAATATTGATTACAATGATAACAATTAAAATGATGCAAAGATAAATCCAAGAACTGACGCTAAAAAATAAAGCAAAGCGATTGGCATTTTTCTCATTAATCCCAGATACAGAAGATAGAAGAGCTGGAACTATGTAAAAAAGTGTAAGACATAGAAGAAATTGCCAAATGATTGTAAGGTAGGTACGCTTAATGAGTTGCTTGATTGTCAATTCTTTTGCCATTTGTATCCTCCTCCCCATACTGTTTTGATTGGATCAATTTGATGAATTTTAAATTTTTGTCTAATTTGATAGATGTATTCGGTGATTGACCGTAGTTGAGCGTCAGAGCTTACAGGATAAAGGTAATTGTAAAGTTCTTCTATGCTAAATATTCGGTTTTCATTTTTGGCTAAAAGATAAAGTAAATCAAACTCTCGCTTAGTTAGTGATATTCTCTTTGATTGATAATAAACTTCTTGACGATCTCGATAAAAAGTAATATCTGCATTCATTTCTTCTTGAGAGGCAGGGTGAGATCTTTCTTCTCTGCGAAGATGCATTTGAATTCTTGCAATCAATTCTTTAATGCTAAATGGTTTTGTGATGTAATCATCTGCTCCAGCTTGTATTCCCTTTAGTAAATCTTCTTCAAAATCTTTAGCGGTTAGAAATAGGATTGGAGTAGTAACTTCTGAACGAATGGAACGACAAATCTCTAAACCAGAAATAGGCATCATGACGTCAAGTAAAATTAGATCGAATCCAGTAAAGTCACAGATATTAATCTCCTCTATATTCTTACGAGTTTCCACATCAAAATTGTTCGCTTTTAATGTATTCGCTATTAATCGTAAGATTTTTTCATCATCGTCGATGGCTAAAATTTTATACTTCATAGTTCCTCCAATTATATGAGCATATTATAGCAAATATAGAATGTAATGTGTTGAAAATGAAAAAAATAATTATTCTGAGAATTTCCTGATTTTCTCCTGTTATACTGGCTCCAAGTGAAGGTGAAATTTCACTAAAAGTCAGAAAGGAAACATAATGAATGATAACAATTCAAAATCTACATAAGGAATATAATAATAAAATTGTCCTTCAAAACGTGTCTTTCAAAGCTAAGAAAGGTGAGATTACTGGATTGATTGGACCGAATGGATCTGGAAAATCAACTTTAATTAGAATTTTACTTGGTTTAGAAAATAGTCAAACGGGGATGGCGTTGATCGATGGCAAAAAATACTCTCAATTGGGAGATAATCCTTTTGGTATTGTTGGATCATTCCTCGACAGTTGCCAACCTTACCCAACAAGAACAGGTTTCCAGCATCTTCGGTGGATTGGCTTAGCTTGTGGCGTTGACAGAAATAGGTGCAAGGAATGCTTAGAGTTGGTGGGATTAAGTGAAGCTAAACATAAAAAAGTAAAAGACTATTCATTAGGAATGAAGCAACGTCTTGGGTTAGCGACAGCCTTATTAGCAAATCCTGACATCTTAATTTTAGATGAACCAATCAATGGACTAGATCCAGAAGGGATACGCTGGGTACGCAATTTTTTGCAGGCTTTTGTCAATGAAGGTAAAACTGTATTAATGACAAGTCATTATATGAGTGAGTTAGAATTAACTGTAGATCATTTGGTTGGTATTTCTAATGGCAAAATTGTTATTGATGCTCCTACAAAAGACATTTTGAAAGAGTTTGGATCTTTTGAGGAAGCATATTTTAAGGCGCTCGAAGGGAAAGAAGGTGCATAATATGTTGAAGCGTTCCTTTTTTAGTGACCTCTATAAATATTGTAGTTTACCTACTTTTAAATTTACTTTTTTTCTTATTTTGGGAGTCAGCATATTTTTTACAATTCAAAATATCCAGGTGATAAATGCCTTAGTAGAAGGAAATGGCCAAGCAGTTAACCTTGATCCATCTATGTTATCATCGAATCCAGTCTATACAGTTAGGGATGCCCTCTTATCCTCCCCCTACCAAGCAAGTGTTATTTTCTTGCCAATATTGGTTTCACTTGTTTATTCAACCCATTACCAATTTGGTGATAATAATTTTACTCAGTTATTGATCCCAAACTGGAAAGTTCGTCTTACTGGTTTTATTGTTAGTTCAATTGTCCTATCGTTACTTTCTACTTTAATAATTTCTATTGTAAATGCTGTTATCTTACTCATTTTTCTAGATTCAACTCTAAAGGATCATTTAGAATTGACCTTGTTCTTAGATGTCACGGTAAGAATTATGATATTTGCAATCGTTCTTACTTTATTAGCTTTACTTTTCGTAATCGTAACGAAAAAATCAATGACTTCATTAATTGCAGATGTTTTATTATTGGTTATCAGTTTATCAGGTATTCTAAGAGGAATTTCCTCTAAAATAGAAAATCTATTGCCTTTGATTGGAGCAAAGTCATTTGCATTTGGTCGAATTGAAGGGACTCAAACGAGCCAATTGTACGGCTTTACACTTTTAGTAGTAGAAGGGATCTTGTTCTTGGTGTTCATAATGGTTGTAGAAATGATTCGAATGAGGAGGAAGAATGGCAAGAATATTATTTAGTCTTATCGTCAAAAAATATAGTTTAAAACCCGTAAAGTACCAGATAGCTATACAGTCACTTTTGATAGGTTTTGTGTGTCTCTTCTGTGTGTTACCAGTTTCAATCAATGATACTGTTGTACAATTATCTATAAAGCAAGCTCTTGTTTTTGCCTCAATGCTCTCTGTTAGTATAGGGTGTGTTAATGCATTTGTTGAGTTACAATCACACGAAACAAAACTAGTTTATTTGGTAAGTGGAAAAAGGATTTTAAGTTCAATTAGGATCCTGTTTGTAGAGTTATGTGATGTAGTACTACAATCAACATTGTATTTCATTGTACTGCTTATATGGTTTCATTTTTTTAGTAGCGAAAATGGTGTCAGTTTAGAAATTTTCAGCTTCTATTTGATTGGCTCCATCCAATACTTTTTGATTTCTTACTTTTTAAGTTATTTTTTCAAAAGTCCAATGGGGAGTTTAGCTATTTTATTGCTGTTTCCTATTTTAGTACAACCATTCATAGAAAGAGTAGTGGAACCATTGACTAGTTACCTATTTTATAATATTGTTGCAGATACCATTTTAGGTAGAGCTTCCTATTTGCAACTCTGTACTTACGTTATTGGATTTGTATGTTCACTTGGAGCAACTCTCTACCTCTTGGTAAGGAATCAAGAAGTTAAGTAGTAAATAAAAATGATACTGATGAGCAAACTTTTCTAATTTTGGGAGAGTGGGACAGAAATCGGTAATTCGTTAGAATTCGATTTCGTCGTCCCACCTCCGCACAGTTGAGTAGGGCTGTAAAAGCTGATGAAATCAGCGTAGTAGAGCCCACTCAACCACTGCGTCTTGCACGACAATCCAAAGACAATTGAGAGGCTAGGACTTTTGTCCCAGCCTCTTGTTACGTATTGCATGGTTTTAGAATAAAAGACAAGACTTTCGAAGTAATTGCGAGAGTCTTGTTTAGTTTTTATGCTAATGCGTGTCCAATTTATTATATTGTAAATTAAACATGTACTGAATTGATGGATTATTTTGTTACACCTTGTATTTCTCTGTCGTTCCCCATCACAGAGAATTTTGGTGATTTATGCTAAAATAAGAAGAACTAGTTGAAAGGAGAAAAAGATGATTGTTAAGTTTGACAGAGGCTTGCTTAAAGTTCAAATTGCATTGGGCCTGTTTTTTTCTCTCGTTCCATTGTGCTTGATTATTTCTTCCCTTTTAAATGATTCTTTGTATGAGGATTATTTTGGTAAGCTCTTTGTCCTTTTCTTTCTTTTGTTTCCACTATATTTCGGTATTTATGCGGTAGATGGTATGATGAATCTTAGAAAAACAAAGAAATTAATAGAAGTAAATGAGCAAACCTTCACCTATTATGGGAAACTTTTTGGACGAAAAACCTTTGAAATCCCCTTATCTGACATCGACCTTGTCATGAAAGATTGGTCAAGTCACATAGCAGATATCAAGCGTTCATCATCCTTTCTTTATTTTTTAAAGCGGATTGAATACTTTTTTGACTACCGATCTGAATTGGATGATAAAAAAAGATACCGGGTTCTGATGATACTATTCAAAGATAGTGAGACGGCCATCAAATTCGATAAAAAACTTGGTTTTCAGTTGCCAAAGAAAAGAAAATATGTTGCAAAGAACCAAATCATACGAATTCGCGTGGATAGAGGAGAGGTTTTCTCAGACCAAGAAATGAATGACTATATAAACGAAAGGAACGGTCATGATAGATAGAAAAGTAAATAACAAATTTAAACTCGTCTCCAAATACCAACCCTCTGGGGATCAACCGCAGGCCATTGAGCAGTTAGTGGATAACATCGAGGGTGGTGAGAAGGCGCAAATCCTAATGGGAGCGACTGGTACAGGGAAAACTTACACCATGAGTCAAGTGATTGCGCAAGTTAATAAGCCAACCCTGGTCATTGCCCACAATAAGACTCTGGCAGGGCAACTCTATGGGGAGTTCAAGGAATTTTTCCCAGAGAATGCTGTCGAGTACTTCGTATCTTACTACGATTACTACCAGCCAGAAGCCTATGTGCCATCGAGCGATACCTACATCGAAAAAGATAGCTCGGTCAATGATGAGATTGACAAGCTTCGTCACTCAGCAACCTCCGCTCTTTTAGAACGAAATGACGTCATTGTCGTCGCGTCTGTTTCTTGTATTTATGGTTTGGGTTCGCCTAAGGAGTACGCGGATAGCGTCGTGAGTCTGCGTCCAGGTCTGGAGATTTCTCGTGATAAATTGCTGAACGACTTGGTAGATATCCAGTTTGAGCGCAATGACATCGACTTTCAGCGGGGGAAATTCCGTGTTCGAGGAGATGTGGTGGAGATTTTCCCAGCTTCTCGTGATGAGCATGCCTTTCGAGTCGAATTTTTCGGGGATGAGATTGACCGCATCCGTGAGGTTGAAGCTTTGACTGGTCAAGTCCTTGGTGAAGTGGACCACTTAGCAATTTTCCCAGCCACTCACTTTGTGACCAATGACGACCATATGGAAGTAGCCATTGCCAAGATTCAGGCTGAATTGGAAGAGCAGTTAAAGGTCTTTGAAAAAGAAGGCAAGCTTTTGGAAGCCCAACGCCTGAAACAACGGACTGAGTACGATATTGAAATGTTGCGGGAGATGGGTTACACCAATGGGGTGGAGAACTATTCCCGCCATATGGATGGACGAAGCGAAGGAGAGCCACCCTACACCCTTCTGGACTTCTTCCCAGAAGATTTCCTTATCATGATTGACGAAAGCCACATGACCATGGGGCAAATCAAGGGCATGTACAATGGAGACCGCTCGCGCAAGGAGATGTTAGTCAACTATGGTTTTCGTCTGCCTTCGGCCTTGGACAACCGGCCTCTGCGTCGTGAGGAGTTTGAAAGCCATGTCCACCAGATTGTCTATGTGTCAGCGACACCAGGTGACTATGAGATGGAACAAACCGATACCATCATCGAGCAGATTATTCGTCCGACTGGTCTTCTGGATCCAGAGGTGGAAGTACGCCCTACCATGGGACAAATGGACGATCTATTAGGTGAGATCAATGCGCGTGTAGAACGTGGAGAGCGGACCTTTGTCACGACCCTAACCAAGAAGATGGCAGAAGATTTGACGGACTACTTCAAGGAAATGGGCGTCAAGGTCAAATACATGCACTCGGACATTAAGACCTTGGAGCGGACAGAAATTATTCGTGATTTGCGTCTGGGAGTCTTTGATGTCTTGGTTGGAATCAACCTCCTTCGTGAAGGGATTGACGTACCGGAAGTCAGTCTGGTTGCCATTCTCGATGCTGACAAGGAAGGTTTCCTCCGTAATGAACGTGGACTGATCCAGACCATTGGTCGTGCTGCCCGTAATAGTGAAGGACACGTGATTATGTATGCGGACACCATGACCCAATCCATGCAAAAAGCCATTGATGAAACGGCTCGTCGTCGTCAGATTCAGATGGCCTATAATGAAGAGCATGGTATAGTCCCACAAACCATCAAGAAGGAAATCCGTGATCTTATCTCTGTTACCAAGGTTGTGGCTAAGGAAGAGGACAAGGAAATGGATATCACCAGTCTTAACCGCCAAGAGCGCAAGGAACTGGTCAAAAAACTGCAAGGTCAAATGCAAGAAGCCGTCGAAGTGCTTGATTTCGAATTGGCAGCACAGATCCGCGATATGATGTTGGAAGTGAAGGCCTTGGATTAAGGAGGTGATAGAAATGAATGAAGCTTCATTAACAACTATTATAAGTGTAATAATTCCTAGCATAATTTCAATTGTAGGTTTTAGAGTAACTTATTATTCAATGAAACAAAGTTTTCAAAATGAACTTAAGCGTAATAGGGATACTTTAGCTTTGGATAATATGTCTAAAATACCGTATAGAGTTTTATCGCTTTTTGATGAGATGATTGAAATTAATGCTTTAAAAAATAATAAAGATAAAGAAAGAAAACAAGAAGAAAATTTGAAAAACTTTAAGGAGATAATGAATATAATATACTCATACGGTTCAAAAGAGTCTATTAAGATTGTTTCGTTAATGCAAAAAGAAAACTATGAGGCTGCAGTTACACAAGTTAATCAAAACGAATATCGAAGGATGGCGATTTTTGTGTTACTTGCCACACAAATTAAATATGATGTAACTTCTGTTGCGGTTAGCCCTAGATATTGGTTTATAATGAAGTTGAAAGATTTTGATTCACAACAAAATAGACTTTCAGAAGCAACAAATAAATTAATAGGGGAGCTAGGGTTAGATGACAAGTTTAGAATGTGAAAATTTTAAATGGATCATCAAAGATTTACGCATTTCACTTGGTAATGTTAATGTTGGCCGAGCTGTGAATACAGCTAGTATCCGTAAACAACATCTTCAAAAGGTAGCAGCAGAAGTCAAGAAACTCTGATGAAACGTCAGTTTGTTCTTATAAGTTCCTGTCTTTAGTTGTATTTTGAATAGGATTTAGTTAAACTATCAATATCATCTATAAAATGTGGGAATGATTCAATATGCTGCTCTTTATGTATATGATCTTTGTCATCTATTCCATTTCACAACTGAAAAAAGAAGGTAAAAGGGTCTCTCTTTTTACGAAGATTGTTGTTTATGGTTTATTGGTTTTATCATTGATTAAGATCTATTTCGGCTTAGTGGCATTTATATTTTCCCCTTTACCGCTAATTGGTTCCATAGTTTCTTTTGCTCTTGGCGGTATGAGATTGGTTCTTAAAATAGTTATAGCACTTAGCTTACTTTTGTTATCGCTCAGCCTATTCTTAGACAGCAAAAAAAGTGATCCGGATACGCCTCTCATTGATCATTGGCTTCGATTAGGTGTTCATATTCTATTGATCATTATTTAAAGTAAGCGAGAGTTTCATCATGGGAAAGTATATGAACCTGTTTAAGATCGTGTATCTTATTCTTTTACTTTTTGTTTTTGTCAACTTCCTTTTGGGCTTCTATGGTTACGCCTTTACTCCGCTCCTGTGGAATCCCTGGTTGTATTTAGTGGTTGGGACGATTCTATGTCACATCTGGTATCGCTTCTATCGGACACATACACCAAATTGGAAGAATCTTGTGAGTGTGATGTTAAGTCTTTGCGCTAGCCTGATCCTAACATTTTTCATTGAGTTGTTCTTTAGCTTCGATGGCCATGGTCGGGTAACGATTCACTCGGAATATTATTTAAAAGAGAAGTTAATTGTCTTTCAGAGAGGCTCTCTTTTGGATGCCTATGATGAATACCATGAGCTAGTAAATCCCTTAGTGATGAAAAAAGATATAAAGAAAAAAGTTTATATTGATTAATTGTCAATATCATAGAAAGGAAATATATGTCACGCGCAACATCTACCATTTTAACAAACCTATGTCTGATTGAAGACACTTCAACGAATAAAGTAGTCCTCCAATACCGGTCACCAGAGCGTTACAAGAAATGGTCTGGCTATGCCTTTCCTGGAGGCCATATCGAAGAAGGAGAAAGTATTGCTGAATCCGTCATTCGTGAAGTTTACGAAGAGACAGGTCTTACGATTACAGCTCCTAAACTCGTCGCAGTTAAAGACTGGAAGCCAGATGAGGGAGGCCGCTATATTGTCTTTTGCTACAAGGCAACAAGATTCTCAGGTCAGCTCAGATCATCTGAAGAAGGAGAAGTTTCTTGGGTTGAGAAGGACCAATTAGAAAAGTTGGACTTGTCCTACGACATGCTTCCTCTGCTGGAAGTGATGGAAGACCCGGACTTGTCTGAGTTCTATTATCGCAGACGGACAGACGATGATTGGGAAATATTAAGATTTTAAGTAAAGGGGCTAGAGGCATCTAGTTCTTTTTTCATCTTTAAAGATAAAATGTTGCTTAAAGCATTGAGAATGTTCCATTCGTGCTTGAATCTGCTTAAAAAAAGTACTATAGTATAAGCATAAAATACAATTGCAATCTTTCATACTGTGAATAGAAAGAAGGCAAGATATGAAATTACAATTTAGAATCCTTATAGGAATTTGCTTCTTGATCGGTGCCTTAGTCTTTGCCTTTCAAAAGGAATGGTTATACGCTTTGATATTGCTTTTAGTTGGGGCTTCTTACCTTTATAAAGGAGCGCGTCGATGAAGAGTGAGTGTTTAAACATCAAGGGGCTAAATGTTTGGTATAAAAAAGACAAGCCCGTTATAAAAGACACGAATTTGTTTGTACCCAATCATTCTGTAGTAGGATTGATTGGTCGAAATGGAGCTGGGAAGACAACCTTGCTAAAAGCTTTAAGTAGTGTTTTTGATCATCGGCAGTATGCAGTTGAGATTGTTACCATAGAAGATAAGGTGACCTCTTTTCATACGAATTTCTATAAGAGCCGTACCTATACAGTTTTTACTGAAAACAATAGTTTTTTAAACTGGGATTTTGTTCATTATTTTAATTTTGTCTGTCGTTTGTATCATCGAAAGAAAGATGAAACGTTATTGCAGGACCTGATCTCGGGTTTTCATTTTGAAGAATTTCTCAACACTAATATCGGTAGTTTGTCAACGGGAAATAAGAAGAAAGTCTTCTTGATCACAGCTTTCTATCTCAAACCTCCCCTCCTTATTTTGGACGAACCATTTGATGGCCTTGATTTTGATGCGACAGAATTTCTATATGGTTTGCTATTGCAGTATAAAGAAGAAGGCGCTATTCTGATGAGTTCGCATATCGCAGAGAGTATCGTTCGAGTCTGTGATACAGCTTATACTATTGAATATGGTCATCTAGACGCGATCGAATCGAATTTAGAAGATTGGTTTCATGACGTCAATCGTCAGAGGGGGTAGAGGATGCTACTAGCAATTTTTAGGGATTTGGTATCCAAAAATCGGCTCTTCTTGTTCTTGACTTCCTTAGCCTTTGCTCTTTATTACCATCTTGTTGGGGCTAAATTTTCTACGAGCTTTCAAGTCTTATTGATCAGTACGGCTATTGTCACTGCTCTATCAACCTTCCAATTGCTCTATTCCTATTTTTCGATGGACAGGGTCCAGGCCTATTACCAGCTTCCTTTGTCTCTCAATCGTTTCAAGGGTTCTTTTCTGACGGTAACCTTTCTTCTCAATTTGTTAGAGCGCGTGCTGTTATTGATCCTCTTTTTGGGAGTCAAGTTAGACCTGCCACAATTCTTTAATCTTGTCCTCCTATCTTTACTGGTGGTATTGAGTGTGTTTTATGTCTTTATCCAGTTCAATACACGGCCTAGTTTTCTAGGAGGGGTGCTCATTTTTGTAACGACTGTTCTCACAGTCTCTTCTTTATGGGTCCAACAAGTGTCCTATATGATCTTACTGTCAGCCCTCCTTGCTGTCTTAATTTTTAAAAATGAGGACCTGGTCGCGATTTCAAAAAATGATCAGTTGCTCGTCGCAAAGAGAGGAAGTGGCAATTATTTTTGGATTTCCTTGTTTCAAGAGCGCTATTTTTCCATCAATTTTGTATTTACTCTCATCTTTCTCCTTCTCATTCTGATACAGGATTATGATGCTCCTTTAAAAATCATCATTCTTTTAACGATGGCTTCTGTCAATACGCCATTAACCACCCTCATTTCCGCGGATAAAGATTTGATTGATCATGTTAAGTCCCTTCCTAAGAGTCGGTTCTTTTACTTGACGTATTACCGTGTATTGCTGACTTATTTCTTAGCTGTGAATCTATTTGTTGCTCTATTATTAAAAATGGTGGTCATGCCTGACTTGGGGATTCTATTTTTACTAGGAGTCATGATTCTAGCAGTAGTGGAAGCTTTTTTGCACTTACTTATTGAAATCTATTTCCCTTTAAGAAAATGGAATTTAAAGAGGGAATGTTGGAAGCACCCACGAAAATACATTGTTCCTAGTATCGTCTTCTTACTGAGTTGGAGTCTCCTTTTCTGTTTCTAAGGAATTGCTCCTTCGCTTGTATCTAGATCTTAATTGTAGTATGATAGAGGAGTTGAAAAGATGATAGAAAAGGTGGCAAATATATGAAAGATTTTCACTTTGATGCAATTGCTGCATTTGAAAATTATGAAATCGAAAAAATGAGAGATGGCCATGTAGTGGTGACAACCAAGGTCGTTGATTCCTCGCTCAATTATTATGGAAATGCGCATGGAGGCTATCTCTTTACCCTGTGTGACCAAGTCAGTGGCTTGGTCGTGGTTTCTCAGGGTGTCGATGGTGTGACCTTGCAATCCTCCATCAATTACTTGAAAGCAGGGCGTCTGGAGGATGTCCTCACGATCCATGGCGAATGCGTCCACAGTGGGCGCACGACTCGCGTTGTGGATGTCGATATTACCAATCAAGACGGTGCCAATGTCTGCAAGGCAACCTTTACCATGTTTGTTACGGGAGTGAGAGATGAATCCGCACAAGTACGCATTTAAAAACTATATTTTTGATTTTTATGGAACCTTGGTCGACATCGAAACTGATGAGTCGAGTCCAGTCTTATGGGATACCATGGCTCAGATCTACCAATCCTACGGGGCAAGTTACACAGGAGAAGGTCTGCGCCTGCGTTTTAGAGAGTTGGTGCAGCAAGCTGAAGAAGACTTGGCCAAGGAAAAACAAGTTACCTATCCTGAGATTGATCTGACGGTCATTTTTGTGCAATTGTATTTAGAAAGTCATCCAAAAGGCGACAGTGTCCGTCACCTAAAAGAGTGGGGGCGCCTGATTGCACGGACCTTCCGAGTTCTCACTCGCAAACGGTTGGAGCTTTATCCACACACGAAAGAGGTTTTAGAGGATATGAAAGCTGCCGGTTGCCGGATCTATCTCTTATCCAATGCCCAAGCAGAATTTACAAATCCTGAGATTGATTTAGTCGGTTTGAGAGAACTTTTCCATGCCATTTACTTGTCATCTGATGCAGGTATTCGCAAACCGCAGCCAGAGTTCCTCTTGGAAGTGCTGAAAGAACACCAGTTGAACCCTGAGAAAACGGTCATGGTGGGGAATGACTTTACGACAGATGTCGCTGTTGCCCAAAGTATCGGTATGGAGAGTATCTTGATCAATACCTTCCCATACTCTGATGCTGAACTGCGCGAGAAGAATCAAGCAGGCCTGCGCGTGATTCGGGATATTCAAGAATTGCAGGAAGATTGAAAGATATCATCCATGTAAGGAGGCTAAGTTGTCTCCTTTTTATACAGTCAAGCCAGATTTGTCAAATATTCTCATTCATGGTATACTATGGGAGTTAATTTTGCTAAGGAGATTGAAATGAATAACCTACCAAATTGTCCAAAATGTAACTCTGAATACGTCTATGAAGATGGAGCGCTCTTGGTGTGCCCAGAGTGCGCCTATGAATGGAACCCAGCTGAGGTCGAAGAAGAGGATGTCGTAGCGATTGACGCCAACGGAAACAAATTGGCTGATGGCGATACGGTGACCTTGATCAAAGATTTGAAAGTCAAGGGTGCACCAAAGGATTTGAAACAAGGAACGCGCGTGAAAAACATCCGTATCGTAGAAGGCGATCACAACATCGATTGTAAGATTGATGGCTTTGGCGCAATGAAACTCAAATCAGAATTTGTGAAGAAGATCTAAAGATAAGAAGAAGGGCCTAGCCCCTTTTCTTTCAGGAGAATACTATGAAATTCAAACTACTATTTAGCTATCGTTTTCTATTGTTTATCTTCAGTGTGCTCGGTGTTTATCTGCAACTGACCAAGCATGGTGGCTTTGGTATGATGCTTTATTACACCATTTTGTCTAACATGTTAGTCATGTTCTTCATGGGGGACATGGTTTGGCGCATGCTTCGTGGTCGTTCGATCCAGACCAAAGGCTACCTTCGCATGAAGGGAGCGGTCACCATGGCTATTATGATTACCTTTGTCATCTACCATTTCATGCTGGCCCCTCTTGCCACGCCTGAGAAGTTTTACCGTTTGGAAAACTTCCTCTGTCATTACATCGTTCCTTTGATGTTCTTCTTTGATACCCTAATGGTTGATAAAGCCAAGCAATATCGCAAGCTCGATCCCTTCCTTTGGACCTTGATTCCCCTGGCTTATATGCTCTTTGCCCTTCTCAATGGTTTGGTCCTGAAGTGGCCGATTCCAGGTGCAAAAGATAGTCCTTTTGCTTATTTCTTTATCAATGTCAATAAATACGGCTGGGCTTTTGTTGGCAAATGGGTGGTCATCATCTTTATCGCCTACCTCTTGGCTGGCTATGTGCTCTATGGGATCAAAAATATCAAGCGAAAATAGGCTGTTTTTCAGAAAAAACCGAACATTATTTAGACGAAAAGTCATGTTTTTAAATTTTTTTGAAAAATGTTGAGTTTTTTCTTGCATGTCATTTTAAACTGTGATATAGTTATCTCAATTAAATAAATCCTTTAATCCTGTCCCGTGAGTCAGGCAAGGAGACTGTGAAAAACAATAGCTAGGACTATAGGGCGAGACTCTATCCTCTTAGACCATTCATTTGCTGAACCTCCTTGAAAAAGGAGGTTTTTCTTTTACAACTAAGGAGGACTGAATGAAAACCAAAGAAGTCGTTGATGATTTGACGATGAAACGGGCCATTACCCGCATCACCTACGAAATCATTGAACGAAACAAAGATTTAAGCCAGATTGTGCTGGTGGGGATCAAGACGCGCGGTGTTTACATTGCTCGCCGGATCCAAGAACGCCTCTCTCAGCTGGAACAGATCGATGTTCCTGTTGCAGAACTCGACACCAAGCCTTTCCGAGATGATATGAAGGCGACAGAAGATACAACGGTGTTACCAGTTGATATCGCTCATAGAGAGGTCATCTTGATCGATGATGTCCTCTATACAGGTCGCACGATTCGCGCTGCCATTGATAATCTGGTCAGTCACGGTCGTCCTGCTCGAGTAAGTCTCGCGGTTCTAGTCGACCGTGGGCATCGGGAGTTGCCGATTCGTCCTGACTTTGTTGGGAAAAATATCCCGACAAGTAAGTCAGAGGAAATCATTGTCGAGATGATGGAGCTAGACGGTCAAGACCGCGTCCTCATCAAAGAAGCTTAAATAAATAGTAAACCATTCACATTATAAAAGGAGAATCAACATGTCTGAAAATCAAATCGCTCTTAAAAACCTTGTCTCAATGGAAACTCTTACCAATGAAGAAGTAATGGCCTTGATCAAACGGGGGATTGAGTTCAAAAACGGAGCTAAAGCATCCTACGAAGACCAACACATCATCTCAAACCTTTTCTTTGAACCTTCTACTCGTACTCACAAAGCCTTTGAAGTCGCTGAATTGAAATTAGGATGTGATTTGCTTGATTTTGATGTCAAGACAAGCTCAGTCAACAAAGGGGAAACACTTTACGATACCATCTTAACCATGTCAGCTCTTGGAGTGGATGTCTGTGTCATCCGTCACCCTGAAGTAGACTACTACAAAGAATTGGTTGAAAGCCCAACGATCACAGCCTCTATCGTCAATGGTGGGGACGGTTCAGGTCAACACCCAAGCCAAAGCTTGCTTGATTTGATGACCATCTACCAAGAATTCGGTCACTTTGATGGCTTGAAAGTTTGTATCGCTGGGGACTTGGATCACTCACGTGTGGCAAAATCAAATATGCAAATTTTGAAACGTTTGGGTGCGACCCTCTACTTTGCAGGTCCAGACGAATGGAGAAGTGCAGAATTTGAAGATTATGGAAAATTTGTGACGATCGATGAGGTGATTGACCAAGTGGATGTGATGATGTTCTTGCGTGTGCAACACGAGCGTCATGATTACGAATCACTCTTCTCTAAAGAAAACTACCACCGCCTTCATGGCTTGACGCAAGAACGCTATGATCGTATGAAAGATACAGCGATCTTGATGCACCCAGCACCAGTGAACCGTGACGTTGAAATTGCAGACCACTTGGTAGAAGCTCCTAAATCACGCATCGTAGAACAAATGACCAATGGTGTCTTTGTCCGTATGGCCATCATTGAAGCCGTCCTTAAAGGTCGCGGAGCAAAATAAGATAACTGACAATTCATTGAAAGGAAAGAAAGAGGACAGAGTAGATCGCTACATGGAATCTGACTTTCCTTTTTTTGAGGAACTATGATAAAATTGGAGTAGTGTAATAGAAGGGAGGGGTTCAATGAAACGATTATTGGTCCTAGAGGATGGGACTGTATTTGAAGGAGAAGCCTTTGGTGCAGATCTATATGTGACTGGTGAGTTGGTCTTTACCACAGCCATGACAGGTTATCAAGAATTGCTCACAGATCAGGCTTTTAGTGGCCAGATTCTCTCCTTTACCTTCCCGGTTATTGGCGCAGCAGGGATCAATCGGGATGATTCTGAATCCATTACACCCACTTGTTTAGCGGTAGTGGTTCAGCATCTAGTGGAGATGCCGAGCAATTGGCGGCAACAGATGACCTTGGATGAATTCTTGAAGCGAAAAAAAATCCCTGGAATTGTAGGGATTGATACGAGGCAGGTGGCAAAAATTGTCCGCAAGTATGGACGGATGAAGGCGACTGTTATTAACAAGGGGGATTCGATCGAGCATATCTTGGATCAGTTGCGAGCGACAGTCCTTCCAAAAGACCAAGTGCGTCAAGTCTCGACCAAAACAGCCTATGCTGTACCTGGTTTTGGAAAGAGTATTGCCTTGATTGATCTAGGGGTCAAGCACTCTGTTTTACGTCAGCTGAGTCAAAGGGACTGTAATGTGACAGTCTATCCCTATGATATCTCTTATGATGAACTGATGGAGCAGCAGCCCGATGGCGTTATTTTATCCAGTGGGCCAGGCGATCCCCATCAGGTGAAAAGACTCTGCTACTTGATTAAAAAGCTCAATGGTCAGATTCCGATCTGGGGTATGGGCTTGGGAGCTCAGTTGTTGGCACAAGCTTACGGCGCTGAGCTGGCCCCTATGGAAGTCGGACATTTCGGCTTGAACATACCTGTGCGTGAAATTGCGACAGGAAAAATCGAGATAACCAGTCAAAATCACTTGTATAGTATAGCGAGGGACAGTCTGCCCCATGATTTATTGGTCACACATGAAAATGTCAATGACCATAGTATTGAAGCTTTTCGTCATCGTTACCAACCAATTTTAGGGGTTCAATTCCAAGTAGATGCTAGTCCTGGGCCAAGGGAAAATCTCTATTTTTACGATGAATTTTTAGAGTTGATTGATGCCAAAATTCACGAAAGTAGAAGGGAGAAGGAATGATGAAACAAAACCAGAAATTGCTTCTCCTGTGTGGAGATTCTTATCAGGATATTAGCCTTTTAGCTGCGGTAAATGAAGCACAAAAACTCAATGCCAAGGATGGGAATGTTCTTGTCCTTTATCTGGGCGAAGAAAATGCTATTACCCAAGAAGTTGCAGATATAGTTGTAGTCTGTAAGCTCAAGTTAGATGCTCTTAGGATGACTCTTCTTTCTTATACTGGATCTCGCTTGCTTCTAGCTTTTGCGGATAAACAAATTTTAAATCTCTTGTTTCGATTGGAAGAAACTGGTTTTTTCAAAGAAGTATCGATTACGATTGTCGGACCTAGCCTCCAACGATACCGGAACTTTTATCAGCAGGCAGATCAACGACGTCTCTTTCAAGAGCTGGGCTATCAGGTACCCGCTTCAGCACTGGTTGGTTCGGTTCGAGAAGCTATCGAGTTTTCTGAAGGCATTCAATTTCCTATTATGATCTGGCCAGTAGCGAGTAAGCAAGGGCAAGGGCGAAAGATCGCTCATAACCTGGATGACTTGTGCGAAGCTGTAGAAATGGGACTTTCGGTCTCTCCAAGCCAGCAGTGTTTGCTAGAATTTTCGACTTATGGCTTTAAGGAACTGGATTTTGTAGTCATGCGGGATCATGAAGACAATCACTACTTGGCGGCCTCTATTGAAAGCATTGATCCTGTTGGGATCCACTCTAGTGACTCTTACCAATTTATGCCAGCAGTCACCCTGACTGACCGGGAGTTTCAAAATCTTCGTGAAGCAGCGATCCACATCAGTCGCTATTTGAAGCTAACAGGAGCCATCTCCATTAAGTTTGCCTTGGATCCGACGAGCTACGCTTTTTATATCTTAGAGGTTAATCCATTTGCTTCAGATAGTATCTCAATGGCCTCGATGGGCTTGGGCTATTCCTTGTTTGAGCAAGGTGTGCAGCTGCAATTGGGGCACTCGCTCGAGCATTTGCCTCACCCCTTATTAAAGGATCTAAAGACCGTTTACGAACCGAGTTTGGACTATATCTTCTTTAAGATCCCGATTTTTTCGGATGCTGCTAAAAATGCTCGTCTCAATACCCAAATTCACTCTTATGGGGCAATTTATGGATTTGGTAAGAGAATAGACGAAGCTTACCAACAAGCCCTAGAAACCCTTAAAGATAAGAACTTGCTGACGATTTTTCCTGAGGAAATGAGCGATGATGAATTAATCCAGAAAATTGCTCGTCATATGCCCCATCGGCTCTTCTATATCTTAGAAGCTTTGAAACGTGGTTTTGAGTTTGAAGAACTCTTGGATTTGAGTAAATTAGCACCTGTTTATTTGCAGGTCTTGGCCAATCTAGTGGAGTTAGAAAAAGGAGTAGAGGCTGATACAAGGCCAGCCTTTCTTCCGGTTGAGCCATCAGCTGGCTTATATGAGGTCAAAGCGGGAGCAGCCTATTATCTGACCCATAACGGAACCAATGAATCATTCGGTTTGGATGTTGCGTGTGTCTTGGTGGATGATCTAGAAATTCGGGACCCGAGTTTTTACCAAAAGGTACGAAAGAAGGAGCAAGAGTTAAAAGAAAAAGGGCAACAGGTGATCTTACTCACCAATCGTCCTTTTACAGAATCCTTGGCAGATAAAGTCTATTATCTCCCTATCAATGAGACAAGTCTTAACCTAATTCAGACCATTGATCAGGTCAAAGATATTATTAAGCTTTCTAACCTACAATAAAGGATCCGGACAATCTATCCGAATCCTTTTTGTTTCTTATTTTTTTGTCACAATACCGATAATGGTATCGACAGCACGTTCCATGGTTTGGAGGCTAACGTATTCAAAGCGACCATGCATATTTTCTCCGCCGGCAAAAATATTTGGTGTTGGAATTCCCATAAAGGAAATTTTAGATCCATCTGTACCACCGCGGATTGGTTCAATGATTGGTGTGATGCCAAGATCTTCCATGACTTCTTTAGCAAGGGTAATTGGCGTCATATCTTTTTCAATCACTTGCTTCATGTTGTAGTACTGATCTTTGAGGGTGAGGAGAACGCGTTCGCTACCGAGCTCCGCATTCATCTGATCCGCAATAGATGTCATGAGGTCTTTGCGTTTCTCAAAGCTTTCAGTTTCAAAGTCACGAATGATGTAACTGGCACTTGCTTCCTCAACAGTTCCTACAATGTTCATCAAATGGTAGAAGCCTTCATAGCCTTCGGTTAATTCAGGACGTGCCCCTTCGGGTAGTTGGTTATGGAAATCAATGGCCAACTGAAGAGCGTTGATCATTTGTCCTTTGGCTGTACCTGGGTGGACATTGCGTCCTTTGAAGGTAATTTCGGCCCCAGCTGCTGAGAAGGTTTCGTATTGAAGCTCTCCAAGAGGACCACCATCGACCGTATAGGCAAAGTCTACGTCAAAATCCTCTGCATCAAATTGATCTGCTCCGACGCCGATTTCTTCATCTGGACCAAAGCCGACACGGATCTCCCCGTGTTTGATTTCAGGATGAGCCGTCAGGTATTCGATAGCCGTCATGATTTCAGCGATACCAGATTTATCATCTGATCCCAAAAGAGTAGTACCGTCCGTCGTGATCAAGGTTTGTCCCTTGTAGTTGTTCAAATGCGCAAAGTCAGCTGGATCAAGGTTGAAGCCAGAGTCTCCTAGAGCAATCACACCCCCATCGTAATTCTCAACAATTTGAGGATTGACGTTTTCTGCATTGAAGTCAGCGGTGTCCATGTGAGAGATGAAGCCAATCTTGCGGGTGAAGCTTGGATCATTAGCTGGAAGTGTTCCAATAGCATAACCGTTTGGTAAGTAGTAGACATTTTCAAGCCCCACGCGTTTCATCTCAGGGACCAAGACCTTGGTCGCAAAATCAACTTGTGATTGGGTACTTGGAGTGGTTGTAGAGTTTTCGTCTGAACGTGTGTTGACCTTTACATAGGTAATAAAACGGTCCAACAGATTTGCGTATTTCATAATCATTCTCCTTTTTCAGTTTCAATTAATTTGTGAATAGCATGGGCCACGCCATCCTCATCATTAGTCAAGGTGATGAAGTCTGCGACTTCCTTGACAGCAGTATTGCCGTTGCCCATAGCGACGCTATAGCCAGCAAAACGAAGCATTTCTAAATCATTATTGGCATCACCAAGTGCCATGACTTGCTCTCTCCTGTAGCCCAATTTCTGACTCAAGGCTTGAAGAGCAGAAGCCTTGCTGGCACCTTTTGGCAGTACTTCAAATAAGATGTCCTGCGAGCGAACAGTGTTAAAATCAACTTCTAATGCAGCCTCGTGCTGAGCTTGGAAGGCATCAACAGCAGTAGGCTCACCCACATACATAGCTTGAAAAATTGGCACATAACGGCTGAGATCCTTCTCATGAACTGTTTTAGGTTGATTGTGGACCATGTCAGCATCATTTGCGACCAATTGACTCGCCTCTTCTTCGACGACCAGGTAATGATCCAGATCAAACAAGGTCAGCTGAACCTTATGGTCTTCAGTCAACTGGTAGAGGCGATGCATATCGTTATGGGTCAGTTCTTCCTTACCGATGATCTCCCATTTTTTTGTAGATAATGTGGTACAGCCATTATTGATAATCATGTAATAGTCGCCATCAGGTAGATCAATTGCTTCAAAAATAGGACGTACACCTGATAAGGGACGGCCCGTACAGATCACAATGTCATAACCGGCTTCATGGGCCTGGTGAAGGGCTTCAATATTGGCTCTTGAAAGGGACTTGTCTTCGTGAAGAAGAGTCCCATCTAAGTCAATCGCGATTAATTTTATCATTTGATCTCCTCCAAATTTAGCGGGATAAAGCCATCGATCACTTTTCCAATTACCCCGGGTTCCTCATCTAGCGGAATGATCTGATCACTATATTTCTTGTTAAGGGAAACCAGTCGAATACCGTTAGCCTCACGAAAGACACGCTTGATCAAGGTCTGCCCATCAAAGTCAATAGCATAAATAGCCCCTGCCTGATCATAGTATGTCTGCTTGATTAAGACAACAGCCCCTTTCTCATACTTCGGCTCTAAGGAATCCGTATGGATCCAAAAAGCTAAATCGTGGGGGATTTTTTTATCAAACCAGACAGTATCTGCTTGTTTTTGATGTTGGTAGCTTGCAAAAGAATCATTGACAGTATACGGGTAGTATTGTTTTTCAATTTTTTGTCTTTCCTTTTGGTGCGTCAACAACTCTTTTCCATAGGACAGGAACTTATCTTGATTGGTTTGCTCCAGTTGTTTGTATAATCTCTCAATTTCCGAATCGATGGCAATAAAATCCTTGCGCAAACGGGGATCGATTTCAGAAACAGGGACCTGGAAAAAGCTCGCAATCTTCTCTAAGTTCTCAGTAATTGGAAGAGAAGTACCTTTGACATATCCCGTCAAGGTACTAGCAGGAATTCCAGTAATACGAGATAATTCGATCTGTTTCTTTCCTTGTTCTTTCAGTAATTCTCGGATTTTTTCCGATATAATCCGTATTGCCTCTTTGTCTTGAGGACTTGCTTTTCCTCGACCTCTAGCCAAGCTACTCACCTCCTTGTATTTACAGATTCTATTATAATGAATTAAATCGAAAAAGTAAATAGAAAGTCTTGGAAAATATGAAATAAGTAGATCTGAAATAAATCGTATTTTAATTTACTCCGAACCAATCACTTTCCCTTTCTAATAGTGGTTTAATTTGATGAAAATAGTGAATTTAAGATAGGCAAAGGACGGTCTTTTTTGTTATAATGAAGAGACGATTAATTTTACTAGGAAGATGATTATGCCAAATTTTGAAGAACTAAAGAAACGACAAGAGAAGATTCGGAACTTCTCGATTATCGCTCATATTGACCACGGAAAGTCAACTTTGGCCGATCGAATTTTAGAGAAAACCGAAACGGTATCTAGCCGCGAGATGCAAGCTCAGCTCTTGGATAGCATGGACTTGGAGCGGGAACGTGGGATTACCATTAAACTGAATGCTATCGAGTTGAACTACACCGCTAAAGATGGGGAGACCTATATTTTCCACTTGATCGACACACCGGGACACGTGGACTTTACCTATGAAGTTTCTCGCTCACTTGCCGCCTGTGAGGGGGCGATTCTCGTAGTCGATGCGGCTCAAGGGATTGAAGCCCAGACCCTGGCCAATGTCTACCTGGCGCTCGATAATGATTTGGAGATTCTTCCAGTCATCAATAAAATTGACTTGCCAGCTGCTGATCCAGAGCATGTCCGCAAAGAGATTGAGGATGTGATTGGGTTAGATGCTAGTGAAGCAGTTCTCGCCTCTGCCAAGGCAGGGATCGGGATTGAAGAGATTTTGGAGCAGATCGTAGAGAAAGTTCCAGCTCCAACTGGTGATGTTGAAGCACCCCTTCAAGCCTTAATCTTTGACTCTGTTTATGATGCCTATCGTGGAGTGATCCTTCAAGTACGAGTGGTCAATGGTATGGTCAAACCAGGTGATACCATCCAACTCATGAGTAACGGCAAGACTTTTGATGTGACAGAGGTCGGAATTTTTACACCAAAGGCGGTTAACCGTGATTTCCTTGCGACGGGTGATGTTGGCTACATTGCTGCCTCAATCAAGACAGTAGTAGATACTCGTGTTGGGGACACCGTTACCTTAGCGGCCAACCCAGCAAGTGAGCCTCTTCATGGCTACAAGCAAATGAATCCAATGGTCTTTGCCGGTCTCTATCCAATCGAATCCAATAAATACAACGATCTTCGGGAAGCTTTGGAAAAATTGCAATTGAATGACGCCAGTCTTCAATTTGAACCTGAAACTTCTCAAGCCCTTGGTTTTGGTTTCCGTTGTGGTTTCTTGGGACTCCTTCATATGGATGTGATCCAAGAACGCTTGGAGCGTGAGTTCAACATTGACTTGATCATGACGGCACCGTCTGTTATCTACAAGGTTAATTTGACAGATGGCGAAGCACTAGATGTGTCCAACCCGTCCGAGTTCCCAGATCCAACCAAGATCGCTTCGATCGAAGAACCTTATGTCAAGGCTCAAATCATGGTGCCACAAGAGTTTGTTGGAGCTGTGATGGAATTGGCCCAACGCAAACGTGGGGACTTTGTGACCATGGACTACATCGATGAAAATCGGGTTAATGTTATCTATCAAATCCCACTGGCGGAAATTGTCTTTGATTTCTTTGATAAATTGAAATCCTCTACTCGTGGCTATGCAAGCTTTGACTATGAGTTGTCCGAATACCGTCCATCTAAATTGGTTAAAATGGATATTCTTCTCAATGGGGATACTGTCGACGCCCTCAGCTTTATCGTCCACAAGGACTTTGCCTATGAACGTGGTAAGTTGATTGTCGAAAAGCTCAAGAAGATTATCCCTCGTCAACAGTTTGAAGTACCTATCCAAGCAGCCATCGGTCATAAGATCGTGGCCCGTACGGATATCAAGGCCCTTCGTAAGAACGTCTTAGCTAAGTGTTATGGTGGGGACGTCTCACGGAAACGCAAGCTTCTTGAAAAACAAAAGGCTGGTAAGAAACGGATGAAAGCCATCGGTTCGGTAGAAGTGCCACAGGAAGCCTTCTTGTCAGTATTATCAATGGATGAAGAGTAACAATTAAAGTGCCCCCAAAAGGGCGCTTTTGTTTTAGGTTTAAAAGAAATGAACTTAATTTGAAAGGTTTGATCAGATGTGACACGTATCCTATTTTAAAATTCCCGCATTCATGGTAGACTAGAGGAAGGAAAACGTTCTTAAGGAGGTTGAGCATGAAACACAAATTACTAGTCACATCCCTTACGATTCTTTCTGCCTGCACACTAATAGCTTGTAGTCACACCACCAAACAAGGTCCGACATCTTCTTCTACAAAAGAAAGTAGCAGCAAAGTCGAAAAGAAAACAAGTCGTTCTTCATCACAGGATACTGCTTCTACAAAGAAAAGTACTGCCAATCAAGAAACCAAGCGGATTGGAAATGCAGATTATGGTTACATCGATATTCCAAGTAAATGGATCAAGTTCACGGATATCGAAGGGACAGAAGCAGTCCAGTATACGGATGGGAGTGGCTATAATATTATTACCTTAGACAGCTTTACCAAAGAAAAGGCAAAAGTTCCCGCTGATATTGAATTTAATGCAGAATTTTTAGCCAAGAAACTGGCTGTTATGTGGGAAGACAATAAGGATGTTGGCAAGATGACGGGAGCTCGAACAAAGGTCGCAGGGCTGGACGCTTACCAGCTTCAAATTGTCATGAAATCTGGTCAATATTTGATTACCTGGATCTTCCAAAAGGATGAAAAAGTTTATACCATTTCTTTTGAAGGAGACGCAGAAACGTTAAAAAACTTTGTCCCCTATATCGAAGATACCTGGAGCCTGGATGGAACAGATGCCGTGACGGATTAATTAAGTGAGATAGATCGCTCGATCTATCTTTTTTTACTGCCTTTATGGTATAATCTTTCTATTGTTTAAAAGAGGAAATAGAGGATGTCTCAAGAAATTGATATTGAAAAATACCATCAGTTAGCGCTGCAAAAACAAAAAGAGCACCGAAAGGTATTGGCAAATCTGAAGAAAAAGCCACCTAAAAATTTAGATAAAATTGCTCAAGAAATCCATGATGAAGTTTTCCAAGAAATCGATTGTACAGCTTGTGCTAATTGCTGTAAGACCTTGGGGCCTGATTTTAAGGAAGCAGATATCACGCGGATCGCTAAGTATTTCAAGATGAAACTGCCTGCTTTTGAGGCGGAATTTCTTCAAGTTGATGAAGATGGCGACAAGGTTTTTAAATCCATGCCTTGCCCTTTCTTAGGTGGAGATAACCTCTGTTCGATTTATGATGTTCGGCCGAAAGCTTGTCGGGAATTCCCTCACACAGATCGCAAGAAGATCTATCAGATCAATCATCTGACCATCAAAAATACGCTCACTTGCCCAGCTGCTTATTTATTTGTAGAAAAATTGAAAGATCGTTTGTAATGGCATATAAATTTTTACTTTTTGATTTGGACCATACCTTGTTGGATTTTGAATATGCTGAAGAAACAGCCTTGACGCAGATGTTAGAAGACATGAATTTTCCAGATGTAGAGGCCTTTAAAGATTACTACAAACCCATGAACCAAGGACTCTGGAAGGATTTGGAACAAAAGAAGTTGACCAAGCAAGAACTCGTGGATAGTCGGTTTGCGATTGGGTTTGCCCACTTTGGGATCACGGTTGACGGGGCTGAGATGGCTCTTCGCTACCAAGATTACATCAGTCTTCAAGGGCAGTCTTTCCCAGGGGCGGAGGACTTACTGGCCCGACTTGAAAAAGCAGGTTACCAGCTCTATGGTGCAACGAACGGAGTGACTGCCATTCAAGAAGGACGCTTGGCTCATTCTACAATTGCTTCTTATTTCAAAGAGGTCTTTATCTCTGAGCAGCTGCAGACCCAAAAGCCGGATCCGGACTTCTTTGAAAGAGTTGGCCAGCGGATTCCAGGATTCAGTAAGGATCAAACCCTCATGATCGGAGACTCTCTGTCTGCTGATATCGCAGGAGGCCATGCTGCTGGGATTGCTACCGTTTGGTATAATCAAGATCACAAGGAAAATACCAGCCAAGTAGTGCCAACTTATGAAGTTAGCAACTATCAAGAAATTGCCGATTTACTGATAAAATAAAAAAATTTTTAGACTGTCAAGATTTTTTCTTGACAGATCTGTGAAATGTGTTATAATAGGTCCTGTGCTAAATAGCTTGTCTATTTCACCGAAAAATTTATTTAAAGAAAAGAGACTTATAAAAATGGCAGTTAAAATCCGTTTGACTCGTATGGGTTCTAAGAAAAAACCTTACTACCGTATCAACGTAGCAGATTCACGTTCACCTCGTGACGGACGTTTCATCGAAACAGTTGGAACTTACAATCCACTTGTTGCTGAAAACCAAGTAACATTGAACGAAGAACGCATTCTTGCATGGTTGGCTGATGGAGCTCAACCTTCAGATACAGTTCGTAACATCCTTTCAAGAGAAGGTGTCTTGAAGAAATTCCACGATTCTAAATTCTCAAAATAATTGTTAAGTAGGTTGAAGTATGGATACGATTGAAAATCTTATTATTGCAATTGTGAAACCCTTGATTTCACAACCGGATGCCTTAACCATCAAGATCGAAGATACTCCTGAATTTTTGGAGTACCATCTTGACCTTGATCCTAGCGATGTTGGTCGTGTAATCGGTCGAAAAGGTCGCACCATTTCTGCGATAAGAACGATTGTCTACTCTGTCCCAACTGAAGATAAAAAAGTAAGAATCGTTATTGACGAAAAATAAAAGGCGGGACTTTGTCCCGTTTTATTTGTTACAAGGAGAAGCTATGAAAGAAGTGACCATTCGGCAATTACAAGCCTATTTAAAAGAACATTACAAAGATAGTCGTACGGAAGAAGGTCTGTTTATCAAGCTCGTCGAAGAGGTTGGGGAAGTTGCCGAGGTCTTAAATGGTCGTTCTGGACGAAAAGAAGGGGTTCAGGACTCAAATGAGGAATTGGCCAAAGAACTAGCTGATATCATTCACTATACAGTCGCTATCGCAGCTATCAATGACATCGACCTCACTAAAACCATCTTTGAAAAGGATAAAACAGCAGCTGTCAAATACCAGCACGATAAGGATTTGGAGCAGTTTCTAGCAGAAAAGAGCATTTGAGAAAATCCCTTGAACGTGATAAAATAGAGTGAATAAACTACACTGGAGAAATCATGAATTACTTTAACGTTGGGAAAATTGTCAATACCCAAGGCTTACAAGGAGAAATGCGGGTTTTGTCTGTGACAGACTTTGCGGAAGAGCGTTTTAAAAAAGGGGCAGAATTGGCCCTCTTTGATGAGAAGGATCGGTTTGTCCAAACGGTGACCATTGCCAGTCACCGCAAGCACAAGAACTTTGACATCATCAAGTTTAAGGATATGTACCATATCAATGCCATCGAGAAATTCAAGGGCTTTAGTCTTAAGGTTGCAGAAGAAGACTTGACAGATTTGGAGGATGGCGAATTTTATTACCATGAGATCATCGGCCTTGATGTTTACGAAAATGACCAACTGATCGGCCAGATCAAGGAGATCCTGCAACCAGGTGCCAATGATGTCTGGGTGGTGAAGCGTAAAGGCAAACGAGACCTGCTCTTGCCTTATATCCCACCAGTGGTCCTCAATATTGATATCCCTGGTAATCGGGTGGATGTGGACATCTTAGAAGGGTTAGACGATGAAGATTGATATTTTAACCCTCTTTCCAGAGATGTTTTCACCCCTGGAGCACTCCATCGTCGGTAAGGCCCGTGAAAAAGGGCTTCTTGAAATCACCTATCATAATTTTCGTGAAAATGCAGAGAATGCGCGACATGTGGATGATGAGCCCTATGGTGGCGGGCAAGGCATGCTTCTACGAGCCCAGCCGGTCTTTGATGCCTTTGATGCCATTGAGAAACAGAACCCGCGCGTGATCCTACTGGATCCAGCTGGTCGGACCTTTGACCAAGGTTATGCAGAAGAGTTGGCTCAAGAAGAAGAATTGATCTTTATCTGCGGTCACTATGAGGGATATGACGAACGAATCAAAACCTTGGTGACAGATGAAGTTTCTCTTGGAGATTACGTCCTAACCGGTGGGGAGCTAGCAGCCATGACCATGATAGATGCGACAGTCCGCTTGATTCCAGAAGTGATCGGAAAAGAGTCCAGCCACCAAGATGACAGTTTCTCATCTGGGCTTCTAGAATATCCTCAATACACACGCCCTTATGACTTCAGAGGGATGACAGTTCCCGATGTTCTCATGAGTGGTCATCATGAAAATATTCGCAAGTGGCGACTTTATCAGAGCTTGAAAAAGACCTTGGAGCGTCGTCCTGACCTGCTAGAAAATTATGATTTCACAGCAGAAGAAGCTAAGATGATAGAGCAAATCAAACAGGAAGAAGAGTAACAGCGTCAGCTGTTTTTCTTTTCCCTTAAATTTTATTGAAAAATCTTTTTCAATGCACTAGTTATTGGTAACAAAATGTGGTATGCTAGGAGGGTGAAAAAATTCGAGATTAGATTCGGTTTTGGGGGTGAGTTTATGGGAAAGAAATTAGGAAAATCGGTTTTCACGACGGGGGTTGCTGCCACGACCTTGCTATCAGGTTTGTTTAGCCACAAGGCGCGTGCGGAAGAGATGCAACAAAGTGATACAACAAAGACCAATAGTACTGAAGTTGTGGACAAACCTGCTTCAGTCGATGAATTGAAGCAAATTACAGCTCAAAAAGGGCAAGTGTCCAAGGATGTTCAATACCAAGCACAAAAAGTATCTGAGGCCCAAACAGAGGTCAAAACAGCTGGCCGAGAGCTAGATGAGAAAAAGACAGCAGTGACAGATGCTGAAAACTTGGTCGTGACCACTTCAGATACGCAGATTAGGGATGCGGAAAATGGTGTCAAAGTTGCACAAGCTTATGTGACCATTGAAGAAGACAAGGTTCGAGAGGCTGAAAATGCACATGCGCAGGTCTTGGAAGCAGTTCGCCAGCAAGAAAACCAGGTGACGGCTCAGGAATCTTTGGTCGATGTTGCGGAAAATGAATGGAAAAAAGCCAAGGCGCCAATTTCGAACGATGAACAGGTTTTGCAACAAGCCCTGCTTGAGCAAAGTCAAGTCGAACGAAGCATTCGGGAATCACAGCAGTATCTCACTTCTATACAAACCAGCCAACAAGAAGAAACAGACTTAGTTGGTCATCTAGAAGGTGAAGTCCAACGTGCTCAGATCCACTTAGAAGACCTGAAAGCAGTCATTAACACCAAGGAAGCAGAATTGGTGGCTATTGAGCAAGCGGCTGCAAATAGTCCTGTCCAGCTCAGCCAAGCCAGTTACGAGAGCTACTTGCAAGTCTTAGCCAATCAAGGTAACGACGCAGCAGCAAGTGCCTTGGCACTCTACAAACGCGGCCGTGAAGAAGACGGCATTACGGTGGGTGAATCTAGCTCTCTCAATGCCAGCTTGCGCGCCCTTGAAATCGCAGATGCTATCAATACTTACCGCCGCAATGCGGGTCTTGCGGAGCTTGAAATCGATCCTTATTCCCTGCCTGCTAGCCAAATTCAGCTAGAATACTTTAAAAAAGCCAACTGGCATATGTTCAAGTATCTGCCTAACGAGAACATTGCCTATGGTTTTTCACCTGCTGGTGCGGTCGATTTTTGGTACAACGAAAAGGCGGCCTACCAAGAAGTGGCTGCTCAGTTTGACCTGTCAACAGATGAAACACAGATCGATGCCAATGCTATTTATATGAAGATCGGGGCTGAAGCCTTTGCCAAGGTGGGGCACTACCTTCAAATGATGGACAATAAAGCCACAGCTTTGTCCGTCGCTTACGATCCGTCCAATGCCATGTCTGAAGCAGCCTTCATACACGCACCGGTAACTTCAGCTGTGACGACGAGTGCTTTAGCTTATCGACTTCGTCAAGGAGCTGGAGCTACAACGACAAGAGCAGATGTGAAGAGTAAGGCAGATGAAGTCGCTTCGCTCAAAGTAGATAAGAGCAACCAAGAGTCTCAAATCCTCCTTCTAGAAGGAAAGCTAGCGGATGCTCGCCATACTCTTGCTAATCTGGAAGTAGAAAAAGGTAATACCCAACAGACCATCCAACATTACAAGATCCTTCTTGTGCAAAAAGATGCGGCTGTTGAAAAAGCCCAAGCGACGCTTGCTGTGTCACGCAATCGGATCGAATCAGCCATTCAGCCAAAAGAAGCAGCACTTCAAAAGGCCAAAGATTTGTTAGCAGCTGCGCGTGAGAAATTAACCTTGCTGAAGGAAGAGGAGGCGCAGAAAGCTCAGGTGGTCCAAGAAGCGCATGGTCATCTGAAGGCAGCACAAGAAAAACTAGAGGATGCACAAAAACGTCTCTCAGACCTGCAACATGCACCAGAATTGCTGATGCAAGCCCAGTCTGACCTGCTAGCTTCTGTCGCCAATCTGGAGAATAAAAAGGATACCTTAGAGGCTGAATTTGCAACCTTGCAGTCTTATCATCAGACTATCGAACAATTGAACTCTCAGTATGAGGAACTAGCCTCTCGCATTGAACCAGCTGTTTTGAAAGCTGCAGATCTGCCAAGTGATATCCGCTCCAGCAATCCGACAACCCTGTCAGATGCACCGACTCTTCTTCCGCCGAGTGACAGCCATTCACAAGTCCAGCATGAAGTTGCTCAAGCGGCGCCAAAACAGGAAGCAAAAGTAGAAGTGATCAACCCTAAAAAAGCAGACAGTCAAGCTCCGGAAGGGACAGATAACAGTAAAAATGTCCTCGCAGCGACAGCAGGTGTACTAGTCGGACTTGTAGCTGGATTATTCGGCTTCAAGAAGAAAAAGCAACATACAAAAATTGATTAAAACACACACCTATACATGTGTGAACATAGAAAAAGTCAGGATAAACCATTCTGGCTTTTTTGGTATTTTAAAAAAATGAAAGAAAATGACAGAAAGTGATAATTTTTTGTTGACAAAAAATATAAATAGAGTATAATAGGTCTTGTAATCGATTGCAAAGGAGGAGCAATGCTTAAATCTGAACGAAAACAGTTCATCCTCGAGAAGGTGCTAAAGGAAACCTTCGTTTCCTTGGATACCCTTGTACAAGAGCTTGGGACGTCGGAATCGACTGTCCGACGAGACTTGGATGAGTTAGAAGCTGAAAGCAAACTTCGCCGGATTCACGGTGGTGCGGAAAGCCTGCATTTTCTTCAAGAGGAAGAAAGTAATACAGAAAAATCTATCAAAAACATCCAATTTAAGTCAAGGATAGCCTTGAAAGCAGCAGAGATGATCCAAGATCATGATGTGATCTTTATCGATGCTGGAACGACCAATGAACTTTTGGTACAAGAAATTGTCAATCCAACGGTAACCGTGGTGACCAACTCGATTCACCACGCAACCAAGCTAGTCGAGCGCAATGTTCCGACAGTGATTATCGGTGGCAAGGTCAAATCTTCCACTGATGCCAGTATCGGAGGGATCGCGCTCAATCAGATCGGTCAGTTGAACTTTGACAAGGCCTTTCTTGGAATGAATGGAATCGATGATGACTATTACAGCACTCCGGACCTGGAAGAAGGGTCTGTCAAGCGTGCGATTATCGAAAATGCAAAAAAAACCTATATCCTAGCGGATGATTCAAAAATTGGGGTGACATCCTTTGTCAAAGTGGCTCCGATCAAGCGAGCCATGATTATCACCAATCAATGTGAACCGCAACGATTGCAGGTTTTAAAAGAAAAAACGGAGGTTATAGAGGTTTGATTTATACAGTAACACTGAATCCAGCGATTGACTATATTGTTCGTCTCGATCATGTAGAGACAGGCGCAGTCAACCGGATGGCTTCAGAGGATAAATTCGCCGGTGGTAAAGGGATCAATGTTAGTCGTGTTTTGAAACGCCTCGCTATTGAGAACACATCGACTGGATTTATCGGCGGCTTCACAGGCCGTTTCATCGAAGATGTCCTAAACAATGAAGCTATCTCTACCAATTTTGTAGAAGTGGACCAAGACACACGGATCAACGTCAAGATAAAAGCTGATCAAGAAACAGAGATCAATGGAAACGGTCCAGAAGTGACAGAAGCTCAGTTGCAAGAACTACTCAAGATTCTATCTAGCTTAAGCGCAGATGATGTCGTTGTCTTTGCAGGATCTGCCCCATCTTCACTTGGTAACAGCATCTACAAAGAGCTGATTGCAGCAACTCGTGCGACAGGGGCACAAGTGGTTTGTGACTTTGAAGGCCAAACCTTGATTGATTCCTTGGAGTTTAATCCTCAATTGGTCAAACCCAACAACCATGAGTTGGGAGCTATTTTTGGTGTTACCTTGACGGAATTGCCAGAAATTGAACGCTATGCCAAGGAAATTTTGGCCAAAGGGGCACAAAACGTCATTATTTCCATGGCGGGGGATGGCGCTCTCCTTGTCAGTCCAAGCGGTACCTACTTTGCTAAGCCAATCAAAGGTCAAGTCAAGAACTCAGTCGGAGCAGGTGACTCCATGGTGGCAGGCTTCACCGGCAAGCTCGCAACGACGGGTGATGTCATCGAAGCCTTCAAATGGGGAGTGGCTTGCGGAACCGCAACCACCTTCTCAGATGACTTGGCAACAGCCGACTTTATTAAAAAAACTTATGAAAAAGTAGAGGTAGAAAAACTATGAAAATTCAAGACGTTTTAAATAAAAACGTGATGTTGTTTGATCTTCAAGCAACAGACAAAGAGGGCGTGATCAATGAAATGGTCCAATCGCTCGTTGACAATGGTGTGGTGACAGATTTTGACACCTTCAAGACTGGGATCATGAACCGTGAAGCGCAAACATCTACTGGTTTGGGCGAAGGGATCGCTATGCCTCACAGCAAAAATGAAGCTGTAAAAGAAGCAACGGTTTTGTTTGCAAAATCAAACAAGGGTGTAGATTACGCATCACTTGATGGTCAACCAACAGACTTGTTCTTCATGATCGCAGCTCCAGAAGGAGCCAACGACACTCACTTGGCAGCCCTTGCTGAATTGTCTAAATACTTGATGAAACCAGGTTTTGCGGACAAACTTCGCCAAGCAAGCAACCCAGATGAAGTGATCGCAACTTTTGATGCAGAAGAGCAAGAAGCAGTCGCAGAAGAAGCGAAAAAAGCCGAAGCAGCCAAAGAAGCCGTATCTTCTGACAAACCTCTTATCGTTGCCGTTACAGCCTGTACAACTGGTATCGCCCACACTTACATGGCAGAAGAAGCCCTCATCAAAAAAGGGGAAGAAATGGGTGTTACAGTTCGCGTTGAAACCAACGGTGCATCAGGTGTCGGCAACCGCTTGACCGCTGAAGAAATCGCCAAAGCTGAAGGGGTCATCATTGCAGCTGATAAAGCAGTTGAAACCGCTCGTTTCGATGGTAAAAAATTGATCTCTAAACCAGTCGCTGCCGGTATCCGTCAAACTGAAGAATTGATCCAAACCATCTTGGATGGCAAAGCAGATGTCTTCCACGCAGAAAATGCGGCAGAAGCTAGCGCAAGCCAAGAAAAATTGAGCTTGGGTGGAGCCTTCTACAAACATTTGATGAGTGGGGTTTCTCAAATGCTTCCATTCGTTATCGGTGGTGGGATCTTGATCGCCCTTGCCTTCCTGATTGACCAAATTCTTGGAGTTCCTCAAGAACAATTGTCGCATTTAGGTAGTTACCACGAATTACCTGCTCTATTAAAAGCAATAGGTGATACTGCTTTTAGTTTTATGTTGCCTATCCTAGCTGGATTTATTGCATATTCAATTGCTGAAAAACCAGGTTTAATTGCTGGATTTGTGGCTGGTGCTATTGCAAAAGCAGGTCTTGCATTTGGAAATATTGTCGTTTATGCAAAAATTGCTAAGTTGGATCCAAAAGCAGCTGAAGAAGCGATTATGAAGATTACTTCACATCAGGTGTCATCAGGTTTCCTCGGCGCTCTCGTTGGTGGTTTCTTAGCTGGTGGAATTGTTTTGTTAGTTAAAAAATACGTAAAGGTTCCTCGTTCGCTTGAAGGTGCAAAATCAATTTTATTGATGCCTCTAATTGGTGTGGCATTAACTGGATTTGCAATGCTTGCTGTAAATATTCCAATGGCAGCAATCAATACTGGTCTGAATAACTTCCTTACAAGCTTGTCAGGGAGCTCAGCAGTCCTTCTTGGTCTTCTTGTCGGTGGTATGATGGCTGTCGATATGGGTGGACCAGTTAACAAAGCAGCATATGTCTTTGGTACAGGTACTCTTGCAGCCACATTAACTTCAGGTGGTTCAGTAGTTATGGCAGCCGTTATGGCAGCTGGTATGGTTCCTCCATTAGCGGTATTCGTGGCAACAGTCTTATTCAAAGATAAATTCACACAAGAAGAACGCGATTCTGGTTTGACAAACATTATCATGGGTCTTTCCTTCATCACAGAAGGTGCCATTCCATTCGGCGCAGCTGACCCAGCGCGTGCGATTCCGAGCTTCATCGCAGGTTCAGCTTTGACAGGTGCCCTTGTTGGTCTTGCAGGCTTGAAACTCATGGCGCCTCACGGAGGAATCTTCGTTATCGCCCTTACTTCTAACCCTCTTCTTTACCTCGTATTTGTATTAGCAGGAGCAGTCGTAAGTGGTATCTTATTCGGATTGCTTCGCAAACCTAAAAACTAGGACTGTCTAAAAGGTTGGGAATTCCCGGCCTTTTTTCTTGCCCAAAAACACCAACTAGTGATGAAGTTGCGAATCTCTATAGATTTCGATATGATAGTAGAAAGCATTTTTTCTTGGAGGAACAATGAGAAAAAAGAAGAAATACCTTATTGTGGGAATACTAGTCATGATCCTATCAGGAGGGACAATCATCGGCTTACAACATCCAAATTTGTTTTCAAAAAAGATCTATCCAACAAAGCATGTCAGTAGCAAAGGACAACAGTTAGAAGAGGTAAAGAAACATGGAAAAGAAATCGAAGATTTTGTAAAATCTCAAAGTCCTAAAGTTGAATCTGTTCAGATCGCTTGGGATGAAACGCAATGGGATGAGATAGGAAATGGTACGCCACAAGGAGGTGGCGAAATTGTTATTGTCTATGGGGGATTTAATCATATCCAAAATTCAAGTTGGAGTGTTTTGGTCTATTTAAAAGACGGTAAAAAGGGCGAGAAAGATTTAATCGAAGGAATTGGTAGCGGTAGTCCACTTCGTGTAGGAGGAAAACTTTTTGACGAGTAGCCTTTTAAAAATTGTTCGCAATTTATTAGATTTATAATAAAAATGGAAAAAAGATAAATGAAAAAGAAAATAATTATCACTGCTTCATTAGTTCTAGCCATTTTGGTTGCAATTTTTGGCGTATCCACCTACCAACACCACCAGCAACAAGAAAAAGCCAAGCAAGAACGTGATAAATACGAGAACTATGATTACTATACAGGTCAGTGGGAAATCGACTCTTATAAATTCTTGGATGATGGACGAGGAGTTGTAGTTCACTGGAAGTCTCTAACGCCAGAAGAAGATAAGTTATTTGCCAAGTACAATCCAGAAATAAGCGAAAATTATTTAGGTGTGCATGGGGCATCTAATGAACGCTATTATTATTCGTCAGAATATAAAAAATTAAAGAATATACCAACAATGTCTTTTCCAAAAGATGATTCAGAAGGTTATTTCAAACTTTCAATCTATAAAATACAAGATCACACCTTACAAAAAGAAGATCTAGACCTTTATCGTTTTGTAAAAAAATATAATAAGGCTTATAAGCCAGTAGAAATTGAAGCGATTATAGAAAAAGATGGGAAAGATTATCTACCTATCAAATCTTATCTAACTACTGAAGAAAAAACTATTAGTAAATATCTTTGGTTAAATCTAGAGACAAAGAAAATAGAGTGTGAAGATACAAAAGTGCAGTATAACAGTCATAAAGACATTTTTGTGGATTTAGGTAAATTAAAAGATAGAATTTCCGAATCTACAGATAATCTTAGTACGACAACTGGGCTTGACCTTGCAAATCAAAATATGCTATCTTTTAAAATAAATGTATTAAAAAATAGTGTACTGGAAACAAAAGATCCAAAAGCCTATCAATTACTAAGTAAAAAGGACTCTAAGTTTTATATTCTGATAGATTCTAAAATTGAAAATAATAGAGTCTACGGCAATGTCCAACAGTTTATTGACTTGTACCAACTATTTGTTCCCGATAATACTAACCTTTATGCCGGCATCACGATTCCAGCAGAATTAAGTAAAGATGGTCAGGCGCATCAAGTGAATACCAAGGATGAATTTGATAGATATTACGATGTACAAAAGGATAATGAGCTAAATAAGCAACGTCAGGCTTTGGTCGAGCGGAACTAGGTATTCTTTGTTTAGAGAAAGGTCGGTCACCCGGCCTTTTCTTTTTCTGATCCTCAAAACTGACATCATCCTGAAATGGTATCTTGATCTGAATTATGGTATAATAAGCATAACGCATATTTTTAGGAGAATAAAAATGGATATTCAACGTGAAAAAGAATTTGTCAGCCAATACCACTATGACGCTCGTAATTTTGAATGGGAAAAAGAAAATGGCATTCCTGAAACAAAGGTGGATGTAAATTTTCAATTAATCAATCGTGATCAAGAACAAAACACAACTTCTTTGATTGTGATTTTGAGCTACATGATTGTATTTGACGGTTTTGTAATCAGTGGAACCATCACTCAGATTAACCACTTGATTGGACGTTATGTTAATGAACCAAGCGAATTCAGCAAAGATGAAGTGGAAGAATTGGCTCGCCCTTGCTTGAATATGCTCAACCGTTTGACCTATGAAGTCACAGAAATCGCCCTTGATTTACCAGGGATTAATTTGGAGTTTTAATCGATGAAATTAGCAGTGATCACGGATTCATCTGCCTATTTACCGCAGGATGTGATCCATCACGACGACTTATTTATTTTAGAGATCCCGATCTATATCGATGGGGAGTCTTATGTAGAAGGGAAGAACTTGACGGAAGCGGAGTTCTACCAAAAGATGGCTGCCTCAAAGGAATTGCCAAAGACGAGCCAGCCTAGTGTAGCTGAGCTAGAAGAAATCTTAGCTGGATTGACAGCCAAAGGGTATACGCATGCCATTGGTCTCTTCTTGTCATCAGGGATTTCTGGCTTCTACCAAAATATCCAGTATTTGAAGGATGAATTTGAAGGCTTGACCGTCGAATTTCCGGATTCAAAAATCACCAGTGCTCCTTTAGGAATGATGGCTGAAAATTGCTTGAAATGGGCTGGTGAGGGTCGTTCGTTTGATGAGATTGTCGCACATGTGCAGACGCAAATCGATGGAACTGGTGCCTTTATCATGGTGGACGATTTGGACCACTTGGTCAAAGGGGGCCGTCTCTCAAATGGTGCTGCCATCATTGGCAATCTCTTGAGCATCAAGCCGATCCTTTACTTTAATGACCAAGGAGTCATCGAAGTTTTTGAAAAAGTCCGTACGGAAAAGAAAGCGATCAAGCGCTTGGTGGAAATCGTTGATGAAGGGATTACCGGAGGACATTTCCAAGTCTTTATCATCCATGCTAATGTACCTGAAAAAGCTGAAGCGCTTCGCCAACTGTTGGTGGCTGATGGTGTGGAAGGCGAGATTCCGTTTGCGACTTTTGGTGGTGTGATCGGGACTCACCTTGGAGACCATAGTATAGCAGTTGGGTATATTCCCGTCATTTAAGGAGAATTCTATGTCAATTAAAGTCATTATTGCAGGTTTTAAGGGAAGAATGGGTCAAGCAGCCTATCAGATGGTGTCAGGAGATCCTGATCTGGAGTTGGCGGCCTTGATTGATCCATTCGCAGAAGAGACAGAAGTCGCAGGAGTTCCTGTCTTTAACCGCAAAGAAGATCTTGTGGGTCTAGAAGCGGATGTTTGGGTAGACTTTACCATGCCTAAGGTAGCTTATGAAAATACTCGCTTTGCAATTGAAAATGGCTTTGCTCCTGTCGTCGGGACAACTGGCTTTACGCCTGAGCAGATTCAGGAATTGACAGAGCTTTCTCGCGAAAAGGGCTTGGGTGGCTTGATCGCGCCAAATTTTGCCATCGGAGCCGTGCTCTTGATGCAATTTGCAGTGCAAGCAGCCAAGTATTTTCCAAATGTGGAAATCATCGAATTGCACCACGATAAGAAAAAAGATGCACCGAGTGGAACAGCGATTAAGACAGCTGAGCTGATCTCTGAGAAGCGCGAGAAAATCCAGCAAGGTGCAGCTGATGAAGAAGAGTTGATGCCTGGAGCAAGAGGGGCAGAGTTTGAAGGGATGCGCATCCATTCGGTTCGATTGCCTGGCCTAGTGGCTCACCAAGAGGTGATTTTTGGTAGCCAAGGCGAAGGCTTGACTCTCCGTCATGATTCCTATGATCGTGTTTCCTTCATGACAGGAGTAAATCTAGGAATTAAAGAAGTTGTCAAGCGTCATGAGCTTGTTTATGGTTTGGAACACTTACTATGAGATTAGAAAAGATGCCTTCTGAGTTTCAGGAGGCTTTACCAATATTAGAGAAGATTAAAGTAGCTGGTTTTGAGGCCTATTTTGTTGGGGGATCTGTCCGAGATGCCCTTTTGGACCGTCCGATTCACGATGTCGATATTGCCTCTTCTGCCTATCCTGAAGAAACCAAGGCCATCTTTGATCGTACAGTGGATGTTGGCATTGAGCATGGGACGGTTCTGGTCCTTGAAAATGGGCAGGAATATGAAATCACGACCTTTCGGACGGAGGATGTCTATGTAGATTACCGCCGCCCTAGCTCCGTGTCTTTTGTACGCTCTCTCGACGAAGATCTCAAACGTCGTGATTTCACGGTCAATGCTTTTGCCTTGAATGAAAAAGGAGAGATTGTCGATCTCTTTCATGGGTTAGAAGACTTAGAAAATAAACTTCTACGGGCTGTAGGAGTCCCTCACGAACGCTTTCATGAGGATGCTTTGCGGATTATGAGGGGCTTTCGTTTTCAAGCCAGTCTCGGCTTTGAATTAGAAGCTGCAACCTTTGACGCTATGAAGGAGTGTGCTCCATTACTTGAGAAGATTTCGGTAGAGCGTACCTTCATCGAGTTTGATAAGCTTTTGCTTGCCCCCTACTGGAGACAGGGCTTGGCTGCTATGCTTGAATCGGGAGCTTACCAGTACCTTCCTGCTATGAAGGGGAAAAAAGCAGCGCTTGAGCACTTGTTTGAACTGGTCATGGACTATACTTTTACTACCTCTGAGCAAGCCTGGGCAGCCTTGGTCTTGGCCTTGGAGATTCAAGATATTCCCAAGTTCATGAAGGGTTGGAAGACGTCACGCGATTTTGCCAAGACTGTTGAGCGGATCGTGGAAATCTTAAATATCCGTCAAAAGAGAAGTCTAGATAAGCGAGATTGCTACAAATACGACAAGCGTTTGTTGCTACTAGCGGAAGAATTACGGGAGGCTTCTGAATTAAGTGTCGATTACCTAGCGATTGAGCAGGTCTATGACAGCCTGACTATTCATGATAAGCACGAGGTCGTGGTCAATGGTGGGATGCTGATCAAAGACTACGGTTTTCAGCCTGGGCCTGCTTTGGGAGACATTCTGACAAAAATTGAATATGCTATTGTCGATGGGGAATTGGCCAATGACAAAGAGGCTATTCTGACCTTTATTCAGCAACTCGAAGAGGAGGAAAAATGAGCGATTTTATTGTCGATAAATTAACCAAATCTGTCGGAGATAAGACCGTCTTTCGTGAGATTTCCTTTATAATCCACGATTTGGACCGGATCGGACTGATCGGGGTCAATGGAACCGGAAAGACCACTCTACTCGATGTCTTGTCCGGTCGCTCTGGCTTTGACGGGGATGTTAGTCCTTTTTCTGCAAAGAGTGATTATACCATTGGCTATCTAACTCAGGAGCCTGATTTCGACGATCAAAAGACAGTCTTGGATACAGTATTATCTAGCGATTTGCGAGAGATGCAGCTGATTCGTGACTATGAGCTCTTGATGGCGGATTACCGAGAAGAAAATCAAGCTCGTCTTGAAAAAGTGATGGCGGAGATGGACTCGCTCAATGCCTGGGAAATTGAGAGTCAGGTCAAGACCGTCCTGTCAAAGCTTGGAATTGAAGCTCTGAATGCCAAGGTTGGGGATCTATCTGGTGGCTTGCGTCGTCGGGTGCAGCTGGCTCAGGTTTTGCTGTCTCACCACGACCTGCTTTTACTAGATGAGCCAACCAACCACCTAGACATTGATACCATCGAATGGTTGACCAATTTCCTGAAAAACTCTAAGAAAACCGTCCTCTTCATTACCCACGATCGTTATTTCTTGGATAATATCTCAACACGTATCTTTGAGTTGGATCGGGCTGGCTTGATCGAGTACCAGGGTAATTACCAGGACTACGTTCGTTTAAAGGCTGAGCAGGATGAAAGGGATGCTGCGCTCCTTCATAAGAAACAACAACTCTATAAGCAGGAGTTGACCTGGATGCGTCGTCAACCCCAGGCGCGTGCGACCAAGCAACAGGCGCGGATCAATCGTTTCCATGATCTTAAGCAGGACTTGTCTGGTCAAAGTAGTCAGACGGATTTAGAGATGAACTTTGAGACCAGCCGGATCGGAAAGAAAGTGATCGAGTTTAAAGATGTGAGTTTTGCTTTTGAAAATAAGCCGATTTTACAAGACTTTAATCTCTTGGTGCAAAACAAAGACCGGATCGGGATTGTTGGGGACAATGGGGTCGGGAAATCTACTCTTTTAAATCTCATATCTGGGAAACTCCACCCTCAGAGTGGGCAAGTCATCATTGGTGAAACAGTTCGGATCGCTTATTTCTCTCAACAAATCGAAGGATTAGATGAGAGCAAGCGCGTGATCAATTTCTTGCAAGAAGTGGCCGAAGAAGTGAAGACAACTGTTGGAACCACCTCTATCGCGGATCTCTTGGAGCAATTCCTCTTTCCGCGCTCCATGCACGGCACCTTGATCGAAAAACTCTCCGGTGGGGAGAAAAAGCGTTTGTATTTGCTCAAACTCTTGATCGAAAAACCCAATGTGCTGCTGCTCGATGAACCGACCAATGATTTGGACATTGCCACGTTGACAGTTCTTGAAAACTTCCTCCAACACTTTGGTGGGCCCGTCATTACCGTCAGCCACGACCGCTATTTTCTAGATAAGGTCGCCAGTAAAATCCTTGCTTTTGAAAATGGGGGCATTCGTGAGTTCTTTGGCAATTATACGGACTATCTGGATGAAAAAGCCTTTGAAACAGCACAAGTAGCAACCAGTCCTAAGCTTGAAAAAGAGAAACCTGTTAAGCCAAAAAAAGAGAAGAAGCGCATGAGCTACATGGAAAAGCAAGAGTGGGCGAGCATTGAAGCAGATATCGAAGCGATTGAAAATCGGATCGCAGAGATCGAAGCCGATATGAATGAAAACGGCTCGGACTTTGGCAAGTTATCAACCCTTCAAAAGGAGTTGGACCAAGCCAATGAAGACCTGCTTGAAAAATATGATCGCTACGAATATCTCAGTGAACTAGACGAATAAGGAGGCACTATGAATCCATTAAACCGGATATCCCTTGGGATTTCAGCAACTATCTTTACCTTGATTGGTCTTGTCTTATTTATCAATCCGATTGAGCATATTGGCTCCTTTAGTTGGTTGATTTCATGCGGATTCTTTCTGATCTCGCTTTCGCGATTTTTCCGTTATTTTCGCTATCGTCAGGTCGGCATCATCAAGCAGCAACAGCTCTTTCACAGTATGGTCGCTCTAGTATTTGCAGTCTATCTGCTCCTTTATGGCTACCAAACGCTCCCAATTGTCTTTCCAGTAACCTTAGGGATCTGGTTGATCTACAGAGCTGTACTCAATTTCAAGAAAGCTAATTTCTACTCAGGAAAGATCGAAGAGTTGGCCAAGCGCTCTATCTTTTTCGCCTTGATTCAACTCTTTATCGGCCTGTTTTTAATTGTAAGTCCATTGTCTATCAGTGTTTTTCTGCTGAATATCATTGGCTTGATCTTTTTATTCTTAGGATTTCAGTCCTTTAGCCTCTTATTAAGAAAATAAAAAAATGCATTGCAAACCTTTTCCTTTGGCAGAAAGTCTGCTATAATAAGGGAGAAGCATTGACGCGATTCGAAAGGAGAAACAGATGTCAAAAAAGATTATCGGGATTGACCTTGGAGGTACTTCCATCAAATTCGCCATTCTCACCTTGGATGGAGAAGTGCAAGAAAAATGGTCTATCAAAACAAATATTTTGGATGAAGGTAGCCATATCGTAGACGATATGATCGAGTCTATCGCCCATCGTTTAGAATTATTGGGACTAGATGCTGCTGAATTTCAAGGAATTGGAATGGGTTCACCTGGTGTTGTGGACCGCGAAAAAGGAACCGTTATCGGTGCTTACAACTTGAACTGGAAAACTCTTCAACCAGTCAAAGAAAAAATCGAAAGTACGCTTCACATTCCATTTTTCATCGACAACGATGCCAACGTTGCTGCCTTGGGTGAACGTTGGAAAGGGGCTGGTGAAAACCAACCGGACGTAGTCTTTATGACACTTGGAACAGGTGTTGGTGGCGGTATCGTCGCTGAAGGACGCCTCTTGCACGGGATCAAAGGTGCGGCTGGAGAACTTGGCCACATCACAGTTGATTTTGATGATCCAATCCAATGTACTTGTGGTAAGAAAGGTTGTCTTGAAACCGTTGCTTCTGCTACAGGAATTGTCAACTTGACACGTCGCTATGCAGATGTCTATGAAGGGACTTCTCAATTGAAAGCCTTGATCGACAATGGTGAAGAAGTGACAGCCAAGATCGTCTTTGACCTTGCAAAAGAAGGAGACGCACTTGCCTTGATCGTCTACAAGAACTTTGCTCGCTACCTAGGTCTTGCGATTGCCAACATCGGTTCAACCTTGAACCCATCCAAGATCGTAATCGGTGGTGGGGTATCTGCTGCGGGTGATTTCCTTCTTGATGGTGTGCGCAAAGTCTTTGAAGAAAATGCCTTCCCACAAGTACGCGAATCAACCCAATTGGCGCTTGCTACGTTGGGAAATGATGCTGGTGTTATCGGTGCAGCATCACTTGTATTACAATAAGAAAAAAATTAGGAGACCAGCCAAAAGCTCGGATCTCCTTTTTTTTCTTGACCTATGATATAATGAAGGCAATAGTAGATTTAAGGAGTTTTTATGACAAAAGCAGATACTATATTTAAGGAAAACATTCGAAAAATCATGGAAGAAGGGGTCTGGTCAGAGCAAGCCCGTCCCAAGTACAAGGATGGCAGAACGGCTAATTCCAAATACATCACAGGTGCTTTTATGGAATTTGATCTCGCTAAAGGCGAGTTTCCGATCACGACGCTGCGTCCCATCGCCATCAAATCCGCGATCAAAGAGATGCTCTGGATCTACCAAGACCAGTCCAATAGTTTGGATCTTTTAGAAGACAAATACAATGTCCATTACTGGAATGACTGGGAAGTAGGGGATAGTCGCACCATCGGACAGCGCTATGGCGCTGTGGTCAAAAAGCATGACATCATCCACAAGATCCTTAAGCAATTAGAGGCCAACCCTTGGAATCGGCGCAATATCATCTCGCTTTGGGATTATGAAGCCTTTGAAGAAACCGATGGTCTCTTGCCATGTGCCTTTCAAACCATGCTGGACGTGCGGCGCGTGGATGGGGAGATCTATCTGGATGCGACCTTGACCCAGCGTTCCAATGATATGCTAGTAGCCCACCATATCAATGCCATGCAATATGTGGCTCTTCAGATGATGATCGCCAAACACTTTGGCTGGAAGGTCGGCAAGTTCTTTTATTTCATTAACAATCTGCATATTTATGACAACCAGTTTGAGCAGGCGGAAGAATTGCTTCGTCGGGAGCCTTCAGATTGCCAGCCTCACTTGGTCTTGAATGTGCCAGATGGGACCAATTTTTTTGACATCAAAGCTGAAGATTTTGAATTGGTCGATTATGATCCAGTGAAGCCACAGCTCAAGTTTGATCTTGCCATCTAGTAATAGAATGACCTTTTTTGGGTCCATAAAATCCAAGAGTTTTTGTTTTAAGTTTAAAACGAAAACTCTTTAAATTTTTTTACATTTTTAAGCTTAAATAGTTGGATTATTGTTCGGCTTTTGGTAAAATAGGTAAGGTTTTAAAAAAACTAAACAATTTCAAATAAAATGTTAATTTATAGATAATAATGGAGGTCCATTAAATGGGAAAAGACTTATTTAATGATCGAATCAGCAGATTCTCAATTCGGAAGCTGAATGTGGGAGTCTGCTCTGTTCTTTTGGGGACGCTTGTGATGGTGGGAACCGCCGCTACAGCAGCCGCAGATGAGCAGTCAGATTCGAATTCAAATAGTGTCGCAGCTGTTACGACAGCTTCAGAAACGCCAGCTACATCAACAGCTACAGCAAATTCAGCAACATCAACTGCACCAGCTGCATCGACTTATGATGCAAACGCAGCAATCACTGCACCAGCGTCTACAAGTGCCGCAGCGTCTACAAGTGCCACTTCAAGTGCGAGCACAGCAGCATCTGCTGCCTCAACTGCACCGGAAACATCAACAGCTGTAACAACACCAAGACTAGAAGTAACTACGCCAGAAAATAAGGCGGTAGAAACAACTTCAACAAGTGCAGATAAAAAAGAAGCACCAACTCTTTCAGCTGGACAAGGTGTAACAACAAATAATACAGTAGCAACGGAAGAGACAGCTAATACATCTCGTCGTCGTAGCCGTCGTTCTATTGGAGATCCAAACGATCCAAACCTCATCGCAGATGATGTCCAAGATGCTACTGCAACTCCGAAAGAAGCAAAACCAGGTTTCACTACTAATATCAAAGCTACAGACTTGGCCAGCCAAATCTCTTGGCTGGATTTTGGCGATACAGCTAACTGGTCTGGGGCAACGATTACTGCAAAGGGAGATTTAGCCCTTCAAGTCGGTGCGACCTACACCAAGGAAATCATGCCTGGCTATGTGGTTAAGATCAAGGTCAAATCTTTGAAACCCTTCCAAGCAACTGAAATCTACAAAAAGCGCTTAGAAGAACGTGGGGCTACAGAAGCTGAAAAGGCTACCTATGACCCAAATGCCAGAAATGGTTATATGAATGGGACTAATACACCTGCTACGAGAGCAGCTTTCAGTGCTGGTGAAGAAGCCAAAGTTATTGCCGAAGCTCAAACCAGATGGTCAGAAATAAGAGGGGAAGGTATTAATACTGGGAATAAAAAGACAACCATCAGCTCTGAGTTGGAAAGTGGTAATATTGGTGTTCAGTTTGAAATTTCCGCTACCTTCCGTGGAAAAGATGTCAAGCCTGCTATCGTTATGGCAGATGGTGAGTCCGCTAACCCTGGTGAGTTGGTTCTGTTTACCACAAATGGAGAAGGTTGGCAACATATTGGTGAGTGGTATAAGTATGGTAATAAATCAACTAAAGCTTATATTCCACAAGATACAGACAATTTATTTGGTTCAAACCCTGCCACTAATATAGAGGGCATAAATTACTATAGGACGAACCTTGATCTAATTCGACGTTCAAATCAAGTGGGGCCAGATAAAAAAGCGGTTGCTTGGAAGTACTTTGGAAGTGCCGATTTAACAACTGGAGGTCTCGGAACAGGGGTCTTTGGACCAAATATTTCAAGTATTGCTGCTGTTCCCCTTGTTATGACACGTGGAGCGTCCGAGGTTGGCTTGTATATCGCATCTTCAGGTAAACAATCTGCTATGCTTGGGTTCTTCCCGCTTGATGAAGGAGATGCACCAGCGACTTATGGTAAGGCGATCCACTCTATCGCAACAGTCGACGGAGTGAGCGGTAAGAAAGTGAACCAACCATATCTTGGTCACTTGAGCCCCGATATGGATGAAAACAACACCCTTGATTGGTTTGGTGATGACAAGGCGACGACCGCAGATGAAGGTGTTGACCAATTGCTCCCAGCTGAGCTCAAAGGGACAACCAATGAGATGATCAAGATGGACCGCACTCATCCAGGGGACTACACGATTACGGTAGAAGCTCATACAGATGGGGCGCCTCAAGCCAATATTTACGGTTGGATTGACTTTAACCAAAACGGTACCTTTGATGAAGATGAACGCTCTGAATTGGCTACAATTACCAAGGATGGTTCTGTTACTATAAGATTCACCAAGAGCAAAACCTATATTGATCCAAGTGTCAATGAACTAGGCGTCCGCGTGCGAATTGCTAAGGATGCTGCCCAAATCGAAAGTCCGACAGGAATGGCTTTCTCAGGGGAAGTCGAAGACTTCAGAACTCAGGTTACTCACCCACCAAAAGGAGAATTTAAAGAAACAACTGGCCCTCAATTTGAAAAACAAACTGCTACTGTAGCCTTTACGGCTCGTGGTCTCTATAAGTATAGTCTGACAGATAAGGCTCAGATTGACGAAACAGTAGCTCCGCAGATGGTGGACAACCGTACAGGTCAAGTTGTAACACCAGGAGCCGATGGCTACTATGCTGTGGCTGGTCAAGGGAAATACAAGATCACGCCAAACGGAACTTCAGTAGATGTGGAATTCATCCCAGAAGATCACTTCCTAGGAACTGCAGATGGTATTTCAATCCGTCGGACAGATACCAATGGCTATGACACTGGTTGGTCAACGAAATTCCCAGACAATGAAGCCAATGTCGATACAGCCATCAATACCATGGACGGTCTGTACATCCCAACGGTGACTCCAAAAGACATCGAAGGCGAAAATAAAACTTCAACAGATGTACAAGGAGAAACTCAAACCGGTACACCAACCTTTAACGTAGTAGGAACTAACTTAGATGGTAATAAGGTTGCTATCACTCCAAGTGCCCTATATCCTGCTAAATTGGTAGACCCAGCAACTGGTCAACCGACAAATGCGCTTTCTGTTACGGTAGCAGGAGAAGGAACTTACACTATCGATGATACGACTGGTCAAGTGACCTTCGTTCCAGAACCTGGATTTACAGGAACTGCAAATGGCGTAACGGTTTCACTTTCTGCTCCAGTCGGACGAGACAAAGATGGTACGATTCGTGATGAGTACGTTAAGACAGCGACAGCTAAGTACACACCAACTGTAACACCGATTACGGTTACCCCTACAAATAAGGTTTCTGAAGACGTTCAAAACGTTCCTCAAACACAAACACCAACTTTCGATTTGAGTAACGATAAGACTGCCCAAATCACAAGTAAGAAATTGGTGGATCCAGCTACAGGTCAACCGACGGATGCGACAACTGTAACAGTAGCAGGGGAAGGAAGCTACACGATTGATCCTACTACAGGAGCTGTAACCTTCACTCCTGAAAAAGACTTTGTCGGAACTGCTCAGGGAGTTAAAGTGCAAGCAACTGCAACCATTACTAATGCCAACGGTAAGACTGCAACCATCACATCCGATGCAACTTACACACCAACAGTAGTGGCTGCTAAACCAACTGCACAACCTGCTACATCTAAGGACATCCAAGGTGCAACTCAAACGGGTACCCCAACCTTTGCTGGAACAACTGTTCAAGTAAATGGTCAAAACAAACCTGTAACCATTAAAGCAAACAGCTATAAACTTTTGGATAAAGATGGGAATGAAGTAACTGGTACAACACCAGCCTATGCGGCAGATGGTACAACTGTTATTGGTAACTTCTCAATCGATCCAGCAACTGGTCAAGTCACCTTCACACCGACTGATAAATCCTATACCGGTGCAGTTACACCAGTGAAAGTTCAAGCCGAAAGCTCAAACGGAATCAAGGTTGATACAACTTACACACCAGAAATCGTTCCAGTGACACCAACTGCAACACCAGCTGAAACCACTGATATTCAAGGTGCGACTCAAACAGGCAAACCTGAATTCCAAGGTGGAACGGTAAACGTTGACGGCGTTGAGAAGACAGTAGCCATCAATGAAGCTGTCCCAGCGACATTTGACGATGGGACAAAAACTAAGACAGTTCCAAATGTAGGTACTTACACAGTAGCAGCAGATGGTACAGTTACCTTCGTTCCAGAAAAATCATTCATCGGAACTGCACCAGCAGTAACTGTTGTGCGTGAAGACATGAACGGAACCAAGGCTCAAGCGACCTACACACCAACTGTGACACCAGTGAAACCGACAGGTACTCCGGTAACCTCTACAGATATCCAAGGTGCCACTCAAACAGGTAAGCCAGTCTTCACTGAAGGCGATAGCCGTGTACCAATGGACGATACCGTTCCTGCAACATTTGACGATGGCTCAACGACGAAGACAGTCGATGGCGTTGGTACTTATACAGTAGCTCCAGACGGAACGGTTACATTCAAGCCACTTCCTACTTATGTTGGAACACCTGAAGGCGTAACTGTTAAGCGTGTGGATAAGAACGGTACACCAGCAACAGCTAAGTATACACCAACTGTAACTCCAGTGAAGCCAACTGCAGAACCTGCAACTTCAACGGACAAACAAGGCCAAACACAAACAGGTAAACCTGTCTTTACTGCAGGAACCCCAAGTGTGCCAATGGACGACACTGTACCAGCAACATTTGAAGATGGATCAACGACCAAGACCGTTCCAGGTGAAGGAACATACACAGTAGCACCAGACGGAACAGTCACCTTCGTTCCAGAAAAATCATTCACAGGAGTGGGAACAGGCGTAACTGTTAAACGTGTGGATAAGAACGGTACTCCAGCAACTGCTAAGTACACACCAACTGTAACTCCAGTTACTCCAACCGCAACACCAGCTACATCAGAAGCACCTCAAGGTGTGGTTCAAACTGGAACTGTAACCTTCACAGAAGGTGACCCAGTTGCCCCAATCGATAAGGATACCATTACCCTTCTTGATGAAAATGGCCAACCAGCTGCTTCAGTAGTTGCGAAATCACCAGAAGGTAAAGAGATCGGTACTTACACAGTTGATCAAACAACAGGTGTTGTCACCTTCACACCAACGGATAAATCATACTCAGGTGAAGTCGTTCCAGTTAAGGTTCAAGCCAAAGATACAAATGGCACACCAGCTGAAACAACGTACGCACCTAAGATTACTCCAGTAGTTCCAACTGCGGAACCTGCAACATCTACTGATATCCAAGGTAAGACACAAACAGGTAAACCAACCTTCACCGAAGGAAACCCAAGTATCCCAATGGATGATGACGTGCCAGCAACATTTGAAGATGGATCAACTACCAAGACGATTCCAGGTGAAGGAACTTACACAGTAGCTCCAGATGGCACAGTCACCTTCGTTCCTGAGAAATCATTCACAGGAACAGGTACAGGGGTAACTGTTAAACGTGTCGATAAGAACGGTACATCAGCAACAGCTAAGTATACACCAACTGTAACTCCTGTCGTTCCAACTGCAGAACCTGCAACTTCAACGGACAAACAAGGTCAAACTCAATCAGGTACTCCAACCTTCACACCTGGAAATCCAGATGTGCCAATGGATGACACGGTTCCAGCAACCTTTGAAGATGGATCAACTACCAAGACCATTCCAGGTGAAGGAACTTACACAGTAGCTCCAGACGGTACAGTAACCTTCGTTCCAGAAAAATCATTTACAGGAACAGGAACAGGCGTAACGGTTAAACGTGTTGATAAGAACGGTACTCCAGCGACAGCTAAGTACACACCAACAGTAACTCCAGTAACCCCATCTGCAACTCCAGCTGAGTCAGAAGCACCTCAAGGTCTTGTTCAAACTGGAACTGTGACCTTCACAGAAGGTGACCCAGTTGCCCCAATCGATAAGGATACCATTACCCTTCTTGATGAAAATGGCCAACCAGCTGCTTCAGTAGTTGCGAAATCACCAGAAGGTAAAGAGATCGGTACTTACACAGTTGATCAAACAACAGGTGTTGTCACCTTCACACCAACGGATAAATCATACTCAGGTGAAGTCGTTCCAGTTAAGGTTCAAGCCAAAGATACAAATGGCACACCAGCTGAAACAACATACACACCGAAGATTACTCCAGTCGTACCAACAGCAGAACCTGCAACATCTACAGACATTCAAGGTCAAACCCAAACAGGTAAACCAAACTTCACACCTGGTAACCCTGCAATCCCAATGGATGATGATGTTCCAGCAACCTTTGAAGATGGTTCAACTACGAAGACCATTCCAGGTGAAGGAACTTACACTGTAGCACCAGATGGAACTGTCACCTTCGTTCCAGAAAAATCATTCACAGGAACAGGAACAGGTGTAACGGTTAAACGTGTGGACAAGAATGGTACCCCAGCTACAGCGAAGTATACTCCAACTGTGACACCAGTTACTCCAACAGCAACTCCTGCAACATCAACGAATGTTCAAGGTGCAACACAAACAGGTAAACCAGTCTTCACAGAAGGCGACAGCCGTGTGCCTTTGAACGATACCGTTCCAGCAACCTTTGATGATGGTTCAACCACGAAGACAGTTGAAGGTGTTGGTACCTACACAGTAGCAGCAGACGGAACCGTTACATTCGTACCAGAGAAATCATTCGTCGGAACTGCACCAGCAGTGACAGTGGTTCGTGAAGATGTGAATGGAACCAAAGCACAAGCGACTTACACACCAACCGTAACTCCGGTAACACCAACTGCAGATCCTGTAGCATCTACAGACATCCAAGGTCAAACCCAAACAGGTAAGCCAAACTTCACACCTGGTCACCCAAGTGTGCCAATGGATGATGATGTACCAGCAACCTTCGAAGATGGTTCAACAACGAAGACCATTCCAGGTGAAGGAACTTATACAGTTGCACCAGATGGAACTGTCACCTTCGTTCCAGAAAAATCATTTACAGGTAAAGGTACCGGTGTAACAGTCAAACGGGTAGATAAGAACGGTACACCAGTGACCGCAACTTACACACCAACTGTAACGCCAGTTGCTCCTACGGCAGAACCAGTAACTTCAATTGGAAACAAGGGTCAAACTCAAACAGGCAAACCAGTCTTCACAGAAGGTGATAGCCGTGTTCCAATGAACGACAAGGTTCCAGCAACCTTTGACGATGGCTCAACAACCAAGACTATTCCAGGTGTTGGTACTTACACAGTAGCAGCAGACGGAACTGTAACCTTCACACCAGAACCTGAATTCACAGGAACTGCACCAGCAGTGACAGTGGTTCGTGAAGATGTGAATGGAACCAAAGCACAAGCAACTTACACACCAACTGTTCGTCCAATCACTAAGTTTGTGGACAAAGAAGGTAAGGAAATCCCAGGATATCCTACAGTTGATGGAGAAGTGCCAAAAGCTGAAATTCCAGGTTACCGCTTCGTAGAAACGAAGAAATTGCCAAATGGTGACACAGAGCATGTCTACGAAAAAGTAACAACATCATACGTAGATGAAAACGGTAAACCAATTCCAGGTTACCCAACTGAAGACGGCGAACAACCGAAGAAAGACATCCCAGGTTATGACTTTGTGAAAACTGTAGTCGATAAAGATGGCAATATCCAACACATCTACAAGAAGACAGTAACACCAAGCCCAATGCCGACTCCAACTCCAACTCCAACACCACAACCGCAACCGCAACCAAAACCAGAAGAACCAACTGTTCCAGTCGTTCCAGAAACGAAAGAAGAAGTGACGTATATCGATCCTCAAGATCCAACAGCACAACTTCCAAATACTGGTACAAAAGAATCTTCTACTGCTGGTCTAGCAATCTTTAGTGCTCTTGCAGGTCTCTCATTGTTTGGACTTGCCAAACGCAAAAAAGAAGACTAAGCTCGATTGTGGCTAAAAAACCGCGAAATCCTCGCGGTTTTTTTCTGTCTGTCTCTGAAAAATATCCGCTAAACTAGGTAGTTGAAATCAGTCTTTTAGAAGAAAATTTGATAAAATAGAAGTATCAGTGTAAAGGATGAGAGAATGAAAAAGATGATTGGTATCTGGGCTCAGACGGAGAACGGCATCATTGGAAAGGACCATGTTATGCCGTGGCATCTGCCAGCAGAGCTCCAGCATTTCAAACAAACGACCATGGGGCAAGTGATCCTCATGGGGCGAGTCACCTTTGATGGTATGAAAAAACGCGTCCTACCAGGCCGTACCAGTATTATTCTAACGCAAGATCAATCCTACAATGCGGAGAACGAGGATGTCCTTGTCATGCACAGCAAAGAAGAAGTCTTGGACTGGTATCAGAAGCAAGAAAAGAGTTTGTATATTATCGGTGGAAGCCAAATCCTCCAGTTATTCTCAGATCAGTTAGAAGAGTTAATCCAGACCGAGATTCATGCTGAGATCGATGGGGATACCTATGCACCGGAGATTAATCAGAACCTCTATGAAAGGATCCGTCAAGTCCATCATCCAAAAGACGAGAAAAATCCTTATGATTTTACGGTTCACTACTACAAGAGAAAGGAATTAGACTAATGGAACGCAGTGTATTTGGTTTTTTTACAGCAGTCCTGTGCGTCATCTGTCTGATTTGTGCGCTCCAAACCTTTCGAAAGAAACGCTTTGGCCTGGCCATTTTATTCTTGCTAAATGCGTTTACCAACCTCGTCAATTCTATTCACGCCTTTTACATGACCCTGTTTTAAGATAAAATCAATCAAATAAACGACAGAAAGAGGAAAACCATGCCAACCAATCAAAATTCGGATATGATGGTCTACTGTTCATTTTGCGGTAAGAGTCAAGATGAAGTCCAAAAAATCATCGCTGGGAACAATGCCTTCATTTGTAATGAATGCGTCGAGTTAGCCCAAGAAATCATTCGTGAAGAACTCGCTGAAGAAGTACTTGCAGATCTTAGCGAAGTTCCAAAACCAATCGAACTGCTTCAAATTTTGAACCACTATGTCATCGGTCAAGACCGTGCCAAACGTGCTCTTGCCGTAGCCGTATACAATCACTACAAACGGATCAATTACCACGATACACGTGAAGATGATACTGATGTAGAATTGCAAAAATCAAACATCCTCATGATCGGCCCAACTGGTTCAGGTAAAACCTTCTTAGCCCAAACATTGGCACGTAGCTTGAATGTTCCATTTGCCATTGCTGATGCGACTGCCTTGACCGAAGCTGGTTATGTAGGAGAAGACGTTGAAAATATTCTCTTAAAGCTCCTTCAGGCAGCGGATTTCAATATTGAACGTGCAGAACGTGGGATCATCTATGTGGATGAAATTGATAAAATCGCTAAGAAAAGCGAAAATGTCTCGATCACTCGTGATGTTTCCGGTGAAGGTGTCCAACAAGCTCTCTTGAAGATCATTGAAGGGACAGTTGCTAGTGTTCCCCCTCAAGGTGGTCGCAAGCACCCTCAACAAGAAATGATCCAAGTGGATACGAAAAATATTCTCTTCATCGTTGGTGGAGCATTTGACGGAATCGAAGAAATTGTTAAACAACGCTTAGGTGAGAAAATCATTGGTTTTGGTAAAAATAACAAGGCTATTGATGAAGCAAGCTCTTATATGCAAGAAATCGTGGCAGAAGATATTCAAAAATTTGGGATTATCCCTGAATTGATTGGACGCCTTCCAGTCTTTGCGGCTCTTGAGCAATTGACTGTTGATGACCTCGTCCGCATCCTCAAAGAGCCACGCAATGCCTTGGTAAAACAATACCAAACCTTGCTTTCTTACGATAATGTGGAATTGGAATTTGATGATGAAGCACTTCAAGAGATTGCGAATAAAGCCATCGAAAGAAAGACTGGAGCTCGTGGACTTCGCTCCATTATCGAAGAAACCATGATGGATGTCATGTTTGAAGTTCCAAGTCAAGAAGATGTCAAATTGGTTCGCATCACCAAAGAAGCCGTGGATGGAACGGAAAAACCAATTCTTGAAACAGCCTAGAAAGATAAAACATGGAAATAAACACACACAATGCGGATATTCTCTTAAGCACTGCAAATAAGAGTCACTATCCTCAAGATGATATTCCAGAAGTTGCACTTGCCGGTCGATCAAATGTCGGCAAGTCTTCTTTTATTAATACTCTCTTGAATCGAAAGAACCTAGCCAGAACTTCTGGCAAACCTGGAAAAACTCAATTGCTAAATTTCTTCAATGTTGATGATAAACTACGTCTCGTTGACGTACCAGGTTACGGCTATGCCCGTGTCTCTAAAAAAGAACGCGAGAAGTGGGGACGCATGATTGAAGAATACCTCACTAGTCGTGAAAACTTAAAAGCAGTTGTTAGTCTGGTTGACTTTCGACACGAACCATCTGCAGATGATGTTCAGATGTATGAATTTCTGAAATACTACGAAATTCCCGTTATTCTTGTTGCAACTAAGGCGGATAAGATCCCACGAGGAAAATGGAACAAACACGAGTCGATGATTAAGAAAAAACTAGACTTTGACACGTCAGATAGTTTCATTATCTTTTCTTCCGTTACAAAAGAAGGACTAGAGAAGTCATGGGATGAAATTCTAGATCATGCTTTTTACGAAATAAATTGAAATGACATGAAAATGTCATTTTTGTTTTGGATTTATCTCGGAATTGTAATACAAGTGTAATATAAGTGTCTTTGTTTTATTCTATTTATATGGTATAATCGTTTTAAAGATAAAAGATGATAAAAAATATTTGGAGATAAATAGAATTATGAAAATAAAAATTCGGAATAAAACGAAATTATTAGGGTTCGTCGTTTCCGTTGTGGCAGTTGGGACGTTTACTGCAGCGATGAGCGAACATGTGACCTCCGTTGGAGCAAATGATGGCACTTATCAAACCTACCAAGATCCAACTGAAGCATTCATCTCCCAAATTGGGGAGTCTGCTCGTCAACTTGGTCAGGAAAATGACCTATATGCATCTGTAATGATTGCACAAGCGATTCTTGAAAGTGGTTCAGGTCAGTCTGGTTTAGCTTCATACCCACACTACAATCTTTTCGGGATTAAAGGTAGCTATGCAGGTCAATCAGCTGTGATGCAAACATTGGAAGATGATGGCTCTGGTAATATGTATACAATTAATGATGCCTTTCGTTCTTATCCAAGTTACTACGAATCATTACAAGATTATGTAGCAGTTTTAAAACAAGCGCACTTTGCAGGCGCCTGGAAGAGCAATACATCAAGCTATCAAGATGCAACTGCTGCTTTAACAGGTGTCTATGCGACTGATACAAGCTACAATGCAAAATTAAACCATATCATTGAAGCCTACAATTTAACACAGTATGATTCACCAAATGTTCAAGGCGGAGTTACAGGCTCTGTATACAATCCATATCGCCAACAATTTACATCTCAAGAAATTTTGAATTTGGATATCGCTTGGGCAAACCGTTTACGCTAATTCCTAACAGAGAGGCTGATTCAGCCTCTTCTTTTTATTGTTAAAACGAATTAAAACGTATTTCTGCCGATAGCCGATTATTAACTCTGAAAACCTTTTCAAAAGTTTATCTCTATGATATAATGATTTTATTCACAAACTGAATATAAGGAGATGTTTATGACTGAATCTAATTTCGCTCAGAAGATTGGTGCTGCTTGCAATAAGAAAGAAGATCTTTACAAGAAGTCTTAGACCCGTTATGCTGTTCGTTCCATGTTTGCTGGTGGTTTTCTAACCTTAAGCACGGCAGTAGGAGCTGTAGCCGCAGACCTCTTAAATACTTTTTTACCAGGTTCGGGGAGATTTTTATTTCCATTTATCTTTGCTTGGGGTCTTGTTTATCTTCTCTTCTTAAATACAGAATTGACCACTTCCAATATGATGTATTTAACAGCAGGGACTTATCTAAAGAAAATTAACTGGAAAAAAGCTTTGGAAATTCTTTTATACTGTACATTCTTTAATTTAGTCGGTGCCTTACTCGTTGCTTTTCTGTTTAATCAGACAACGGCTTTTGCTCATGTAGACCCAAAAGGTTTCCTTGCGACGGTTGCTGAAAATAAACTGCAACGGACCAATCAAGTGGTTTTCTTTGAAGGGATTATCGCAAATATCTTTGTAAATATTGCGATTCTCTCCTATCTATACTTTAAGGATGAAACTGCAAAAGTATTATTAGCCTTGTCAGCTATCTACATGTTTGTCTTTATGACCAATGAACACTTGGCAGCCAATTTTGCTTCCTTCTCTCTATTAGGCTTTAATCCGGTATCCAGTCAATTGCCACATTATGAATTGTTTAATATTCTCCGGCATTACGGTGTGACCTTTGTGGCCAACTGGGTTGGAGGAGGAATACTAATGGGATTAGCCTATGCTTGGTTGAATAACATCAAGAGTCTCTATAATGATTAAAAATATTAAAAAAGTTTGCAAAAGTACTTGCATTCTTTTTTTTTATGTGGTAAACTAACTAATGGTTTGAAAAAACTGCCTAAGACAGTAGGGGAGCTCGACTCATAAGAATCCTACCGAGGACAAAACGTATCCATTATATGAAGCGTATTGTACTTTCGTGTCTAGGTTTGGGCGCGTTTTTCTTTTGGAAAAATTCCCCAAGCAAAATAATTACGGAGGTGAACACACTAATGAGTAGTGAAGCAATTATTGCTAAGAAAGCGGAATTAGTAGACGTAGTAGCTGAAAAAATTAAAGCTGCCGTTTCTATCGTTGTTGTAGATTCTCGTGGTTTGACAGTTGAACAAGATACTGTTCTTCGTCGCAACCTTCGCGAAAGCGAAGTTGAGTTCAAAGTGATTAAAAACTCAATCTTGCGTCGTGCTGCTGAAAAAGCTGGTCTTGAAGAATTGGCATCATCATTTGTTGGACCATCTGCAGTTGCATTTTCACATGAAGATGTAGTTGCACCAGCGAAGATCTTGAACGACTTTGCTAAAGACGCTGACGCACTTGAAATCAAAGGTGGTGCCATTGAAGGTGCTGTCGCATCTAAAGAAGAAATTATTGCACTTGCAAGTCTTCCAAGTCGCGAAGGACTTCTTTCTATGCTCCTTTCTGTACTTCAAGCGCCAGTGCGCAACGTTGCTCTTGCAGTCAAAGCGGTTGCAGACAACAAAGAAGACGCAGCTTAATCTGCGCAGCGTAGCCTAGCTACAAAAAACTATTATAAAATTAAAAACTTATTTGGAGGAAATAACAATGGCATTGAACATTGAAAACATTATTGCTGAAATTAAAGAAGCTTCAATCCTTGAATTGAACGACCTTGTAAAAGCTATCGAAGAAGAATTTGGTGTAACTGCAGCTGCTCCTGTAGCTGTAGCTGCTGCTGGTGGTGCTGACGCAGGTGCTGCTAAAGATTCATTCGACATCGAATTGACAGCTGCTGGTGACAAAAAAGTTGGCGTTATCAAAGTTGTACGTGAAATCACAGGTCTTGGACTTAAAGAAGCTAAAGAACTTGTTGATGGTGCACCAGGTGTCATCAAAGAAGGTGTTCCAGCTGCTGAAGCTGAAGAACTTAAAGCTAAATTGGAAGAAGCTGGAGCTTCAGTTACTCTTAAATAATAGAGTTTCCAATCAATATGAAAACCGGGGTTTCGACCTCGGTTTTTTTGTCAATAATGATGTAAGGTGAACTATAGATATTCAGAATACTAACTGGTCCTTTGACTCTGCTTGCTTTTCGATAAACACTACTAAATAGTGCAGTTTTAATGATGTTACAATCATTTTACATTTACTATATCTCCTTGTGATGTTACTAATTTCTTGATATAATGGCTATAAATTATATCATAAAGGGGAAGATGATGAAAAATTTTAAACGTCTTTTGTTAGCTTTGGTAGCTGTCTTTGCAGCAGTTTTTTTGGTAGCCTGTGGCGCTAAAAGTGATAACGGTACTTACGTGTTTGAGCCTACTAAAGATGAAATAAAAGAAATTATGCCAAGTGAATTTCAATCTTTGATAGGTGATGATTACTCATTCACTATTTCTATTACAATCAATGATAAGAAAGGTGAGATGAAAGTAAATACGAATGCTGCTGGACAAAAGCTAAATCAAGTGATTGATTTGGAAGTAGACCAAAAAGCCAAAACTCTTGTCTCAAAAAATGAGTATGGAAAAGCAGAAATTACTTATCAAGTTTCAGGAAATGTGTTAACGATTAAGAATGTGAAAAATTCTTTGATGGGTGACACAGACATGTTTAAGAACTACATGAAAATTGCTAAGTTTAAAAAAATTAAATAGTTAATAGAGGTGGGATCTAAATCCTACCTTTTTATGTGTATTTATTATGATTGTCTATTAGAATTCTAACTAAATTTTTGATCTTTATCTAATAGCAATAGTTTGAACCCAGTCAAACTAAATAATGTAACAATTTCATTGCGATGCAATGGAATTGTTGCTATAATAGGGATATTCTATGAAATGAGGAGAAATTATGAAAAACTTTAAACAGTTTATTTTGGCTCTAGTAGCTTTCTTTGCTATTTTTCTTTTAACTGGGTGTGGTGCAAAAGGTGACAATGGAACCTATGTTTACAAACCATCGACAGCAGAAATGAAGAAAATTCTTAAAGAGCAAGGTGCATCTAGCTCGGATATTGATTCTTTAAATAATAAATATTCCTTAGAATTATCAGTTGAAATTAACGGTTCAGAAGGATATTTAACTATTAAAACTAAAAGACCAGGCCATAAAACCACAGATTCAACAGAAATTACGATCAATCAAAAAACTAAAACAATTGCTGCGAAAGAAGAAAAAGGCGATAACATTCGATACAGGATTAAAGGAGATACATTGACATTTATCTTCACGAGAGATCAAGAATCAACTAACCAATTTGCTTCGTCACTTATTAAAAACGCTGAATTCAAACGCACAAAATAATCATCTAAAAGAGCAGGGGTACCTGTTCTTTTTTATTTAAAACATCTTGAATCGGTATTAAAATAATGGTAAAATCTGATTATAAGGTACATGAGGAGATTGATTATGAAACATGTGAAACGTCTTATTTTAGGACTTGTTGGTATTTTTGCACTTGGTTTGTTAGTAGCTTGCGGTGCCAAAAGTGATAACGGGACTTATGTCTACAAACCATCAAAAACTGAACTCAAGAAAATTCTTGAGGAGCAAGGCTTATCAGGTAGTCAATTAGAGTCTATTGGAGACCTTATTAATTTTGAAGTTTCTATTAAGATCAAAGATTCAAAAGGAACCCTCAACATTGCGGGTGAAGTCGCTGGTCAAAAGATTGAGAGATATTATGTTGTCAAAATCAATCAAAAAGAGAAAACAATTACTTCAACAGATGGTAGTGGAGAAAAGATTACATACAAGATTGACGGTGATTATTTAACAGTTGATCTATCTAAGTTAAGTTCAAGTAACCAAGGAGATCTTATGCTTCTTAAAAACGCTAAATTCAAACGTACAAGTACAAAATAATCTTTTGAAGAGTGGGGTTACCTGCTCTTTTACTTTACTTTTACGAATGGTTTGGTATAATGTATGAGACTACAGATGGGACTGAATCCGGAATGCTATTTGTTAGAATTGTTTCGGTTTCACTCCCTCTTTTCTGTGTAATGAAGGATTTTATTTATGAAAAAGGAGAGTTCTGTATGCTCTATATTTGGTCTTACTTGAAACAGTATCCCAAATGGCTAGCCTTGAATTTATTTTCAGCGGTCTTTTTTGTTATCGTCAATTTAGGACTGCCAACGGTTTTGGCTCGCATGATCGATGAGGGGATTAATCCTCGTGATGTGGATCGGCTCTTTTTCTGGGGTTGGATCATGTTTGGGATTATTTTGATTGGGATTTTGGGTCGGATCGTTTTGTCCTATGCTGTTGGACAACTAACGACGACCATGGTTCGAGATATGCGCAATGACCTCTATGCTAAGTTACAAGAGTATTCTCATCACGAATACGAACAGATTGGGGTCTCTTCTTTGGTCACTCGCTTGACTTCGGATGCTTTTGTTTTGATGCAATTTGCGGATTCCATGTTGAAGATGGGGGTCATCACACCCTTGATGATGGTCTCAAGTGTTCTCTTGATTCTAACGACAAGTCCTTCTCTAGCTTGGATCGTAGCGGTATCGGTGCCATTTCTTGCTGTCGTTGTATGGTATGTAGCGGTGAAGACGCGTCCGCTTTCAGAGAAGCAGCAAAAGACTTTAGACCATCTTAATCAGTATGCTCGTGAAAATTTGACAGGGCTTCGGGTCATACGCGCCTTTGCCCGTGAAGACTTTCAGCAGGAAAAATTTGCATCTGAAAATGAAATCTATGCTGACAACTCCAATAAATTGTTCAAACTAACTGGTTTAACAGAACCTTTATTTGTGCAGATCATCATTTCCATGATTGTTGCCATCGTTTGGTTTGCTTTGGATCCCCTTCACGACGGAAGTCTCAAAATCGGGGATTTGGTGGCCTTTATTGAGTATAGCTTCCACGCGCTTTTGTCTTTTCTTTTCTTAGCTAACCTTTTTACCATGTATCCTCGTACGGCGGTTTCTAGTCGTCGTCTCAAGGAAATTATGGATATGCCGATTTCGATTGATCCAAATGAAAAAGGTGTGACGGAGACAGCATCACACGGCTATCTGGAATTTGATAATGTGACGTTTGCTTATCCCGGTGAGACAGAAAGTCCTGTTTTGCACAATATTTCTTTTAAGGCTAAGCCAGGTGAAACCATTGCCTTTATTGGATCGACTGGTTCTGGGAAGTCTTCCCTCGTGCAGTTGATCCCTCGATTCTATGATGTGACTCTTGGAAAGATTTTGGTGGATGGCGTAGATGTTCGGGAGTACAATCTCAAGGCCCTTCGTCAAAAGATTGGGTTTATTCCACAAAAGGCGCTGCTGTTTACAGGGACTATTGCGGAAAATCTTCGCTATGGAAAGGAAGATGCCTCTGTTCAAGAACTAGAACAAGCGGCAGATATCTCCCAAGCCAAAGAATTTATAGATAGTCGGGAAGATCGTTTTGACACCCATTTAGCCGAAGGTGGAAGTAACCTATCAGGTGGACAAAAACAACGCTTGTCCATCGCCCGTGCTGTTGTTAAACATCCGGATGTTTATATCTTTGACGATTCCTTCTCTGCCTTGGACTACAAGACGGATGCTATCTTACGCAAACGCCTTAAAGAGGTAACAGGAGATGCGACTGTCTTGATCGTAGCGCAGCGTGTAGGAACCATCATGGATGCGGATCAAATTATTGTCTTGGATCAAGGTGAGATCGTGGGGCGCGGGACACACGAAGAGTTAATGGCAAGTAACGAGATCTATCGGGAAATTGCCAATTCTCAATTGAATAGTAGCCCATCGCTGACGGAAGGATAGAAAGGAGAAGCAAATGAAAAAAGAACAATCTAGTTTTCGTCGACTATGGACTTATTTGAGAGCTTATCGCTTTGAAGTTTGCTTGTCCATTTTTCTAAAAATCGTCAGCGTCATCATGAGTGTCGTGGAACCCTTTGTTTTGGGGCTTGCCATTACCGAATTGACTCAAAATCTCTTGGAAATGGCTAAAGGAGTGTCTGGAGCTGGACTTAATGCCTCCTATATTGCTATCATTATGACGCTTTACTTGATTCGTGGGGTCTTTTATGAGTTGGGGTCCTATTATTCCAACTATTTCATGACCAATGCGGTCCAAAAAACAATTCAGGATATGCGGAATGATTTGTCTCATAAAATCAATCGGATTCCTGTGTCATATTTTGACCGTCACCAGTTTGGAGACCTGCTTGGACGCTTTACTAGCGATGTCGAAACAGTATCAAATGCCCTGCAACAATCCTTTTTGCAAATTGTCAATGCCGTCTTTACCTTCCTCTTTGTCATCAGTATGGTGCTTTATTTGAACCTTCAATTAGGTTTAGTGGTGATTCTATCGATTCCGATTACTTATCTAAGTGCTCGCTTTATCATGAAGAAATCCCAACCTTACTTCAAGCAGCAAGCAGATGTCTTAGGAGCTATGAACGGTTTTGTTCAGGAGAATTTGACAGGTTTCAATGTTCTCAAACTCTATGTAAGAGAAGAGTCCTCTCAAGAAGAGTTCCATCAGATCACTCAACACCTGAAAGAGGTTGGTTTTAAGGCTAATTTCATTTCTGGATTGATGATGCCAGTCCTGAATGGGATATCCGACTTGACCTACTTGGTTGTCGCTTTGATGGGGGGCTTGCAAGTGTTAGCGGGTCGTTTGACAGTCGGGAATATGCAAGCCTTCGTTCAGTATGTCTGGCAGATCAATCAACCCATTCAAAACTTGACCCAATTAGCCGGCCAACTCCAAAGTGCCAAATCGTCACTAGATCGGATTTTCCAAGTCATGGATGAACCAGATGAGGTAGAAGATAAAAGCGAAGCCCTGACTGGAGATTTGACCGGTCAAGTGAGTTTTAAACATGTGGATTTCCAATATGTAGCGGACAAGCCTTTGATTCGGGATTTCAATTTGGAAGTGAAACCCGGTGAAATGGTGGCCATTGTTGGTCCGACTGGAGCTGGAAAAACTACTCTTATCAATTTGCTGATGCGCTTTTACGATGTGACGGCTGGATCCATTACGGTTGATGGCCACGACATCCGACATATTTCCCGTCAGGAATACCGCAAACAATTCGGGATGGTGCTTCAGGATGCCTGGTTGTATGAGGGAACCATTAAAGAAAATCTGAGATTTGGTAATCTTGAGGCGACAGATGAAGAAATTGTTGCAGCTGCAAAGGCCGCCAATGTCGATCACTTTATCCGGACCTTGCCGGGTGGTTACAATATGGAAATGAACCAGGAGTCTAGCAATATATCTCTAGGGCAAAAGCAACTCTTGACCATTGCGCGTGCGCTCTTGGCTGATCCTAAAATTTTGATTTTAGACGAAGCAACGTCTTCCGTTGATACGCGTTTGGAGCTCTTGATTCAAAAAGCCATGAAGAACTTAATGAAAGGGCGGACTAGCTTTGTCATTGCCCACCGCTTGTCGACTATTCAAGAAGCAGATAAAATCCTGGTGCTCAAAGATGGTCAAATCATTGAGCAAGGGAATCACCAGTCCTTGTTGGCAGACAAGGGCTTCTACTATGAACTCTATAATAGCCAATTTTCAAATAAAGAAGACTAGATCCTCATTCTTTGCTAAGAGGTTGGGCCAAAAGCCTCCAGCCTCTTTTTGTGAGAAAGAATTAGAAGGATGAGGGATTTTTGACGTAGACAATGATTGACAGTTGCCGGGCTTCTCGTTATACTAGGAGTATTCGAAAAGGAGATACCATGATGATTCGTTCTGCACAGCTAGCTGATGCAAAGGCCATTCGGGATATTTACCAACCTTACGTGACAGACACTGCCATTACCTTTGAGGTGGATGTGCCGACTGTCCAAGAATTTGAGAAGCGTATTACGCAAACGCTGGCTCATTTTCCTTACCTAGTCGCAGAAGAGGAGGGCGTAGTTATGGGCTATGCCTATGCCTCCACCTATTATGCACGCGCTGCCTATGATTGGACTGTGGAATTATCCATCTACATCTCCAAAGAAGCCAGAGGAAAGGGGATTGGATCGGCCCTTTATGATGCTTTAGAAGAGGAGTTGAAAGCACGAGGCTTTTTACGCTATTTGGCTTGTATTGCCCTCCCAAACGTAGCCAGCATTGCTATGCATGAAAAGCGGGGTTATGTCCAAGTGGCGCATTTTCCAAGAATTGGCTATAAGTTTGACCAATGGCACGATATTGTCTGGATGCAAAAGAGCTTGGAAGGGCCAACCACATTTTTGAAAAAGTAAGAGAAGCAAATGGAGAAAATAGTTTACTTGACTCTAGCGTCCAATATGCTATAATAGTCACATGCGATGAGTCGATTGGCTCTTAGGAGCCTTTTGCGCTGGGGAGGTCTACATTCAATTGTAACGCAGGAGCGGACCTTGAACAGTTGTGTGAACCGGCTGTTCTCATCGAAAGATGCCTCGAATCCTGGTCTTCGGATCAGGATTTTTTTGTGTCTCCAGGACTTTTCATTTATTCTAAAAAGTTGTATAATAGTACAAATACTCAATTTTTAGAAAATTTTGAAAGAGGATTAACTATGGGATACACAGTTGCTGTTGTCGGTGCTACAGGTGCCGTTGGTGCTCAAATGATCAAAATGTTGGAAGAATCAACTCTTCCAATCGATAAGATTCGCTACCTTGCGTCTGCACGTTCTGCAGGAAAAGTCTTGCAATTCAAGGGTAAAGATGTGACCATTGAGGAAACGACTGAAGACGTGTTTGAAGGCGTTGATATCGCTCTTTTCTCAGCTGGTGGCTCAACCTCTGCTAAATATGCACCTTATGCTGTAAAAGCAGGTGCAGTAGTGGTTGATAACACTTCTTATTTCCGTCAAAATCCAGATGTCCCATTGGTTGTTCCTGAAGTGAACGCCCATGCGCTTGATGCTCACAACGGTATTATCTCTTGTCCAAACTGCTCAACCATTCAAATGATGGTCGCTCTTGAGCCAGTTCGCCAAAAATGGGGCTTGGACCGGATCATTGTGTCTACTTACCAAGCTGTATCAGGAGCTGGAATGGGTGCCATTCTTGAAACCCAACGTGAGTTGAAAGAAGTATTAAATGATGGTGTGAATCCACGTGATGTCCAAGCGAATATCTTACCATGTGGTGGCGATAAGAAACACTTCCCAATCGCCTTTAACGCTTTGGCTCAAATCGACGTCTTCACTGAAAACGACTATACTTACGAAGAAATGAAGATGACAAACGAAACCAAGAAAATCATGGAAGATGATAGCATTGCCGTATCGGCAACCTGTGTGCGTATTCCAGTCTTGTCAGCTCACTCAGAGTCAGTCTATATTGAAACCAAAGAAGTAGCACAAATTGACGAAGTGAAAGCGGCGATTGCTGCCTTCCCAGGTGCTGTCCTTGAAGATGATGTCGCACACCAAATCTACCCACAAGCTGTTAACGCTGTCGGTTCCCGTGATACCTTTGTTGGACGGATCCGTAAAGACTTGGATGCTGAAAAAGGAATCCACATGTGGGTGGTTTCAGATAACCTCCTTAAAGGTGCCGCTTGGAACTCAGTCCAAATCGCAGAAACCCTTCACGAACGTGGACTTGTACGCCCAACAGCTGAATTGAAATTTGAATTGAAATAGGGAGCAAAACAGAAATCAGTAACTCGAAGAGTTTGATTTCGTAGTTTTGCCCCCGCACAGTTGATTAGGAAGTACGAATGTTGCAAACATGAGTAGTTCCAATCAACCACTGCGCCATGATTCAGAAATCATTAACTCGAAGAGTTTGATTTCGTAGTTTTGCCCCTGCACAGTTGATTAGGAAGTACGAATGTTACAAACATGAGTAGTTCCAATCAACCACTGCGCCATGAGCCAGATATCAGTAACTCGAAGAGTTTGATTTCTCCTTCGCTTTTATAATTTAAGGCTCAGGCTATAAAAGTCCACCGGACTTTTATACTCCCCCCGCACAGTGGAGTTTCAGTTTCATTGATCTCTTATAGACTACTGTTGAATTATCGGTAGGCAAATTTTGCCTCTTTGTTAGATAGAGAAAGGTTTTTCTATGTCTTATCATGATTTAAAAGATTGTAAAATTATCACTGCATTTATTACGCCCTTTCATGAAGATGGTTCCATTAATTTTGAGGCGCTGCCTGCATTGATTGAGCACTTGTTGGCCCACCATACAGACGCTCTTCTCCTTGCTGGAACTACGGCTGAAAGTCCAACCTTGACTCACGATGAAGAGTTGGAACTCTTTGCGGCTGTTCAGAAAATTGTCAATGGTCGTGTACCTTTGATCGCTGGTGTCGGTACCAACGAAACGCGCGATTCTATTGAGTTTGTTAAAGAAGTTGATGAATTTGGTGGTTTTGCGGCTGGTCTTGCGATCGTTCCTTACTATAACAAACCTTCTCAGGAAGGAATGTATCAGCACTTTAAAGCAATTGCTGATGCCTCTAACTTACCGATTATCATTTACAATATTCCAGGTCGTGTCGTAGTTGAAATGACACCTGAAACCATGCTTCGATTGGCTCAACATCCAAATATTATTGGTGTAAAAGAGTGTACAACTCTAGCCAATATGGCTTATCTGATCGAGCACAAACCTGAGGAATTCCTTATCTACACGGGTGAAGATGGGGATGCCTTCCATGCGATGAACCTTGGAGCTGATGGGGTCATTTCAGTAGCCTCTCATACAAATGGGGATGAAATGCATGAAATGCTTGAAGCGATTGAGCACAACGATATCAAAAAAGCAGCCAGCATCCAACGGAAATTCATCCCGAAAGTGAATGCTCTCTTCTCTTATCCAAGCCCAGCACCAGTTAAGGCTGTCTTGAACTATATGGGATTTGAAGCAGGTCCAACTCGTTTGCCATTAGTGCCAGCGCCTGCCGAAGAAGCCAAACGCATTATTAAGGTTGTCATTGATGGAGATTACCATGCAACCCAAGAGACCATTAAAGGTGTCTTGAGACCGGATTATTAAAAAATACTATGAGGAATGTATGTCAGAGTTAGAGAAAATAGAGTTAGAAAAAACGGATTCAGAAAAATCAGAACTGGAAAAATTTAAAGAACGTCATAGCCTTGAAAAGTTAGATGGTGTGATGATCCATGATAAACCGACTATTAAAACAGGCGAAAAAGCAGGCTGCATAGGCGCTCTATTACTTTTAATTGGATTTGGAACAGGAATTATTCTATTCCTAGTTCATTTAATATTTGACTTTGATTCCAAGCTACTCAATCTTCTTTGGGAATCGATCGCAGCTTTAGGATTCATTTTTAGTTTAGCAGGGGCTTTTCAAATTGGTCCCCTTACGATTCACCGCTACTCACGAGAAGCCGATAAGGATAAACATTTTGAAATCGATAGAGCCTACAATCTCTATAATGTTCTCTATAAACCGACTAAAACAGTCCTTCTCCAATATGATAGTAGCGACGATCAGTTGATTGCTGTCAATGCTGGTGGTGAACTACTCGTGGAACTCCTTAAAAAAGTAGAGATGGAGAAGTTACCTCTGAAGAAGATTTTGAAGACCTTTCGTTTGGACCATATCTCTGATCATCTTTGGAGATTGACCTACAGCTATAAAAAAGAAGATGTGGTCATAGAAAAAAGTGATCGTTAGAAATTTTTAACAAATTTTGGCTAGTGAGCTTGATAGAAAATTTCTTAATAAAAATGTTATACTAATTCAGTAGGCTTTCATTTTTCAATAAAATGAAGCGTTTGTGAAAAATCAATGGATAAAGGAGACTCCCATGGAAGTCATTAAACGTAGTGGTGAAGTGGTTGAATTTAACCCAGATAAAATTTACCAAGCAATTTTGAAGGCTGCTCAAGTGGTCTATGTATTAACGGATGATTTGCGTCAAAACTTGGCACAAGTTACCAAAAAAGTAGTGATGGATTTGGATGAAGCGCAAGTAGAACGTGCAACAATTAGTATGATCCAATCAATGGTGGAGCATCGTTTACTTGGTGCTGGCTATATTACCATTGCTGAACATTATATTTCCTATCGTTTGCAACGCGATTTGGAACGCAGTGGCTATGGTGACCATATCGCTGTGCACTTGCATTTTGAGCAAATTCGCTAAGAACTAAGAGAAGTTACTTCTGTAGCTTCTTTTTTATATACCTATTAAACACGGAGAATTAAAGAAAACATGGTATAATAGAGAGGATTGAACTGGAAAGGAAGTGAGATTATGGCGACTATTCAATGGTTTCCTGGACACATGTCCAAAGCTAGAAGACAAGTACAAGAAAATTTGAAATTTGTGGATTTTGTGACGATTTTGGTAGATGCTCGTTTGCCCCTATCAAGCCAAAATCCCATGTTGACAAAAATTGTTGGTGAGAAGCCTAAATTGATGATTTTGAACAAGGTAGACCTGGCAGATCCTGTGGCAACAAAAGAATGGCAGGACTATTTTGAATCGCAAGGAATCAAAACCTTGGCGATCAACTCCAAAGAGCAATCGACGGTTAAGAAGGTCACAGATGCTGCTAAGAGCTTGATGGCCGATAAAATAGCTCGTCAAAAGGAACGTGGGATTCAGATTGAAACCCTTCGGACCATGATTATCGGGATTCCCAATGCTGGGAAGTCAACACTGATGAACCGCTTAGCAGGGAAAAAGATTGCTGTCGTTGGAAATAAACCAGGGGTGACCAAGGGGCAACAATGGTTGAAAACCAATAAGGACCTTGAAATCTTGGATACACCAGGGATTCTCTGGCCTAAGTTTGAGGATGAAGAAGTAGCCTTAAAACTGGCCTTAACAGGAGCGATCAAGGACCAGTTGCTTCCAATGGATGAAGTGACTATCTTTGGTCTCAACTATTTCAAAGACCATTATTCAGAAGTTTTGAAAGATCGCTATAATCAAATGAATCTGGAGCAAGAAGCGCCTGAAATTATTATGGAGATGACTCAAAAATTAGGATTTCGCGAGGATTACGACCGTTTTTACCAACTATTTGTTAAAGATGTGCGTGATGGGAAATTGGGACGGTATACGCTGGATCGCGTAGGGGAAATTGATGGCAACGATTAAGGAAATTAAAGAAAAATTAGCTCTCATCCGCCAGTTAGACGATCCATTCTTTGCTGAATTGGAAAAGGACGGTCGATCTGGTGTTATCCAAGCGGTCGCAAAGCGAAAAAAAGAGATTCAAAAGACCCTAGATGAAGATCTTCGTTTAGAAAAAATGCTAGCCTATGAAAAAGAACTCTATGAGCAGGGAATCAACCTCATTGCTGGTATTGACGAAGTGGGACGTGGTCCGTTAGCCGGACCAGTTGTTGCGGCTACCGTGATCTTACCGAAAGCTTCTAAGATTCCAGGCCTCAACGATAGTAAAAAGATTCCAAAATCCAAACACAAGGAAATCTATGAGGCTGTGCTCAAAGAAGCTATTGCGATCGGAATCGGTGTTAAGGATAATCATGTGATTGACCAGGTCAATATCTATGAAGCGACGAAACTAGCCATGATGGAGGCCGTTGGTCAGCTAGATCCTCAACCCCAACATCTTTTGATAGACGCCATGAAATTGGATCTTGCAATTCCTCAGACAAGTATTATTAAAGGAGACGCCAATTCCTTATCCATCGCAGCAGCCTCCATCGTAGCAAAGGTGACTCGGGATCAGATGATGGAAGAGTTTGATCGAGAATATCCAGGCTATGATTTTGCGCAGAATGCTGGCTATGGGACGGCCAATCACCTTGCTGGTCTCCACAAGCTGGGAGTGACGCCTATCCATCGGCGTTCATTTGAACCTGTCAAATCAATATTAGAGGATTAAAAACTGTGTACGAGCATTGTTCTATCACTTCAAACAAAAAAGTTCTAGAAATAGAGCTTTTTTTCATTTCTTTTACGAATAAATAAGTGAGAAAACAAAGAGGTGACTATGGAAGCATTTGAAATGTATAAATTAAAAGCAGCAGGATTGACGAATGAACAGGTCTTGAGAATTTTAGCAATTTGTCAGGAAGGAGAACCTCTCCCTCCTCTAGAAGAAATGGCAAAAATTGCACGTTGCCGCAGTATCATTCGGTTTGTGGAGCAATACCGGCAGCTTGATGAGGAGCAGTTGCGAACGGACTTTGAGCGTTTTCCCTCCCTGTCCATTTTTGATTCAGACTATCCGGAATCATTGATGCAGATCTACAATCCCCCTGTTTTGCTCTTTTATCAAGGAAATCTGAATTTGTTAGCAGAACCGAAAATAGCAGTAGTAGGAGCCAGGGAGACGAGTAGGGAAGGAGTAAAATCAGTCGAAAAGATTATCCAGGAACTACAAAATCAGCTGGTGGTGGTCAGTGGTCTTGCAAAAGGAATCGATGCAACGGCCCATTACGCCTGCATAAGAAATGGTGGCAAGACGATCGGGGTTATTGGGACAGGACTGGATATTTTCTATCCTAAGAGCAATCAAAGATTACAGACACACATGAGCGAACACCATCTTGTCTTGAGCGAGTATGGACCAGGACAGGCCCCTTTGAAGTTTCATTTTCCAGAGCGAAATCGCATCATTGCAGGACTCTGTCAGGCTGTGATTGTGGCAGAGGCACGACTTCGTTCAGGAAGTTTAATTACTTGTGAGCGTGCCATGGAGGAAGGACGAGATGTTTTTGCTATTCCAGGAAATATTTTAGATGGAAAATCTGCAGGTTGCCATCACTTGATTCAAGAAGGCGCAAAGCTTGTCACATCGGGTCAGGACATTCTTGATGAATTGAAATACGAATTGTGATTTTCCTATAGGAGAAGTTCCTAGTTGACATCTTTCCTAAAATGTATTAAACTCAATGAGATTTATACATTACAGAGGAATAAAACGTGGTAACAAAAACGAAAAGGAAAAGTAGTACAACCAAGAAAAATCTGGTAATTGTGGAGTCTCCTGCAAAGGCCAAAACAATCGAGAAATACCTTGGGCGTAACTATAAAGTCATGGCCAGTGTTGGCCATATTCGGGACCTGAAAAAATCAACCATGTCGATTGACTTCGACAATAACTATGAACCGGAATATATCAATATTCGTGGAAAAGGTCCTTTGATCAACGACTTGAAAAAAGAAGCCAAAAAGGCCAAGCAAGTCTTTCTCGCAAGTGACCCGGACCGTGAAGGAGAAGCTATTTCATGGCACTTGGCTCATATTTTGAATTTGGATGCAAGTGAAAAGAACCGTGTGGTCTTTAACGAAATTACCAAGGATGCCGTTAAAAATGCCTTTAAAGAACCGCGTCAAATCGATATGGATTTGGTTGATGCCCAACAAGCACGTCGTGTCTTGGACCGGATTGTAGGGTATTCTATCTCGCCTATTCTTTGGAAAAAGGTCAAAAAAGGACTTTCTGCAGGGCGCGTGCAATCGGTTGCTCTCAAATTAATCATTGATCGCGAAAATGAAATCAATGATTTCAAGCCGGAAGAATACTGGACCATTGATGGTGTCTTCAAAAAAGGGACCAAACAATTCCAAGCTAGCTTCTATGGGATCAATGGCAAGAAGATGAAGCTCAACACCAATGAAGAGGTGAAAGCAGTTCTGGAACGCTTAGATGGCAAAGATTTTACCGTTGAAAAAGTTGAAAAGAAAGAACGTCGTCGGAATGCACCACTTCCATACACCACCTCTTCTATGCAGATGGATGCAGCCAATAAGATCAACTTCCGTACACGCAAGACCATGATGGTCGCCCAGCAATTGTACGAAGGAATCAATATTGGCTCTGGTGTTCAAGGTTTGATTACCTATATGCGTACCGATTCCACACGGATTAGTCCGGTTGCGCAAAATGAGGCAGCTAACTTTATCGTGGATCGCTTCGGTGAGAAATATTCTAAGCATGGAAGTCGCGTGAAAAATGCTTCCGGTGCTCAAGATGCCCACGAAGCCATTCGTCCGTCTAGCGTCTTCAATACTCCTGAGAGCATTGCTAAATACTTGGACAAGGATCAATTGAAGCTCTATACCTTGATTTGGAACCGCTTTGTAGCTAGTCAAATGACAGCTGCTGTCTTTGATACCATGAATGTCCGTTTAGGACAAAATGGCGTGCAATACACTGCAAACGGAAGCCAAGTCAAATTTGACGGTTATTTGGCGATTTATAATGATTCGGATAAGAATAAGATGCTTCCTGACATGGTGGAAGGTGATACCGTCAAGCAAGTCAATAGCAAGCCTGAGCAACACTATACCCAACCCCCTGCTCGATATTCTGAAGCAACCTTGATTAAGACCTTGGAAGAGAACGGTGTTGGTCGTCCTTCAACTTACGCACCAACCATCGAGACCATTCAAAAACGCTATTATGTGAAATTGGTAGCCAAACGATTTGAACCAACGGAATTAGGGGATATCGTTAATAAATTGATTGTTGAATTCTTCCCAGATATCGTCAATGTGACCTTCACAGCGGAAATGGAAGGGAAACTCGATGATGTTGAACTCGGAAAAGAAGAGTGGCAAAAAGTCATTGACAGTTTCTACAAACCATTCTCTAAAGAAGTCGCAAAAGCGGAAGAAGAGATGGAAAAAATCCAAATCAAAGACGAACCAGCTGGTTTTGATTGTGAAGTCTGTGGCAGCCCGATGGTGATTAAATTAGGACGTTTTGGTAAGTTCTATGCTTGTAGCAATTTCCCAGATTGCCGTCATACTCAGGCCATTGTCAAAGAAATCGGCGTGGAGTGTCCTGACTGTCATCAGGGACAAATCATCGAGCGCAAAACCAAGCGCAACCGTATCTTCTATGGATGCAATCGCTATCCAGAGTGTGAATTTACCTCTTGGGATAAGCCGATCGGTCGGGATTGTCCAAAATGTGGTCATTACTTAGTTGAGAAAAAAGTTCGTGGTGGCGGCAAACAAGTCGTTTGTAGCAACGGTGACTACGAAGAAGAAAAAGTGAAATAATCTTTTAAATGATTCAATGTCTGTTAGAATAGACATTCGCTAGACAGGAAGGATTAGCCTCCCTGTCTTTTTTATGCCCTTTTTGGTATAATAGACCGAGTATCAATTTAGAAAGATTTGTGGGTGTCAAACAGTCCAGAGGCTTGTTTTAATCTGGCCTTAGTTTTCACCCAAAGAGGTATTAGTGTCATGTCTCAATCTTATATCAATGTTATCGGTGCGGGCCTTGCGGGCTCTGAAGCAGCTTACCAGATTGCCCAACAGGGAATTCCGGTCAAGCTTTACGAAATGCGTGGGGTTAAATCTACTCCGCAACACAAAACAGACAATTTTGCTGAGCTAGTTTGTTCCAACTCTCTTCGTGGGGATTCGTTGACCAATGCTGTCGGGCTCCTCAAAGAAGAAATGCGTCGTCTTGGTTCTGTGATTTTAGAATCTGCAGAAGCGACTCGCGTGCCTGCTGGTGGAGCGCTCGCAGTGGACCGAGAAGGTTTTGCTAGCCGAGTGACGGAGAAGGTGTCCCAACACCCGCTCATCGAAGTCATTCGCGATGAGATCACAGAATTACCAACAGACGCTATTACAGTGGTCGCAACGGGTCCTCTAACCAGTGATACCTTGGCAGAAAAGATCCACGCGCTCAATGGTGGGGATGGCTTCTATTTCTACGATGCAGCGGCTCCGATCATTGATGTCAATACTGTCGACATGGACAAGGTTTATCTCAAATCACGCTATGACAAGGGAGAAGCAGCTTATCTCAACTGCCCAATGACCAAACAAGAGTTCATGGATTTCCATGAGGCCTTGGTCAATGCGGAAGAAGCACCACTAAACTCTTTTGAAAAAGAAAAGTATTTCGAAGGCTGTATGCCTATTGAAGTCATGGCTAAACGAGGCATTAAAACCATGCTCTATGGTCCTATGAAGCCAGTCGGACTCGAGTATCCAGATGATTACAAAGGACCTCGTGATGGGGAATTTAAGACCCCTTACGCAGTCGTTCAGCTTCGCCAAGACAATGCGGCGGCTAGCCTCTACAATATCGTAGGATTTCAAACTCACCTTAAATGGGGCGAACAAAAACGAGTTTTCCAAATGATTCCAGGTTTGGAAAATGCGGAGTTTGTGAGATATGGTGTCATGCACCGTAATTCTTATATGGACTCGCCAAATCTCCTTGAACAAACCTACCGTTCAAAGAAACAACCAAACCTCTTCTTTGCGGGCCAAATGACAGGGGTAGAAGGCTATGTTGAGTCCGCTGCCTCAGGTTTGGTAGCAGGAATCAATGCAGCTCACCTCTTTAAAGGAGAAGAAGCAGCCATTTTCCCAGAAACAACAGCCATCGGAAGTCTGGCCCACTATATCACTCATGCCGATAGCAAGCATTTCCAACCGATGAATGTTAACTTTGGGATTATCAAGGAGCTAGAAGGGCAACGCATTCGGGATAAGAAAGAACGCTATGAGAAAATTGCCGAACGTTCGTTGACTGATTTGGCTGATTTTATGGAAAATCGCTAAAGAATGGAAAAAGTTTGGAGAAATCCAGACTTTTTCTTCTAAAAATGGTATAATAAGTAAAATTTAGAATATAGAGAGTTTTCTGACAATGAACAAATCCTATTTTTATTTAGATATGAAGACACACGAGTTGAAAGTGCCTTATACCGGAAAACTCCGTCGTGTTCGGGTTCTATTGCCCAAGAATTATGAAACAGATACCGATCGACGCTATCCTGTTGTCTATTTTCATGATGGCCAGAATGTTCTCTATAGCAAGGAAGCCTACGCAGGTCATTCCTGGAAGGTGATTCCAGCCATCAAGCGCAATCCTGATATTAGTCGTATGATTGTCGTTGCGATTGATAATGACGGCTTTCAACGGATGAACGAATACTCTGCCTGGAAGTACAAGGAATCCAATATTCCTGGCATGCAATTTGGTGGCAAGGGTGTCGAGTATGGAGAGTTTGTCATGGAAGTGGTCAAACCGTTTATCGATCAAGAATATCGTACCCTTTCAGACCGAGAGCATACAGCTATGATCGGCTCGTCTCTAGGAGGCAATATCACCCAATTTCTCGGCTTAGAATACCAAGATCAGATCGGTTGTCTGGGAGTCTTCTCATCGGCCAACTGGCTGCACCAAGAAGCCTTTGACCACTATATTAAGCGCAAAAAATTGTATAGCGATCAGCGCATTTACATTTATGTGGGTACAGAAGAAGCTGATGATACAGATAAGACGCTGATGGCAGGTAATATCAAGCAGGCCTATATCGATTCGTCTCTGCGCTATTACCATGATATTATCCAACAAGGGGTAGCTCTGGAAAATATTTCCATACGGATTCAATCAGGTGCAGTTCACCATGAATTGGCCTGGGCAGAGAATTTACCGGATTGTCTTCGATTTTTAGCTGAGAACTGGGATTAACAGTCTCTCGCACATCCTATCAGAGAAAGAAGGAAACTTATGAATATTGAACATTTAAGCCACTGGAGTGGCCAACTTAACCGCGAAATGTATCTAAACCGTTATGGACATGCCGGGATTCCTGTAGTGGTCTTTGCCTCCTCAGGTGGTAGTCACAACGAATACTATGACTTCGGCATGATTGATGCCTGTGCCCGCTTTATCGAAGAAGGACGCATTCAATTCTTCACCTTATCAAGTGTGGACAGCGAAAGCTGGCTGTGCGACTGGAAGAATCCTCATGATCGAGCAGAAATGCATCGTGCTTATGAACGGTACGTCATCCAAGAAGCCATTCCTTTTATCAAGCACAAAACAGGTTGGTTTGATCCAATGATGACAACGGGATGCTCAATGGGAGCCTACCATGCGCTTAATTTCTTCTTGCAGCATCCAGATGTTTTCAATAAAGTCGTCGCTTTGAGTGGTGTCTACGATGCCCGTTTCTTTGTCGGTGAGTTTGGAGGCGATGAAGCCATCTACCAAAATTCTCCATCAGACTATATTTGGAATCAAAATGATGGTTGGTTTATTGACCACTATCGTCAAGCAGAGATCGTTGTTTGTACCGGTTTAGGCGCTTGGGAGCAAGATGGTCTGCCATCCTACTATAAACTAAAGGAAGCTTTCGATCACAAAAATATCCCTGCCTGGTTCGCTGAATGGGGCTATGATGTAGCCCACGACTGGGAATGGTGGCGCAAGCAAATGCCTTACTTCCTCGATCAAATGAATCTTTAATGCCAAAAAGGAGCCAATTATGAACTATATTGTGATCTCACCTTATTACCCACAAAATTTCCAACAATTTACCATTGAGCTGGCTAACAAAGGAATTACTGTCTTGGGGATCGGTCAAGAACCGTACGAGCAATTAGATGAACCTTTGCGCAAGAGTTTGACAGAGTATTTCCGAGTTGAAAACTTGGAAAATCTGGATGAAGTCAAACGTGCCGTGGCCTTTCTCTTTTATAAACATGGTCCAATTGATCGCATTGAATCTCACAATGAATATTGGTTGGAATTGGATGCGGCACTTCGGGAGCAATTCAACGTCTTTGGGGCCAAACCAAAAGACTTGAAGAAAACAAAATTCAAATCTGAAATGAAGAAACTCTTCAAAAAAGCAGGAGTTCCAGTTGTTCCAGGAGCCGTGGTCAAAGCAGAAAAAGATATTGATAAAGCTGTGAAAAAAATCGGCTTGCCGTTGATCGCAAAACCTGACAATGGGGTAGGAGCAGCAGCGACCTTCAAAATTGAAACACCAGAAGATGTCGATCATTTCAAAGCGGAATGGGATGGACATACCGTTTACTTCTTCGAAAGATTTGTTACTTCTAGCGAGATTTGTACCTTTGATGGCTTGATTGATCACGATGGCAATATTGTCTTTTCAACGACCTTTGATTATGCCTACACACCGCTTGACTTGCTTCTTTACAAGATGGACAATTCTTACTATGTCCTAAAAGATATGGATCCAAAACTACGCCAATACGGTGAATCCATCGTCAAGACTTTTGGTATGAAGGAACGTTTCTTCCATATTGAGTTCTTCCGTGAAGGCGATGACTATATTGCGATCGAGTACAATAACCGTCCAGCAGGTGGCTTTACCATCGATGTGTATAACTACGCGCATTCAATTGACCTATACAAGGGGTATGCGGATGTTGTAGCTGGTGATCCATTTCCAGACTCAAACTTTGAGCCTCTCTATTGCTTGGCAACATCCCGTCGTGCCAACGCCGCCTATCAACTTTCTGAAGAAGAAGTCTTGGCCAAATACAAAGACCAATTCCGCGTGAAGAAGAATATGCCCGCAGCCTTTGCTGAATTGCAAGGAGATTACCTCTATATGTTAACGACCCCAAGTCTAGAAGAATTGGAACAAATGATTCACGATTTCGGTCAACGACAACAGTAAGCTGGTTTAAATATTTTTTATAAAATGAATGTAAAAAAGTGAAAGACAGTCGATTCTTTCACTTTTTTAATACTAAATTTGTAAAATTTAGCTAGACAGAAAAAGCCATCTATGTCAGGCTTAGATAAACACCACATTTGACTAAAAGGAACTAACATAAATGACCTATACTCATCTTACCACAAATGAGCTTGTAATAATAGAGGTTTACTATTAAGAGAAAATAAAAGTTATAGATATTGTGATTTCACTTGGCAGTTCAAGTACACTATCTGTAACGGAAAGATTGTTTTCAAAAATTAAACGAAAGCCGCTCTATTATTTAGATATTTAGAGATAGTATGTGAAAATAATTAAAAAATTGGAAAGCTAATCTTTAGTTATCAAATTTTATTGACTAAAAGACTAGAAAGATAAGATATACGAAATTGTGTTGCTTTGTGTAAAATACTTGACTCGTTATACATAATAAGAGTATAATGCTCCATAATAGCATGTTTCAAAAAGGAGTTATGTTCTATGATGAAAATTCCAGTAGAAAATCTTGGTCTATTTGAACAGTTAGACCGTATAGTAGTGGCTTTTTTTAGCAAGCAACAATCTTCCAGTCCTTATGATTTGAATGTCAGTATCACACAAGAACACCTTGACCAGAAAAAGCAGGAGCTAGAACCATTAGGCTATCAAGCTGTCCAGCTACCATTAGGAATGGCTTTAGATAATGTCATCCAACAACCATATTATACAAACTTAGTCATTGGTGGACTTGCTCCCGACGAAATTATAGTCAGCAAAGAAGAATTAACGCCTTTGAAAGACATCGTAGATAGTTTTTGTATTATGTACGCTGCAGCAAATAACAGACTGGAAAATAGTAAGGCTTATGAATTAATGAAAGATAAGACGGTTTATTTTATTGGTAAACTATTTACAGATATTCCAAAAGCCGGTGATGAAATAGCTTATTTAGGAATTGATCGAATAGCGAGCGATGGTACACCATATGAAGCAGTTAAATGCTTTTTAACGAAAGAGAGTGCTGAGAAGTACAATGGTGAAAAAAGACCGGTCACCCCTGCAAACTTGGCCTATCTAAAATCATTCTGGGGAAAACCAGTTATTATTGAGCCCCACCGGAATTATTGGATCGAATTTTTATAGAAAGAATAAAAGAGCGTAAAATTCTATCAAAGATTTACGCTCTTTTTCTAACACTATAAATATTACATAATTTACATTATGTAAACTCACAAGCTATCCAAAGCATTCTTTTGCTCATCATTAACGATATGGGTATACAAGTCTGTAACTTGTGTGCTGGCATGTCCCAGCTGGTGGCTGACTAAAACCTGTGATTTGGTCGCATCATAGAGACGCGTTGCTAATGTATGGCGAAGCTTGTGGGGGGTCACACGGACTTTAAAATCTTCAGAATACTTGGCGACCATTTTTTCAACACTAGAAGCATCGATCCGGTTTGGAACCCCTCGATACAAGGTTAAGAATAGGGCTGTATCGGTCTTTTCTGTCTTGTAACGTTTGTCTCGAATAGCGAGATATTGTTCTAAATAAGGCTTAGCAAAGGCAGCAACATTGACCGAGTCTCGTTTTCCCCCTTTTCGAGTGACGTCAATCACCATCATTTTAAGATTGAGATCTCGAAGATCCAGATTAACCGCCTCCGAGAGACGAACACCTGAAGCAAGAAGAAGTGCGATAATCGCTAAATCTCGCTCTTTATTCTTATTAAAGGAAGATAAGGCACGATTTGAGAGGGTTTGCGGATACTCCTGATCGATATAGTTTAGGAAACCTTCTGTCTCATCACCTAAAAAGAGCTTTTGTTTGATATTTTCAGCTCGAGCTGCCAAGGTTTCTTTCTTTTTCTTGGTCGCAACCTTCTTCATGACGTTACGGTAGAAATAAGGTTCCCCTTGCTCATTTTCAACCTCCTCAGTCAAGTACTTATAGAGACTAGAAAGAGCCGAAAGAGTACGGTTAATGGTTGTTTGAGAAACCCCGTTTTTCGTTGTATTGGCATTGAGCAGAGGACGTTCACGTAAGTAAAGAATAAAGGACTCCATATCTTTCTTGGTCATGTGCTCCAGAACATCTAAAGGGATATCGGCCATGGTGTCAGCATCCGATATACCAGATTCCAAAACCCAGGTGAAAAATCGATCGTATTCCTTTAAGTATTCGTATAAGGTCGTAAAACTATATGGAACGGCCAGTTTTGATTGGTAATATTCTAAGACGTACCAAGGCATGACTTGTTTGAGTTTATCGATCCGTTCTAATAAGATCTCGCGTTTCATGTTTTTCTCCAAACTTTCTATACTAGTAGTATATCATAGCCAGATATATTTTTCAAGAAAATTATAGTTTTTCGGAAAGATGTTATAGGGGATATTATGAACCTAATAAGGCGCATGGTGTATATTGTAACCAAAAAAATTTTTTACAAAATTCTCATAATCTAGTTCTGTTTATGTGAAGTTTTCCTTGCTATTCATTTTTCTCAAACTCTTCATCTATTTGCAAGGTTATTTAAATCTAGGAGATGTTTCTTGTTATCTGATATCTCTTTAAAACCAAAAATCATTTCTATTCGATTTAGTTAGGTTGGCAAGATATTTTAACTTCTATGAATGATTTTCTTTGTCAGTTCCTTCATTCTGAGATCGTCGTTCAATACTACAGTCTAAATGAATAAAAAAGATTACATAAGATAAATTATGTAATCTTCTATAGATTTAAAAATAAACTTAATTGTTTTACGAATTCTGGATTGGTTGGCAATGCGGAATGATGGGCCTTACGACCAGTTAAATATACTTCAGTATAGCAATTTTCGTTAAAAATCTTCTTTCCAGCTTGAACGCTCTTTAGCGGTACGATCCCATCTGTTTTTCCTGCAAAATCACCTATGAAATTGAGAACTTGTACTTCTTTACCAATCCGATGTTTCCACTTTTGAAAATCTTCATACATGTCTTGATTAAATAGATAAGGACTCCCGATAATAGCAAGTTTTGTTAGCTTGAGCTTTTTTTTCTCCAAAAATCCACTTTCCAGAAATCCGGTCAATACCAAACCGCCGTTTGAGTGTCCGACGGCCTGAAAGTCGGTTAAATAATAGTGATCCAATAGATGCTGAAAGGCTGTTTTTAGTGATTCAATTTGCTGCTTGATGTTGCTATAGCCGTCGCGATTGTTTTCAAAGCCAATCACAATCATCGGATTGCGGTCCTTGCTGTTCAGTCTTCCTTCCATCTGGATAGAGTCATCTTTATTGACTTTTATTTTTAAGAGACTCTGCTTTTTTCTAGAATAGCGATGGAGCATGCGGATGGTTCCATTGAAACGCTGGATACTAGCTGAACTACCGGGTACAAAGATGATGGGTCTGATTGGTGGTTTCTTCGACCCTTTTGGAAATTCAAAGGGTTTGCTGTGCGAAGAAAAGAGTCTTGTAAAGAAACGAATTAGGTTTTGAAATAGTTTTTTTAACATGTTTTCTCTAGTACTATTTTCTAAAAGAACCCGGAACAATGTTCCAGGCCCTTATTAGAAAGAATTATTTCCGTTTTTTCTTATTTTTGCGCATTTGTTTGGCCATCTTGTTCATCGCCCGTTTCATCATGAATTCACCGGCTTTTCCTTTGAGACCACCGCCGAACATTTGACTCATGTCAGGCATCCCAGCGCCTCCGCCAAGAGATGACAAGTCAGGCATCCCACCTTGACCCATCATGCCTTCGAGGGCAGACATATCCGGCATTCCACCAGGCATGTTCTTCGGTAGATTATTTGGATTGAGCCCCATTTGTTTCATCATCTTGTTCATATCACCAGAGAGGACACCTTGCATCATCTGTTTTGCTTGGTTAAAGTCCTTGATGAATTTGTTGACTTCGACAAAGGTGTTCCCTGAACCAGCAGCAATCCTACGACGACGGCTAGGGTTCAAGAGATCTGGATTCTCCCGTTCAGCTGGTGTCATGGATGATACGATGGCGCGTTTGCGAGCAATTTCTCGTTCATCGACCTTGAGGTTCTTCATGGCAGGGTTATTAGCCATACCTGGAAGCATCTTGAGCAAGTCTTCCATTGGTCCCATATTTTGTACTTGGTCTAATTGATCAATGAAATCGTTGAAATCGAAGGTATTTTCCCGCATCTTTTCAGCGAGTTCAAGAGAGCGTTTCTCATCGTATTCTTGAGAAGCCTTCTCGATCAGCGTTAGCATATCCCCCATACCGAGGATCCGACCAGACATGCGGTCTGGGTGGAAGGTTTCGATATCGGTGATTTTTTCACCAGTACCAGTGAATTTGATTGGCCTCCCAGTAATCTGACGGACAGAAAGGGCTGCACCACCACGGGTATCCCCATCAATCTTGGTCAAGATCACTCCGGTCACTTCGAGTTGTTCATTGAATTCACGCGCCACATTGGCCGCTTCTTGACCGATCATAGCATCGACAACCAAGAGGATTTCGTTTGGCTCAGCAAGGGCTTTGACATCCCGCAACTCGCCCATGAGTTTTTCATCGATTTGCAGACGACCGGCTGTATCGATCAAGACATAGTCATTGTGGTTGGCTTTTGCCTGCTCCAAACCTTGACGAACGATCTCTACTGCAGGAACTTCTGTACCAAGTGAGAAGACAGGGACATTGATCTGTTGACCAAGCGTCTTCAACTGGTCAATAGCTGCTGGACGATAGATATCGGCCGCAATCATCAAAGGACGTGCATTTTCTTCCTTGACCAATTTGTTAGCCAATTTCCCAGCAAAGGTTGTTTTACCAGCCCCTTGAAGACCGACCATCATGATAATGGTTGGAATTTTTGGAGATTTGATAATTTCTGCTGTTTCTGAACCCAAAATGGCTGTCAATTCTTCATCGACAATCTTCACGATTTGTTGGGCAGGATTGAGGGTTTCGATGACCTCATGACCTACAGCCCGCTCGCGGACGCGTTTGATAAAGTCTTTTACAACTGGAAGGGCAACGTCCGCCTCTAAGAGGGCTAGACGAATCTCTTTGGTCGCCTCTTGAACATCCGCTTCAGAGATTTTCCCTTTCTTACGAAGATTTTTAAAGACGTTCTGTAAACGTTCGGTTAAACTTTCAAATGCCATTATTTTCTCCTATTTTTTCAATTCAGTGGAAATCGTCCAAAATGTAGCAAACATTCTAGTTCTTCGGGTGTGACTTCTTTCATGATTTCATTTGGATATCCCCAACAGCTAAAACCTATTTGCATGGCTTTGGAGATATCATTGGGCGAGATAATTTGTAGTCGAGTAGGAAATACTCCCTCTGCGACTAATAGTTTGCAAGGTATTCCTTGATAAATGACGAGACTGCCCATAATCACTCCCGATTGTCAATACTTGTTAAAATCTCAACTTGCTCTTGTAGAAAAGTATCCTCTGGATAACGCTCCAAAATCTGATCAAAAATCTGACTACGAACAATGTAATCGGAATACATATGGAGTTTCATTTCGTAGTCCTCCAAAATCTTTTCTGTACGTTTAATATTGTCATAGACCGCCTGACGGCTCACTCCAAACTCTTCCGCAATCTCAGCCAAGCTGTAATCATCGGCGTAATAAAGCTCGATGTAGTTCATTTGCTTGTCCGTTAAGAGCGCTGCATAAAACTCAAAGAGCGCATTCATTCGGTTGGTTTTCTCAATTTCCATACCTTTCATTATATCAAAAAAGCCCGCTAAAGACTAGCGGGACTCGATGCTTTTTGAGCTTGAAATAAGAGGATTGATCATTAGAGTTTTAGTGCTAACATATTGACTGTCATCCCTGCTGCAGTTCCCATCAAGAAGATGGTATCTCCCTCCTTCACATAGCCATGATCAAGCGCATAGGCTAAACCGAAAGGCACGGCTACCGAAACCATATTGCCATAATCACTGACAATATTGAGATATTTATCTTTGCCCACTCCCAATTTGTCCATGACGAGTGGCAAGGCGCGACTTGCTTGGTGAGGAATAATATAGTCTACAGAATCTTTAGAAATGCCTGATTTTGCTTGGAATTCTTGGAACATTTCTGGGATAACACGAGCAGAAAGTAAGAGGATTTTCTTCCCTTTCATGTCAAACATAAAATCAGTCTTGGTTGATTCAGAGTATAATTTCGGATGATAAGCTGTCAAACCACCACGAATTTCAGTATCATGGGCTCCCTCAGACCAGGTACGGTGCATACTGGCAATGATTCCTTTATCTTCGCTTGTCGCTTCAAAAATAAAAGCTGCGGCTCCATCGCTAAACAATTCAAAGCTTTCTTTTTGTTTAAGATTAAGGCCAAGACTTCCTACTTCACTTGAAACAATGAGGACGCGCTTGTACTCGCCACCTTCAATCAGATAGGAAATGGTGCTTAAGGCTGATACAAAACTGGTACAGGTGGTATTGATATCCATGGCTGGAATCGTCAGTCCTTTGGCCACGCGCTCATGGATCAAAGCAGCTGTACAAGGAATAGGCTGAACGCCAACCGCACTAGCCGAAACCAGGCAGTCGATATCTGTCATCTCAAGCCCTGCATGTTTTAAAGCAGCTTCAATCGCACGCGATGCAAGATCAATCTGTGTTTCTTCACCTTCTTTCACCCGGTAACGAGTCTGGTCTTTGAAGGTCACTGTATGAGCTGGAAGAGCTGTTCCATAGCCTTTGATTTGCAGATGTCTTTTTACTGTAGTCATAGGATTCTCCTTTTATTGAAGTCGTTGAACACGTTTTAATTTTCGTGTTGGGTCCCATTGGTAATCGATAAATTGAATACTTGGGAGGATGAATTGTTTTTGTTGAGCCAAGAGTTCAAATTGGGCAAATATCGCTTTCTCAATAAAGTCGGAACGATGACTCAAGGCGATGGTAATAGATCCATCCGCCAGCTGAGTCACTTGATAGTCCTGAATATTTTCAACGAATAAAATGCACCGGCGAATAAAATCTGGATAGATGGTTTGGCTGTTTCCATCAACTTTTTTGAAATAGAAGATATCGTCCGATCGTCCTTCGATTTTCGCGATTCGAGTAAAAACGGATCCACAAGGACAGGGTGACTTTTCTTCTACTAAAATATCATTGAGTCGGTAGCGATAGATGGGTTGACTCGTTCGTTTGAAATCTGTAATCATAGGATAAAAGCGGTGATCATCTAGATACTCTTTTTCGACATACAAAATATCTTCGTTGAGGTGAAGATGACCTTCTGAACAAGTACAAGCTAAAAATCCTTCTGTCGCTTGGTAGACCTGATCAACCTTCTCTAGTTGAAAGGCTTTAGCGATTGTCTGAGCATCTCTATCCTCTAGGATCTCTGCAACAGAGACAACTTTGACAGGTTGGATATCAAGTTGCTGATTAGCGACATAGTTAGCTAACTCCATCAAGGTCGAAGCTGGCGCCACCACAATGGTGGGTTGATAGTCTTTGAGACGCTCCAAATGTTCGATACTATCCTTGAAGATATCAAAATATTCCAAGCGGATCAGGCCTGAATTAATGGTTTGATAGAGTTCATTGTCCGCTCGTAAGAAAAAGGCAATGCGGTGACCAAACAGGTTCCCTTTCGGTAGCATCTTGGCTAGAATCGCTGCAGCCCACATACTTCTTTCTTTTTCTGTGGTGACAAAAACTCCTCGGTGCCCGGAAGTCCCAGAAGACAAACCTACTGCTACTTCTCCATTCATCTCGGTAAAATCTCGCGTTTGTTCTCCGCGGATGGCCATCTCTAAAGCCTGATCACGATCCACCCCTAGGGTATTGAGTTCATTGAAATGCGTCATCATGAAATGCTTATCCATGGTCCCAAAGGATTCAGGAGAATGAGTCTGGAAATAGGGAGACTTAGTAGTGATAAAAGCATGGTAGCGTGCCAATTGCTTATCTTGGTAACGATTCAAGGCCTCTTTTGAACGGAATCGATGGAACCATCTGGTTTCAATAAAGGTTTTCAGAAAGACTGTTTTTTTCATTTAAAATCCTTTCAATCCGATCTTGCGGGTCGTGACTGACCACTACTTGAATGCCGTCTTGTAAGAGTGTTTCCAGCAAATCAGCTCCTTTTAAATAAGCCTTCTTATCATCCTGAACCAAGGAAGGAATGAGACGCATTTGCCGTGTGTAAGGCAAGAGATCCACTCCCCAGCATAGATCTGCACCTATATAGAGTTTCAGCTCATCCATATACAGACACCCCTGCCCTCTCGCATGCCCATCGATAGATGATACGAGCATACTCCCATCACCAAATAGGTCCGCAGTCGGGCGGTAAGGGAAAGCAGGATGCCATTGATCTGCTTTGAGACAAGTCACCCGATCTTTGAAATCAGCTGGAAGAAACTCTTTAAAAATCAGATCTTTGAATTTCGGCTTCTGGTACACTTCATAGACTTCCTGAGTTACAAAGAAATGAGCATTTGGAAAAAGTGCTGCTCCGCCGAGATGATCCGGGTGCAGATGCGAAAGAATGACATAGGAAATGGCTGCTGGATCAATGCCACGCTCTTGCAATAAATAATCGATCTGGTCTTCTTTTTTCATCTGTATAGGGGTGGCTAGACGGTACCAGAAATACCGTGCTTTTTTCTTAATCTCATAATGATAGCCAGTATCGTACAAAATATAGCCTTTTTCACGATGATGAATCAAAAAGACACCTGCTGGAAATTGCATTTTTTTATTCGGAATCCCTTTAAATAAGATTCCAGAATGACTGCTACAAAAACCTGCTGGAAAATAATCAATGTGCTCGATCATGTTGGACATACTTATCAATCCCTTCTTCAATGGTTATTTTTGGATAGTAGCCAAGCTCTGTTTGGGCCTTTTGAATAGCGAGAGTTTGGCTATAGCGAAGGAGATAATAGGTATAGCGAGTCAAGGGGGGTTCAGCTTTTATATGAAATAATCGATAGACTCCTTCAAAGCTGTAGGCCACACCTGCAACTAGACCTGCTGGAATCTTCCGATAGCGAATGGGTTCTCCTAATCCTTTTAGTGTGGTTTCAATCAAATACTTAAAGGTCTTTGGTTCTCCATTTGTAATATTATAAACCTGTCCGTGTGCCACTTTTGCTTCCAGAGCTAAGCGAATGGCTAGGGCGACATTTTCCACACAGGTCATATCCATGAGCTGCTCTCCTCCTCGAATCAACGGAATCCCAATTCTTCTACTGAGGCGTAAAACCCGAGGCAAGATACTGGTATCTCCCACACCAAATAATCCTCTCGGACGCAAGATGATACTTGGCACATCTGGATAGTCAGGAAATAGTTTTTCAGAAGCCAATTTACTTCGGATATAATTGTTGAGGTGATTTTCTGTTGGAGCATCACTTTCCTTGATGTTTAATTGGTCTTTTCCAGCTGCGTAAATACTGGGAGAAGACACATAAACCAAGCGTTGTACCGCAAATTCGCGACACAAGGTAAGGACATTTTGAGTGCCGATGACATTTGCCTGATAGAAAGCCTTCCAGGGTCCCCAAGCAGTAGACAAGGCTCCTGCATGAACAACAGCATCAATATCCTGAAAAGCTCGTCTTAATTCCTCAATAGAGCTCAAATCTCCTTTAACAAATTGGACACGCTCACTTTCCAGAGATTTCCCAACTTTTTCGTTTCGACCAAAAGCTACAATGGAATAGTCGTGATCCAATAACTCCTCAATCACATATTTTCCAAGGAAGCCGGTCGCTCCTGTTACAAGAATTTTCATAGTTTCCCATCCGTTCCACGTCTTAATAATCGTTGTATTTCAAACTCTAAGGTATCCAACGGTTTGTAGGTTTTTGATAGTTTGTTTAGTCTTTCTAACTTTTCCCAAGATTCTTTTTCTAATAGGGCGTTAAAACCTGCTTGAATCTCTTCGGTGCGATTGCGATGAGCTTGAAAAGCAATCCCTGCTTCTACTCCTCGAATGGCATAGTCAAATTGGTCATAGTCATGTGGCAAGATCAGGGCTGGTTTTTTAAATTCGATACACTGATAAAAGATGCCAGCCCCTCCATGATGAATGACATAGTCCATTTGCGGAATGTATTCTTTGTAAGGCAGATAAGAGACGACCGTCACATTTGGTGCTACTTCTTCTTCAGAAAATTCTTTTGCTCCATCTCCAAGGGTGACAAAAAAGTGGCATTCTGGATGTTCTTTGGCTAAATATTTAGTTTGCTGGATCAAATTTTCTTTGGCCCAAGGTAACTGAGTCCCACAAGTCACGAAGACCTTCTTTTTGTCCTCATAAGGGCTGAGATCCAAAGGATAATCTTCTGCTTTTTCAAGAGAGGTTCCTAATGGACCCAGCCAAGCATATTGATGAGGGAAATGTGTTTTCAACTCCAGCTCCATCATGCCAATTCCAAAGATGGCATAAGGAGAATAGATGGTCTCCACTCCATTTTGATTATACAACTTGAAATTGTAACGTTTTAAGCGTTTGCGTAAGAGGAAAGCCACGCAGTATTTCCCAATACGCGTGAGTTTTCTACATAGGGCTTGGATCTTTTCTTCCTTCTTGGTTCGTGCAATTCCCATCCCTCCAAAAAAGCAAGGAGGACCATAGGGAGTTTCGATTGCAAATTGAGTTGCCATGGTCGTAATCCAAGGGATTTCCAACTCTTCTGCTACAAAACCAGCTGATAAAGTGATAAAATCAGCAATTACAATGTCTGGGCGGTTGACGCGCCATTCTTCTAACAACTGATCCGAGACTTGATTGATTAAATCTAGGCTCTTGGACAATTGACGATAAGCTGAAAATAGATTGAGTTTCTTATCGTTGTTGGCTACTTTTTCAAATTCATCAACTTTACCCTCGAGTATGGGAACAACCGTAAATCCAAGACTTTCTGTAACGGCTTTTTTCTGAGGACCCGTGAAAACCCGGATCTCCATGGTTGGGTCATCCAATAAAGGTTTGACGAGATTTAAAGTTGGGTACAGGTGCCCACTCAGGGGAACAGCCACCACATCGATTTTAATTTTTTTCATTTCATTTCCGCCTTGTATCTCTTTTCAGGCCTAATCTGGGCCTCTTATCTATATATTCGTAAAAAAAAATCAAAAATTGAAGAAAAAATTAAAATTTTTTTAAAAACTTTTAATTTTGGCTTTACTATCACTATTTAGAAAGAATGATTCCTAACGAAAAAAGCTCCCAAATGCCAGTGGAATCCACTTTAGCATTTGAAAGTTTTTTAGTTTTACGAATTACAAACTTAGTTATTTTCCAAATAAAATTCGAACCGCTCGCCTACATACTGGCTTTTCACATATTCAAAGGCTGTACCATCTTCAAAATAGGAAACCTGGGTTAGCCCTAAAATCGCCTGACCTTTTGAAACCTGTAAATAGTCCGCAATCTTATCTTTGGCCAATCGTGCATAGATGGTCTGATGCGACTTTCCGATCTTATAACCATGACGCTCCAAAGTTTGGAAGAAATGGCTGGTCACCTCTTCGCGATTGAAATTCTTAATAAATTTCTCCGGAATAGAGGCCACTTCATAAACGACAGGAATCCCATCGGCATACCGAACACGCTCCATCCGAATAATGGTTTCGGTTTTATCAATGCCCAATTTGTCTACTTCTTGCAGGCTAGGAATGGTTTTACGGTATGAAATCACTTGACTAGACGGTTCTCTGCCTTGCGATTTCATGATTTCGGTGAAACTGGTTGTCCCACGCATTTTTTCCCGGACGCGCGTGCTGGTGATAAAGGTGCCACTTCCCACTCGTCTTTCAAGAACCCCCTCTTCGACTAGAAGGGTGATGGCTTGACGAAGGGTCATTCGACTGACCTGAAATTGCTCTGCTAGGTCGCGTTCACTAGGAAGACGCTCCCCGATTTTCCATATTTTTTGATCAATCTCAGACTTAATCTGATCATGAATTTGAATGTAAGCTGGAATCATTGTACTGCTCTTTCTCTCTATTAGGTCTATTGTAGCGTAATTTTCCGAAAGATTCAATCAGAGAATGGTAAAGCGAGGGGTTTTGTGTTAGAATAGAGGAAAGTAAATTTCATTAAGAAGGGGATAAGATGACAAACCTATCAACTGATTTGCATGATGTTGAAAAAATCATCGTGCTTGACTACGGTAGCCAATACAATCAGCTTATTTCACGTCGGATTCGTGAAATTGGTGTCTTCTCAGAATTGAAGAGCCATAAGATTTCTGCTGCTGAAGTGCGTGCAATCAATCCAGTTGGGATCGTTCTTTCAGGCGGACCAAACTCTGTATACGAGGAAGGATCCTTTGATATTGATCCTGAAATTTTTGAGTTGGGAATTCCAATCCTTGGAATCTGTTACGGAATGCAATTGTTGACCCACAAATTGGGAGGAAAGGTTGTTCCAGCAGGTAACGCTGGTAACCGTGAATATGGTCAATCTGAACTCAGTTTGATAGAATCTTCTACTCTTTTTGCAAGCACACCAGATAAACAAGTTGTTTTGATGAGCCATGGGGATGCTGTGACAGAAATTCCGGCTGACTTCATCCGTACGGGTACTTCTGCTGACTGTCCCTATGCATCCATTGAAAATCCAGACAAGAAAATCTACGGTATCCAGTTCCACCCCGAAGTTCGCCATTCTGTCTATGGATATGATATCCTTCGTAACTTTGCTTTGAACATCTGTGGTGCCAAAGGCGATTGGTCTATGGATAACTTCATTGACATGCAAATCAAGAAAATTCGCCAAACTGTCGGAGACAAACGTGTCCTTCTTGGACTTTCTGGTGGTGTGGATTCTTCTGTTGTTGGGGTTCTCCTTCAAAAAGCAATTGGTGATCAATTGATCTGTATTTTTGTAGACCACGGTCTTCTCCGTAAAGGGGAAGCTGACCAAGTTATGGATATGCTTGGTGGTAAGTTTGGTCTCAACATTGTCAAAGCAGATGCTGCCAAACGTTTCTTAGATAAACTTGCTGGTGTATCTGATCCTGAGAAAAAACGGAAGATTATCGGTAACGAGTTTGTTTATGTCTTTGATGACGAAGCAAGTAAGCTTAAAGATGTGAAATTCTTGGCCCAAGGAACTCTTTACACAGACGTGATTGAGTCTGGTACGGATACTGCTCAAACCATCAAATCACACCACAACGTTGGTGGACTTCCAGAAGATATGCAGTTTAAGTTGATTGAACCACTCAATACACTTTACAAGGATGAAGTTCGTGCCCTCGGTACCGAGCTTGGCATGCCAGATCACATCGTATGGCGCCAACCATTCCCAGGACCAGGTCTTGCCATCCGTGTTATGGGGGAAATCACTGAAGAAAAACTCGAAACTGTCCGTGAATCAGACGCTATCCTTCGTGAAGAAATCGCTAAAGCTGGTCTTGACCGCGATATCTGGCAATACTTCACTGTTAACACTGGCGTTCGTTCAGTAGGTGTTATGGGAGACGGCCGTACTTACGACTACACTATCGCTATCCGCGCTATCACTTCTATCGATGGAATGACAGCAGACTTCGCTAAAATTCCATGGGAAGTCCTCCAAAAAATCTCAGTCCGTATCGTAAACGAAGTTGACCACGTCAACCGCATCGTCTACGATATCACAAGTAAACCACCTGCAACTGTAGAGTGGGAATGATTTATAAACATGATTTGAAGTGAAATGGTTGTTTTAACAGCACTTTCGGTTATTATAAAAGGTTAAAAATCAATCAAAATTGATTGGTTCCCCACCAAAAAACCCACCAGAATTTTTCTGGTGAGGTTTTTTATATTAGATTTCATTTGTCAATTATGAATTTTAACATAAAATACACGAACTGAGCTAGAGTTCACCAATAAATCTACAATACTTTATGTTTTTTTAGACTTTTTATATTGGAAAAAAACTTACATTGATTTCAAAAGATTCACTATTCATTTTATCTCCTTTAAAATCAAATATTTTATATTTCATTAATTAACTGTATGTAATAACTTGGATATTCCATTAATCTATCTTTCAATTCAATTGATTTCCGTTTGATTTCATTTTTAATTCGATCTTTACTTACAGAATTAATCTCTTGACCAATAACTTGGGCTACAATTCTATCTGAAAAACCTAACTCATAGATATTGATCTCTTTTTCCAGAGGAAGCCCATATTTAAGTCTCTTTATTAACTTAGTCAATACTTCAAATTCATCCCCAATTATTTTTTCAAGATTGTTGTTAATCGCATTTAAAACCATTGATGTTTCATACCCTAATCCATTATCACAAATAGAGATTATATCAGACATATCAATTGGTTTTAACTTACCTCTTTTCTCAATTCTAATTGATTCTTCAGTACATCTTTCCAATATTTGAAAATAAGAATTGCCCTTAATCCAGAGTTGAGAAATAAAATTTAGATTTTCTTTACTTAATTTTCTAATCTCTTTGTTATTTGAAAATTCTATTATTATCTCAGTTAAAAAACTTAATAGAACTTCTTCATTCTTGCAAGAAAGTATAGAAGTTCTATTTTCCTGAACCCATACTTTTAACCACTCAGATTGATACAATCCAATTGAGTTTTTTGCAATTATTTCAGTTTCCACAAAACTGGTATCTATTTTAGATTTTATCAAGGCAAATAATTCTTTTATCTTTTCTTGCTCCTCTTCATTACCTAAAAAATATCCAAAAGTATTTTCAGCTAAACTATCAGTCTCAAGTTCAGTAGCATACATAGAAGCAATATAATTTTCAATTGCAATTAGTGTATTATCAATCTGGTTTATCTTAGAATTAAAATCCTTGAAAAAAGGACTGTCTTGCTCTTTTAATTCTGATAAAATATTATTTACTTTTGTTCTGTAGTCTACACCACTGTCAAATTTCTCTTTAATCAAACTCCAATAATCAAAATCTATGGGATTCAATCGATATTTAGTTGGAACTACTGATTTAAATTGTACAATACTGAGAATATTACTTTGACAACCCTCTGTATTAATAGGATTTAATAATGCTTCATAGTTTTGTTTTTTCCATTTATTTTTTGGTGATTTATAAATATTGGACTCTGTTAAGATTATTGTTCCTTCTGTATATTTTCCAGCCCTTCCTGCTCTACCTATCAAATTCTGAAAATCACGAACTTTTATTGCATCTCCTGCTTGATACACACTTGGGATAATCAAGTATTTAATGGGTAAGTTTACACCTTGTGCTAAGGTTGAAGTACATATTACATTATTTATTTTACTTTTTGAAAATGCATACTCTATAGCAATGCGTATCCCCATAGGTATACCTGAATGATGTGAAAAAACTCCTAGCTGACAACATGTATATTCAACACTATCATATCCTAAATTTTGACCAATTAAGTTTCCTATTTTTTCAACTTCAGATTTATCTGAGTTTGATAAAAAATTAGTTAGATTATAATTCCTATTATTTAACTCTATAAATTTACGCAAAATAACATTAACTGTGTCTTTTCTTCCGCAAAAAATTCCTACTCCACCATTTTTAATTAGTTTATTCGCATAATAAATACTTATTTCATTTGCTTTTTTTAAATCTGGAAATACTTTTTTCTCTCGTCCTTTCCCTATTTCACTAACGTTAACAGTACGCGGAACAAAAAATTCTTCTTCAAAAGTAATAGGGTTTATGAAATATAATTGTTCATTACTCCCGTTTAAATCACTAAACGCAACTCTTTTCTCTGTTGTTTTTATCGAATTATTAGAAACGATTACTCCATCTTCGTTAAACCACCGATTTATATCTTCACTATTTGGTATTACAGCAGATATTAAAATCTTCTGTATTTCTTTTGGGAAAATTTGTTTAACCGTTGATAACAGTAGTTCAAAATTGGTTCCACGACTTGGATCATCAAAAAGATGTGCTTCATCAAATATACAAAGTCCTATTTCACCAATAAAACTTTGATGATTTCTCAATAAAAACAACAACTTCTCTGGAGTAAGTATAAAAACTCTTTTTTTACCATCATTAAAAATTGAAAAATCATTTGGAATCTCCGGTAAATCAAAAATTTCACTAACAACCACATTACTTTCATCGACAAAATGTGCATTAATATCTCTATATATTTCTCTACATAATGCTCTAAAAGGTGCAACAATCAATGCATTTTCAATTCGATTTGAATAAAATGCTGATCTTAACATTAGATTGATTGAGGCTGTTTTACCTGAACTTGTTGGCATCTGAACGATTCCCGATTTACCTGAAAACATCCCTTTTCTTCCTAATTCAATTTGAGAAGGCCAAAGCTCTTTTATACTTCCTTCCGATTGTATGTACTCCTGCCATGATGAAAAATCTAAGCCTGAAAATTTAGGCAGTAATTTCGTGGATGAACTATTTATTTTTTTACATACTACTGCCAAAAGACAATTTACAATGATTATTGAAAAATCATTTCCATTTTCATATACTTTATCTTGCAAATCTGTAAAATTTTTTGTAGGAACCTCTATTTTTAATAAAATATAATTCCAATATGCTTCAACCAGAGCATTTAACTCCGTAGAATATTCACCTTTTATTTGCGAGGCATTCGAAAAAAGGTTATCTGTTATAACATCGATTAATATTTTTGCAAGAGTTACACTGTCTTCTAACAACTGAATATCATCCGATATATAGTTGATCATAACTCTAGAACTACCATTATAATCACCTAGATAATAAGCTGTGGCCCCTAGTATTGCAATATAGTCTTGATATTCGGATGAATTTCCTAATTCTGACACCAGTAATGCATCAAAATATTCAGCAGCATTATGTAACTGAATATTTAATTGTGCATCGAAACTCTTCTGATTGATATAATCTTCAAAATATTTCCTAGCAGTATCTGCAACAATTGCTAGCGCCACAAGAAATGATTTTGGAGCATCCTCTGAAATTGGAATATGACTTTCTACAGGAATCTCAAACTCAATCATCTTTGCCTTCGAACGTACTAACTTTGAATAATATAATGATTTACTTCTAAATTCTATCATACCTCACTCGCTTTCAAATAAAGGCTCTTTATAAAATTCATTAATTCATCAGAATGTATAACCAATAACCGTAGTTTTTTGTAATCTCTGTGATTTTTTGTAACGACTTCCTTTAGTATATTAATGTCAAATGACTGATTTGAGTGAACTGCACCAGCACCATAAATTACATTAAATGGACTATCCGTTATATTTAAAAATCTTTTCACCACATTTGCTTGTTCAATATTGGAATTCTTTAACTTTAAATAACTTGCTACAATTGAGGTTGAAAAACGTTCAAAGTCTTTATCAGAGTGGTTAATAGCCACTTGAAGCTTATTTTTCGCTTCACAACTTTTAGAATTGGAAGATGATGATTTCACTTCTATAACTACAACCTCATCATTCGCCGTATTCAAGGGATCTTTTTTATATCCTATAACATCACTCCCTTGAGTTGAACTATCTTTATTGACTTTACTGTCATAACGAGTCCTAGGAACTACATATTCTTCAATAATCTGAAGATAGTCAGATACTAAGATTTCTCCAAAATCACCTGACATAGTTGAGCGACCAAGGCTATTATCCGAGGGTAATTTGAAATCTACAAGATACTTTTTAGAGGTAATATTCATAGAACTTACCATTTCATCAAGTTCATCATCCGAACAATAATTTCTTCTGAACTGTTTTGCCCACTCTTCAAAAATTTCTGGGTCATCTTGAACGTCTAAATGGAAAACTTCTATCTTTTTGCCTTCATTGGTATATATTGGACTTTCTGAAATTAGATAATCCATATATCTATATGTCATGGCCACTCCTCTTAATCATCTCTCTTAATTCTTTTTTTCCCAACTTAAATAACTTCTTCACTTTGCTCAATTTTTCTGAATAAGCATTTACATAGTACTTCTGCTACTGATCTTTTACCCATCACTTCGTATCTGATAAATCATTTATAATTGAAAAAATATGATTTGAATGAAAATACTTGTTTAAAAATTATTTTCAGAAATTAGAATAGAAACTTTTTTAGCATCTCAAATTATAAAATTAAAATAACTAAATTACTTCTGAACTGTATATGTTCTTTTGTACTTTAAGATACTCTTTTAGATTAATAATTTTGTCGTTATGATTAGTTTTTCTTTTAGTTTCTTTATGATATACATAGTTGTTTGCTTCAGCAAATTGCTCTGTATAATTCTTAACCAATTCAAATAATTCATCAAGAGATGTATCTAATTCTAATTTCTTTAGCAGAGATTCATTTTTATTTAAGAAATTTAAAAATTTATCAATATCTTTCTCAGTCAATTCTCCTTTTTGAGCCGTAATTAAATACTGAGTTAACCTTTTTATTAAAGATTTTGATACACTATTCATCTGAATACTACGATAACCGTAATAACCAACACCTCCTACAGCTAAAACTCCCGCACCTATTAGTCCAACTTTTATAGCCTTGTTGCTAATTAATTTATTTGCAGTATCTTTAGAAAGATCCACTGCTCTAAGATGTCTAATAATTTGTCCCTTATTATTTCTGATAACGGAACCGAACTGTTTGTAAATACCTGACTCTAAGCCTCTTTGAATATCATTCGGTATAACTAAATTTATATTATTGATAACCATAATAAAACTCCCTTATAAAAAACTTCTCTTAAATTATACCATCAACAATGACTATTTGAAACTAAA